>Ga0325401_1000412_pt1 | contig 30144 bp, 20 predicted proteins | sample PopdelMetagenome_FD_205666 | JGI IMG/M metagenome (GOLD analysis project Ga0325401, IMG submission 205666) | Populus deltoides microbial communities from Bellville, Georgia, United States - Xylem-PdKOR-R2 | ecosystem: Host-associated > Plants > Phyllosphere > Stem > Wood/Secondary xylem | place...
TGTGTGTGTGTGCATCTTTTTTCTCCATCTGAGCTGGTATTTCAGATCTTGATGTAGAATCACAGAATTCTGTGACTTGATCTGAATTTTAATCATGCACTATTCTGTATGCAACCCAAAAGGCACTGCAGCATGATTTTTTTCATGGAAATTTGTCCCTCATCTTTTGGTATATTTTGATTCTTCTTTGGCTGATACCTGTTTAATGTCTTCCCTTTATCAACTAAACATTACACTTGTGCTGCTTTACAGGGAGAAAGAATTGGCTGCTGTGAAGATCAACGCAGCTGATGTTGACATAATTGCAAACGAATTAGAGGTTACTTTCCTAGTATCTTTCCATTTGCATTAACGAATTTCTATTTGCATCTGTCAGTGGTTTATAGCATTTTACTTTGATGTTGATGCCAGTTGGACAAGAAGGTAGCAGAGAGAACCTTACGCGAGCACAAGGGCGATGCTGTCGCTGCTATCCGCCATCTTCTTCACTAGAAATTCTTTGGGGATGTTAGGGTTCAAAATTTTTCATAGAACGAGCTACATGAAGAATTTCTTTTGGAATTGATGATCTATGTAAACATGCTTGCTATGCTTTTCCAAAAGCTGCATCTAGCATCCCCATTAGCGATGCCCAACTATATTTTATTTCCGTGCCTCCATTTTTTTTATTTCTCTTTGATCAGTAATCCACCACATATTTAAAGGCCAAATCGAAGTAGGCCGCAGAAATCATTTCCCAAAATCCATTCTGTTCCGAATTTATTGTGTTTCTTGACCTCTTGTCGTGAAATAGTGAACGTGTGGGCCTGGATCTGCTTAGCTCATACAAAGCCTTTATCGTCCTAGTGGATGTTTCTTGAGCTTTATCGGCATATCAAATATTGATCACACCAACGGGGGGAACTTCGATGGAAAACTGTTGCTCATCACATGTGGTAACAGTGCAATGTACTCCCGACCTGTCGTTTGGCGGTATCGGCTAGCCAACCATCTCAGTATACGGTTTCACCGTTGGAGGCTTGGTAAAGCTGTGTATTTGTAGTCTAGGGACGATTGGGGCAAAGCAAAGCATTATTTCGGATTTGAATCATAGTTACTTAACCCAGTTCAGCTTGGCGGGTAGATCAAGTCTCCTCAAAGCTTGACCTGTGTTAGATTTTACTTTGAATTATTTTGAATATTAACTCGATTAAGTGACTTAGTAGATTGATCCGTGAGGAGGTTGACTTACAAATTCAAATTCCAAGTAAGACTTGGATAGGTTAATTGTAAGAATTTTTTTTTTAAATGACATCATTCTGGACAATGATTTATAGGTTGATTTTGCGATTTAGAGGTTGCTTCGTGACTTGGTGACTCGGGCTCTATGATTTATGGTAATTCAGTCAGGAGGTTGTTTGGGGGGTGGGGGTTAAAAATTACTCAATTTTAATCTTTGGGAGAGAGGTAAAAAAATTTTAAGGGAAAAGGGAGGTGTATTTTCCGTCTTAAACTTAACCTACCCTCCCTTTTTTACCTGCATCTTATTATGAAAACCTCTAATATGCAAGGTTCGATATTTGATTTAAAATCATGTCTAGTTGGTTCTCTTGCACATTTCGGTGTTTAGCCTCCTGACAAACTATTTCTAAAATCAACTTTACACCTTTTTAAATTACTCATATAATATATTATTTTTTTAAAAAAAATCGCTCAATGTAACAATTATTTCCGTCATAATTCCTCCTGTTTTTTTAACATTCTACTAAATGCAAGGTACAGTTAGAACTTAGAACCAGAAAATGGTACTTTCTTTTTTTCTTAAACTGAATTTCTGGGATCATCTACTAGATTATGCTCATGCTGCCCCTCGAGGGGGAGAGATAGCTGATCAATCTTCATCTATCCTCCAAGATAAGTCGAACTACGAGATGCCAAAACCTGCTCTCATCCCATATAATTGAACCTCTACCAGAAGAGTATCAAAGGGTATACATTATAAGCCAACTTAGATTATTACATCATAGAAGAGATACAGAGAAACATTAGATTAATTCATGCGAGCTGAGTGCTTCATTCTGACTTTTAAAATTGCCCCAAGTGGGTGATATGGAAGCGCAACAATTAGGGCGACGCATCCGTTTCTTTTAAACAAACAATAAAAAATAACAGACTAAACACATTTATCTATCTGATTCTCCTATTTGATCAATTGAAAACTGTGTTCTGTACAACTTTTCTAAGTGGTCCTAAACATCTCTCAACATAGAAATCACTAATGGGTTTACATGAATCCAACCAACACAATTCCAATCACACAGCACCACTGTCGGATGTCAAAAGATTTTAATAATGTCAGTAAATAAACAAACATCCACAACCAACCAACCCCAGAAAACACCATTAAAGATTAGGCAGCTCACATGGATGCCAACGACTTCCATTTTCTTTTCCTTTTCTTTGTCTGTCTGGTGCGAGCTTTTCCATGCCAATGCCAAAAGCCTTTGGGGGCAACCCGAGGGCTATCCTAGCAACCATTCTCTTCATCAGCACTTGGGTAGACGAGCCTTTTGAAAACTCAGGTCATTGCTCTTGGGCCATGCTAATGAGACAACAAACACATGAATCAGGTCTAGGACTACGGTTCCTTCTGTGTGTTGTCTCCAGTTGCAGAACGGGCTGCCTGGACTTGAATGGCATATTGTCTTTGAAGATCTCTAAGCTTTTCCAGCAATTCCTGGAACGTTGGACGGCACCTTGGATCACTGGTTTTGACAAAGTTACAAATTCAGCCACAAGAAAGTTCTAAAAAGTGGGAATATAAATAATTGAGAACTGCAAAAAGGTGTGGCAAGAAAAACAAATGATTTCACTTTCCAGTACGTCTTAATCAATACCTAAGACCAAAACTATTTATTCTTTAATATATTTACCACCAAAATGAAATCCACAAGATCAACATCAGATATCTACCAACAATAATTGAAATATCTCCACAGCCTGCCAGAGTCAAACAAAGCCAACGATCTGAATCTCTTTTTAACGAACATTTCATACCCAACATTTAGTAACATGGTGTTAGTAACATGAATCCTATTTCGCTCTACCCAGGACAATAGTTCAAATTTTATGAGTGTCTACATTTATGATTATGTGTTGTCTAGAAAAATAAAAAAATATATTTATAATCATATAGGAAAAACATAACATAACATTGTCGGCCAAAATATGGAAGCAGAAATTTAAAAGGATTCAGGCTCATCAATTAGCATCAAAACATGGAACCCTCAAAATTTAAAAGAATTTGCATGTCGAATACTTTAAAGCAGTGGAAGTCTAATAAGCACCCTAACCAACCATAGAAGCACTTTCAACAAGGGTAAATTGCTTAACACTTGAAGCACATCTTTTGGAATCAAGTAGAAGAAAATAAGCACCTGTGCCAGCAACTCTCAATTATAGAAGCCCACTGTGGATCCACATCTTTTGGGATCTCTAGCCGTTGGTTCATAAACCCTACAGCTCCAATCACCTGCAAGTATACTAAACAGACTATTGTTCATATGTGCATTGCCATGTTAGCATTATTTATTATTTGCAGAATTGCAAAATTGAAAAAGTTCTGAATTATACATTCAGTACAGGTGCTGCCAGCAATGTTTTCTGTTGTTTAAGCAATCAAAGACTCTATACTATTTGCATATGCAACAGTTTGGTATTTGCTTTCCTAATAATAATACCCTCACCAATTTTTAAGTGAAAACTATACCTGCATTGAGTTGAGATTATCCCAAGGGATCTTCTCAGTGGAAAGCTCCCAAAGTATTACTCCATAGCTGTAAATATCAGACCTAAATGAACCGAGATGGGGGGGGAAGAAAAGAAAGAAATTATTTCCAAGCTTAGGGCAGAAGACACTTCAATCAGAACTTGAAAAGTTTAATGTTTTCCCAGCCCAAAGGGTAGAACATACTTCTCATCAGAGGGTTCATTACGGAGAACTTCGGGTGCCATCCATTGAGGCTACAACAGCAAAATATGGGAAGTTGAGTGAGAATTTGACCCTAATTTTTTTTTTGCAACCTAATGAAAAAACAATTTCAGAATGACTAGTTTGATGGGATGAAATAACAAAAGTTGCAGTACCGTTCCCTTCCCGGTCTTTGTTGTCAAATAAGTTTCATGCTTTAGACGTGATAGACCAAAATCTCCAACCTGGTTATATATAATCTGGTTACTTTTTCTCCTTAATGGGGAAAAACAAAGATGCAAGATATCTCAAAGTGAAGAAATCAAATAGATGAACAAACAATTAATAAAAGAAAATACTCATAATTAATGACAGACCTTTACAGTCCAATTCTTGTCAACTAAGAGATTTGAAGACTTCAGATCACGATGAATGATAGGCGGGTTGCAATGATGAAGATAGTTCATACCTCGAGCCTGTAGAAGATTCAAACAATAAAATAAAGGATGAGTAAGTCTTCATTACTAAATATCAATCAGAACACCTCATAAACCCCCAACAAATGCAAAAACCATAGAGATTCTCAACAAGAAAACAACAAAATCATCACAACCAAAATGGGTTTCTAGAAAGGAAAAATTCAGAGACATCATTACTCTTCAGAATTTTTTACGTAAAGTAGATGTTCTCGTAACCCCTGTGGTTACAAGCATAAGGGTTTTACTACTTTACCAAACAGTAATTTTCCTACCAGGGAAATAGAGCATATTTCTGTAAATAAATTCGATACTCACTATATCCAATGCCATGTGAACACGCCGTCTCCAATCTAGTTTGGTTGTGTTCCTTTGCAGTAAGCGAAACAAACTTCCACTGCATTAATGGAAAAATAGAACAGTTACTGAAAAGTACATGTAATCTTTTCAAGTTTTTACAGGTTAATTTCAGTCATATGATACCCTACAAAAAAAAATGTCATTTCTTAGTAAGCAATAGTAAAATTAATAAAACTGACAGCTCATCATTCATAGTTGTTGAAAAGGACTTCAGAATTACCGTGGGAGGAACTCTGTAACAATGCAGAGACGCTGAGGTGAAGTCACAGCACCCATGAAGAGCAAAACATTTGGATGCCGGAGTCTCTTCATGAGAGATACCTTCATGAATGAAAAGAATAATGCCATCAATGCTATATTATAGCGGGAGAAGGGGGATCCTTCATTATATAACAATGCAAGAAATGATAGATTCCAAATCTGAATCCCAAAAATAACTCAATTCTTCATGCAAGATCCAGCATTGTTACACTATTTTCATTCAAGATTTGACAATACCAATAATCATAATACAGCTTTAAGTATCAACTTAAGAAAATCTAGTGTTGCACGTCTATCTCCAACTAAGGCCAGTATAGTTCAGTCTACTAGCATTTCAATCCTTACTATCTTAATTTACATGTTTACTGACTTCAAAGCCTTCAACTAAATGGTATTACTTGTCTACACCAACATAAGCATCGATATTCATTGTAGACAATGTGACATTCTAAAGAAATGACCTTTCATTAAAAAGTTAATATGACACTGATTGCGAGATAATACAAAGCATGTACATATATATGGACCAATTAGTAGCAGATAAGAAAAAGAATTAGATAAAACGGAGCATGCATAGCAAGAGACCTGACGATTCTAAAAACATCCCAATTGAAATGCATTTAAATGGCAAGAAACTGTAAGTAAGATTCTCTTAAGCTAACAAGAAACTGTAACTAAGATTTTCTTGAGGTAACTGGAAATCCCACCTCTTGTCGAAATGCAAGTATAATATCATCTGAATATTCTTGCTTGGAGAATACCTTGACAGCAACATCCTGAAATAAAATGCATATTACTCAACCAAAGACAAAAAATATCATCATCACAATTTTTTTTTTTGTTATTCTTTACCTCAATTCATTCAATGCAAAAAAACAATTAAAGCTTCATAAAGATCCTAGCTCACAAGGCAGCATCTTATTTTTGTAAGAATAAGAAAGCAAAGTCACATATGCACTAATTGCACATCACATTTAAGAGATTTATGTAACACTTATCAATGTCATGCACATACATGCTTACAAAGTTCAGACAGTCACTTTGGATTTCAATTTGCTTCTGTTCAAATTAACCATAATTAACATAAATGAAAGCCTTAGATTTGGACAGAGCAGGGACAGCACTATATCTTGTCTCAAAAATCTGAATTCATATACATTTGTGATTATGCATCATTGAGAATTAAGATGTTTAAAAGGGAAAGAGCAAAGGAACATACTGATCCGTACCACAGGGCATGATATACAGTTCCACAAGAACCTGCAGGAATATAGAGTAAAAAGGGTAAGGTGAAAATGAGAAGGAAGCATAGTCAAAAAATAGTCCCAGCTTAAAGATAAAGAAGTATAATGGAAGATCACTGTTCTGTCACTGGACATTCAATGAGGACGCAAAAAATTTCAAGTTCAGGAAAGATCAAATGTAGATTAGAGTCAATGCTCGAGAAGCATGCTTTTGAATTTAAAGACAGTTACCTTGCCCAATTTGCTCTCCAATTGTCAAGTCCTCCCACAATATTTCATAGTCCAAGCAATCAGTGTCCATATCCACCTTATTCACAGTACTGCTGGTACTTCCGCAACTACTAGCACTGCTTGTGCTGTTAACATTAATTGAAGACCAAGACCCAGAGGCCTCGTTGGTGGCAGGCCGAATACTTTCACTGACCTGGCTTTCAGATTTTGCACCAGAAGAGGGACTTGTCTGATGATACGTTTCACTCTCTTGATCATTTTGCAACCATGGCCACCCAAAACGGGTTGTCCTTGCTTCTGAACCTTCCTTTTCATTCCCTTTCCAGGGCCATGACAACTTCTTACCAATCCATGCTTCTGCCTTTGAGGTAATGATCTTGTGAATTGCAGGCTTTCCTTCACTCTCATCACCAGAGTCTCTGGATGGTTTTACTGGGGACTTGTCATCAAGATTAGAAAATACACCAAAAGGAGATGGATGCAAATCTCCTCTTGGTGTGCTAGCTCCACTAGAATTTGCATCCTCCCGATGGTCAGATAGAGCTGCATCTGAGTACCCATGGTCAGAATAGTGACTATCCCCACTCCCTACTTCACGATCCGTGTTGCTCTCTCCCATGTGAATTTTGGACTTGACTTTATTACTCACCTTGGATGCCTGTTTTGGTGATTCTAACTATCAAGATACACCACGGTGAATATTTAAATACACAAGAACAGAAAAAAACTAATGAACTGACCAAATTCGATATTTTTGATGCTACCGCTGCTTGCAAGGGCTGTTGAGAATCAAGACCAAGTTTGGTCATGGCAGTATTCTTGGGCCTTCTATGGCTCGCCTCTGTTTCCAAGTTCCTTGAACCCGACAATGCAACTTCCATTTCTTGAAAAGGCCGTGAATCACTCGATACACAAATAATCCCAGCCAAAGCGCCATCATCATCGTATAGTGGAGTATTAGTAGCAACAGCTGTAAACCTTTCAGCCATTTTGTTCTTAACTGGAAACTTCCCTGTCCATTTCTCCCCCATACTAACCCGTTGAATAATACCATTCGCCAGCGCATAATCCCGAGGATCAATTAGCAGCCCAATAGCATCCTGACCAAGAGCTTCAGCAGCTGAATAACCATAAAGGTTCTCCGCTGTTCTGTTCCTGCACAATCATAAGATACACCTAAACCCCATAAATCAATGTCCTCCAAACAAATTCTCACATAAAAAAAGAAGAAAGAAACCACGCAAAACTTGTTCAAAGGCACAAATTTACAATAAAACTCCAAATTAAAAGGGATTATCATACAGTACGGACCAAATTCAGAAATCAGAATCACAATTTCCATAGTCAAACATCAAAATATATACAGTTCCAACAGCATTGATTATAAATCAACTGCCCATTCAAAGTTCAAACCAAAAGAAATACCCCATACACGCAAATAACAGCCCCGAATGACAAATGATGTGAAATAAAAATACAAGACACGAACACACAAGCTTACCAGTAAATAATACGACCTGAAACATCAAAAATATGAACAGACTGTCCCATAGACTGCAATATATTCAGATACTGTTTATCAGTAAACTTCACAGCAGAAGGTCCACTATTGCCATCTCCTCCTTCTCTACCACCATTACTGTTGCCATCTCTAACATTATCACTATTCAAACTTCTACTTTCTTTCTGTAGAGGCGATGAATGTCTAGATGAAGCAGAACCCTTCTTCCAAGCATGCTCAAAACTTGACCCGGTTGGCCCACCAGAAACCCGTCTCCTGGGACCGGACCTTTGAGGAGATATTGAATGGGACCGTTGCTGGGTTGATTTTGGATCGGTAGTAGTAGAGGAGAGCTTGAGCTTTGACACTTCTTGTTGAAGATGATGGTGTCCTGCTTCAAGTTCTTCGATCTTTTTTAGTAGCTCTTCTGCTGGCGCTGTGCTTTCCATTCCTTTGCTTCTTGATAAATCAGTTCATTGAAATCTTTCTTTCTTTTTCTAACTTGCTTGTTCTAGATTTCGTGATGAATAGGGTTTGAGGGGTCAAGAATTTGTTTCTTGAGTTATTATTTTCTTCTTCTTTTATTTTACCCTCCCTCTCTCTCTCCCTCCCTCTCTCTCTCTCTCTCTTCACTTTCAGCTCACAAGACTTCCCTCTTTCTCTTTTGTTTTTTGTTGCTTGCTATTGTCATTATTCCTCTCCTCTTTTTACTTTCTCCCTCTAATATTTTATTTCACTTACTTTCTCTCTAAAAAACTGAACCATCATGGAAATATATATATTTTTTTATTAAAATAAATATTAAATCAACTTTCATATATCTCAACTAATCTTTCAACACATTATATAAATATTTATTTTACTTGCAATTAAGTTTTCAAGTTAATTTTTTAATTAAAAAATATTTTTTCTCCATTACAATGGTATCATTAAAACCCAATCAAAAGGAATTTTACTTTATAAAATATTATAAATTGGGATTTGAACTATGATAATTAAAATAATAATAATAATAATAATAATAAGAATTAAAATTACATCACAATACTTATTTGATTTGATCATGAGAGAGGTTACACGTCTCAAATTATAGTAAATATTTGTTTATATAATAACTTGATCAAACTCCCTTGTTTGGTATAAATACAATTGCAAAATCATACGAATTTTAATTTAAATAAGTTGATTTTAATTTAACATCTTAAAAAAAAAGAAAATCTCAAAAGAAATACAGCTAAAATTATATGAAATATTCTAATAAGAATTTTCAAGTGACATGTACAAGGGGTAATTTTTTTTTTTTTATGTATATAGATAAAGTAGAAACACCCAACACTCAAATATTTTTTTGAAGTAATTGGTCTAATATTTAGTGGATTCTATGCATGATCCAGACAAAATCCAATTATAAAATGATTTAATACACTATATGTAAACTTTTTTTTTAACATGATAATAAAAATATATCTCCAATGGAAAAATAAATCATTTATTTATCCGGATGATTGATCCATGTGCATTAAAACCTCCCCAGCAAGGAACCCTTCCTCTCCCACAAGGCTTGCGCTTGATTGTCGTTGGTTCGGTTATGGTCATCTCATGTTGTCCTTTTCTGGGTCTCTGGCTCTGTGCTCCTTTTTCATCGTCTGAATCAAACAATCCGGACCAGACGTTCCTGTTACAGTAAAATGCCAAGACACTTTTGTCCCTTACACTATCTACTCAATTGCGTGTATATTTATAGCCTATGGTAGTGGTAGATTTTTGCCTATTTGTCCGCTGTAGTAGCGCGTCGATTAGACGCGATACAGCGTGTCAGGTTAGAGTTTCCTGCCTCCCATTAAATTACAGTTTAATTTCACTCCACCTTCTCTTAAATTACCTTTTTGTCAATGGTGCCACTTGGCTTTAATTATGGATAACGCGGGAGCTTGACAGCTTCAACATTTTGCAAAGGCAAGCCTCAGTTGAATTGACTTGTTGGAGATGACTATTATATTCTCTCGGTTCTCTGCCTTTACTGTTCAATAAATGTCATGACGAAACCTAAAAGCTCCGGCGGAGCGGTAATCATCCTCTCATCGTTTATAAGGTTGGGGATTCGATCTTTTTTTTTTATTTGTAAAAAATGCTTGAGAAAGCCTTGTTATCCGGGCTAGTCTGAGCCAGCATTTAGAATACCCTGATTTGACAAAAAAAAAAAAAAATGATGACGGGATGTTCGATTGCTCGCCTTGGCACCTCCTTCGTTTAAATTATTGAACTTAGGGGTTTTTGTGTCTTTTACATTTTATTGCAAAGTAAAATGACGCTGTTACCTTTAAGAGTTTAAAAACATTGAGCTTGGAGATCGAGGTTTTTTAGTTTTTTTGCATATTTTACATACAGTGAAATGACATATCTAACCAAAATCTAAGACTGGTTTAGGAGAATATTTTTTTGTCTTTGCAAAATGATTTCTTACATATTCAAATATTTTTTGGGGATGTTTTGTAATTTAAAATATTAATGCTTGTTCTGTGTGTGCATATATCTAGAAGAATTTACCATGAAGGGAGAAGAAAAGGTTTGGTGTCTTTATCTTCTATAAACAGCAGGATGCTTGACTTATTTTTTTGAATGGGAAGCATGGGCATGGTTCTGTTTTAAGTTTTGACCATGTTTCCCCTCTTTTAAATGCATGCCCGTGAGCTATTTTTATGCCTAATCTCTCCCCAAAATGTGTGTGTTGTTCTTAGTAAATCTTTTTTTATGGTTAGCTCCGATTTTGGAAGCAAGAGGCAACTAGCCCTAATTTTTTCGCTCCTTTGTTTCTTTAGAGCTTTTGCCCTCTCTACAGCTTTCGTTTTGCGTGCACAACATGATTAAGGGCGTGCATGGACGTAGTAGTTTTTTAGTGTGATAGTGACTGGAGGCAGATTCAGGTAAGCTCACATCTTATACTAATAACTAACGAGGGATAGTTCATAAACCCTTGGGCATTACAGTAGTTAAATTCGATTCCTGGTCGGGTCTAATATGGTCAAGGGTTCAAAATATTATGTCTTCGAGTCAATTTGTAAGTTAAGAATTCGATCCACAGAGCATTTTTTTCCCCTTCTTGCGTCATTAATTTATTTCAATGTTTAACCTGATTAGGTTTTGATTGCAATCAAGTATCGGACTAGGCTAAATAGCCTGGACGATCTACTGAGAAACTTGTCCTGACCAAGTCCGGGGTCACTAGATTTGCAATGAAATAGAAATTCCACTAGCTTTGAGATGTCTCTACAAGTCACACCCTTGTCTCCGCTCATGTGACTAGAGCTAGTATAAAACAGACATATTCAAGCTGTCTTGCAAGTTGATCTGGAAATCTCATCAAGCAAACTTTTCCATCAAGTATGATGAGATGGTATTATCGGTACCACTTGCATGCATGGGGACAAAAACTAATCTCTAATGATATGCTATTTTACTTTTCTATATCTTGGTCTTCGAGCTAATCCTCCAACAAGGTGGAGTTTTTTTCTTCTTTTGGATGAATTAAGGATTCTATTCATCAGGAATGCAACACAAAGCAGGAGAGAGTTACCCTGCTGCTATAAAAGCCAGGAAAAACACAAAATCATAAAAAGGTGGAGAGTCTACCCTCTTGCCGTTTAAGTCAAATCATGTTATCAAAACCAGCCCACTGGGACTAAAAAGAATCGCGAAAGCTCATCAAGCACATACATCTTAAATAGTAGACGTCTTGTATCTTTGAGTAATTCAATGTACCCATGACCCTGTAGGCAGAGGGGACTAGAATTTGAGTTCGTCTTTGGGGTCACTGGGTGATTAATTCAAGAAAAAGTAAGTTATTAAATGTACCCACATTCATGCATATGGTATCACTAATAAAATAATGAAGTGTCTAAACTTAGGCTAGCTGTACACGACGAAATTTATGCACAAACCCACCTGCAAAGCATGCGAGCAGCACACATCCGAGCACACTCTTGGGCATACACGTGACCGTTCCGTACAATGAAAGACCAACCAAGCTATATAAAACAAGTGGTCCGAACTTACGCAGTCCAAAATCCTCAATCAAGGGGAAACAGGAAAGACAATACAAATCCTGAAACTACATGCTAGAGCAGGACATTTGACTTTATTAAACTTGAGAAAATGATAGATTATTTGACTGGCTCTAGCTGGAGTAACCTCGTAAAGACAAACATGTTATAGTTATAGGGATTTCAGAAGCTACGTTACATACAGATATATACTTGCAGCAGTCGAATGTATCCATACTTGGAGGGCCCTTATTGTGGAAGCCTCTGCTAAAATCTAATGGCATCCTTTTGATGCTTTTTTATTTATAACAACGAAAGCAAACCACAGCATTATAACTTGGCTATCTACATTGATGATGTCCTCAAATTAAGAGGATAGAAATCAAGAAGCTACCTCACATGTGTAGGTTGTTGATTTGGACTCGTGTTGATAAAGAAGCATATACCATATTCTCAATGGATAGAGCAAAACAGTTCTGTTTGCAGGATAAATTTGCCAAATTAGGTGGCCCGCACTGGCACATGCACCCTGTACCTGGATTTTTGGAACCACCCCCTCGGGCGCAGCAGAACAAGTATCAGTTTGCAATTGAGAAAGCTCTTTAATAGACGTTACAGGCCAAGCATCCTAGTCTGCAGCACTTTTTACAGTTATACCTCTCACACTATTAGGCATGGGTACTTCGAGGATAACTAAGAAATAGCATCTTTCTGACTCTCTAATATATTGGACCTCACCATTCATTAGCTTTAAAATCTTCCTGCACATGCTGAGCCCTAGGCCCTCCTGAGTAACCCATCTATTACTATGGAACATGTCTTGAACTAATTCAGGAGGAAGACCTTCACCAGGGCAAACAATCCTTCAAGAAAAATGATAATAAATAATATTAGTTAATTTAGTACCAAAGTGCATTGAAGAGGGGGAGGAGCAAACTGCAATGTGATTAACAACTATCATCTATATTTCCTTGGTCTATATGATACGATGAACAGAAGAAGCATAAAATGAAGAAGCATAAATTGGACTTCATACAAACCACATTATCATTCAGACAACAAACAGTTAGCACAGATAGCTCTCTATTACAGCATCATCAACCATCCTTGTTCATACAACCAATATTCTACAAATTCGAGGAAGCAACCAGTTTAGATGTCAAAATTCTACAACTATAGCTCTGTGCATGGTGAGAAGCATGGTTATGGCAGAATTCTATACAACTTGGAGACCAGATTATTAGGATTTGTAACCAATCATGAGGATTGGGGAAGAACAAACAAGATACAAAAAGACTGAGCTAAAGAAAAAATTGTAAAAGCCATCACAGTTTCACAGAAGAAAATAATAGAATAAGGAGACGGCATTTATAATGAAACTCCAGGATGACATTACTGCAGCTATTAGAATACCACAAAAAAGGGGTTTAAAAGAAAATAGAGAAGGAAAAAGGAACACAGGTAACTGTCATCATCAATTTTTTGGATTTTCCTTTTATCAATATAGATAATGTTATCAACAACATGCAAAAGAGTTGAGGAGAGCCTACTTGAACTCCATATGCACGAGAGTGTGTCCATCAGAGATTTGCTTCAGTGTTGGACAAACATGAATCTCTACCCAACCTGCTGAAGATGGAGCATAACGCACCATACTCAACAAGAAATCAGCCAGTACTTGTTGAATTCTTATCTGATCACCATAAACCACCAGCGTTTTTATTTCTTCTGGAATATCACGAAGCAATTGCAGATTTCTTTCCCTCAGCAAGAGCATTGCTTGGCTAACAACAGCATTTATGACACTCCCGAGTAAGAATTCAGCCTTCTCAAGCTCCAGTAAACTTATTCAAAAGCAAATGGACACCCTCTCGTTAGGATATGTCTGCTAGAGGTTGAGATGAGAAATAAAATAAAATGCACTTGAATGCACAATAATTAATTTAAAAGAAAATCATATGTAAGACCATGATACCGTGTCACATGTGTATAACACACTTTTACAATAAATTGAATTGCAACCGTTAGATTGTTATTTTTGTCTTCTAGTAATTTCATTTGTCCTTGGATTTGATGCTAGAATCCATATTGATCCTTAAATTTTCTCAATTTATCAATATAAGCAAAAATAACCAATTTTTTAACTAATAATCAAACTCACATGATGATTAATTATCATAGATTGAACTTGTTTCTCAAGTCTATTAAATTTTTCAATGTTGTCAAAGATTTATTTTTGTCTTCTTCTAGTAATTTCATTTGTCCTTGGATTTGATGCTAGAATCCATATTGATCCTTAAATTTTCTCAATTTATCAATATAAGCAAAAATAACCAATTTTTTAACTAATAATCAAACTCACATGATATGATTAATTATCATAGATTGAAATTGTTTCTCAAGTCTATTAAATTTTTCAATGTTGTCAAAGATAATATCTTTTGTTTCTAATTGAATTTCATGAATTTTACATGATAGTGTTATTTATCCTAGTAATAATTCTTTATCGCTTTAGGTTCATCCAGTTTTTCTATCATTTGATGAAATTCTTGGCTTCTTTATATTGATTATCTTTCTAACATTTGCACTCTTCTTTCACAGTAACAACAATACCTAAACAGTGTTCTTTAAAATATCGAATCAACTTATATACTTGAAATAATATCAGCGCACCTTACCTTGTCCGCTATGCTTTTTTCCAATTTATCAATGAGTAACATGACCGATTTCATCTTACTTGAGAAATTCAATTTCAAATATGAAATTATAATCACATGAATCCATCCAAATTATTTAATTAAAAATATGAATTTTCCTTGTAATTTTGTTGGTAACTTAATCTTTTCATATACATTCAACTATCAATAGCAAGAGGATCCAATTTTTTGACATCTCCTCTCTAATGAAACCATTAAAAGATTTTTTAGTTTCTCTAATTGTAGATCTTGAGTTTTCTCCGCCTTTTACTTTCTAATTCGTGATAATTGGATTGGATGATCTAATTCTTATAGTTTTATTGATTGGACATATCTCTTTTCTTTAGAGATTAATTAATTTTTTGTCTAAGGTCTACCAAAAAGTGAACTGCAGTATTATGCATTGCTTATCTATGTTGTAAAATTAAGTCGATGCATCTAGACTTCAGGGGCAAAAAGGTTATAAAAGCAGAGTTTTATTTTTTAGTTGTTTTTGGACCTAATCACACTCATAAAAAGTTATGGATCAAAATGTAATTCAGCATTTATGAGCAATGGATTTACGATATGATTTGTGTCCCTACATCTTGTTCCTTATAGATGTTGTCAAAAGCAAAGCTATCACCTGGGATTACTAAAAAGACTTAAAATGGAATTACAGAAAAGAAACCCATATTGTTTACCGCCTTGGCATCCACAGGTGGTCAAGTCAATAGTGTCGACTACTAAAAGCAGATCAGTATAGTAACATCCAAGTCAAGAATTTAAAGTCTTAGTTGGTTCATAATCAGGAAATGTGTAGAAGAGACATAAAAAATCTCCAAATGAACTCAAGGGAATGAAACTGCATGAGAAAGATATTCACCTAGTGCCAAAATGATTATGTCCATACCTTTAAAGTATTATTTCTCAACTAACAGACATTTCTCAAAAAATAGTACCAAAGCATAAATAATCACCTGACCATCAATAGTAAGTTTTGATAATTTGTTAGAGGAAAACTAACCCATTTTCGATGCTCTCAAGATCAACATCTCGAGTGATCTTCAATATCTGCTTTTCACAAGCAGCACTAGTCTCAAGAAACTGCTTTTGATCTTCAGTCAAGTCCGTGTTCTCCAAAAGCGAGTTGGTAAAGCGTAGACCGCTTAAAGGATTCCTTATCTCCTGGCAGATGTAAGCCAACTCTTTCATCCTTGCAGAGCACTTCTTTTCCTGTTGTCTCTGGACTTTCAAAGCTTGCTGCAACTCATTACTTGCAATCTGCAAGAAGCAGAAGGCTCCAACAATCTCTCCCTCCATATTTACCCTCTTGTTCGCTGTCAAGAGAGCTTGCACACACTTTCCATTCCGGTCAAAAAATGAAAATGGTAGCTTGTCTGTATCTTGCCCTCCAATTGCATTGTGCAGAGCAATCATGAATTTTGTCAGTGCATCTGAACCCTTGAGCTGACAGCAACTGCCAAAAACCTCCCCAACCAACATCTTCCCAATAACTTCCCCCCGGGACCACCCCGTGAATTTTTCCATGGCAGTGTTCCACTCCAAGCAACATGTGTTTTCATCTGAAGCAAATATAGGAGGGATCAAAGGATTGGGGCTGTGTACAATAGCCTTATAATCACCTTGTATATGGACATATTTGTCCATTACCACCTTTTGACCTGTAACATCCTGACCGACAAAGCAGACTCCAACTATATTATTCATGTAATCCTTGCTAGAACAAGCATTTACCACCACAAAAAGGGCCTTTTTTTGGTGTTCAGAGCCAAATGTCCTCAATTTTATCTCCACGTTCTTATCCTCTTCACCTACATCAGTTAAACATAATTGAAGCAATAGATTATAAAAAATTAATAGAATATCAAACCACAATAAGTGGCCTTGTTTTATGTTGCTGTGTTTCAGTTCCTCAAAACTATATCAAAGCTTGTCTTACTGTTATGTTAAAGTGCTGCTAAGAATGATCACATACACTGTCCATATTAGCACTGTAGGATGAGGCATCTATCAAATTTCTATTTCAAACCATTGCGTGAGCATTATCTTTTCTGTTCTTTTTTTTGTAATCAAAACTGTGTTATTGTAGCGATATAGCATACAATGTTCTAGGTTATACTCTCTTTGACACCTAAAAAAATGCATAGATAAAGGTAATGTAAGCAATAAGCACATATTATGGAGGCCCATCACATGCTTGAAACATGATTAAAGGAGTCGTTTCGAACATGTTCTGTTTGGATCCACCCAACAGTTACAAAGTACTTGGAAGAGGGAACTGATCTCTTCACTAACTTTTTAGAGTTTAAAGCATGTGTGAACAACTATTTTCTTACACGAGAGGTGTTGAGTGCAAGTTTGTTCCCTGGAAATTATAGTAACTGGATCAGCAGTTTCTTTTGGGCTGTGGAAACTCAGTCCTTGGAGCTGCCTCAACATTCAGGGGCCTAGAGATTTACTTGAGGCTGGATCTTATGAACACAGAGCTATATCGTCAGCAGCCTCTCAGTCCTTAAGAGTCTTACAATAACAGGGAAGCTAGGGCTTTGCTTCTAAGCTGCTAGATATAACATGGACTAATCTCAATGGTCAAGTCATACACAAGACTGCAGTAATCCACTTTCAAAGAAAGTTCGATGAGAAATACTTCAGCCTCTAGATCCTTCTTAATGGCAAATGTCTACTGGATTTTGCCCAAGATGAGGCACCCAAGATCCTAGTGAATGATGTCTGTAGAATATATTCTTCTCCATTGCAGTATTCAAATTCCTGACTAGCTGATTCCTCTTAAAAGCCCAAAACCCTTAATTTCCTTTTTATTTATTGCTAATTTTGAATAAATTGTGCATTGCCACAGCCTTTGACGCATCAGCACTTCATTTTGTCTTTGTCAACAGAGAGCATTCAAGAGAAACAATTATACACGTTACTTCATTCAAGTCATTTGATCAGAAGACTAGTCAGGTATCCCATGCAGATGAAACTATTACAATGTACTTCATGTAAAACTTATGAGTGAGCCAATTGTACTCTTAGTTTGATGAAAGTTTCTATTAGAATTATTTCCAGGATTTGAGTTTGACCTTCTTTTACATTTCCATTTATCAACTTTTTTAATTCCAGTTTTTTGCAAAACCCATATACGTTTTCCAAGATTTATTTCTATTAAAGGGGACTGCATGCTCAGATGCAACTTTAGAAAAAAAAATTCATTGCCATGAGATGACAATCTTACTTGATAAACAACTTAAATATGTGAGATATAAAGCAGGTACCTCTTAAAGCACGATGAAGGAGTTTGTCAACTGTTTCTTCATATTCCTTATAAACAAGATCGTGAACCAAAGACTTCCCCATGGCTTTGTCAACTGAGAGCCCAGTCAACTCAGCGACCTTTGCATTCCACCCATTTATGCAGCCATCAACATCTACAGCAAATATCGGAGCAGTTGCAGTCTCTATTAGTCTCACCATTTCTCTTGCGACCGAACTGAGCTCATCCATCCCTTGCAATTCTGTATCCTCGAGCTGGGCATGTACAACTGCCTTAGAATTGGTTGCTTCAGCGTCCCTAAATGAGTCTCGCAAAATAAGCTGCAAAGAATGAATGGCATCCATTTCTGCATTCTCCCACAGTAAACTCCGGCTCTTCACCACCTCCAAAAATGCTTTGAATGAAGAACGTGGATGCATCCTCTGCCCATCATCCTTGTCCTCTGGGTGATGCTTCGCGCCACCCCATTTGATCTCCTTTGCAGTGTGAGACCGAAACCAGAAAAGAAAATCTCTCTTAGTAATATAAGCAACAGCCATTCCACAAACTGCATTGCCAAGTGAGGCTGCCCCAGGATACCCAGCATCAGCTAAACTGTCTGTGCTTAAACCAGTTGAGTCTCCGTGAAGGGCCAACAACCACTCCACAATATCTTTTATTTGGGCTTCGGTTGGGGTCACGCCCAATGGGTAATACTGTCCTTGGTAATAAAGAGCTGCCCCGTCACACTTCACAAGATCCATGATACTTGGACTTTGAGTAACAATGCCAGTAGGAGAGTCACGGAGAAGCATATCACACAAGAGAGTCTGAGTCCTCAAGACATGTTTCTCTGACAACTGTGACGCTAACTGCAATTCCATGTTCAATTGAAGTCCAAAAGCCTGCATTAAAAACTCACATGCATAACGAAGCGGAAATGGAATACACCTAGCAGAAGTGTGATGGCAAACAACCAAACCCCAAAGCCTCGTTGAATTCCTCCCACCAATAGCTTCTTCCTCATTTCCATTAATAATAACAGCCATGGCCAATGAAGCAATTGAACCCATATTCGCCATATACTGAGCATGACAACCATGAGGAGCTCGAAGAGTTGAACCAACCAAGCATAAAGGCTGCATAAGCGCCTCATCCTGGATAACACAGACAGGTGTAGCATGGCAGTCCACAATCATCCTAACCCTATTCTGCTTGAACAAAAACCTTGAAGCTTGTGGTATATCCGTAGAAGGATAATGCAAACCAATATAAGGTTCCAAATCAGCCCTTTTATTCTCAGCCACAACCTCACCATGCTCATCTTCATGAAACTTATAAACCATAACTCTATCATACCCGGTAAGCTCTCTCACACTCTCCACTACAGTATCACACAATAACTTAATATCCCCACCAGGAAGTGATTGTAATTGTGAAATCGAACGAACTGCTAATTTCTGAGACTGTACAGCCCCTGCTATGGATAAAGCAGGGTCTTCAGTCCTAGCAGGCTCTAAATCAATAACAATACCAACATCAATCCTATGCAAAATTGCGTAGAAAGGCTTCCCGGAATTCTTGGAATGGATCCAAATTGGATTCAACAAAGTTATTTCCCTTGCACCAAATGCTTTTTCAAGCATAGCGGAGCTCGAAGGCCTAAAAAGAGTCCTTACATCAGTCCCATCAGAGAGAATTTCCTGTTTATCTAGAGAAGGGACTGACTGTGGAGCTAAACCAAGCATTTCTTTGGCATTTTCGCTATATGCAATGACCCTAAACGACCCTTCATCTACAGCAATCATGCACCCAAATGGCTGGATATGACCACCCCTTTGGATTTTTGATAAATAAGCAGTGATTTGTTCCTCGGGTACTGACTGACTAGTAGTTCTAACTGACTGTGAATAATCAAACGACTTACCAGACCCGCCAGATTGTTCAAAAACTGCATGGAGTTGTGCATCGACAGTGTATTGTGCAATTGCTTTGCTTACTGATTCTGTGGCGTGATGGTGTTGCCTCATGTTACTGGTACCAGAAGACTGCGCCGCTTGATTCTGGTGCTGCCGCTGGTTGCTTTGTCTTTGTGATTGTGATGCCATTCCTTTTTTTTCAATTATTTTCCTTGCTTTTGGTTACTAGGATCAAAACAAAAAACAACAACAAAACAGAGACAAGAGGGAAGGAAAACCTCACATGGGTTACTAAGATCTTGTGTTGGGTTACAGAGAAATGGGAAGGAGATCAAAACAAAGAAAGTCTGGTCTGGTCTTTTTGATCTTGTGTGTGTGGATTGGCAGGAGAAGAGACTTTAGTTTGGATTTGAGGGAAAGAAAATGTTTGAATAGAAAATTAAGTAGGAGTACTGCACACACCCTTGTTTAAGGCTATACAACAGCAGGAATTGAGTCCCGACGTCCGGTCTCGAGATACGGAGACCATTAAATCCCGAAAAGAAAATTGACGAAAAAAGTTTCATTGCATTTTTTTTTTCTTTTTATATATTGTAATGTATTTTGGATTACAGCGCGTATGCGCGTGGTGGAATTTTTTTAATTGTGGGCATTAAGAATTGCAAGTGTGTTTAAGATTATCGTATCAGTTGTAATTTAAAATGTTTTTTATTTAAAAGTATATTATAATTTTTTTATTTTTTAAAATTAATTTTAATACCAATAAATCAAAATAATCTAAAACTATATAAAAAAAATTAAAATTTCAAGAAGAGCTCCATTAAGGGAAGGGGAGAGGGATGCCAACAGAGGACCACTTGATTGGTGGACAATAGAAGAGTGGGTTTTGGGAAGTTGCCTCACCAAGATATTTGTGTGTGTTTGGTTTCGATGGTTTTTTTCTAATAATATACCCTCTTAAAATATAAATCACACCTCACATAAGTAAAAAATATATATATTTTTTTTATGTGAATCCCATAACAAAAAATCAATCACACCTCCAAACTAAACATTCATTTTTTTTTTTACAGGCTTGCACTGTATTTTTCTTGTTTCTTTACTCGTGCTAACAAATTTAGATTTTGTTGTTTTTCTAAAAAATATTTTTTATTTTAGATTAATTTTTTAATATAATTTTAGATGATTTTGATATGTTAGTGTCATAAATAAATTTTAAAAAATAAAAAATATTATTATTTTAATACATTTTCAAATTAAAAAGAATCCACCATTGAAATATAAAGTAGAATTTGAGAGCATGCACCATGACATAACTATAGTAAAACACTTAGAAATTTATTTATTTATTAATTAAATTTTAATTTATTATGCTTCCCTGTGTTATTATTTCAGCTCCAATTCAAGATAAAATCACGTGTAACATAAATATATCAATAAATTGATCAAGATGAAATTTCTCGCAATATACTAATCAACTTATTGTTGACATTTAAAATATAAAGAAAGATCATGTGCATGACACGTGATTTTGAAAACAAAAGGATTTTCAATTGGAAATTATCATTTTTATATTTTTAGATTTCATTAGTGATCTTGACTGATTTATTTTAAAATTATTTAAGATAATTTAAAATATATCAAAAATAATGTTTTGAGACCTCTACACCCTTTTAAAAGCAATTTCAAAGCAAGGTTTTTTTGTTTTTTTTTTTCAACATACTCTCACCTACCAAAAATAAATCTCCAATTTTTTAAGAGAAGCAAATTCATATAATAAAGCCACAACCTAAAAAAAAACACACATCTCTGAACACATATCCCACGTGACAGCCGTGTCCTCTAAAAAATCAGTTCCTGTCAGGCAGACAGAGTACTCAAGAAGCTAAAACCAGAAGAGAATATATTAATTTATTAAACACGATTAGTTGACAAATCTTCTTCCAAAGCATGTTTCTTCATCCCGAGCAGGCAAGTACGAGGTCAAGGATCCCCAAACCATGTCCATAATCTTCGACGCGATCTCCGAGTTCTATCTTATTTATTACACTTACTTTCTTTTTATTTTTTTAAATTTGTTTTTGACTTTTTCCTTCAAATTATATATATATTTTTAATATTTTTTCTTTGATGTTTTGATATTAAAATTAAAATTTTAAGAATAAAAAATATTATTTTAATATATTTCTAAATAAAAAATATTTTAAAAAATAAATAATACTACACGCTGTCAAACGAGTAGATGTCTATAATTAAACAGTGAGCGATTCTTCCATGATTTAGGGTGTGTTTGACTTGAACATGTGGTGATTTTTTGTCAAAAATACAATATCTTTTAAGCATAAATCTCATTTTAAAAGCTATAAAAACATGTCTTTTACTCAAAAACAACACAAGCCACTTCCCATTCCAACACCGTTTTATTTTCAAGTCTATAATATTATTTCACTGCCCCTTAGGGCCCTTACACCCTAAACACTCATCATTTATCAAGACACCTATATACAGTTGCTTGCGACACACGCACATCTGAGAGCATTCTCTGAAAGAGATCATGATCGTCCTGACTGGCAAGCTTCACCTTTTTTTCTCAAAATAAAATGTCTTCAAATGTTTTATCTTGTTGGTTTTATTCCGGGACCAAATGCAGAGAAGTGGTACCGGTGGGGGCATTATATCCCCACAGCAAATTATACAAATATATGCCCGGCCTATTACTTTTTAATTAGGAGACCGGGCTTATTTAATTAAATCTATTTTATTTTTATTTTTATTTTTATTGACGAGTTGAGTTTAATAATTGGATATTTTAGAATTATGTTACTTGTTTTTTTTTCAACTTGTGTCGCAACTATTATTGATTTAATAAAAGTATCACACTATTACACATCTAATTAAATTCTCTCTTCTTCCTACTATGATTCTTGGCTTCTCTTTCTTTGCTTGCTTCTGTTTTTTCCCCCCCGCATCACGTCCATCCTAACAACGTGCACAACAAACTCTACAAAATAAGGCAAGGGAGCAGGACAAGGTTTCCGACACCAAAACTGTTTTTTTTCTGTTCTATGAGCTAGGGCAGGGGACAACCAAGTACAATGCCCATGTGATTTATTCCTCTCATGACCATCTCGTCCACGTGAGAGATACTATATTATTCCATAACCTGTCTTGTCTTTTGTTTCGTGTAACAACCCACCCATCGTTTCCACGGTGATGGAGGTTTTTATTTTGAAAGCCAGAATTGACTACCTGCATCGTAATGCTGACACAAAAATATACATCCTTTGAAAGATTGACGAGCATCTTCGATGAACATAAAGATGTGAAATTATAACACGGACCGAGTTCTTCACGTGGACTGGACCAACATTGTCTGATGTGTGATAGTTTCTCGTAATAATTCAGTATCGTTAGTGATACGGAAAACAAGAATAATTATAACAAAACTCTCATAGCTCTAGCTATGAAAAAAAAAAAAAAACCTTATTTCATTTACTTTATTAGCATCCACAACAGGAGAATGTGACCAAAAATCCAAAGGGAATACCACGAAAGGACAAATTCTCTTGCATTTGGGCGATGGTTAATGTTCTTTACCCATACATCCCAGCAACATAGTTATTCCTTCTTGAAATCTGAAACTAGCATCTTATAGCAACATCTGTTTAATAAATGATAAAAAGGCTACTTATAACTTCCAAACACAATGGAACGCTTGACCTCGCCGCAGCTCAACACTAATCTAACAACTGAACAGACATTTCAGCAGAGACTCAAGAAATTTGAAAAACAAAAGGCTCGTGTAGAGCACGTGAGAGCTGCACCTGCTACCTGTTATTCTCTCACTTGGAGTAGAGAACATCCTCCCATGGGTGACGGTATAGAGGCTGTTTCAATCTCTTCTGGTCAAAGGTGTGCCTGAAACAACAAATACTTGTAGGGTCAGATGCAACATTATGTAGCATGTAGTGACGCAAATTTGCAGTAGTACATGGTGGTCCATGCCACTCATCCTTACAAGGTCCTTTTACCCACCACTGAACCTTATTTTACATAAGCCAGGCATTTGCTAGTATAGCCAGACACCCCCAAACACATTACACTATGCGCTCTTTTGTCCTAATTAAGTCATATCCATCGAGCAGCCATACAACCAGCCAATTCTATGATGGGACTACAAGGAGTTCAGCTTTTAGAAGCATATTAATAAAAGAGTTAATCATGTCGGTGATCTCACTGCCAATGTGTCAATATCAAGGGTTTGATGTAAACAAGAAATTTTGAAGGGGAATCCAACTTACCCAATCAAACCAATGGAACGCGCCAACACAAAGAGCCCATTCAAATAACCAATCCCAACAATCTCATCAATCTCTTGTTTAGTAAACATTCCACTGCCTGCAAGGAGATCCAAGAAAAGGGACCCAATCGCGCCATCGACGTTAAGGACCAAGTTATTGGCCTTTGAGAGAGTGTAAGTTTCAACTTGAACAGCATACTCCATATACTTCACAGAAGGGAAATGTGTGCGAGCGAACAGCTGTAGAAGCTCCACTCTTTTATCCCTGTTGTCCCCTCTCTTGATCCTTTTCCAAAAAAGCAAACAAGAATTTCCATCATTCATATTAGCAATGGAAACCAATGAAAGCATTTAAGCTGCGTGCAATTCTAGAAAGCTCTCACCTGTGCCCAATACCAGGAACTCGTATTCCCTTCTTTTTCATGCTTTCAACAAACTCATAGGGTGTTAGACCCTGACAAGAAATGGCACACAAATTAATCTAAGTCCCTACAAACTATCAGAAATATGGGAGGCCAATTTCAAATGTACAAGCAAAATTTATTACGCCTTACCCTGTCATATGCATCCTTAAAGTACCGAGCAGCATCATCAATGGCACCACCAAATCGGGGACCAATTGTGAGCAAACCTGTCTCAGAAGATCATGATTCAGTATTCTTTCTGGTAATGTTATCTCAAAAACCCTTACCATCAATTAAAGTGTAGAGAATTTCACCAAAGAAAAGAAAATAAATCATCCCATGCCCATTGTGTACCTGAGACAAGGCTGGAAACTAGGTCCTTTCCTGCCCTTGCAGTTACTATAGTGTTGTGAGCACCAGAAACACAGGGACCATGGTCAGCACACAACATGATGCATATCTGATTGAGTTCATATGTATCAGTTAAAAAGAAGCTGGACCAAAAATTGCTTCTAAATGAATGTCATTCTATGAAAACAAAAAGAAAAAAAGGCAAGTGCAACATAGAACTTAAAGCTCAGCGTAATAGTTAAAAGTGTAAATAAGGGTCATACAATTAATTATGAGAAACTTACCTCAATAAAATGGGTACAGTAACGTGGAAGGCTGCGCTTGAACCATAAAAGAGAGATGACATCACCCACACCATAACCCTGTTCAACAATGGAAGACATTGGCACGCCAGCATAGCATGGTTCCTCACCTGCAAAGTTGGGTTAAGAGTATATTATTAGACATTTAAACCAAGTCGCACCATAACAATAACTCGGGATGCATAGGTAAAAATACCTCTGTCATCAGAGATGGTAGAAATAATATGAGTTGGTGCCCGAACTTTTCCACTCTTGATTGCAATGTTAAGATCTTCCGGGATTTGTGGAGGCGTAAACTCCTTAACAGATGATATCTTCCCCTCTTCAACCTAGAAGCAAATCACCAAATAAAATTCTCAAAGCAGGTCAAGCACCTGTGGGAAACTTGAGTGTCTCTTTTCTGGTTTGGAAAGTTTCTCTTTTAATTTATCCAAGTTTAGAGAGTTACTCAAGGGAAAAAGTCTATAGCATATATAGACTAACCAGTTTCTCAAATGTTTCCTTAATTGCAGTCTCAAAAGCTTCATATGAAGTGGGAACAACAGCTCCAGCATCTTTCAGTGCTTGATTTTTTGCTTGAGCAGACTCCATCTCGCCACCACTTTTAGCACCCTAGTTTACAATGTCACAAGGGAGATTCAGAATATGCCTCTTGTACTGCAATGGCAGCTGTGATTTAAAACAGATAAGTGTGATAAAGTTGGGCAACCACTTACAGCATGACCAAATTGCACTTCTGACTTAAAGAGTTGCGCGCAAGTTCCACTGACCCAAGCAACCACTGGTTTGCTTACCTTTCCCTGTTTTAGGGCTTCAACAAGAGAATACTCGTCTCTTCCACCAAGTTCCCCAAGCACAACTATCATTTTAACCTGCGTAAGATCAGAAAATAGAATTGGAGAAGGCACAAAAATACATGAAAAGGCCTCAAATATGATAATATGCAGCAGTTTAAAGTGCAGATTGCCAAAATCAGTAAATGGTCACAGCAGAGAGTTGCAGTGGCAAAATAGCATGATTACAAATCTACCATTAAACAGTACAAATTACAGACATTAACTTTATGAATGAGCATGTATACAAATTTGGCACGATGTATTGCCAGCTTTGTCAGCAAGAGAGAAACAAAAAGCACATGCTCTTGATTAAATGTAAAATACGTGGGAACAATAATATACCTGTGGGATGTTGTTAAACCTCAGGACATGATCAGAAAGAGTAGATCCTGGGAACACATCCCCTCCGATTGCAATACCTAAAAGATTTACAAAAATAATGCTGATTTAATTCCAATTGAAATCTGCCTGAATAAGGGAAGTCATAAAAACAAACCCAAAAAAAGTAGTTAGCATGTGTAATTACCTTCATAAATTCCATCAGTTACACGGGCAATGCTATTGTATAGTTCATTAGACATACCACCCTGCATTGGAAAAGATGCATTATTCTCAGAACCCTTAACATACAGCAATGGTGAGTAAGAGGAGAGCGATAGCAAGTCTAGACCAATTAGAATGTCATTCCTTTCATTTCTGGTATAACAGCTCTTTCATTGATGATAAATTCCATGTCATACATGTATAGTGACCAAACGAGACCTCAGGTTTAATTGATAAACATCTCAGAAAAGAAAGAGGAGAAATGGAATGAATGCATACTGATTTGGAGACAAATCCAACAGATCCAGGCCGGTACAGCTTGCAAGCAATTATGTTATCGATTGTTCCAGCAGTATCGCCTATCTTGAATGCTCCAGCTTGAATGCCTCCAACAGTAGCTGGACCAATGACAACCTGAAACACCAGCAGCGCTAAATTAGCAAAAACTTAAGTCAACCGGGTAATGGATACTCAGGGACCCAAAGATACTGTGCCATTTAAACTTTTCTTTCATTGCAATTCAAATAGCATTGCATCACTGTCCTTGCCTTATTGTTAGCCCGAGCATATGCAATCAATTGTTTGGCATCTGCCTCAGGAACACCCTCAGCTATAATAGCCACAACTCGAACGGTTGGCTGCTTCAGAGCAGCCATGGATGAAGCAGCCGCACTGCAAACAAGTTTACAGATGATTATTACACAGTTCAAACAAAAACATGCAATCTTTGATACTACCAAGCAAACAAATACAGACCTTCTGAATGATGCGAAGTTGATAAACACATCAGCAGTTGGATGAGCAGCACAAGCTGCCTCAATACTGCAAAGAAAGACAATAAAACAAAAGTGGGAAACTAAACCTCAGAAAAATACAAGTACATTTAATGGTTAGTGTAATGAACAAACATAAGGGAGAGAAAAAGGTCATGTGAATTAAGTGTAATCTCAGTAATAATCGTGATCTAGTATCACAACAAATTAAATGGACTTTTTTCAAACCACAACTAGTAACCATTCCAAAATCGGTACGTGAATTACAAAGTGACTAGTAAAACTAGAAACAAAACCAGCACATGATCCACATCCAACAACTCATAATCCAATCACATTTGAGTAGACGGAGCCTCATCATCAAGGAGTTGATGTTCTAATGAACCAGCACGCCAGAAGGCAGAGTATCATAAGAGTTAAATGTAATCTTGATACAGATCGTGATTTGGTATCATAAAACACTCAACCTCAGCAAATCAAACCAAATTGATTGCTTTTTCAACATAACTAATGAACCCTTCCAAGATCGATAACTGGGTACAGAAATCATTTAATGACTCATATAATCAGAAACAAAACAAGTAAAAGGAATAGAAAACAGAGAGAAAAGAAAATCATACGTCGAATGCACAGGGATTGCTATTTCCTCTTGACCGAAAAAGAGTTTCTGAAATCCCTCAGCACCAGGGTTAATGATTCCAGCTACAGACGGTAATTCCCTCCCTATAAACACATCAATAAATTAATTAATTATTGAATATCACATAACAGCAAACTCAATAATCCAAAAAAAATACATTCAATTCAATAACATTTCTTCCTTTCTCGATAAAAACGAATCCAAAAATAAAAACATACCACAAAGAAAATCAAAATCAAGCATGCGTTGAATAGGCAGCTGCTTATAATTGTAAAACAGAGCTTGTGTTGTTCGAGAGAAGAGTTGTCCTGTCGCCATATTGTACAAAACTCAAACTGGCCTGTCATCAAACAAGAAAAATCCCTCAGTTTGTAAAAACAATAATAACAAAATGAAGCAAAATGTTTTTAATTGCACGCTTAATAGTGTGATTAATTACAAAAAAAATATATGTGAACAAGCGGTAAATCCATGTTTTACCAAATGCAGATCTAACGTTAAACAAGTAACCAGACAAACGCCATCGCACCTAACTTTAAAACAAACACCCACCAAACCACACCTACCTAACAAACAGATCCTTAACAGATGAGAGAAAAAATATCAAAATGAAATGTCGTTTACAAAATCTCTTCAGTTGCCAAACAACACTTTTGGATCTCTTTTCTTCCAAACGACACGAATTTATATAAATAAATAAATCATTCAAGTGGTTTATTAGCTGAAGAAGAAAGAAAAACAAAACGAAGGATTAAAACGCATTTTCGATGTCACCGAGGAACGGTTGTAATTTAATAAGAAAAAAATAATAATAACGGACAACAGAAAGAAACACGAGATGGAATCGGAATAGAAAGAAAAGCGGATCTGAGAAGGATACCAGGAGTATTTTGTTTAGACTGTACTCCTAGTTAAAAAGTGGGATCTAACTAACCAGAATTGGACTTTGCAACTCCTGTTTCTTTGTATGTTCTGGCCTCGATTTGAAGAAAAGGAGAGGGGAATGTTAATGAAGTGGATTATTACATGAAATGGAGGGGGAGGGGGGCGATTATATAGGGGGAGTAGAGGAGGAATGGTAAGATGGGTCACGTGGCGGTATTTTATCTGCTAGGTGGTGCTTGGTTCGCTCACGGACCATGTCATCCACCTACGACTTGTTTATGCGCTGCTAAACATTAATTTTCTTTTCGTGTTCGTAAAAAACGAAATGTTGTTTTTTTTTTAGATTTTTAGTTTGCCTTTGTTGAATGCTGAGAAAGGGGGGGAGAGGGAGAGAGAAGGGAGGTAGAGAGGGGTAGGTAGTTGGGTTAGGTAGATTCAACTATCTAACATGAAATGAGGTAGCTTGACTTGGAAGAAGGGTTGGGCTCCTCTGCAACAATTTCTTATTCTAATACAGTTAAATTATTCGTGGTGTAGTCCCTCGAGTTTGAATATTTGGTCAGCTCAATGCAATTTTTTATCATTAAAATTGAATATCTCTTTCCTCTATTTAATTAAAGTTTATTTAGAGCTCGTTTTGTATTATAGTATTGATTATTTTCTAAAATGTTTTTTAAATATATTAAAATAATATTTTTTATTTTTAAAATTTATTTTTAATATAAACATATTAAAATAATTTGAAAACAATAATAAAAAAAATAAAGTAAAAACAATCAAATTCTTTTAATAATATTTTTAAAATACAAAAACAAACTTACTCCAGCCACCAGGATTTGCCATATCCTGGGAAAAGAAGTGCACGAACGGACTCGATCATGGGGTAAATCGAGAGTCGATGACTTGGTTTGAGCAAAAACAGTTAATTGGTTCAGAAGGTAGTAGTGCTCGAGGAACGTGGGTTTTTTTAGCCTCTTTTTATATCCTCCCCAGGCTTTTCATTTTTTTATTTTTTCATTGGAAGGTTTTTTAATTTCTCTCATTTCTTGCGTAGGTGAAAATCAACTGCGAGTTGCTTGTACAATGCCAAACCATTTTATCAACTAAAATAAATAAGATCCATTGATTACGCGAGTTTGTCGTTGTGGTTTCATTATTAACCAATGCCTTTTTTGTT
>Ga0325401_1000413_pt1 | contig 30118 bp, 34 predicted proteins | sample PopdelMetagenome_FD_205666 | JGI IMG/M metagenome (GOLD analysis project Ga0325401, IMG submission 205666) | Populus deltoides microbial communities from Bellville, Georgia, United States - Xylem-PdKOR-R2 | ecosystem: Host-associated > Plants > Phyllosphere > Stem > Wood/Secondary xylem | place...
CCTTCCGCCGGTGATCCGCCGGACCTCCTCGACGAAATCCGCCCGCGCGTAATCGATCACGTGTGCCGCGCCCAGGTCGAGCGCGGCGCGGCATTTCGCCTCGGACCCGCAGGTGACGATCACCGTCAGCCCGAACAGCTTGCCCAGCGCGATCGCCATCGTGCCAATGCCGCTGGTGCCGCCATGGACCAGCACCGTGTCGCCCTCCACCGCAAAGGCGCGCTCGAACAGGTTGGTCCACACGGTGTACAGCGTCTCCGGAACCGCCGCCGCCTCCACCATCGTCAACGCGGGTGGCACCGGCAGGCATGACCCGGCGGGCGCAACCGCGTATTCGGCATAGCCGCCGCCCGGCAACAGCGCACACACCGGCAGGCCGAGCGGCGGCGGCTCGGCATCTTCGCCCAGCGCCACGACCTCGCCCGACACCTCCAGCCCCGGGATCGAGGGCGCCCCCGGCGGCGGCGGATAGGCTCCGCGCCGCTGAAGCACGTCCGGCCGGTTGATCCCCGCCGCCGCGACCCGGATCAGCACCTCGCCCGGCCCTGGCCTCGGCACCGGGCGGGTGACCGGCTCCAGCACCTCGAGCCCACCGGGCGTCGCCGGGTCGATCGCCGTCATCGTCTCGGGCAGGTCGGTCATCGGCTTGGCGTTCCCTTTGCAAGGCAGGCCGTTATTGACAGCGGCGTCGCAAGGGTCAACGCTGCGGGCCATGGAGCTGGACGACGCCCCCTCGCGCCCTGACGACGTGCTGGATCAGCTCGTGCGGCAGGACCTCGACCCCATGTCGGTCGCGGAGCTGGAGGCGCGGGTCACCGTGCTCGAAGGCGAGATGCTGCGCACCCGCAACAAGCTTGAACGCGCCGTTAACCACCGGGCAAGCGCCGACGCGCTATTCAGGTCCTGAACGCTTGGGGCCGGCCGGCGGTGGAACGGCGGCGGCGCCCCAGGCGCTTGATAGGGAGCGGCACCATCCCGACATTGTGGGGGACGGAGCCCGCGCCTGCGGCCCGACGGAGTTGAACCATGCCTTCCTTTGCTCCCGCGCTTGAAACCACCCTGCACAAGGCGCTTGAAGCCGCATCCTCGCGCCGCCACGAATATGCCACCCTCGAACACCTGCTGCTGGCGCTGGTCGACGACGATCACGCATCCAAGGTGATGACCGCCTGCAACGTCGACCTGGGCGAGCTCAAGGCGACGGTCGCGCATTATCTCGACACCGAGCTCGACGCGCTGAAGGTCGATGCCGCCACCGACCCCTCGCCGACCAGCGGCTTCCAGCGCGTCGTCCAGCGCGCGATCCTCCACGTCCAGTCGTCAGGCCGCGACGAGGTGACCGGCGCCAACGTGCTGGTCGCGCTGTTCTCCGAGCGCGAATCCTATGCTGTCTACTTCCTCCAGCAACAGGACATGAGCCGGCTCGACGCGGTGAGCTTCATCAGCCACGGCGTCGGCAAGGGCGGCGCGGCGGAGGCGACCCCGCCCAAGGGCGCGGCCGAAGAGGAGAAGCCGCAAAAGCCCGGCGAGAACGGCAAGGCGGAGAGCGCGCTCAAGCAGTTCACCGTCGACCTCAACGAGAAGGCAAAGAACGGCAAGGTCGATCCGCTGATCGGCCGCGGGCCCGAGGTCGACCGCACCGTCCAGATCCTGTGCCGCCGGTCCAAGAACAACCCGCTGTACGTGGGCGATCCCGGCGTCGGCAAGACCGCGATCGCCGAAGGGCTCGCGCGCAAGATCGTCGAGGGCAACGTCCCCGAGGTGCTCAAGGAGGCGGTGATCTACAGCCTCGACATGGGCGCGCTGCTCGCGGGCACCCGCTATCGCGGCGACTTCGAGGAGCGGTTGAAGGCGGTCGTCAACGAGCTCGAGAAGCTGCCCCATGCGGTGCTGTTCATCGACGAGATCCATACGGTGATCGGCGCGGGCGCGACCAGCGGCGGCGCGATGGACGCGTCGAACCTGTTGAAGCCCGCGCTGTCGGGCGGCTCGATCCGCTGCATCGGTTCGACCACCTACAAGGAGTTCCGCAACCACTTCGAGAAGGACCGCGCGCTGCTGCGCCGGTTCCAGAAGATCGACGTCAACGAGCCGACGATCGAGGACACGATCAAGATCCTCGCGGGGCTGCGTTCGGCGTTCGAGGACCATCATCAGGTCAAGTACACCCCCGACGCGATCAAGTCGGCGGTGGAGCTGTCGGCGCGCTACATCAACGACCGCAAGCTCCCAGACAAGGCGATCGACGTGATCGACGAGGTCGGCGCGATGCAGATGCTGGTGCCCGTCCAGAAGCGCAAGAAGACGATCACCCCCAAGGAGATCGAGGCGGTGATCGCCACCATGGCGCGCATCCCGCCCAAGTCGGTTTCGACCGACGACCGCGCCGCGCTCGAGTCGCTCGAAACGGACCTCAAGCGCGTCGTGTTCGGCCAGAATGCCGCGATCGAGAAGCTCGCCTCCGCGATCAAGCTGTCGCGCGCGGGCCTGCGCGATCCGGAGAAGCCGATCGGCAACTACCTGTTCACCGGCCCCACCGGGGTCGGCAAGACCGAGGTCGCCAAGCAGCTGTCGACGATCCTGGGCATCCCGCTCCAGCGGTTCGACATGTCCGAGTACATGGAGCGCCATTCGGTCAGCCGGCTGATCGGCGCGCCTCCGGGCTATGTCGGATTCGACCAGGGTGGCCTCCTGACCGACGCGGTCGACCAGAACCCGCACTGCGTCCTGCTGCTCGACGAGATCGAGAAGGCGCATCCGGACCTGTTCAACATCCTCCTCCAGGTGATGGACAACGGGCGGCTGACCGACCAGCACGGCAAGACCGTCGATTTCCGCAACGTCATCCTCATCATGACCACCAATGCGGGTGCCGCCGACATGGCGCGCGAGACGGTGGGCTTCGGCAACCTGACCCGCGAGGGCGAGGACGAGGTCGCGGTGACGCAGATGTTCTCGCCAGAATTCCGTAACCGGCTGGATGCGATCGTGCCGTTCTCCTACCTGCCCACCGAGGTGGTCGCGCGGGTGGTGGACAAGTTCATCCTCCAGCTCGAGCTCCAGCTGGCCGATCGCAACGTCCACATCACGCTGGACGACGCGGCCAAGAGCTGGCTGACCGAGAAGGGGTATGACCGGCTGTACGGCGCCCGTCCGATGGGGCGCCTGATCCAGGAGAAGATCAAGCAGCCGCTCGCCGAGGAACTGCTGTTCGGCAAGCTCGTCCATGGCGGCGAGGTCACCGTGCGGATGAAGGACGGCGCGCTGTCCTTCGCGATCGAGCCCGCCGCGCCCAAGAAGCCGCGCAAGAAGGGCGGCAAGACCGAGCCGGCCGAGGTCAAGTGATCCGGACGGGGCGTCGATGCGATCCGGTGCCCTGCCCGCCGTTCCTCCTCCCGTCACTCCCGCGCCGGCGGGTGACCGGAGGAGGTTGCTTTCTGCCGTTTGCGATCAATCAGCGTTACGCTTCATGGGTCATCCGCGGGGTGGCCCGGGCGGGTTCCGGCGATCGTCGCCGTGCCGATGGTATTCGCGCCGACGTCGGCCAGCGCCGCCTGATCCCCCGATCCTCCTCGTGGCATCGACGATCGACACGTGCATCCCCTTGCCCGATCGTTCCACGCCGAGTAGCATTCGCGGCCGGGGGGAAAGTCACATGCGCAATCGCCGGATCGTCATCGCCGCTGCAGCCGCCCTGGGGCTGGTCGCGATCGCCGCGCGCCATCCTACCGCCGACCTGCGTCTGCTTACCCACGACGCGCGCGACCATGCGCCCGTCCGCGTCCAGGCGGCGATCGACCTCGGCCTGATCGGCGTATCGGTGCTCTATACCTTCAGCCGCCAGCTGCGCTGACGCTCGGATATGCCGATCCCTTGCCCCGCCCGGACGGCTGCCGCATAGCGCCCGCATGAACCCTGCCCCCACCGTCACGCCCGACGCCGCAAACGTCGACGCTCTCTCGTTCGAGGACGCGCTGAAGGAGCTGGAGCGGATCGTCCACCGGCTCGAAAGCGGGGACGCCAGCCTCGACGAATCGATCGCCCTGTACGAACGCGGCGACCGCCTGCGCGCCCGCTGCGCCGAGCGGCTCGACGCGGCGCAGGCGCGGATCGAGGCGATCCGGCTCGACGCGGAAGGGCACCCCGCCGGCAACCGCCCGTTCCAGGCGGGCTGATGGCGACCATGGTCCAGCCGCTCGGGCCCGCCCTGACCGAGGTCGCCGACGCGATCGACGCCGGCTTCGATGCGCTGCTGCCGGTGCCCGACGATCCCCGCGCCGACCTGTACCACGCGATGCGCCATGCCGCGATCGGCGGGGGCAAGCGGCTGCGCCCCTTGCTGGTCGCCGCCACCGCCCGCCTGTTCGACGTGCCGGAGGACCGCGCGATCCGCGCCGGCCTCGCGATCGAGGCGATCCACGTCTACAGCCTCGTCCACGACGACCTGCCCGCGATGGACGACGACGACGTCCGCCGCGGCAAGCCCACCGTTCACAAGGCGTATGACGAGGCGACCGCGGTGCTCGCGGGCGACTGCCTCCACGCGCTCGCGTTCGAATGGCTGGCCGAGCCCCAGACCCACCCCGATCCGCTGGTCCGCGCCGAACTGGTGCTCGACCTCGCCCGCGCCGCCGGCCCCGCCGGGATGGCGGGCGGGCAGGCGATGGACCTCAAGGCGGATGGCGAGACGTTCGACCTCGGCACCGTCACCCGGCTCCAGCAGATGAAGACCGGCGCGCTGATCGCCGCGTCCGTCGAGGCCGCCGCGATCCTCGGCCGCGCCGACGCGCACGCGCGCACCAGCTTGCGCGGCTACGCCCACGACCTCGGCCTCGCCTTCCAGATCGCCGACGACCTGCTCGACGCGGAGGGCGACGAGGCGACCGTCGGCAAGAAGCTGCGCAAGGACGGCGAACAGGGCAAGGCGACCTTCCTGACCCTGCTCGGCCCCGAGCGGGCGCGCGAACAATGTCGCCTGCTCGTCGAGCAGGCGATCGATCACCTGCGCGGCTGGGGCGAGGAGGCCGACCTGCTCCGTGCGATCGCCCGCTATGTGGTCGAGCGCGACCGGTGAGCGCAACGCCTCGCATCGGCGTCTACCCCGGCACCTTCGACCCCGTCACGCTGGGGCACATGGACATCATCCGCCGCGGGGCCAAGCTGGTCGATCGGCTGGTGATCGGGGTGACGACCAACCCGTCCAAGTCGCCGATGTTCACGCTGGACGAACGCATGGCCACGGTCGCGCGCGAGGTGGCGGGAGTCGGCGGCGACATCTGCGTCGTGCCGTTCGACTCGCTGCTGATGGACTTCGCGACGGCGCAGGGGGCGAGCGTCATCGTCCGCGGCCTGCGCGCGGTCGCCGACTTCGAATACGAATACCAGATGGCGGGGATGAACCAGCAGCTCAACCGCCATGTCGAGACCGTCTTCCTGATGGCCGACGTCGCGCTGCAACCGATCGCGTCGCGGCTGGTCAAGGAGATCGCGCTCTACGGCGGCGAGATCGCCCGCTTCGTGCCCCCCGCGGTGCGCGACGAGGTGGTCGAACGGGTGGCGGCGCTGGGCCGCCGCGGCGGTTAGCGGCTGGTCCCTTCAGCCCACGACCTGATACCCCACGCGCCGTTGGCGGCCTAGGCCGCCGCCCAATCTTGCCGTCACCCCCCGCAAAAGCGGGGGTCCATCTTCCGCGATAACCCATGCATCACCGGTCGAGTGGCGGACTCCCGCCTTCGTGTGGGCGACATAAGAGCAAGGTCCGCCCCTTGTGTTCCCGCGAAGGCGGGGACCCAGTCCGGGCTCCCGCCTCCGCGGGAGCACAAGGCCGACGTTGCAACGGGCTCTGTCCTACATGCCGCAACCATGACATGGCATCCGCATGGCCCCGGTCCCGCTCACCTGCGATCATCCGACCCGTCGTGCGCAAACGCGCACGACCCCGCGACCTTCACTGACCTTCCGCCGGCCCGCGGCTCGCGATGAGCGCGTGTCGTGTGAACTTCCTCCACTTGAGGCCAGTCCCATTCAGTTTGGCGCAAGCGCGGTTGTGCGCTAAGCGGCGCGCTTCCCCTATCGCCCACGGTGAATCCATGCGTCCTGCCGGCCTGTTCGCGTTCCTCGGTCTCGGCCTTCTTGCCGCCCCCGCCCAGGCGCAGACCTCGACGGCCCAGCCCCCGGCCGCTGAGACCCCGGTCGCCGCGCCGACTCCGGCCGCGACACCGAAACCCGCGGCCACACCTACTTCCACGGTCGCCCAGCGCCTGCCGGTCGCGTCGGTCACCGATCCGCAGAACCTGCTCTATCTCGACCTGTCGACCGGCGGGCGGGTGACGATCTGGCTGCGCCCCGACGTTGCGCCCAAGATGGTGGAGCGCATCCGCGTCCTGACCCGCCGCCACTTCTATGACGGGCTCGCCTTTCACCGGGTGATCGACGGGTTCATGGCGCAGGGCGGCGATCCCAAGGGCGACGGCACCGGCGGGTCGGACCTGCCCAACGTGCCCTCCGAGTACAACTACCTGCCCCATGTCCGCGGTGCGGTGTCGGCGGCGCGCGCCGACGATCCTAACAGTGCCAACAGCCAGTTTTTCATCGTCTTCCAGCCTCGCCTCGCGCTCGACAAGAAGTACACGGTGTTCGGCCGTGTCATCGACGGGATGCAATATGTCGACGCGATCGAGCGCGGCGAGCCGCCCGCTGATCCCAGCCGCATCGTCCACGCCTATATCGCCGCCGACAGCCCGCCCGGCTTTGTCGCCGCACCCCCGCCCCCGCCCGCCGCGCTGGGCGAGCCGGTGACGCTGCCCGGCACCGGTCGCCCTGCGGGTCGCGCCGTGCCGAAGCTCGCGCCCGGCGACACGACTGCCGCGCCTGCCCGTCGCGCTCCCGCCCCCCGCCGGACCCCCGTACCCGCCCCCCGTCCGGTGCCTGCGCCGGTCAAGTGAAGGTCGACCTTTTCGACTTTGCGCTGCCCCCCGACCGCATCGCGCTGCGCCCCGCCGTCCCGCGCGACGCGGCGCGGCTGCTGGTGCTTGACGGCGCGGACACGGCCGATCGCAGCGTCCGCGACCTGCCGTCGCTGCTCCGAGCGGGCGACCTGCTGGTCTTCAACGACACCCGCGTGATTCCCGCCCAGCTCGAAGGGCGGTGCGGCGACGCGAAGCTCGGCGCTACGCTCCACAAGCGCGAAGGTGCCCGTCGCTGGCGCGCCTTCATCCGCAACGGCCGCCGCGTGCGCGAAGGGGACGCGATCGACTTCGGCGAGGGCGTGGGCGCGATCGCGAGTTCGCGCGGCGAGGACGGCAGCTGGGCGCTCGACTTTGCCGGCGACGAGCCGGTCGAGCAGTTGCTCGCCCGCGTCGGCCGGATGCCGCTACCCCCCTATATCGCCGGCAAGCGCGCCGCCGACGAGGCGGATGCCGCCGACTACCAGACGCTGTTTGCCGCCGAGCCGGGCGCGGTCGCCGCTCCCACCGCCAGCCTCCACTTCACGCCTGGGTTGCTGGGCGCGCTGACCGCCGTCGGGATCGGCCACGCGACGCTGACCCTCCACGTCGGCCCAGGCACCTTCCTGCCGGTCAAGGCAGACGACACCGCCGACCACCGGATGCACGCCGAGTGGGGCCGGATCGACCCCGCCACCGCCAACCGCCTCAACGCGGTGCGCGCAGCCGGCGGCCGGGTGATCGCGGTCGGCACCACCGTGCTCCGCCTGCTGGAGAGCGCCGCCGCCGAGGACGGCACGATCTCGACCTTCGAAGGCGACACTGCGATCTTCATCACCCCAGGCTATGGCTTCCGCGCGATCGACGGCCTCCTCACCAACTTTCACCTACCGCGATCCACCCTGTTCATGCTGGTCTCGGCGCTGATGGGTTTGGATAGGATGCAGGCGGCCTACGCCCATGCCATCGCGCAGGGTTACCGCTTCTACTCCTACGGTGACGGGTCGCTGCTGCTGCCCTAGCCTCGCGCGGCGGCGGCCATCTCGGCATTGCGGCGGGCCGACGCGGCGAGCGTGTCGCGGAGCAGGTCGGCGAGACCGGGGGTGGCGTCGAGTACGTTCAGCCCCTCGCGGGTGGAGCCGCCGGGGCTCGCCACGCGTTTGGCCAGGGTCGAGGGCGGATCGGCGCTGCCGCTCGCCATCGTGGCCGCGCCCTCCAGCGTCGCGAGCGCGAGCCGCATCGCCTGGTCGGCGGGCATCCCCAGCGCCGCTCCCGCCCCCGCCAACGCATCGGCGAAGCGGAACACGAAGCCGGGGCCGCAGCCCGCGAGCGCGGTCACCGCGTCGAACTGTGACTCCTCGGCGATCCACTCGACCAGCCCGAGCGGCGCAGCCAGCGCCTCCGCCACCTCTCGCGCGCCGGCATCGGCGGAACGGCTATGGAGCGCAGTCACGCCCTTGCCGATCGCGACAGGCAGGTTCGGCATCGCGCGCACAACCGTCCCGGCGCGGCACAGGCCGGCGAGCACGGCCTCCTCCACCCCCGCGAGAACCGACAGAAGCATTGCGGGTGCTAGGCTGGCGAGCGGCGCGCGTACCTCGTTGATCTGCTGCGGCTTGAACCCGAGAACCACGACGGCATGGTCACCCTTCGCCGGCGCCGGAACCGAGCGCACCACCGTCACTCCGGCGGGCATCGCGCGACCACTGGGGCTTACCACCGTCACCTGCTCCGGATCGAGCCCCGAAGCCAGCCACCGGTCGAGCATCGCACGGCCCATGTTGCCGCACCCGATCATCAGCAAGCGGCCGGCGATCATCTCCGGCTCACGCCTCGCCCTGGGTTTCGATCAGAGCCGCCGCAATCGCCTCACGCGGGGTCTTGCCGCCCCACAGCACGAACTGGAACACGGGGTAGAAGCGCTCGCACTCCTCGATCGCCGATTCGACCAGCAGCTCCGCGGCGGCGAGAGTCAGCGTGCCGTCATCGCCGCCTTCGACCATCGCCGCATGGCGGAACAGCAGCACGCCCGATGAGGACCACAGCTCGAAGTGACCGATCCACAGTTGCTCGTTGACCAGTCCCACCGCCTCGTAGAACTGGGCGCGGCGATCGTCGGGCACCTTGATGTCAGGGAAGGCAAGGAACTGCAGGACGCTATCATCCTCGCGCCACAGCGCGCGCAGCTCATAGCTGGTCCAGCTGCCCTTGACGGTGGCGACGATCTCGTCGTCATGGCGCTCGTGATCCCAGCCATGCGCGGCGTAGTACGCCTCCAGCATGTCGATCGGCGCTGCGTCGTCCGGCAGGGCATCGGCTTGGTCGAGCATCATCGCGGTCGCCTCAACAGCTGGCACGTTGTGGCCGCAAGCGCAGGGGCGGGCAACCACGGTGGACAACCCTGTCGAGAAAGCTGTGGAAAACTCAGGACAGCGCGTCCGTGGCGGCGGGAATTGGATCGGTTCCGCGCGCCTCCAGCGCATCAAGCCGGGCACGCAAGGCATCCGCCTCATCGCGCGCTGCGGCGGCCATCGCCTTGACCGCCTCGAACTCGTCGCGGGTGACGAGATCCATGCCCGCCAGCCATTCGCGGTTCTTCTGTCGGAACGCGTCCTGCGCCTCGCGACCCATGCCCGCCAGCGTACCGGCAGCACCGTTCACCATCTTCACCAAATCGTCGAAAACCCGGTTTTCGGACTGCATGTTCCATCCACGCCCATTTGTTGCATCACAGCATCTGGGAGGTACGTGCGCCCGGCGCAAGGGTATTCGCCTCGGGGTTAAGCTGTCCGATGCTCCAGGTGAGCACGCCTGCAAAGCTGATCCATGCGAGATAGGGTACCATCAGCCAAGCCGCCGGGCGGCGGATCCGCGCGAACAGCACCGTGGCGAGGCTGCCGACCACCACCATCGCCGCGATCAGCGCCGCCGCCGCACCGATTCGGTGGGCGCCGAAGAACAGCGGCATCCACGCGAGTGCGCCGACGAACTGGAGCGCGAACAGCCCGACCGCCAGCCCCCGCCCCCTGGCCCCCCGCGCGTTGAGAACCATCGCCACCGCCAGCCCGATCAGGATGTAGAGCAGGCCCCAGGTGACCGGAAACATCCACCCTGGCGGGGTCAGCGCGGGCTTGGCCAGCGCGGCATACCAGGGGTTTTCGTCGCCCGCGGGCACCAGCCGCCCGGACAGGAAGCCGAGCAGCAGCATGAGCGGCACCGTCACCGCCGCCCAGCGCAGGAACGACAGCCGCAGCTGGCCCCTGGATGCGATTTCGCTCACCCGACTTCCTTTCCGACCCGGATCGGGTCTTTCCTGCCGCAGGGTTATCGCCGGGTAAACAGCCGAGGCGCTCGGGGGTTGATCCACGCTATGCCCGGTGAGCGGCGAGCAGGTATTCGACATTGCCTTCGGGGCCGGTGATCGGGCTTTCGGTGATGCCCTCAACCGACCAGCCGATGTCGCAAAGCCAGCCCGCGACCTTGCGGCACACCCGCTCGCGGACTGCCGGGTCGCGCACCACCCCGCCCTTGCCCACCTCCTCACGCCCGGCCTCGAACTGCGGCTTGACCAGCGCCATCAGCCGGGCCGGCGTCGCCGCGAGTGACAGCGGACGGTCGAGCACCTTGGCGAGGCCGATGAAGCTCGCATCGCACACCACCAGGTCGGCGGGCTCGGGCACGTAGTCGCGGGTCAGGATGCGGGCGCTGGTCTGTTCGTGGACGACGACGCGCGGGTCCTGCCGCAACTTCCAGGCAAGCTGGTTGGTGCCGCTGTCGACCGCATAGACGCGCGCCGCCCCGCGGCTGAGCAACACGTCGGTGAAACCGCCGGTCGACGATCCCACGTCGATCGCCACTGCGTCGTCGACGGCCCAGCCGAAATGGTCGAGCCCATGCGCGAGCTTGATCCCGCCGCGCGACACCCAGGGGTGATCGCGCCCGCGCACGTCGAGCACGGTATCCGCGGTAAGCGGCTGGCCCGGCTTTTCGATCTTGCATGTCCCGGCAAAGACCAGCCCGGCCATGATGAGCGCCTGGGCGCGGGTGCGGCTTTCGGCAAGGCCGCGGTCGACGAGCATCTGGTCGGCACGCTGCTTGGCCATGGCAGTGCCTGTATCCCGGTCGCTTCGCCTGCCGCAAGCGGCCACCGATCGGACGCAGGCGCTACTGCCTCTTACCAGAGTAGGGATACAATGGCCGTCGGGAACGTGGCCGCTGGAAACGTGTCCTAGAGCGTCGCTGTCGACCACGCGGTCTCCGGGGGATCGCGCCTGCGAGGAGAGTGCCATGGGATCGTCCATCCCGTTAGAGGGATCGCAGCCGACCGTTCTGACCGTGCCGGGGCTGCACGGCTCCGGTCCGACACACTGGCAAAGCCTGTGGGAGCGCGATCGCTCCTGAGTGGTCCGCGCCGTGCTCGGCATGTGGAACACCCCGCATCGTAACAGTTGGGTTGGGACGGCTCGATCAGGCGAAACGGCAGGCTCATGCGCCGGTGGTGCCGGCGGCGCATTTGCTCGGCTGTATCGCGATCGCATGGTGGCGGCGTTGTCTGCGCGGGTTCGCCCCGGCTCCGCAACAGCCGCTGCCCTTCCGGTGAATCGTGGTCGCCTTCAGCGGCGAGCGATGCATCGTTGCGGACCGGGCACGCAGCCTGGCCGCGTCATGGGGCAGCCACTTCGTCGATGCGGGCGCGGCGGGGCACCTCAACGCTACCGCCGGACTGGGTCACTGGCCCAAGGGTCAGGACCTGCTCGATCGGGTGATCGCTACGCTCGACAATGGCGGAGGGCATAGCCGACCACCCGGAGGTACTGGAGCCGTCCTTGCCGCTTCGGTCCCGATCCGGAAGGCACTGCCTCACTACCGCTGAACGCCACGCGCACGTTGCTGCGGTTACGCCCGCGCGCTCACCCCGGCGCTGTTGTGGCGAAGCGCACCCAGCACGGTGGCGACGATCGTGTCGGCGTCGAGTCCGGCCTCGGCATACTGCACCTCCGGCTTGTCCTGGTCCTGGAAGCGGTCGGGAAGGCGCAGGGTGCGCAGCTTGAGCCCGCCGTCGATCAGTCCCTCGTCGGACGCCAGCGTCAAGACGTGTGCGCCGAGGCCGCCGACCGCGTTCTCCTCGATCGTCACCGCCACCTCGTGGGTGGTGAGCAGGCGGCGGATCAACGCGGTGTCGAGCGGCTTGGCGAAGCGGAGGTCCGCGACCGTCGCCGACAGCCCGCGCGCGTCGAGCTGGTCCGCGGCCTTCAGCGCCTCGGCCAGCCGGGTGCCGAGCGACAGGATCGCCACTGTCTTGCCCTCGCGCACGATCCGGCCGCGGCCGATCTCCAACCGCTCGGGCACTTGTGGAAGCGCCACGCCGGTGCCGTTTCCGCGAGGGTAGCGGACCGCAATCGGACCGCTGTCGTGCAGCGCGGCGGTGTGGGTCATGTGGACCAGCTCCGCCTCGTCGGCGGCGGCCATCACCACGAAATTGGGCAACGTTGCCAGATAGGTGACGTCGAACGACCCGGCATGAGTCGCGCCGTCCGCCCCGACCAGCCCGGCGCGGTCGATCGCGAAGCGGACGGGCAGGTTCTGGATCGCGACGTCGTGGACGACCTGGTCGTAGGCGCGCTGGAGGAAGGTCGAATAGATCGCGCAGAACGGCCGCATCCCCTGCGCCGCGAGCCCGGCGGCGAAGGTGACCGCATGCTGCTCGGCAATGCCGACGTCAAAGGTGCGGTCGGGAAACGCCTTGGCGAAGCGGTCGACTCCCGTACCCGAGGGCATGGCAGCAGTGATCGCGACGATTGTCGGATCGCGCTCGGCTTCCTTGACCAACTGGTCGCCGAAGACGTTCTGGTATTGCGGCGGCCCCGGCGGCGCCTTGGCCTGCGCGCCGGTAATGACGTCGAACTTCTGGACGCCGTGATATTTGTCGGCGGACGCCTCGGCGGGAGCGTATCCCTTGCCCTTCTTGGTCACGACATGGACCAGGATCGGGCCTTCCTCGGCGTCGCGGACGTTCTCCAGCACCGGGATCAGGTGGTCGAGATTATGGCCGTCGATCGGGCCTACATAATAGAAGCCCAGCTCCTCGAACAGCGTGCCGCCCATGGTCATACCGCGAGCGAACTCGTCGGTCTTGCGCGCCGCCTCGCCCAGTGGACGGGGCAGTTTGCGGGCGAAGCGCTTGAGCAGCTCGCGCAGCCCCAGGAACTCTCGGCTCGAGACGATCCGCGACAGATAGGCCGACAGCCCACCGACAGGCGGCGCGATCGACATGTCGTTGTCGTTGAGGATGACGACCAGCCGATTGCCCGCCTGTTCGGCGTTGTTCATCGCCTCGTATGCCATGCCGGCCGACATGGAGCCATCGCCGATCACCGCGATCGCCTTGCCCGGCGTACCCGCGAGCTTGTTGGCGACCGCGAAGCCCAGCGCCGCCGAGATCGAGGTTGACGAATGCGCCGCGCCGAACGGGTCGTATTCGCTTTCCGAACGCTTGGTAAAGCCCGACAGCCCGCCGCCCTGTCGGAGCGTCCGGATGCGATCGCGCCGCCCGGTCAGGATCTTGTGCGGATAGCATTGGTGACCGACGTCCCAAACCAGGCGATCACGCGGGGTATCGAACACATAGTGGATAGCCGTCGTCAGCTCGACCACGCCCAGCCCGGAGCCGAGGTGACCGCCGGTGACCCCAACCGCCGCGATCGTCTCGTGCCTGAGCTCGTCCGCCAACTGGCGCAGCTGATCCGACGGGAGCCGGCGCAGATCGTGCGGGTCGCGGATCGTGTCGAGAAGCGGAGTGGCGGAAGGATCGACCATGCGCCGCGTCTATCGAATCCGGCCGATGGTGTCGATTGCAACGGTTATGATGCTTGCCAAATCCTTTGGCCTTGCATGACTTACTGGCTGTCGCAGGTGGCGCAGCGGCCGCGGACCTCGATCACCGGGCGCTCGGGCGCGAAGCCTGCCGCCTCCGCGGCATGGCGGACGCCGCCGGTCAGGCGATCGTCGTCGAGATGGGTAGTCTGGCCGCAGCTGTCGCAGACCAGGAAGATGCAGTCGTGCAGGCAATCGGGATGCGCATTGGCGACATAGGCGTTGGCACTCTCCACCCGCCGGGCCAGATTGGACCCGACGAACAGGTCGAGGATCCGGTACACGCTGTTCGCGGCCACCCGCCGACCCTCGCGCTTGGACAGCGCATCGGCGATGTCATAGGCCGAAGCCGGCTTGTCGAAGCCGGCCAGCGCGGTGAACACGCCCTCGCGCATCGGCGTCCATTGCTCGCCCGACCGTTCCAGCGTCTCGCGCGCGACTCGGGTCAGGTCGGCGCCGTGATGCTCGTGATGATGGTGCGCCTGGGCCATGGCCAGAATGTAGGCCCTGACCGGACCGGTCGCAAGTTTCAGCCGTGGGCGCGGCGATTGAGATCGTGACCAAAGGCGAGCAAGCCGACGCCGATCACCGTCCACAACGCCTCGCCGCCATCATGGTCGTGGATGGTCAGCGCACCGGCCATGATGCCCAGCCCCAGCGCTCCCATGGCGGCAGGCATCATATAGCCGTGGTCGATGATCCCACGCCCCAGCGCCACCGCACCCAGCGCGATCGCGATCACCAGCCCGACCTCGTGAAACACCGGCGAGAGCAGCATCCCGCCCGCCGCCGACATCATCGCCACCAGCACCGCGGTCGCGAGGCAATGCACGACGCACAGCCCCGACACCGCGATCGCGATCCGATCGAGCCCGACGAACGGGAAAAGGCGCCTCGTTGCGACCACGTCCGCTACATAGCGCGCCAGTGATTGCGTTACAACATTACATAGACGCAATCCGACCGGCGCTTGGCGATGCGCTGCCAACCGCCTAACTAGGGACGATGCTCCAGCCCTCCCCCGCCTATGTCGTGATCGGCGCCCCGCGCGCGGTGAAGCGCTGGCTGTACCTTGTCGCCGCGCTGATCGTGGCGATGGTGATCGTGGGCGGCATCACCCGGCTGACCGAGTCGGGGCTGTCGATCACGCAATGGAAGCCGATCAGCGGCATCGTCCCCCCGCTCACGACCGGACAGTGGCAGGCGGAGTTCGATCGCTACAAGCAGATTCCCGAATATACGGCGTTCAACCAAGGAATGACACTGGCGGGGTTCAAGGCGATCTTCTTCTGGGAGTATCTGCATCGCCTGCTCGGGCGGGTGATCGGGCTGGCCTTTGCGCTGCCGCTGCTGTGGTTCGCGGTGCGGCGGCAGATTCCGCGCGGTTACGGTTGGCGGTTGGGGGCGCTGCTCGCGCTTGGAGGACTCCAGGGGGCAATCGGCTGGTGGATGGTGGCGTCGGGGCTTTCGGTGCGAACCGACGTCAGCCACATCCGGCTGGCGGTGCACCTGCTGACCGCGCTGTTTATCCTGGGCGGGATCGTGTGGACCGCGCTCGACCTGAGGGTGCTGGAACACCGGCCGGTCGCGCGGGCCGCGCGGTTGACGGTGCTCGCGGCGGTCGCACTAGGGATGCTGGCGATCCAGCTGCTCTATGGCGCGCTGACGGCGGGGCTCGACGCCGGCTATGCGTTCGCCAGTTGGCCGCTGATGGGGGATGCCTGGTTCCCCGCGGGCGTGCCGATGCTGGTGCCGGGGTGGACCAACGCGATCGACAATCCGGTGGTGGTGCAGTTCATCCACCGCTGGCTCGCTTTCGTCGCCGCCGCCGCCCTGCTGTGGCTGGCCCATAGCGCCGGCCGGGGAGGGGCACGGCGGGCGGGGCTGTGGGTCGCGGGGCTGGTGACGCTCCAGATCGCGCTGGGTATCGCGACCTTGCTATCAGGCGTGCGGATCGAGATCGCGGTGGCGCATCAGGCCAATGCCGCGCTGCTGCTGATCGCCGCGATCGCCGCGGCGCATGCGACTGGACGACGCACTTGATGGCTGCACCCGTCGCAGCGGGGACCGCCGCACCCGGCACTTCTTTGTGGAACGCAAGAATATCATGATACGAATTGGCTCCGGTGCTGCCGTCACCCCGTCGGCAGGGCTGGTACTGGCTGAACAGGCCGAAGGTGATGCGGTATCGTGATACCCGTCACGAACGTGGCCGATTGATTGACTTTTCTGCGTCTGGCCTGCAAAGGGCCGCCGTTCGCGCCGCTCGTCATCGGGCGGCGTGCTCCGTTTCAACCGAAAGGTCCCACGCCCATGAAGGCGCTGATGAAGACCACCAAGGCGGCCAAGCCGCACGAGGTGGAGAAGAAGTGGCACATCGTCGACGCCACCGACCTGGTGGTCGGTCGCGCAGCGGTGGTGATCGCCAACGTGCTGCGCGGCAAGCACAAGACCTCGTTCACTCCGCATGTCGATTGCGGCGATAACGTTGTGGTCATCAATGCGGAGAAGATCCGCTTCACCTCCAACAAGGCGGCGAAGAAGGTTTATTACAAGCACACCGGCTATGCCGGCGGGATCAAGGAGATCACCGCGGCCAAGCAGCTGGAAGGTCGCTTTCCCGAGCGCGTGCTGGAAAAGGCCGTCGAGCGCATGATCCCGCGCGGGCCGCTCGGCCGCCAGCAGATGCGCAACCTGCGCATCTTCAAGGGTGATGAGCACCCGCATGTCGCCCAGAATCCCGAGGTTCTCGACATCGCCGGCATGAGCCGCAAGAACAAGGTGGGTGCATAATGTCCGACAACCGCCAGACTTCCGATTCCAGGCAGTCGCTGTCCGATCTGGGCGCTGCGCTCAACCAGCAGCGCGAGGCCGCCGTCACCCAGTCCGACGCTTCGGCCGAGGCGTATCTCACCGGCCAGATCGACGAGCCGACCCAGCGCGCGCCGCTGCGCGAGCAGGAGGTCGACAAGGAAGGCCGCGCCTACGCCACCGGTCGCCGCAAGGATGCGGTGGCGCGCGTGTGGCTCAAGCCCGGCTCAGGCAAGATCGTCATCAACGGCCGCGATCAGGAAGTGTATTTCGCGCGTCCGTCGCTGCGCCTCGTCATCAACCAGCCGTTCGGCGTCGCCGAGCGCGAGGGTCAGTATGACGTGATCTGCACCGTCAAGGGCGGCGGGCTGTCGGGCCAGGCCGGAGCGGTCAAGCACGGCATCAGCCAGGCGCTGACCAAGTACGAGCCGACGCTGCGCGCGCCGGTCAAGGCGGCGGGCTTCCTGACCCGCGACAGCCGCACCGTCGAGCGCAAGAAGTACGGCCGCGCCAAGGCCCGTCGTTCGTTCCAGTTCTCCAAGCGCTGATCCGATCGGCGGGGTCGCGGGTGCGGCCCTTCCGGTGCCACGAAAAAGGGGGCGGTCCGGCGACGGACCGCCCCCTTTTTGCATCGCGGGCCACCGCCGCCGCGGACCGGGTCGGCGATGCTGCGCATGCTTGCTCCCCTCGGCCCGGAGGTCTAGCCCGATCGTCGAAGCACGAGAGGAACCGTCATGCCCGCCACCACCAGCCGCCGGGCCGTCATCAAGGGTGCCGCCACCATTACCGGCCTTTCGCTCGGCGGCGAGTTGCTCGCGCAGGGCGTGTCCGACCGGGTCGAGGCGCTGATCGCTCGCATGACACCGCAGGAGAAGGCGGGGCAGTTGTCGTGCTTTTCCGACCAGATCCGCCCGATCGGCCTGCCCTTCAACCCCGGCCTGCCCGCTCGAAACGATGCAGCGGCGCAGATTGCGCGCATCCGCACCGGCGAGATCGGGATGCTGTTCAACGGGGTCGGCTATGCCGGGGCGAAGGCGGCGCAGGATGCCGCGATGCAGACCCGGCTCAAGATCCCGCTGATCTTTGCGGGCGACGTGATTCACGGGCTGCGCACCGCCTATCCGTTGCCGATCGCGGAGGCATGCGCATTCGATCCCGATCTGGCCGAGCGCACCGCCCGCGCGGCTGCGCTGGAAACCACTGCGCTCGGGATGCACTGGACCTTTGCGCCGATGGTGGACGTCGCGCGCGACCAGCGCTGGGGGCGGGTCGCGGAGGGCTCGGGCGAGGACCCGTTCTTAGGCATTCGCCTCGCCGTCGCACGCGTGCGTGGGTTCCAAGGCGGCAATCTCAAGGATCCGACTCGCGTCGCCGCCTGCGCCAAGCACTTCGCCGCCTATGGCGCAGTGTCGGGGGGGATGGACTATAACTACACCGAAATCAGCCGCCCGACGCTGCACGAGGTCCACCTTGCCCCGTTCCAGGCGTGCGTCGATGCGGGCGTCGCGACGCTGATGAGCGCGTTCAACGAGATCGACGGCGTTCCAGCTTCGGGCAACCACTGGCTGATGACCGACCTGCTACGCGGGCAATGGCGGTTCAAGGGCATGGTGGTCGGCGACTACACCGCCGACGAGGAGCTGGTCGCACATGGCTATGCCGCCGATGGCCGCGATGCCGCGAAGAAGGCGTTTCTGGCCGGGATGGACATGGCGATGGCGTCCAACCTGTTCAATCTCCACCTGCCCGACCTCGTCTCCAAGGGCGAGGTGCCGGTGGCACGGCTGGACGAGGCGGTGCGCCGGGTGCTGCGGTTGAAGGAAGCGGTGGGGCTGTTCGACGACCCGTACCGATCGATCAGCCAGCGCGCCGAGCGGACGTCGGTGTCGACGCCGGCGATGCTTAAGCTCAGCCGCGAAGCTGGAGCGCGGTCGATCGTGCTGCTCAAGAACGAGGGCGGACTGCTGCCGCTCAAGCGCAACCCGGGCAGGATCGCGCTGATCGGGCCGTTCGGCGAGGACCGCGACAACGTCGTCGGCACCTGGGCGTTCATGAGCGACAAGGACCTGAACGTCTCGATCGCGCAGGGGCTCGCACAGCGCAAGCTGGACGTCGCGAGCGTCAAGGGTTGTGAGGCCGAGAGCCCCATTCTCGGCGGGATCGAGGCGGCGGTCGCCGCCGCGCGCAACGCCGATGTGGTGCTGCTCGCGATCGGCGAGACGCAGGGCATGTCGGGCGAGGCGCAGTCGAGGACCGACATCGTCGTGCCCGCGGCGCAGATGGCGCTGGCCGAAGCGGTTGCGGCGGCAGCAAGAGAGGGCGGCAAGCCGGTCGTGGTGTTACTCCGCCATGGCCGCGCGCTCGCGCTGGAGGGCGCGGTCAAGGACGCGCCCGCGATCCTCGCAACGTGGTTCCTGGGGTCTCGCGCGGGCGAGGCGATCGCCGATGTGCTGTTCGGGGAGGTCAACCCGTCCGCCAAACTCTCCGCCAGTTTCCCGCAAGCGAGCGGGCAGCAGCCCTTCTTCTACAACCACAAGAACACCGGCCGCCCCGCTCCCGACACCGGCAGTCAGGAGTACAAGGCGCGGTATCGCGAGGCAAAGAACGAGCCGCTGTACCCCTTCGGCCACGGCCTGAGTTACACCAGCTTCGCGATCGGCGACGTCCAGGTCCCTGCGACGATGACCGATCGGATGGAGGTGACTGCCACCGTCCGCAACACCGGCGCACGGGCGGGCGACGAGGTCGTCCAGCTCTATGTCCACGACGTGGTCGCGAGTCATACCCGGCCGGTGCGCGAGCTGAAGGGGTTTGTGCGGGTGTCGCTCCAGCCCGGCCAGTCGAAGCAGGTGCGCCTGCCGCTGACCCGCGACGACCTGCGCTTCTGGGGCGAGGCCGGCTGGGTGGTCGAGCCGGGGCTGTTCCACCTGTGGGTGGGGACCAGTTCGGCCGGGGGAGAGCGGCGCGAGTTCACGCTCGCTTGACGATCGGAGGCTGACGATGACCACGCCGACCGGCAGCCGTGCCGCCCTGCTCCACGCCGCGGTGCAGGACCTGCATGGGGCCAAGCAACTGCTCGCCCGACGCCTGCCGGTCATTGCCGGCCATGCTCGCGACACCGAGCTGGTCGCGATCCTGAGCGAAGATGGCGCGCGGGCGGAAGCGCAGGCGCAGCGGCTGCGCGGCACAGGGGTGAGCATGGCGGGTCCGGCCAATTTGTGGATGGATGGCATCCTCGACGATGCCGAGCGCGACACGCGCAGCCACCAGCCTGGCGACATTCTCGACATCGCGCTGGTCGGGGCGATCCGCAAGGCGAAGGCGGCGGAGATCGTGTCAACCGACACCGCCGTGGCGCTCGCCCGCGCGCTGGACGACATTGCCCTGCTCGCCACGCTGGAGGATCAGCATCGGGCCGATGTCGCCACCGATGGCGCGCTGGCCCGGCGGCTCGCGGCCTTGTCGCACACGCGTCTATAGCTGCACGATCTGGGTGCCGATCCGGGCCGCTTCCTCGCGGTCGTGGGTGACCATTAGGATCGGCAGGCGTACCGTGTCGCGGACCCGCTCGATGGCGCGCAGCACCTCTTCGCGGCGGTCGGGATCTAGCGAGGACAGCGGCTCGTCAAGCAGGAGGAACGCGGGCGCGGACAGCAGCGCGCGGCCGATCGCCACCCGCCGCGCCTCGCCGCCCGACAGCGTCCGCGGCCAGCGATCGAGCAGGTGCCCGATCCCGAGCATCGCGACGGTGGCATCCCACGCGTCGGGGTCGCGCAGGCCGTAGCGGAGGTTGGCGACGACGCGGCGGTGGGGAAAAAGGCGGGGCTCCTGGAAGACTACCCCGGCGCGGCGGTGTTCGGGGGCGAGGTCGACCGCGCCCCCGGCATCGAACAGCGTTCGTCCGCCGACCCGGATCGCGCCGCGCTCGGGGCGGACCAGGCCGGCGATTGCCAGGAGTATACTGGTCTTGCCCGCGCCCGATCGGCCGACCAGCACGGTTGCGCCCTCGCCGGCTTGGAACGCCGCCTCGATCAGCTGGTCGCCGCGGCGGATCGCGACGGCAACGTCAAAGGACATGGACGCCCCGCCCCGTCCGGCGTGCTAGCCATTCCGAGGCGACCAGCGCGGCGAGGCTGAGCGCGACGGATGCTCCCGCGAGCCGCGCCACCGTCGCTTCGGCACCCGGCTGCTGGAGGGCGGCGTAGATCGCGAGCGGCAGGGTTTCGGTCTCGCCGGGGACGTTGGAGACGAAGGTGATGGTCGCGCCGAATTCACCGATCGAACGCGCGAAGCCCAGCACGACACCCGCGAGCACGCCCGGCAGGCTGAGCGGCAGGGTGATGGTGGCGAAGGTGCGCCAGCGCCCTGCCCCGAGTGTTCGCGCCGCCTGCTCGAGCCGGCGGTCCACTGCCTCGATCGACAGCCGTATCGCGCGCACCATCAGCGGCAGCGCCATCACGCCCGCCGCGATCGCCGCGCCCGTCCAGCGGAACAGCACGGTGCCGCCCAGCGCCGCCAGCGCCCGCCCGCCTGCGCCCGAGCTGCCGAAGAACAGCAACAGCATCCACCCTGTCACCACCGGTGGCACCACCAGCGGCAGGTGGACGACTCCGTCGAGCAGCACCTTGCCCGGAAACCGCCCGCGCGCGAGCAGCCAGGCGAGTGCAAAGGCGACCGGCAGCGCAGCGAGGCAGGCGGTGCCGCCGACCAGCAGCGAAAGCCGGATGATCGCCCATTCAGCCGGGCCGGGCATCAGGGCCGGGTAAAGCCATGGTGGGCGAAAATCGCCTGCCCCTGCCGTCCGAGCAGGAAGCGGCGAAAGCCCTCCGCCTCGGCCGGGGCGTCCCCGCCGGCGAGCCGGGCGACGGGGTAGCGGATCGGCGGATGGCTATTCGCGGGGAAAAGGCCGGCAACGCGAACTCTGCGGCTGGCGCGCGCATCGGTGAGGTAGACGATGCCGAACGGCGCCGCTTTGCGCTCGACCAGGGCGAGCGTGGCGCGGACGTTTTCCGCGCGGACCACATGGGGGGCGACAGCCGGCCAGGCACCGAGTCGCTGGAGTGCGGTGCGGCCGTAGCGGCCGGCGGGCACCGCGTCGGGATCCGCCATCCCAACCGCACCGGCGGCGAGGGTCGGCGCGAGGCTGCGCAATGTCAGCCGGACGGTGCTGCCGGCAGGGGCGACGACGACGAGGCGGTTGCCGGCGAGGTCGGCGCGTGTGCCCGGCGCGAGCCGACCGGCCTTGGCGAGCACATCCATCCAGGCCTCGTCGGCTGAGGCGAACAGGTCGGCCCTGCCCCCGGCCTGTGCCTGCCGCGCCAGCGCCGAGGAGGCGGCGAAGGACAGCACGGGGCGGGGATGACCGAGGCGGGCCCAGCGATCGGCGGCATCGGTCATCGCCTCCTGCAGGCTTGCGGCGGCGAGCACCAGCGGCGCGGGCGGGGGCGCGGCGCCGATCAGCAGCAGCGCGGCGAGCACTCCCAGGATGCGGGACATGGCGGCTGCGACTATTCCCACTCGATGGTGCCGGGCGGCTTGGAGGTATAGTCGTACGTGACGCGGTTGATGCCGCGCACCTCGTTGATGATGCGGGTGGTGACGCGGGGCAGGAAGTCGCCGGGGAACTGGAACGCCTGCGCGGTCATGCCGTCGACGCTGGTGACCGCACGCAGCGCCAGTACCGAGTCGTAGGTGCGGCCGTCGCCCATTACCCCTACCGAGCGGACGGGAAGCAGCACCGCGAACGCCTGCCAGATCGCGTCGTACAGGCCCGCCGCGCGGATCTCCTCGAGATAGATCGCGTCCGCCTTACGCAGGATGTCGCAGCGTTCGCGCGTGACCTCGCCGGGGATGCGGATCGCGAGGCCCGGGCCGGGGAACGGGTGGCGGCCGACGAACGCGTCGGGCAAGCCGAGCTCGCGGCCGAGTGCGCGGACCTCGTCCTTGAACAGCTCGCGCAAGGGTTCGACGAGCTTCATGTTCATGCGCGCAGGGAGCCCGCCGACATTGTGGTGGCTTTTGATCGTCACCGAGGGGCCGCCGGTGAAGCTGACGCTCTCGATCACATCGGGGTAGAGCGTGCCCTGCGCCAGGAATTCCGCGCCGCCGATCTTACGCGCCTCGCCCTCGAAGACGTGGATGAAGGTCTTGCCGATGAACTTGCGCTTGGCCTCCGGGTCGGTGACGCCGGCGAGGCCGTTCAGGAACAGCGCCTCCGCCTCCACATGGACGAGCGGGATATTGTAGTGGTTGCGGAACAGACCGACGACCTCGTCCGCCTCGCCGGCGCGCATCAGGCCGTGATCGACGAAGACGCAGGTGAGCTGGCTGCCGATCGCCTCGTGGATCAGCACCGCCGCGACCGCGGAGTCGACCCCGCCCGACAGGCCGCAGATGACTCGCGAAGATCCGACCTGGGCGCGGATGTCGGCGATCTTGGCGGCGCGGAACTCGGCCATGCTCCAGTCGCCGGTCAGGCCGCAGACGTGGCGGGCGAAGTTGGCGATCAGCCGGGCGCCGTCGGGGGTGTGGACGACTTCCGGATGGAACTGCATCCCATAGCGGCGCGCGCCCTCGTCGGCGGTGATCGCGAAGGGGGCGCCGCGGCTGGCGGCGACGGGGCGGAAGCCCGGAGCGAGCTCGGCGACGTGATCGCCGTGGCTCATCCAGACCTGGTGGCGCTCGCCCTCCGCCCATAGGCCGTCGAACAGGGCGCAAGGGGCAGCGACCTCGACGAACGCTTCGCCGAACTCGCCGGTCATGCCGCGCTCGACCCGGCCGCCGAGCTGGAGGTTCATCGCCTGCTGGCCGTAGCAGATGCCGAGCAGCGGCACCTGCGCGCCCAGGATCGCGGGATCGATCCGGGGGCTGCCTTCGTCGCAGACCGAGGCGGGACCGCCCGACAGGATGACGCCCCTCGGGTTCAGCCGGGCGAACGCCTCGCCGGCGGACTGGAAGGGCGCAACCTCCGAATAGACCCCCGCCTCGCGCACCCGGCGTGCGATCAGCTGGGTCACCTGGCTGCCGAAGTCGACGATGAGGATGGTGTCGGGATGCTCCATGGCGCGGGCAGTAGCGGCCTTGCCGCCACTGGCCAAGCCCGGCCGGCGGGGCACCAGCCCCGACCGACGACGCGGCTTCGCCGCAGCGGCCCCGAGATGAGGCTGGGAGGGGGCGAGCGGCGGCCAGCGGCCGTCAAGTGGAGGAAGTGGAGGCGCGGGCGCATCGTCGGCGCGGTTGCGCCCGGGATGCGCTCGCCACGCACCAGTTATGCCACGTCGGCGCGCCGTGGCCACGCCGCCTTGCGCCTTCGACGCGGCGGGACGCGCCCTTGGCGCGCCGCTGGGCGACCCCGACGCGTCGACGACGCGACCGGTGCGCGACACGGACGCGCCGATCCGGGCAGGCCGCGGGTCGGCGGTGTGAAGCTTAGGAAGGCCGGTCTGGTGATGGTGCGTTCTGGGCATGACCGGCGATGATGCACATCCGGCGCATGTAGGACAGGCCCGATTGCGACCGCTGCGCCCGGTGTCCTTGTGCTCCCGCGAAGGCGAAAGCCCAGCCTGGGCTCCCGCCTTCGCGGGAGCACAATAATGATGGCAGATCATGCCTGCACCAAAGAGAAGGGCCGCCCCGTCGCCAGGGCGGCCCTTCGTGTTCGCGAGGTGCCGAGCTCAGGCGGCCTCGTCGAAATCCTCGTCCGACTGGACGGGCCCTGAGTCGAGGCCCTTGGCGCCGGCGTCGCGATCGACGAACTCGATGATCGCCATCGGCGCGGCGTCGCTGGCGCGGATACCGGCCTTGATGATGCGGGTGTAGCCGCCGTTGCGCGACGCGTAGCGCGACGCCAGCGTGTCGAACAGCTTCACCAGCTGCGCGTCGTCGAGCAGGCGGGCGTGGGCGAGACGACGGTTCGACAGGCCGCCCTTCTTGGCCAGCGTCACCAGCTTCTCGACATAGGGGCGAAGCTCCTTCGCCTTGGCGACGGTGGTGGTGATCTGTTCGTGCTTGATGAGCGCGGCCGACATGTTGCGGAACAGGGCCAGACGGTGGGCCGAGGTACGCTGCAGCTTACGGCCGCCGACGCGATGACGCATGGGGTAGTTCCTTTTCGTTCGTTCGAGGGCCGTGCGAGGTACCCCGGGACTGGTCGCGCTTGAGGCGGCGACCGATGGCCTTCTTGAACCTCCCCGAGCTTGCTCGGGGAGGGGGACCAGCGAAGCTGGTGGAGGGGGCGCGGGCAAAGCCCGCGCTGGACGTCGGACGGGTCAGTGTCGCCGCTTTGCGGCTTCCCTGCCCGCCGGCCGGGCTATCCGCGTTTCCGGGTTAGCTTGCGCTAACCCGGTGCGCGTCAGCCCATGATCTCCTGCTCGAGCTTCTTGGCCATTTCCTCGATGTTCTCGGGCGGCCAGCCGGGGATTTCCATCCCCAGGCGCAGGCCCATCGACGACAGCACTTCCTTGATCTCGTTTAGCGACTTGCGACCGAAGTTCGGGGTGCGCAGCATCTCGGCCTCGGTTTTGCCGACCAGATCGCCGATATAGATGATGTTGTCGTTCTTGAGGCAGTTGGCCGAGCGGACCGACAGTTCGAGCTCGTCGACCTTCTTGAGCAGGTAGCGGTTGATCTGCTGGGTATCGCCGACCGGCTCGGCACCGCCCGCTGCGGGCACCGCCGCCTGGCCGATCGGGGCCGACGCACGCACCGCGGTCGAATCGTCGAACTGGACGAACAGCGCGAGCTGGTCCTGAAGGATGCGGCCGGCATAGCCCACCGCGTCCTCGGGCGTGACGGTGCCGTCGGTTTCGACGCTGAGGGTCAGCTTGTCATAGTCGAGGTCCTGGCCGACGCGGGTCGGATCGACCTTGTAGCTGACCTGGCGCACCGGCGAGTACAGCGCGTCGACCGGGATCAGCCCGATCGGCGCATCGGCCGGCCGGTTCGCGGTGGCGGGGACATAGCCCTTCCCCACGTCCGCGGTCAGCTCCATGTTGAGCGTCGCGCCCTCGTCGAGGTGGCAGATCACCAGGTCCTTGTTCAGGACCTCGATATCACCGCTGACCGCGATGTCGCCCGCCTTGACCTCGGCCGGGCCGGTGGCGGCGAGCTGGAGCCGCTTGGGACCCTCGCCCTGCATCCGGATCGCGATCTGCTTCACGTTGAGGACGATGTCGGTCACGTCCTCGCGCACGCCGGCGAGCGACGAGAACTCGTGCAGCACGTTCTCGATCTTGATCGAGGTCACCGCCGCGCCCTGAAGGCTCGACAGCAGCACGCGGCGCAGCGCGTTGCCCAGCGTCAGCCCGAAGCCGCGCTCCAGCGGCTCGGCGACGAAGGTGGCCTTGCGCTTGCCGTCGCCGCCCTTCTTCTCCAGGCCGTTCGGCTTCTTGAGTTCCTGCCAGTTCTTTGCGTTGACAGCCACGGGGTTCCCCTGGGTTGGAGGCGGCGGGGCGGCCGCCTCGGTATTGAAAGGACGCCGACTCGTCAGCCGGCGCCTGAATCAGACGCGGCGACGCTTCGAAGGCCGCACGCCGTTGTGCGGGATGGAGGTCACGTCGCGGATCGAGGTTATCTGGAAGCCGACCGCCTGGAGTGCCCGGAGTGCCGACTCGCGGCCCGAACCGGGGCCCTTGACCTCGACCTCGAGCGTGCGGACGCCATGCTCGGCAGCCTTCTTGCCCGCGTCCTCGGCGGCGACCTGCGCGGCGTACGGGGTCGACTTGCGCGAGCCCTTGAACCCCATCATCCCGGCCGACGACCAGGAGATCGCGTTGCCCTGCGCATCGGTGATGGTGATCATGGTGTTGTTGAAGCTGGCGTTGACGTGCGCCACGCCGGCGGTGATGTTCTTGCGCTCCCGGCGACGGATGCGCTGCGGTGCTTGTGCCATGGTGAAATCCTGACCCTGTATCGTGACCCGGAGAGCGGCGGGCGATCAGCCTCGGGCCTGCCTCCGGCGGAGTAAAACGTCCCCCGGACGTTTTACTTCTTCTTACCGGCGATCGGCTTGGCCTTGCCCTTGCGGGTGCGCGCGTTGGTGTGCGTGCGCTGACCGCGAACCGGCAGGCCGCGACGGTGACGCAGGCCGCGATAGCAGGCGAGGTCCATCAGCCGCTTGATGTTCATCGCGGTCTCGCGACGCAGATCGCCCTCGACCGTGTGGTCGGCGTCGATCGTTTCGCGGATCTGGAGCACTTCCTGGTCCGTCAGGTCCTGGACGCGCGCCGAGTCGGCGATGTTCAGCTTGCCGGTGATCTCCTTGGCCTTGGCCGGGCCGATCCCGTGGATGTAGGTCAGCGCGATCACCACGCGCTTGTTGGTCGGGATGTTGACACCCGCAATACGTGCCATGAACTGTTCTCCTAGCTCCACAGGGCCCGGCATGGCTGCCACGGACCCCATCTCAAAGCGTGTGCCCCGCCACGCACGATACCGGCGCGCGCGTCAAACGCCGCCGGGAACCGGTGTTGCGGAGTACCGGCCAGTTAGGGGCCGCGAAACGTCAAGTCAAGCGATCGGTTCCGTCCGCGCGGGCATCCGCCACCAGCGGTGGAGCGCGACGACGAACCAGATCAGCTCCACCGCCCCAAACGGCCATGCGCCCTGGAGGAAGCCGTACGCGGAGCCGAGCAGGCAGCCCAGCGCGAACAGCAGCGTCCAGTATCGCGCGCGATTCTCCAGCATGTAGCAGACCAGCATGAAGGTGACGGCGAACAGGCCAAAGGCGGTGAGCGCGTCCATGCGGGGGTTCAGGCGAGGCGGGCGGTGTCGACGGTGAGTTCGGGGATGGTGGCGGACGGGATGGTCTCGCCGAACGCGTACTCGGCGCGCTGGGTGTATGCCTCGCCTTCGGGGGCGTGCATGCGGATGATGATGCGGCCGTTGACGTCTGCGACCCAGTATTCCGGGACCCCGGTGCGGGCGTACAGGCGCTGCTTGCGGCCGAGATCATGGCGGAGCGAGCTGGCAGACACCTCGACCAGCAGGCGCGCCATCGCCGCGGTGACGAAATCCTCCTCCTCGTCGGGGACAATGTCAGCGACGACGATGTCCGCCTCGGGAAGGCTGTGAGGATCAAGTCTGGCCGACACTGGCGTAAGCGCCTCGATGCCGTCGATGTCCCGAACGGCGAGGCCTACAGCGACCGTAAGTTCCAGCAACGTCCTGGCATGAGGCCGGAATAGCGGCGCCATCTCGAATATCTCCCCGTCAACCAGTTCGACGCGGCCGACATCCTCGAAGAAGCCGGCTTCGTCGAGCGCGAGGAACTCTTCCACCGTGATGCGGTGGACGCGGGGTTCGTGCTCGACGCGGATCGCTTGCTCGTTGCCCATGACCGTACCCTAGCACAGTCCCGGCTCAGCGGACAGCGTAGCGAGGTTCGCTGCGACCCGGATCAGCCCCGCGCGTCCAGCACCTGCCCGATCGCGGCACCGACATGCGCCATGTCGGCCATTCCGTCGAGGCGGGTGACCAGCCCGCGCGCCTCGTAGAGCGGCAGGATCGGCGCGGTCTCGCCACGGTACACCGTCATCCGGGTGGTCACCGTCTCGGCATTGTCGTCGGGGCGGCGCTTGAACTCGGTCGAGCCGCAGACGTCGCAGGTGCCGGTGACCTGGGGCAGCTTGAAGCGCTCATGATAGCCGGCGCCGCAGTTCGCGCAGGTGTAACGACCGACGACGCGCTCGATCAGCGCGGCCTCGTCGACCTCTAGCTCGATGACGTGGTCGAGCTTCTGCCCGCGCTCCTCAAGCAGCAGGTCGAGGATCTGGACCTGTTCGCCGTTGCGGGGAAAGCCGTCGAAGATCGCGCCGCCCGCAACGCCGGCATCGAGCCGCTCGCCGATCAGCGCGGAGACGATCGCGTCGGAGACAAGCCCGCCCGCCTCCATGACCGCCTTGGCCTGAAGCCCGGCCGGCGTTCCGGCCTTGACCGCGGCGCGGAGCATGTCGCCGGTCGAGAGCTGGACCATGCCGCGCTCGTCGACGAGCCGCGCCGCCTGGGTGCCCTTGCCCGCCCCCGGCGGCCCCAGCAGGATGATGTTCACGACCGTTCTCCCTGTTGTCGTGAGCCCCTTAGCGGAGCCGGCCGCCCTTGAGCTTCGCCTTCTTGATGAGGTCGCCATACTGATGCGCGAGCAGGTGCGACTGGATCTGGGTCACCGTGTCCATGGTCACGTTGACGACGATCAGCAGGCTGGTGCCGCCGAGATAGAACGGGATCGACAGCGCCGACACCAGGTACTCGGGCAGCAGGCAGATCACCGTCAGGTACGCCGCGCCGATTACGGTGATGCGGGTCAGGACGTAGTCGAAATAGCTCTCGGTGTTCTTGCCCGGACGGATGCCGGGGATGAAGCCGCCGTGCCGCTTGAGGTTGTCGGCGGTCTCCTCCGGGTTGAACACGACCGCGGTGTAGAAGAACGAGAAGAAGATGATGCCGGCGCCATAGAGCAGCATGTACACCGGGCTGCCGTGCTGGAGATACTGGTTCAGCCCGATGATGAAGTCGCCCCAGGCCCCTTCGCCCTGGACGTGCTTGCCCGCGAATTGGCTGATCGTCAGCGGCATCAGCAGCAAGGACGAGGCGAAGATCGGCGGGATGACGCCCGCGGTGTTAATCTTGAGCGGCAGGTGGCTGCGCTCGGCCTGCATCCCGCGCTGGGTCTGGCGCTTGGGGTACTGGATCAGGATGCGACGCTGGGCTCGCTCCATGAAGCAGATGAACAGCACCAGCGCGACGACCGCGAGGACGATCCCGAACAGCCGCACCGCGTCGAGGCTGCCCGACCGGCCGCCTTCCAGCAGGTTGAGCAGCGTGGTCGGCAGGTGGGCGACGATGCCCGCCATGATGATGAGCGACACGCCGTTGCCGATGCCGCGGCTGGTGATCTGCTCGCCCAGCCACATCAGGAACATGGTGCCGCCGATCAGCGAGATCACCGCCGCGATGCGGAACAGCATCCCCGGCTCGATCACCGCCTGGACGCCCGAGTTGGCGCCGAGCGCCTCGAGCCCGACCGCGATGAAATAGCCCTGCACCGCGGTCAGCGCGACGGTGCCGTAGCGGGTGTACTGGTTGAGGCGCTTGCGCCCGCTCTCCCCTTCCTTCTTGATCGCGGCGAGAGTCGGCGACAGCGAGGTCGACAGCTGCACCACGATCGAGGCGGTGATGTAGGGCATGACACCGAGAGCGATCAGCGACATGCGGCTGAGCGAGCCACCTGAGAAGGTGTTGAAGAAGTCGAGCACGCCGCCGCGCGTCTGCGCCTCCAGGATGCCGAGCGCGGTCGGGTCGACGCCGGGCAGGGGCACATAGGACAGCAGGCGGAAGACGATCAGCGCGCCGATCGTGAACCACAGCCGCTTCTTGAGGTCGGTGGCCTGCGCGAACTTCGCGAGGCTAATGTTCTGCGCCATCTGTTGGGCTGCGGATGCCATGCGTCTTCCCGGAAACAAAAAGGGCGGGTGGACGTTTCGCGCCCCCCGCCG
>Ga0325401_1000414_pt1 | contig 30108 bp, 29 predicted proteins | sample PopdelMetagenome_FD_205666 | JGI IMG/M metagenome (GOLD analysis project Ga0325401, IMG submission 205666) | Populus deltoides microbial communities from Bellville, Georgia, United States - Xylem-PdKOR-R2 | ecosystem: Host-associated > Plants > Phyllosphere > Stem > Wood/Secondary xylem | place...
CATCTTGTAGGGCCAGGGGCGGTCGATATGCCCCAGCGTCAGGCGCAGGAAGTCGGCGGCGGTGTCGCGGTCGATCGGGTTCTGGGGGCTCATCGGGCCACCCACCATAGCAGAACGATGTTGAACAACAGCATCAGGAGGGCGGTGGGCGCCTGGGCGCGGATCACGCCGTAGCGGTCGCGCAGCTCCAGCAGCGCGGCCGGCACCAGGTTGAAGTTCGCGGCCATGGGCGTCAGCAACGTGCCGCAGAAGCCCGCCAGCATCCCCACCGCGGCGACCGGCGCGGGATCGGCGCCGTAGCGCCCGACCAAGAGCGGCACGCCGACCGCCACCGCCATCACGGGAAAGGCGGCGAAGGCGTTGCCCATCACGATCGTGAACAGCGCCATGCCCAGGCCATAGGCGACGGCCGCGCCCAGCACGCTGTCGGCGGGGATCAGGCCGCCCATCAGCCCGCCCACCGCCGCGCCCACCCCCGCCAGCGCGAACACCGCGCCCAGGCTGGCCAGCATCTGCGGCAGCACGATCGCCCAGCCCACCGCGTCCGCCAGCCCGGCCCCCGCGCGCATCGGTTCGATCGGGGAGGCGCGCAGGACCAGGCAGCCGAGCAGCAGCGCCAGCACCGCGCCCAGCGCCAGCGCCACCAGGGTCGCCTGTTTCGGGTCGACCAGCGCGGGCAACGCCTTGAACGCCAACGTGCCCACGACCGCGGTCAGCGGCACGACCAGCGCCAGCCCGAACAGGCGCGGCGCGGGGGCCTGGGGACCGGCCTCCGGGGCGGGGCGGGGGCCGCGCATCCGGCCCGACGCGGCGATGGCGGCGAGCGCCAGCGCGAGCAGGCCGTTGCCCCGGTCGCCCAGTCGGTCGCCGGCCAGGAAGGACAGGGCGATCAGCGCGTGGAACAGCGCGTTGGGCCAGCGGCGTCGGCCCAGGCCCAGGATGGCGAAGGCGGCGAAGGTCGCGCCCGCGGCGAGATAGACCGCGCCCAACCCTATCACTTGCTTCTCCGCCGCCGGTCGCGCAGCCACAGGCGGCCGCCGTGGATCAGGAAGGCCGCGACCGCGCTGGGGATCGCCCAGACGGACAGCTGGAACGGCTCCAGACGGATGCCCAGCCCGTCCAGCACGCCCTTCATCAGCAGGATCGAGCCGATGGCGAGGAAGATGTCCTCGCCGAAGAACAGGCCGATATTGTCGGTGGCGGCCGCCATCGCCCGCGCCCCCTCCGGGTCGTGGCCCGCATCCGCCGCCTCCGCCATCGGAGCCACCAGCGGGCGCACCGTCTGGGGGTGGCCGGCGATCGAGGTCAGGCCGAGGGCTGCGGTGAGCTGGCGGAACAGCAGGTAGCCCGTCAGCAGCCGGCCCGGCGTCAGGCCGCGCAAGCCCGCCACCAGCGACCGCGCGCGCGCCTGGAGCCCGCGCGCCTCCAACAGGCCGATCACGGGCAGCACCAGGTAGACGACCGACACGTAGCGCGCCTCGTTGAAGGCGTGGCCGAACGCGTCCAGCACCCCCAGCGGCGACAGGCCGGCGGCGAGCCCGGTCGCGAGTGCTGCGGCGACCACGACCAAGAGCGGGTTGAGGCGCAGCACGAAACCCAGCGCCACCACGCCCACGCCGCCCAAGACTAGCATTCCGACCAACCAAATCGCGACGCCCGGCCGTCAGCCCCGCGCGGGCGGGGACCGGGGCTGGCGGGCCGCAGCGTGGAATGGGTTCCCGCCCGCGCGGGAATGACGGGGAGGGGGCGGCGGCGTGACTTCATCACGGCGTGCCCCAGCCGCCGCCGCCGGGCGTCTCGATCACCAGCGCGTCGCCGGGCGCGAGCGTCACGGACGCGGTGGGGCCCAGCGGCTCGACCCGGCCTCCTACGCGCTCGACCCGGTTGGCACCGCACGCGCCCGCCGCCCCGCCGGCGCCGCCGAAGGGGGGCACGACGCGGTGGTTGGAGACGATGTTGGCGCGCATCGGCGCCCGGAACGCGATGCGCCGGACCACGCCGTCGCCGCCCGGCCAGCGGCCCCCGCCGCCCGACCCGCGGCGCACGGCGAAGTCGGTCAGCAGCACGGGGAAACGGCTTTCCAGTATCTCGGGATCGGTCAGGCGGCTGTTGGTCATGTGCGTCTGGACCGCGGACGCGCCGGGAAAGCCCGGCCCGGCACCCGCGCCGCCGGCGATCGTCTCGTAATATTGCACCCGCGCGTCGCCGAAGGTGAGGTTGTTCATCGTCCCCTGCGACGCGGCCATCGCGCCCAGCGCGCCCAGGAGCGCGTCGGTGACGACCTGGCTGACCTCCACGTTGCCGGCCAGCACGGCGGCGCCGGGACGCGGGTTGAGGAAGCTGCCCTCCGGTACGCGGATCGTGACGGGGGCGAGGAAGCCGTCGTTCAAGGGCACGGGCTCGTCCACCAGCAGGCGCAGCACGTAGAGGACGGCGGCGCGGACCACGGCGACGGGCGCGTTGGCGTTGCCGGGGCGCTGCGGATCGGTGCCGGCGAAGTCGACCAGCATCTCGCCCCTGTCCCGGTCGATCGTCACCGCGACGCGGACGGCGGCACCGTCGTCGGAAGGGTAGGCGAAGCTGCCGTCCGACAGCGTCGCGATCAGGCGGCGCGCCGCGGCCTCCGCGTGGCGCTGGACGTGCGCCATATAGGCGGACACCGTTTCGCGCCCGCGGGCGGCGCACAAAGCCTCCAGCCCGGCCGCGCCGCGCGCGCAGGCGGCGACCTGGGCGGCGGCGTCGGCGAGGTTGCGGTCGGGATCGCGCGCGGGGAAGGGGCCGGCGGCCAGCGCGGCGCGCAACGCCTCCTCTCGCAAGCCACCGTCCTCCACCAGCAGCAGGTCGGACAGCACCGCGCCTTCCTCGGCCAGGGTGCGGCTGGCGGCGGGCATCGATCCGGGCTCGATACCGCCCACGTCGGCGTGGTGGCCGCGCGCCGCGACGAAGAAGTCTGGCCGCGAGCCGCCCGCGAAGACGGGCCGCACCACCGTGATGTCGGGCAGGTGGGTGCCGCCGCGATAGGGGTCGTTTATCGCCCAGGCGTCGCCCGGCCGCCAGCCGCGGCCCCCGTTCCCGGCTTCCGCGTCGCGCGAGGCCATCAGGGCGCGCACGCTGTCGCCCATCGAGCCCAGGTGGACGGGGATGTGCGGCGCGTTGGCGACCAGCCGGCCGCCCGCGTCGAAGATCGCGCACGAGAAGTCCAGCCGCTCGCGGATGTTGACCGACGCGGCCGATCGCTGAAGGGCGGCCCCCATCTCCTCCGCCAGTCCCATGAACAGCCCGCCGAAGATGGCGAGGCGGGTGGGATCGGGGGCTTCGGCGGCGTCGCCCCGCGCGACCGTCGCCGGCGCGGTCCGGGTCAGCAGCAGCGCGCCGTCGCCCAGCACGTGCGCGGTCCAGCCGGGCTCGACCGCGACCAGCGACGTGTCGTCGGCGATCAGCGCGGGGCCGGGCACGGCGTAGCCGGCGGGCAGGCGGTCGCGCGCGTGTCGGGACGCATCGTGCCAGCGGCCGGCCATGTAGGCGCGGACGGCCGCTGGCTCGGGCGGCGGGCCGGCGGGCAGCGGGGCGGCGAAGGCGGACGGATCGATGCCGGGCACCGACGCCTCGACGCGGACGCGCTCGGCGATCAGGGCATCGTCGGACACGAAGCCGAAGCGCCGGCGGTGCGCGGCCTCGAACGCGGCGCGCATGGCGGCGGGTTCGGCCAGCGGCACCGTCTCGCCCGCGTCGGTGCGCGCGTAGCGGACGGTGACGACGGCGGTGACCAGGATGGAGGCGGGCGCCAGGTCCTGGGCGATCAGGTCGGCGCGGGCGGCGTCGCCCAAGTCGCGGACGGCGGCGGTCAGCGCGGGGTCGCCCAGGGGGACGTCCATCGTCGCCTCGCGCGCGGCGGCGCGGTCGGCGAGCGCGATGCCCCAGGCGGACAGCACGCCCGCCAGCGGGGGCACCAGCACCGTTTCCATCCCCAGCGCGTCGGCGACCAGGCAGGCGTGCTGGCCGCCCGCGCCCCCGAAGCACGCCAGCGCGAAGTCGGACGGGTCCTGCCCCCGCGCCACCGAATTGGCGCGGATCGCCGCCGCCATGTCGGCGACCGCCACCGACACCAGTCCCGCCGCCGCGTCCTCGCGCGGGGGGCGGGGCAGGCCGGACGCCGCGACCGCGTCCAACAGCTCGTCCAGGCGGGCGACCGCCGCGTCCGGGTCGAGCGGTCGGTCGCCGCCGGGCCCGAACACGGGCGGAAAGGCGTCGGCGCTGAGGCGGCCGAGGATCAGGTTGCAGTCGGTGACGGTCAGCGGCCCGCCGCGACGATAGCAGGCGGGCCCCGGCACCGCGCCCGCCGAGCGCGGGCCGACCGCGTAGGCGCCGCCGTCGAACCGGCACACCGAACCGCCGCCTGCCGCCACCGTGTCGATGCGCAGCATGGGGGCCGCCAGCCGCACGCCCGCCAGCTCCGCCTCGTCGCGGCGCTCGTACGCGCCCGCCCAGAGCGCCACGTCGGTGGACGTGCCGCCCATGTCGAAGCCGATGACGCGGGGCAGGCCGGCCGCGCGCGCGGCGGCGGCCAGCCCCACCACGCCGCCCGCCGGCCCGGACAGCAGCGCGTCGCGGCCGGTGAACGCCCCGCCCGTCACCAGTCCGCCCGACGACTGCATGAACAGCAGGTCGGCGTTCGCCCCCAATGCCTCCACCCCCAGCGCGTCCGCCAGTTCGTCGGCATAGGCGCGGATCAGCGGCGACAGATAGGCGTCGGCGACCGCGGTGTTGCCGCGCGTCACCAGCCGGATCAACGGCGCGACCGCGTGGCTGGCGGAGACCTGGGCAAAGCCGATCGCGCGGGCGAGGTCGGCCAAAGCCGCCTCGTGCGCGGCATGGCGCCAGCCGTGCATCAGCACGATCGCCGCCGACCGCAGCCCGCGGGCGTACGCCGCGCGCATCGCCGCCTCCGCGGCGGAAAGGTCGAGCGGGACCAGCACCTCGCCCTCGGCGGTCACGCGCTCCGCCACCTCGACCGTCTCGGCCGCGAGCGGCGCCACGCGGCGGATGGCGCGCGCGAAGATGTCGGGCCGGTCCTGATATCCGATCGCCAGCGCGTCGGCGAAGCCGCGGGTGGTGACCAGCAGCGTCGGACACCCCCGTCGTTCGAGCAGCGCGTTGGTGGCCAGCGTGGTGCCGACGCGCAGCGACAGCGGCGGCAGGGTTTCCCCGCGCGGCGTGTCCGTCAGCCGATGCACCGCCTCGACGGCGGCGTCGCGGTAGCGGCCGGGATCGTCGGACAACAGCTTGGCGGTCAGCACGCGGCCGTCGGGTGCGCGGGCCACCACGTCGGTGAAGGTGCCGCCGCGGTCCACCGCGATCGTCCAGCGGCCGGCATCCTCCGTCAAAGCCCCTCGCCCCCCACCCATTGCGCGTTGGACAGGCGGCGGGCCATGTCCCAGGCCTGGCGGCGGATGTCGGGCACGGCCACGATCTCCCACACGCCGCCGCGCGTCATCGGCCCGACCGCGCTCAGCCGGTCGGACGCGCCGCCGTCGCGCAGCACGCGGCCCTGGGCGTCCACGTCCAGCCCCAGGCGAAGCGCGTCGGGGCGGACCAGCCCGGCCGCCAGCAGGTGGCGGATCAGCGGCTGGTCGGAGCGGAGCAGGTTGCCCTGCGGCCCGGTGCAGTTGACGACGCGGCGCGCGCGCGTTTCCACCGCCGCGTCCGACCCGCGCGGATGCCACGTCAGGCAGATGCCGTCACCGTCGGGCCGGGCCGACAGCGTCTTGCCGGCGGCGAAGCGAAGCCGGCCGTCTGCGACCATGGCGTCGATCCGTGCCGCGACCGTGGGTGCCAGGCGGTGGCGATGCACGTCCCACCAGGGCCGGGCGTGGCGCAGGAAGCGCGCGCGCTCGGCCGCGTCCAGGCCCGACCACAGCATCTGGGTGACCGGGCGAAGCTCGTCCACCGCGGCGCGCCAGCCGGTGTCGCCCCCCAGTTCGGCGGCGCGGCGGCGCAGGTGGCGGGCGACGGCGGACAGCGGGCCGGCGGGACGTTCGGGCACACCCGCCGCGGGCGGCTGGCCGTCGACGTGCGCGCGCGGGCGCAGGCCGCGGCGCGAGAGCGCCAGGACGCGGCCGCGAAAGCCGCCCGCCTCCAGCAGCAGTGCCGCGTCGACGGCGGTCAGGCCGGTGCCGAGCAGCACCACCTCGTCGGCGTCCGACAAACCGTCGGCCAGGTCGGGACCCCAAGGGTCGGACGCGTAGCGATCGGCCGGCAACGCGTCGGCGGACAGGCCCGGCGGATCGTGCGGGGGCAGGTTGCCCAGCGCCAGCACCGCCTGGTCGGCCAGCACCACGCGGCCGTCCGACAGCCGCGCCGACACGCCGCCCGGCCCCTCGTCCAGCGCGACCGCGTCCGCCTGCACCAGCTCCAGCCGGCCGGGCGCGGCGGCGCGCGCGCCGTCCAGCAGTTCGCGCAGGTACGCGCCGTAGGTGGTGCGCGGCACGAAGCCCGCGGGGTGGCCGTTCGTCCCCAGCCAGCGGACGAAATGGCCGGGGTCGTCGGGCAGCGCGCTCATGTTGGCGGCGCGCACGTTCAGCAGATGGTCGGGGTGCGCGGCCGAATAGGCGACGCCGCGCGCCAGCCTGTCCGGGCGGCGCTCCACCAGCACCGCGTCCGGCCCGTCGTGGCGGAGCAGGTTGATCGCGAGCAGCGTGCCCGAGAAGCCGCCGCCCACCACCAGCACGCGCCGCGTCGCATTCGTCACGATATCGCCCTCACGCCCGCGCCTATCGGCGCGGACGCAGGGGATGGGCAAGCCCGATCAGAAGGCGGCGACCGTTTCCAGCATCAGCTGGTGGCCGGCGCCCGACCAGCCGCCGGCCGCGCCGGCCGCGTGCAGGTCGGTGCCGAACGCTTCGGGCGACGCTTCCGTGAAGGCGGCGGCGGTGGGGACAGGGCCCGTGCCCATGCGCAGCAGCGTCAGCTGGGGGTCGTGGTCGGTGGGGCGGTCGCCGGCGAACTCGGAATTGATGTGCACCGCGTCGTACTGCGCGCCCTGGGCCAGGCGGCTGGTGACCAGGATGTGGTCCAGCTGCTGGGCGTTGCCGTCGAACTCGTAGCTGTAGCGTTCCTGCGTCGGCAGCAGCGTGGCGAGGTCGGTGAACACGCCGCCGCGCGACCGGTCGGTCAGCTGGGTCTGGGCATTCTCCCAGGCAAAGCCGTTCCAGTCGCCCAGTATCGCGACGTTGGTCCCCTCCGGCAGCCCGGCCACGTAGTTCTTGACGCCCAGCGCCTGTGCGGTGCGGGCGGCGTCGCCCGCGTCGGCGGGCGGCTGGTTGGCGCCGAACAGCGGGTCGCTGCCCCCGCGCGACGTCAGATGGACGTTGATCGCGGTCAGCCGCTCTCCGTTGAAGTCGAACTGGGCCACCAGCGGCTTGCGCGTGTTGGTGTAGCTGGCCCCGTCGTCGATCAGCAGCGCGCTGCCCTGGACGTAGGACACGCGGTCGACGTTGTAGAGGAAGCCGTTGCGGATGTTGCCGTTGGGCTCGCCGCCCGTGGTGTTGGCGGCGCTGGGCGCGATCTCGACATAGGCGTAGTTGCCGCCGCCGGCGGTCCGGATCGCGGCGATCAGCCGGTCCGCGGTCAGCTGGCCCGACAGGGTGCCGCCCGCGGCCGCGCCGTTGGCGTCCTGGATCTCCTGCACCGCCAGCACGTCGGGCCCGCCCAGGTTGATCGCGATGTCGCGGCCCAGCCGATCGAACTTGGTGTCGGTGGGGTCCAGATTCTCGACGTTGTAGGTCGCCAGCGACAGGTGGTCGGCGTCGCCGCGCAGCGTCGTGATCTCGCGTTCCAGCGTCGCGTCGCGCGTGACGGACACGGCGTCCGTCACCAGCACCTCGTAGGTGGCGGCCGAATAGTTGACGATGCCCGTCACGCTCGTCAGCCGGTCGCCGACCGTGTAGTTCGGGTCGAAGCCGGCGAACAGCGCGGGGTCGGCCTGGATCTGGATCTTCTCGGGGTTGAAGTCGCCCTGCGAGATGGTGATGCCGCCGCGCGCGTTGATGCCGGTGGCCCCCGCGCCGCCCGACACCACCACGTCCGTTTCCACGAAGGTCTGGGCGTTGGCGCCGGTGCCGATGGTGGTACGGCTGGTGTTGGACACGACCTGGGGCGCGTCCAGCGTGACGCGCATCCCTTCCAGCGATTCCCAGAAGTCGATGCCGTCGTTGGCGGGGTCGAAGCTGGCGAGCCGGTCGTCGTCGATCACCTGGGTGGGGGGTACGCGGCCGCCCTGGCCGATCAGCGTCGCGTCGGGCAGCGCGTTCTCCGTGCTGATGAGCGTGATGACGGGGGCGGTGATCTCGGTCACCGTCAGGCCGCCGGTGCCGGCGCGGAACTCGGTGACGGTGCCCTGCACCTCCAGCCCGTCGCCCACGAACACGTCCTGCGGCGCGCCGCCGGTGAACACGAAGATCGCGTCCGACGTGCGGTCGTCGCCGTCGCTCAGGCCCTGGAGGTAGAAGCCGTTGGTGTCGACCGCCGTCACGATGCCCTGCGTCACCACCGCCTGGCCCGCGACGGGCGAGGTGTGGCCGGCGCCCTGGATCTGGCTGATCGTCAGCGGCAGCAGGTCGTCGTTCAGGATGGTGCCGGTGGCGGACGCGCGGTCGATGGTGGCCCCGCCCGTCGCGTCGGACAGGGTGACGGTCAGCCGCTCGTCGAATTCGGGCAGCTGGTCGCCGCGCACGGCCAAGACGATGCGCGCGCTGGTCTGGCCGGCGGCGAAGCTGACGGTGCCGGAGAAGCTGGTGCCGGGTGCGAAGTCGCCGGCGCTGGCGCCGAACTCGCCGCCGGGCAGCGTCACGGTCCAGGTGGCGGACACGGCGCCCGCCGCGCCCCCGACGCGCGACACGGTGAAGGCGAGGTCGGTCGTGCCCGAATTGCCCTCCGTCACCGAGGCGTCGGCGACGGACAGCGTGCCGGGCACCCCGGGCCCCGCGGGCTGGCTGGACACGACGATGTCGTCCACGCCCACCCATTCGTCGCTGCCGCCGGCGTTGGTGGTGATGACGCGCACCTGAAGCTGGGCGGCGTTGTCGGCGTCGGACGGCAGGATCGCGTCGACCCGCGTTTCCAGCGTCGCGCTGCCGCCCAGCGTGGCGTCGGGGACATAGGCGTTATTGGTGTCGGTGGCGGGCACGTTGACCCAGTCCGAGGTCGGGCTGATGCGGTATTGCAGCGCCACCTGCTGGACCGCGTTGTCGGCGGTGCCGTCGATGTCGCGCAGCAGATACTCCACGCGGATGTTCTGGCGGCCCGTCGCGTCCAGGAAGAACACCAGGTTGGGCGCGTCCGCGGTGCCCGAGCCCTGGAGCGCCACCACGGGGTTGGCGATCTGGAACTCGCCGACGCCGCCCGACGTGTTGGCGACGTTGGTCAGGTTGGCGATCACATCGACGCTGGTGGGGGCGGCGGCCGTGACGGTGCGCGGGTCGACGCCGGTGGGCGAGGTGGTGGTGTAGTCGCCCAGATAGCCGGTGATGCTGGGCACGCCCGACCAGTCGTCGTCGCGGGTGATCAGGCCGATGCTGCTCCAATCCTGGCGCAGATCGCTGCCCGCCAGGTTCCAATAGGTCGTCGTCATGGCTGTCCCCCCGATCGCTGATGCCGGCCCCGCGGGGCCGCATGGTGAATGACCCGTAAATCCGCGATGTTACAGCCCCGTGGCAAGGAAGCGAGGGGGGATCGTCCCGGGGTGGGGCACGACCCGTCGCACGTTCCGGCCGGTGGGGCTGGGTGTCGCGCGGCTGACACATTAGGACGGCAATCGGTGTCCAGGAAATCCATCGGGGGAAGTCACAAGCTCATGATTCGTCGCGCCATCCTCGCCGCAGCATTCTGTTCGGCCATCCTGCCCGCCGCCGCGTCGGCCGCCAGCGTCACCACCGTCGCGGGCACGCGGCTGGGCACCGTGTCGCAGCTGGGGCCGATCGGCCAGAGCTTCGTCGCCGACGAAGGGCTGTTGAATTCGTTCGGGTTCCAGTTCGCGCTGGCCAATTCGGGGACCGCGGACGCGCAGGTGACGTTTCAGCTGCTGGAAGGTGCCGGGCTGGGGGGCAGCTCGATCTTCTCGCGCACGGCGACCGTCACGGGACCGACGGGGCGGACGGGCGTGTTCTACGACTTCGCGTCGCTGGGCGTCGCGCTGACGGTGGGGCAGAGCTATACCGCGGTGCTGAGCGCCGCCAGCAACCGCTTCGCGCTGGTGTTCGGCCCCGCCGCGGGCGCCACCACCGACGCGTACGCGCAAGGGTCGCTGTTCGCCACCACGCCCTCCTCGGCGGCGTTCAACGGCTGCGCGGCCGCGATCAGCACGTGCGACGCGAACTTCCGCTTCACCACCAGCGCCGCCGCCGCCGCGGTGCCCGAGCCCGCGACCTGGGCGACCATGATCGGCGGGCTGGTGCTGGTCGGCGGCGTCGCGCGGCGCCGCCGCGCACGGGTTTCGTTCGCCGCCTGATGGGGCGGGCGCGGGCGGTCAGTCGGCCGCCCGCGCCTCCCACCAATAGGGTCCGCGCCTGGCGGTGCCCGTTTCCACCTCGTTCAGCGTCGCGGCGTCGTAGAGGCGGCCGCCCAGCATGACGCGGGCCACCTTGTCGCTGTTGCGGATGTCGGCGGTGGGATCGGCGTCGAGGATCAGCAGGTCGGCGAGCTTGCCGGGTTCGAGCGAGCCGATGTCGGCGGCCATGCCCAGCGACTTCGCCGCCACGATCGTGCCCGCGCGCAACGCCTGGACGGGCGTCATGCCGCCGCGCACGAAGCTCCACAGTTCCCAGTGCGCGCCGATGCCCGCCTGCTGCCCGTGCGCGCCGATCGACACCAGCACGCCGCGCTGCGCCAGCTTGGCGGCCTCGCGCGCGTTGTCGTCGTCGACGTAGTTGCTGTCGGGCGCGATGGTGCGCCTGGCATTGTCCGCCAAGAGCTTGGCGGGCGGCGTGTGCGCCTTCAGCAGCGGATGCGCGAACACGTCGGTATGCGCGCGCCAATACGGGTCGCCCGCCAGCCCGCCGTAGCTGACCACCAGCGTCGGCGTGTAGTTGGTCTTGGTCGCAGAGAAGAACTGCAGCACGTCGTCGTAAAAGGTTTCCAGCGGCACGTTGTGTTCGAGCGTCGAGTTGCCGTCGGCGACCAGGTTCATGTCCATGCCGAACAGCGACCCGCCCTCGGCGACGACCTGCATCCCCTCCTGGCGGGCGGCCTGCACCACCTGCTGGCGCTGTTCGCGGCGCGGCTGGTTGTAGTTCTTGACCGAATGGCCCCCTTGCGCCTTGAGGCGGCGGACGTGCGCCAGCGCGTCGTCCAGCCCGTCGATCTGCGCGTACACGTCGGCGGCCTTGGCGCCGTAGACGATCTCGCCGGTCGAGAAGATGCGCGGGCCCAGGATCAGCCCGGCGCGCTGCATCTCGGCCGCCGCGAACACCTCGGACGAGCGGTTCGACGGGTCGTGGATGGTGGTGGTGCCGAGCGCCAGATTCTGCATCAGCGACCAGTTGCGCTGGGGCACCAGCTCGTCGGTGCCGGCGGGCCCGTGGGCGTGCGCGTCGACCAGGCCGGGGATGATCGTCTTGCCGCGGGCGTCGACGCGGATCGCGCCCGCGGGCACGGGGGTGGAGGCGGCGGGGCCGGCCGCGACGATGCGGTCGCCGCGGATCACCACCACGCCGTCGTCGACGATGCCGCCCGCCTCGTCCCGCATCGTCACCAGCCGCGCGCCGGTGATCGCCACCGTCGCGGTGGGCTTGGCCGCCGCCACCTCGCGCACGAGCGACACGCCCGACGCCGGCGGCACGAAGCCGGGCGCGCCGTCGGCCCGCGGGGCGGCGGGGAAGAGCTGCGCCGTCTCAGCGGTGTAGAGCGTCGGCCCCAGGCTCCAGTGCAGGCGGGCGCTGTCGTTCGACCAGTGGAGATAGTCGGCGCCGCCCGCCGACACCTTGGTGACGGGCAGCGCCTTGGTGTCGGCGGCGATCGAGACGGACTGGTTGCCCGGCATCAACGGCACGGCGTAGGCGGCGTAGTTCTGGCGGAACGCGACGAACTGGCCGTCGGGCGACACCTGATAGTCCGTCACCAGCTCGCCCGTCGCGTGGGTGCGCTCGTCGCGGCCGTTCAGGTCGGTGCTGACCAGCTTGCGGGTCGACTTGCCGTCCTCGCGTTCGTCGGTGACCAGGAACACGCGGTCGTTGCCGGCGCCGAAGTGCGGCGAGGCGGCGCCGCGTTCGAGCAGCACGGGTTCGCCCCCCGCCGTCGCGATACGGTACGCGCCCGCGTCGCCGCCGTAGCGCGGCGAGGTGAGGGTGCCGGGCGCCACGCGCTCGAACACGATCGTGCGGCCGTCGGGCGAGAAGCGCGGGCGGGCGTAATGGCCGGGCGTCGCCGTCACGTCGCGCGCGCGGCCGCCCGACGCGGGCACGGTGCGGATATGGCCCAGTCCTTCGTCGGTCCAGGACACGTAGGCGATGGTACGGCCGTCGCGCGACCAAGTGGGGAACAGCTCGAACCCGGCATCGTCGCCCGACACCAGCCGGCGGGGCGCGCCGCCCGCCGCGGGCCTGACCCACAGCTTGCCCAGGCTCTCGAACACGATCGTGCGGCCGTCGGGCGACGCCTGGGCGAAGCGGGGCATCCGCGTCTCGAAGCGGTCCGGGGCGACCGCGATCACCGGGTGGGGCGCGTCGATGACGCCGCGGGTGTCGTCGACCTGGAACGGGATCACCGCGGCGCCCGTGCCGTCGGCGTTGACGCGGCGGATATGCCCCTTGGCCCAGAAGACGACCGAGCGGTTGTCGGGCGTCCAGGCCATGTTGGGATAAACCCCGGTCACGGCCCAGGTCTCCTGCACGTCCTGGTCCAGGTCGTCCCAGACCTTGCGCTCCTCGCCCGTGGCCAAGTCCTTGACGTAGAGCTTGGAGCGCGTCGCCTCTCGCCGGACAAAGGCGATGCGCTTCCCATCGGGCGAGGGCGTGGGGCGGACCGAGCCGCCGTCGCCCGTCACCGCCTTGGTCGTCTCGCCCGTGTCGAGGTCGTAGCGCTCTATGTCGAACAGGTCGGTGTTTGAATCCTGCGCGTACTCGAAGATCGGGCCGGGCGTGATGTTGCGGGTGAAATAAACGGCGCGGCCGCCCGGCGCGAAGATCGGCTCGCCCAGTTCCTTTTGGTGCGTCTCGTTGGGGCGCTTCACCAGCCGGACGCCGGCGCCGCCCGACACGTGATACATCCACACCTCGCCCGTCCCCAGGCTGCGGCCGGTGGTGAAATGCTTCTTGGCGACCAGGAAGCGGCCGTCGGGGCTCCAGCTCGGCTGGTTGAGCAGGCGGAAATCCTCGCGCGTCACTTGGCGCTTGTCGCTGCCGTCGGCGTTCATCACCCAGATGTTGTCGCCGCCGCCGCGGTCCGACGTGAAGGCGATGCGGCGGCCGTCGGGCGAGAAGCGGGGCTGCACCTCCCAGGCGAGCCCGTCCGCGACGCGCGTGGGGCGGCCGCCGGCGATCGGCATGGTGTAGAGGTCGCCGAGCAAAGCGAAGGCGATCGTGCGGCCGTCCGGGCTGACGTCCAGGTCCATCCAGCTACCCTCGGCGGTGCGGATCGGCACCTGGCGGACGACGGCGCCCGGCGGCGCGTTGACGTCCCATTTCGGCTTGGGGGTGGGGGTGGCGGCCGGTGCGACCGGGGCGGGCTGAGCCGCGGCGGGGACGGGGCCGGGTAGCGGCTGCGGCTCCGGATCGGGACGCTGCGACCGGTCCTCCGGTGCTTCGGTCGCCTGGACGGGGGGCTGCTGGGCGGGCGGGGCGACCTGTCCCGACAGCGCCAGGACGCAGGCGAGGCCGGTAGAGGCCAGTGTGGCGGCGCGAAGCATGAAACGGTCCCCCTATATGTCGCGCATCGTATCGCGCAGCCTGGGGGAGGGGCGCAACCGGGGGATCGCGCGGGGCGCCGGCCGCTGAGCGGCGCTTGATCCCCCATCGGGGGGCGGTAATGTCCGCGAGCGTCGCGGCCGGTGCGGTCGCCGATCGGGGGGAGAAGGACATGGCCCATGGCCGGGTAATGCTTTGCCTGCTGGCCGCGGGTCTGGCCGGACAGGCGAGCGCGCAAGGGGCGGGCGGGCAAGGGGCGGGCGGGCAAGGGGCGGGCGCGCCAGGGGTTGGCGCGCCAGGGGTTGGCATGGGCGATTTCTGCGCCCGGCTGGCGGCGGACAGCGGCATCGACGAGCCGGCCTCGCCCGACGGCCGTACGCAATGGACCGTCAACGCGATGAACTTCGGCCAGCGTTTCATCTTCGGCGGATCGGCCGCGACGGGCGTGGGTGTCACGCCCGTGGAACCCGCGACGGTCGAGGATTATCGCCGGCTGGAGGACATGTGCCTGCCCAAGGGCAAGGGAGCGGTTTGCGAACTGGCCGGGCCGGTCAATTTCCGGTTCACCTGGAAGGGGCGCAAGATCGTGACGCCGCTGGCGCCGGGGGAACGGGCCACGATCTCGGTCGCGGGCACCAGGACGACGTGCCGGTCCGGGGCGGCGGGACAGCCGGCGTCCTGATCGGGCCGTCCCGCCACTTCCTTCGGCGTCAGCGCAGGCGGGGCTGGCCGTTGGCCGCCGACAGCCCGCCGTCGACGGGCAGGTTGACGCCGGTCACGAACACGGCGTCGTCGCCCGCCAGGAACGAGATCACCGACGCCACCTCGTGCGCCTCGGCGCCGCGGCCCATGGGGATGCGTTGCTCGAACTCGGCGACGAGGTCGGGCTGTTCCTGCATCCCGGCGGTGAGCGCGGTCAGCGTGAAGCTGGGGTTGACCGCGTTGACGCGTACGCCGTTGGCGGCCTCGTCCATCGCCAGCGCGCGGGTCAGGTTGGTGACGGCGCCCTTGGCCGCGCAATAGAAGCTGTGGTTCCAGTCGCCGCCCAGGCCCGACACGGACGACACGTTGACGACGTTGCCCTTGGTGGCGCGCAACAGCGGCAGTGCGGCGCGGGTCAGATAGACCAGGCCGTACAGGTCGGTCTCGATCACGTGCTTGAACTGGTCGATCGGCCCGTCGTCGAAGGGGCCGAGATGGTCGACGCCGGCGTTGTTGACCAGCACGTCGAGCCGGCCGAACCGGTCTTGGGCCAGCTTCACCAGCGCCTCGCAATCGGCCTGGCTCGACACATCGGCGACCTGGGTCACCGCCGCCGCGCCGATGTCGCCCGCGACGCGCGCCAGCCCGTCGGCATCGACGTCGCCCAGGATCACGGAAGCCCCGTCGGCGGCGAGGCGGCGCGCGGCCGCCTCGCCGATGCCGGACGCGGCGCCGGTGACGATCGCCACCTTGCCCGTCAGGTCGGCCATCAGAGCGCGGGCTCGGCCTGGGCCTTGGCGGATACCGCGTCGATCAGCGCGGCGCAGAAGGCGGGCAGGTCGTCGGGATCGCGGCTGGTGATGAGGTTGTCGCTGACGACCACCTCCTGGTCGACCCAGGTGCCGCCCGCGTTCTCGATATCGGTCTTGAGCGTCGGGTAGCTGGTCAGCGTGCGGCCCTTGGCGTGGCCCGCCTCGATCACCGTCCAGGGGCCGTGACAGATGACCGCCACGGGCTTACCCGCACCCAAGAACGCACCCACCAGCGCCACCGCCGCCTTGCTGGCCCGCAACTTGTCCGCGCCCACCGTGCCGCCGGGCACCACCAGCGCGTCGAATTCCGTCTCCGACACCTGGTCCACCGTCGTGTCGACGCCGTATTTGGAGCCGCTGTCGAGGTCTTGGTTGACCGTCTCCGCCTTGCCGGACTCCAGGCCGACGACCGTCACCTCGCCGCCCGCCTTCTCGACCGCGGCCTTGGGCTCGGCGAACTCGGGGTCTTCCGTGCCGCGCGGGGCGATCAACACGGCGACTTTCTTGCCTTGCAGGGACATGGCTCTTTCTCCCGGAAAATGATCCGACGTTCGGTCCGTGTTGCGCAGCGAAGGCGCAGCAGAAAACGAAACCGGCCCCCGCGGACGATCGCGGAGGCCGGCTGTTAACGTCCGGAAGGACGGGCGTTTCCCCGATCGTTCGCCGGGGACGGAAACGTACGGTCAGGCCAGCGTCAGGCCGACATCGACGTTGCCGCGGGTGGCGTTGGAATAGGGGCAGACCTGGTGCGCGGCGTCTACCAACTCCTGCGCCTGGGCGCGATCCATGCCCGGCAAGGTCACGCGCAGGTCGGCGGTGATGCCGAACCCGCCCTCGGACCGCGGGCCGATGCCCACCGTCGCGGTGACGCTGGCGTCGTCGGGCACCTTGATCTTCATCTGCGCCGCCACCGCCTTCATGGCGCCGACGAAGCAGGCGGAATAGCCGGCCGCGAACAGCTGTTCGGGATTGGTGCCGTCGCCGCCGGCGCCGCCCAGTTCGCGCGGCGTCGACAGCTTGTGATCGAGCCGGCCGTCCTCGGTGCGGGCGTGGCCTTCGCGGCCGCCGGTGCTGGTCGCGGCGGTGGTGTACTTCACGTCGACGGGCATGGTCGCTCCTGTTTTGAACCGGCACGGACCTAGGGATCGGGTCGCGGGGTATCCAGAACGGGACAGCGTACAAAAGCCTTCGAAAGGTGGTGAGCAGGCATCGGGACATGCTCCTGTGCCGACAGGTCGATGGCGCGGAACGGGGGAACGGTCGTCCGCGGCGCGGCCGCCCCCTTTCGCTTGCGAGCGCGGGGACGAGCGGCGATCAGGCGAGCAAACGCCAGGAGCCTTTCATGATCCCGCCCGCCCGCCCGCGCCGCAGCGTCCTGTTCCTGCCCGCCAGCAATTCGCGGGCGATCGCCAAGTCGCGAACCCTGGCCTGCGACGCGGTGGTGCTGGACCTGGAGGACGCGGTGGCGCCCGATGCCAAGGCGGCGGCGCGCGCGGCGGCAGCGGCGGCGGTGGCAGAAGGCGGCTGGGGCCCGCGCGAACTGGTGATCCGCGTCAACGGCCCCGACACCCCTTGGGGGGCGGACGACTTGGCGGCGCTGGCGGAGGCCGCCCCGGACGCGGTGCTGCTGCCGAAGGTGGCGTCGGTCGACGCGGTGGCTGACGTGCGGGCCAGGCTGGGCGAGCGGGGGCCGGCGATCTGGGCGATGGTGGAAACGTGTCGCGGCGTGCTGGACGCAGGCCTCTGGGCGCAAGCGGGCCGCGCCCACGGACTGGCTTTGTTGGCGGCGGGACCGAATGATCTGGCGCGCGAGATGCGATGCCGACCCGGGCACGATCGGGCGGCGCTGGTGCCGGCATTGTCGCAGGTGGTGCTGGCAGCGCGCGCGGCCGGGTTGGCGGTGCTGGACGGCGTGTGCAATGCGGTGGACGATCCGGACCGCGTGGCGGCGGAATGCAGCCAGGCGCTGGAGCTGGGCTTCGATGGCAAGACACTGATCCATCCCGGCCAGATCGCGCCCGCCAACCGGGTGTTCACGCCCGACATGGAGGAGGTCGCGCGCGCGCGCGCGATCGCGGCGGCGTTCGACGACCCGGCGCGCGCCGGGCTGGGTGCGATCCGCGTCGACGGGCGCATGGTGGAGCGGCTGCATGCCGAGGAGGCGCGCGCGCTGCTGGCGCTGGCGGCGGCGTGCGACGAAAGGGGTGGGGCGGGCTGAGGCGGATCGTCGGGTTCGGGAAAAGCGCCGACACCGTTCCGGTTGCCGAGCGCCTGAGCCGGGATCAGGCGAACGCGACCGACCCGCGACGGACAAGGCGAGGGAAGCGACCGTCCTGTTGTGCGGGGGCGCCGATCGCCTAAATGCCCGCCCCGTGAGCATCCCGCCCCCTCCGCCCGAATGGGCCCCGCACGCGTCCGTCTGGATCGGCTTTCCCAGCCACGCCGAACTGTGGCTGGATGACCTGGAGCCAGCGCGTGCCGAGGTCGTGGCCTTCGCCGCCGCCGTCCACGCGGACGGCCGGGGCGAGCAGGTAGTGCTGGTAGCCGCCGACGCGGCGGCCGGGGAAGCGGCTCAGGCCTATGCCCCCTTCGCCGAGGTGGTGGTAGAGGCGTTCGGCGACGTGTGGCTGCGCGACACGGGGCCGATCCTGACCGGCGACGGCCGCGCGCAGCTGTTCCGCTTCAACGGCTGGGGCGGCAAGTACGACCTGCCCGGCGACGGGGACGTGGGGGCCAGGCTGTCGGCGCGTGCGGGGGTGGCGGCGGCGTCGCACCCGCTGGTGCTGGAAGGCGGCGCGATCGACGGCGACGGGACCGGCCGATACCTGACCACGCGCCAATGCGTGCTGAACCCCAACCGCAACCCGGACCTGGACGGGCACGCGATCGAGGCGGCGGTGGCCCGAGCGCTGGGGCTGACCCACCCCGTCTGGCTGGGCGACGGGCTGGTCAACGACCATACCGACGGCCACGTCGACAATCTGGCGCGCTTCGTCGGCGTCGGCACGGTGGCGGTGCCCGAGGCGGCGGGCGCAAACGATCCCAACGCCGCCGCCTACGACGACGCCGCGCGCGTCGCGAGCGCGGCGGGGCTGAAGGTGGTGCGCGTGCCGTCGCCCGGCCTGGTCGAGCGCGATGGGGAAGCGGTGCCGGCCAGCTACATGAACTTCTACGTCGGCAACGCCGCGGTGGTGGTGCCGACCTACGGCGCCGCCAACGACGCGGCCGCGGTGGCCGCGATCGGCGCGCTGTTCCCCGATCGCCGCGCGGTGGGCGTGCGCGCCGACCATTTGCTGACCGGCGGCGGCAGCCTTCATTGCATCAGCCAGCAGGTGCCCGCATGAGCCAGATCGTCACCGTCGCCGCCCTCCAGCTCGCCTTCGGGCCGGAGCTGGAGGCCAACGTCGCCCGCGTATCCGAACTGGTGCGCGAGGCGGCGGGCCGCGGCGCCACCGTGATCCTGCCCCCCGAACTGTTCGAGGGCGAGTATTTCTGCCGCGTCGAGGACGAAGGGCTGTTCGCCAACGCCGCCCCCGTCACCGAACACCGCGCCGTGCTGGCGATGCAGGCACTGGCGGAGGCGCTGCACGTCACCATTCCGTGTTCCTTCTTCGAGAAGGACGGGCCGCATTACTATAATTCACTGGCGATGATCGGGCCCGACGGCGAGGTGCGGGGCGTGTACCGCAAGAGTCACATCCCCGACGGGCCGGGCTATGAGGAGAAATTCTACTTCCGCCCCGGCAACACGGGGTTCAAGGTGTGGCCCGCCGCCGGCACCACGGTCGGCGTCGGCGTGTGCTGGGACCAATGGTATCCGGAGACGGCGCGCGCGATGATGCTGATGGGCGCGGAACTGTTGTTCTATCCCACCGCCATCGGTTCCGAGCCGCACGACACCAGCCTGGACACGGCGCGGTTGTGGCGGCGCGCGATGGTGGGGCACGCGGTGTCCAACGTCGTGCCGGTGATCGCCGCCAACCGGGTGGGCACCGAACCCAAGGGAGAGCAGGGGGGTCAGCAATTCTACGGCACCAGCTTCATCTGCGACGAGCGCGGCGACGTGCTGGCGGAGTTGGACCGCGAGGAGGAAGGCGTGATCGTGGCCAGCCTGGACCTGGATCGCGTCCGCCGCCACCGCGCCGCCTTTGGCTTCTTTCGCGACCGGCGGCCCGAACTCTACGGGCGGCTGGTCCAGGACGTTTGAGGAAGCGTTCGAAGGATCAGGGCGCGCTCGAACACGGCGCGGAACATCGGCGCGGTCAGCCGGCCGGTGTTCTGATTGTAGCGCGAGCAATGATAGCTGTCGATCACGACGCGCCCGTCCGCCAGCCCGTGTTCAGCCCCGTGGCCGAAGGGCGCCGCCGCCGCGCGCACGCCCAGCGTCCGCAACAGGCTGTCGTGCGCGATGCGCCCCAGCGGCACCAGCACGCGCGCGGTCGGCAGCACCGCCAGCTGGCGCTCCAGGAACGGGCGGCAGTTCGCGACCTCCGCCGGCAGCGGCTTGTTCTGCGGTGGCAGGCATTTCACCGCGTTGACGATCGCGACGCCCCGCAGCCTGAGGTCGTCGCCCGCCCCCTCCGCCAGCCCGAAGCGAGCCAGCGTGTCGAACAGCAGGTCGCCCGCGTAATCGCCTGTGAAGGGGCGGCCGGTGCGATTGGCCCCGTGCTTGCCCGGCGCCAGCCCCACCAGCGCCAGCCAGGCGGCGGGATCGCCCATCGCCGCCACGGGCGCGTTCCACCAATCGGGATGCTCGGCACGGCAGGCGGTGCGCAACGCCACCAGCCGCGGGCAGCGCGAACAGTCGCGCGGCGGCTCCAGCGCTGGCGAAACCGTCTGGGCGAACGGGAACTCGGAATCCGTGACCGGGTGCATGGCGTGCCAGCTAGGAAACGGCCGTGAGCGTCACAAGCTACGCTATCGGGCTGGGGAGCAACCGGCGGGGCCGGGTAGGGCCCCCGCGCGCGGTGGTGGCCGCCGCGATCGCCGCGTTGCGTCCGGCGGCGGCCTCGCGGATCGTCGACAGCGCGTCGCTGGGGCCGTCCGCCCGCCGCTTCGCCAACGCCGTGGTGGTGATCGAGCGGGCGGGCGACCCGCCGGCGGTGCTGGCGGAGTGCAAGGCGCTCGAACGCGCGGCCGGGCGGCGGCGGGGGCGGCGCTGGGGGGCCCGGGTACTGGACCTCGACCTGCTGCTCTGGTCGGGGGGACAGTGGCGAGGGGGACGGACGCTGACGGTGCCGCACCCGGCGCTTGCCTGGCGGGGCTTCGTGCTGGACCCGCTGGCACAGGTGGCGCCGGACTGGCGCGACCCGGCGACGGGGCGGACGGTGCGCCAGCTACGTGGGTTGCTGCGCCGGCCCTGCCCGGTTGACCGACGGAGTTGACCGGCGGCCCGGCCGCTCATAACGCGCGGGGCGGCGGGTCCGTAGCTCAGTCGGTAGAGCAAGCGACTTTTAATCGAGAGGTCCCGGGTTCGAGCCCCGGCGGACCCACCATCCCTACCTCTCAACGGCCTTCAACTAACGCCATTCGTGCTAGAAAAGCCCGGATTTGCGTCATTTGATCTTCTCACGCGGCATCGCCTGAACGCTTCCCATCGCGGGGTATCCGGGGGTATATCGGGGGCATCCAAACCAAGCGGTGGGGGTATAATGCCGCTGACCGATATGCAGGCCCGCAGAGCGAAGCCGGGGGACAAGGCTTACAAGCTCGCCGACTCCGGCGGCCTCTACCTGTACGTCGCTCCGTCGGGCTTTCGATCGTGGCGGATGAAGTACCGCTTCGCCGGCAAGGAGAAGGTGCTGACCTTCGGCGGATACCCCGAGGTATCGCTGGTCGAGGCCCGCGACCGGCGTGACGACGCCCGTCGGCTGTTGCGCGATCATAAGGATCCGGTGGTCGAAGGCCGCAAGCGCAAGATGGCCGCGTTCGCCGCGGCGGGCGCCACGTTCGAGGTCGTCGCCAGGCGCTGGCACGAGGCGCAGACGCCGCGCTGGTCGCTCGTCCAGGTCGTGAAGGTGCGCCAGGCGCTGGAGCGGGACGTCTACCCCCAGATCGGCTCGCTGCCCCTGACCGAGATCGACGGGCCCGTGCTGCTGACCATGCTGCGCAAGGTCGAGCGCCGCGGCGCGATCGACACCGCCAAGCGCATTCGCCAGCACGTGTCGGCCGTCTTCCAGTTCGGCATGGCCGAGGGGCTGGTGGCGAGCGACCCGGCCGCGACGATCAAGAAGGGCTTGAAGCCGACGCCGCCCCCGGGCCGCCAGCCGGCGGTGCGCACGCTGGCCGAGGCGCGGCAGGTGCTGGTCGACATGGAGGCCACGACCGCCAGCCCGCTGACCAAGCTGGCGTCGCGGCTGCTGGCGCTCACCGTCGTGCGGCCGGGCATCGTGCGGGCGGCCAAGTGGCCGGAGTTCGAAGGGATCGACTGGGACGACTTCGACGCGCCAGCGCCGGGTGCGTTGTGGCGCATCCCGGCGGCGCGGATGAAGCTGGACCTGGCGGACAAGGGCGACGAGGCGTTCGAGCACGTCGTGCCGCTGGCGCCGCAGGCGGTGGCCGTGCTGCGCGAGGTGCACCGGCACAGCGGACGCTTCCCCTACCTGTTCTACAGCCGCCTATCGACGCACAAGCCGATGAGCGAGAACACGATAGGCTATATGTACGCGCGCAACGGCCTGATGGGCCGCCACGTGCCGCACGGCTGGCGGGCCACCTTCTCCACGGTGATGAACGAGCGCGCCATCGAGCAGCGCCGGCCGGACGACCGGGCGATCATCGACGCGATGCTGGCACACCGGCCCAAGGGCATGTCGGGGTCGGAGATGGCCTACAACCGGGCCACGCACATGAACCGGCGGCGCGAACTGGCAGAGGAATGGGCGCGGCTGATCGACGTGCCGTTGACGGTGATCGACCTCTAGCAAGTGCCAGGGACGGCGGCGAGCCGTTAAGCATAAAGCGCTGTCAGCGCCCTTTACATCTTCGTGTTAGACCATTGGTTAATATGGCCGAAAACCGAGGTTGGCACACCGCTTGCACATCCACGGTCAAGGTTGTCTGACCCAGGAGATTTATCGTGAAGCGTACCATCCTTGCCCTAGCTGCCGCGACGTCCGTTCTTGCAGCTGCCACTCCCGCCGCCGCGGCCGCGTTGCTCCCCGGCACCACCGGGGTGACCTTCACGGCCTTCGACGCGAGCACCCGCGGGGAGCAGCTGGGCTTCATCGAGAGCGGCACCACCGGTGCCACCACCTACACTGGTTCCCTGCGTAGCGCCGTGTACCGCAACACGCTCGGCACGCTGGACTTCTACTACCAGGTCGCGGTCAGCACCATCGACGCCAACGACGAGGTCAACGGCCTGACCGGCGGAGGGTTCGCTGGCTACACGGTTGACGCGTTCGTCAGCACCGCCGCCTTCGGTGGCTTCGCCGCGGCGGCCAATCCGCAGACGCAGACCAACGAGGCGAGCGGCTTCACCAGCACGGCCGAGCGCAGCGGCGGTGCCGGCGGCGTGATCCGCGCGAACTTCGGTGCCAATGGCCTGGAAGCCGCCAACCAGACCAGCGCCACCTACATCTATCGCACCAACGCGGTGAGCTTCAATCAGCTGGGCACCTTCACGGCGCAGGACGGCTCGGTGGCGCAGCGCGCGAACTTCCAGCCGATCGGTGCGCCTGTGCCGGAGCCGGCCACGTGGGGCCTGATGCTCATGGGTTTCGGCATGGTCGGCCTGGGTTTGCGCTCGCGCCGCAGCGCCAAGGTCGCTTTCGCCTGACCATCTAACCGCTTTTGCGGGTTACTATTGGGGCCGCCTCTCTTTCGGGAAAGGCGGCCCTTGTTGCGTCAGCCCGCTTTACACTTTTAGCTGCGGGTATCGGTTGAACCCCAGGATTCCACAAACGGCCCGGAACTTGCTGTATGTCAGTTCGAGCCACCGGGGGGTGGCTGGGAGGGATATACATGAAGAGGTTCGTACTTGCCGCCGCGTCTGCGGCAGCCATGGTCATCGGTGCCGCGCCGGCATCCGCTTTGACAACCCTGACCACCGGTACCGGAGACGGTCAGGTAACCGTCACTGTCGATAGTCGGGGCTTCTTCCAGACCGCCCTATACAACCCTGTCGGGACGGGGGGTGCGGCGGACGCCGTCGCGTCGTCCTACACGTTCTTCCGGGCCGGGGGCACCGGCGCCGCGACGCTGCTGCTTGAGGACGGTGCGTTCCTGACTACCAGCGCTACCTCGGCCACGAGCGTGTTCACGCTCGACAGCTTCACGATCACGCTGACCCAGACCGTCTCGAACCTGCTCGACGCCAACAACGTTCAGACGGGCTCCAGGCTGACGCAGGCCTACACCATTCTGAACAACGGCGCGGCCACGACGCTGGACCTCGCACGCTACATCGACGGCGACCTCATCTTCCAGTCCGGCCGATTCACGGACGACGGCGGCGGGCGAATCGCGGGTCCGAACGGCAGCACGCTGTTTGAGACCGACCTCGCTACCGGCGCGAACGATCAGGCGAGCTTCGTCGGCATCGACGTGGCCGGCGGCACGAATGAGCGGTTCGAGATCGACGAGTATGCCGGCCTCAGCAACCGGCTCGGCGCCGGCACAGCGCTGCGCAACACGATCACGGGCGATGCCAACGGCGACGGCTTCATCGACGCAGGCCCCGGTTACGACGTGGCGCTGGCGCTCAGCCGTAACTTCACCGTTGGGACGGGGCAGTCGGTGACGTTCACCACCGGCACGATCTTCGGCACGGGTACTCCCGCAACGGCGGCAGTCGGCGTCCCCGAGCCTGCCACTTGGGGCCTGATGCTGCTGGGCATGGGCATGGTGGGCGCTGGCCTGCGCTCGCGTCGCCGGTCGGTCACCTTCACCAACGCCTGATCTCCCTTTTCAGGTGGATGCGGGGGCCGTCGTTTCTTCGGAAGCGGCGGCCCTTTAACTATGCGGTGCCGTCGAACCCCGCGACCCAGGCGTCCACATCGCCCTCGTACCAGGCGACCACCTTCACGCTGAGCTTGCGCTGCTTCGGGAAGCTGCCCTCCTCCATCTTGCGGTAGATGGTGGCGGTGGACAGACCGGTGCGGTGGCGAACCTCGGGGAGGCGGATCAGCCGGTCCTTGCGGCGATCGGCGACGGCGGCGGCGGGCATGGTCAGGAACGCTCCTTCAGGAACGAGACAGGCACGAAGGCGGTTAGCGGGCGGGCCCCGTCACGGGGCTGGGAGTATGCGTAGTGAAGAAACTGATGCTGCTGATCGCGATGTGCCTGTCGTTCGGAGGCATAGCCTCCGTCGCCGCCCCGGCGCCGGCCGAGGCGCAGTCCTATCGCGGGGATCGAGGGGACCGTTTCGACAGGCGGGACTTCCGGGACAGCCGGCGCTTCCGTGACGACCGCCGGTATCGCGGTCGCAGCTCCTACCGGGACGGGCGCCGCTTCCGCGACGATCGCCGGGGCTATTATCGCAACGACCGTCGCTACCGCGATGCGCGCCGCTACCGGAACGACCGTCGCGCGCGCTACTATCGCCGGTATCGGTGAGGCGGACGCGGCGGTCACGCCGCGATCCGGTTAGCCGGCGGCGGGAAGGCGATGACGCGCTCGCCGTCGTCACTGCCCCCGCCGGTGGGCTGAGCCGTCCACTGGCCGCAGAAGCGACTCTCGTGCGTAGTGGGGAACAACGACACCGCCAGTCCGCCGTTGTTGACCACGGCCGGCGCGTTGCGGTGGCAGGTGCCCTCCTCGTACGGCACGGCGAGGCTGCGGGTGGCGGAGGACAGGCACGGGGCCTGACGCCGCCACCACGCGCAGGTGGCGCAGCGTTGCAGGGTCACCGATCGGCCCCCGTCAGCAGGCGGCCGGCATCAGCCATCACCGCGTCGACGAGCTCGGCGTCCCAATTGGCGCACGAGCCGCCAACCTCTCGCGCATCCTGGCCGAACAGCTGCTCCATCTTCCACGCCAGCGCCGCGCGATGAGGGGAGGGGATCAGGATCGCCTGGCTGCAATGGCGCAACGTGGCGCTGGACAGCCGCTCATACGCCTCCGCCCTCTCGCCCCCCGCATCGTTGTCTCCGGCCGCGAGGGCCATGCGCTCTGCGGCGTCCGCCGTCGCCCAGGCTGAGTATGCGACGTTCCAGGCCGTGGTGGTCGGCAGGGCCACGGCGAGCAGCGCCTTGGCGTGCAACAGCAGTTCGTCGTCCATGCAAGCGCCGTGCTCGTCGTTCAGGCGGCACTGCGCCTGGAACTCGGCGACCGTGACGGGCGGGTGGTAGATCGCAGCGTCCACGGCCTCATTCACGGCGGTGGTCAGCGTGATGTCGTGCGCTCGCACCGTATCGATACCCGTCGCCCGCTTCACGCACTCCGTGGCCTGCCGCACCTCACGCTGTCGCAGCTTGTCAACCGCCAACACCTTCCGAGCGGCGGCTAGCCAGGTTTCCGTGTTGTCGGCGTTCTCGGGGTCCTCCGACCGGTCAACCTTCCGACCGTGCATCGACACTGCGGTGTGTGCCATGGTGACCGACACGGGATTGTCCGATCGCAGCGTGATCGGCTCGTCTTCGAAGTTTAGGCCGGCTGCGACCTGGATGTGCGGCGTACGTGCCATCGGTTCGGCAGCTGCCCGGGCGGCCCAATAGGTGGCCTCGGCCGGCTCCGAGACGGTGCGCGTGTACTCGGCAAGCAGTCGGTGAGCGTCATCCGCCCTGTCCAGCAACCTCTGGAACTCCGGCGTCAGGCCAGCGTGCGAGGCGCAGGATGAGGGCAGGTCCGTGCCGGGTCTAGAAGCGGTGTGGACGGCCCGCGTACGCGACGCATGCAGGAAGGCGTCGCGGATCAGGATGCCGACCGCGGACGGCCAGTCGTCCCGATCATGAGCCGCCAGCGCGTCGGCGGCGCGACCGAGCGCCTGTAGCCGCGAAACGAGGGGCGAGCCTGCCTCCAGGCCAGCAGCACCGGCGGCGGCGGCGCGGTCCGACCGGCAGGCGTCGTCGTCGGTGATGGGCCGGACGGGCCCCGCCTGCTTGGTCTCGCCGGTTTCGACGAACGAGAGCCACGCCACGAACGCAGCTTCCTCGGGCGTCTCGACCTTGATGCCCCAGATCCCGCGGAGCACCTTGCCCAAGGCGATCAGCCGATCATCGGCCGCTAGATCGTCTTCGTCGTCGCGCTTGGTGACGCAGTCAACCGCACCGGCGCCCCAATCGAGAAACGCGTCGAACATGGCAGGGGACAGGCCAACGGCGGCCGCCGCGATGGCGGCGTTGACCAGGTCGCGCAGCGCCAGTTCGTCCAGGGTGGCGTTCCGCACGGCGATCGGTGTCGCGGCGGCGGCGGTCGCTATCGCCCGTCCGCTGGCCGAGGCGTCGAACGCCACGTGGACGCGGGTCCGCGCCGCGGGGGGCAGGACGGGGGCGTAGTCGTCGATCTTGAAAGCGGTAGCCACGGTGCACGTCTCCCACGATGTTGCCGCAGGAGATGGGCGGAGGCTGCCGGGGCGAGCGCGCTATCTGGTCTGCGGGTCACTCATCAGGCTAAGGCCCGCCAGCGACCGTGTAAGGTATAGGTATACATATACCTAAAGTCAACTGGCACCATCTCCGCTGGTTACGGACACATTACCGGATCGGTGCCTTACTCCCCGAACGATCCCAGGCCTCAATCATCCGGTGGTGATACCATGCTGCTCTTGTCGAGATGCGATAGTGCCCGCTTGGCCGCTTGCACCGCGTCGAAGGTACTTGCCTGTTGCGCAATGGAGCCATGCCGTGCGTCATCGTCGTAGTAAGTGCTCGTTTCCTGTTCGACACGGCCCCTCGCGCGCCGCTCCCTTTCCCAATCTGCTATTTCAGATGCGAAGACATCTGGCTGTAAGCCCATTGGCTGAAGAGCAATCCATAGAAGGATAAGCAATGAGTCCACCTCGATAGAGATGCAGTTTGCTAAGCGATTTTTAGTTATGAACGATAGATAATCGTGATCGGCACGCGCTTCAGGGGTGGAGCGCTCCTCATCATGCTTTATTAAATTCTCGTATTCGCCAGCTGGAATGAGCGCTTCATCAATCTCATCACTCCTGAAGGTGTCGACGAAGACATGCATATGGTCGGCCGATGGCAGCCGTAAATCTGAAAGTGCATCAAGCTTTATCAAGCAGTAGTGCAAGTGGTTCTCACCATTAGCTAGACATATCGTAGCTTCGACAATGGCGTCCTTGAAAGCCTCCCATCCTGCCAATACGACACGTTGAGCTCGATCCGGCGTCAGTCCGACCTGTAATAGCTTAAGCAAAAACAAGAGTTGAAATGTCTGAGTTGCCCCATAGGCCGCTTTCGTCCCGCGGCCGACGTTGACCCCCTCCGGGAACCCCATCTTCTGCCACTGTTTAAGGCGGGACTCGAACGCCTCTACGCGCTCGGGGGCGATCTGCGCTACAAAGCCTAAGGCGAACTGCGCTTGTGCAAACGTTAGAGGCATGGTCGCTCCAGGGACGGAAGCCGGGTAGGTTCAGCCATTGACCGCGTCAACGAACACCGTGTAAAGGTATAGGTATATATGTACCTCTAGGGAGAAGCTGGATGAGCGAGATGGACCTTTTGATTGGGGCTAGCGCGGCGGCTCGCTTTACGGGGCTGACTACCCGGGCTGTGTACCACCTCGTGGAAACCAAGAAGCTGCCCGCTGTTCGGAAGGGAAGGCGGCTGTTTTTTCGAAAAGCGGAACTTGAGAAAGCGTTCTCCGCAGACGCACAGCAATGACCCATGCCAACGACGACCCCTTCATCCGCCTTACTATCCGCCACGACCGCTGCACGGTGGCGGTGGTCGGCGAGGCTGCGCTGGGCCCTGGGGACGCCCGCCTGTTCGGCCCGTCCGACACCGCGGCCGCCACCGACTACGCGAACACCATCGCCGAGGTGTTGGGCACCCGCGTTAAGTACGTGATCGTCGACCGGGGGCAGAAGCGCGCCGGTTGGCTGCCGGCGCTCGGGCGGGAGACTGCGCATGGATGAGGTGGCGTCTCGCGCTTCCACGGCAGACGAACGGGAGGTGGCCGCAACCCGCCTCCCGGAAGGGCGGGTGGCGTAGATGGCGCTGATCCGTATTCTAGACGCGCTTATCGATCCCACGCGCGCCAAGGAACTCATCAACACCGAGTTTGTCCCGGACGGCTTGTTCCTGCTCGCGCCGGACAATGGCCGCGGCGTCCGATATCGATATGATGCGCTCCCCGCAGCGTTGGCATGTGAACCAGCCGCTTTCGGTTGCTTTTTCGTCGAGGTTGAGCGGGTCGGTTGGCAGCCCGCACTGGTGGCATTTCTTTGGGACGGCCTCCTCGGTCGGGCGCATTTCTCCCCTCCTGTGGTGGTTGGCGCTTCCACACTAGCCCGACTGGGGGCGGCCACAAGCCGTCCCCAGGAAGGGGCGGGGGTATGAGCGCGCCGTTCACGCCGGAGCAGTCGCGCGAGATCGACGACCGCATCGTGGAGATGATGACGGCGGTAATGGGCGAGGGCGAGTATAGCGCCTCCTGCCGCTCCATCGCGGATCAGAGGGCGCGGCGGCAGGAACGATCCCCCGCGGACACCCTGCCGGCGCTGTCGGCTACGTTCCCGGCTCGTCCAGTTCGCGCAACAGCGTCGATAAATGGTGCGACAGTGCTTCGTGCAGGTGCGCTTGCATCTGCGGCGTTGCTTGCGATCGGTCTGTGGCGGCGAGCATGAAGTCGCCGATCCCCACCACGTCCGCTCGCGAGATCGCACCGCTGCGCGCGAGCGTCGCCAGCAGGCCCATGAGCCCGGCGATGGCAAACGTACCCGGCGCGATGACGTCCAGGCGCTCTCCCTCGTCCATCTTCCCGTTCCTCGGTGGTCTTCGCACCTCCACCATAGGTTGGACCGGATGGGGCACCAGCCCAACCAGGGGAGGGCAGTCGTCGTGACGCCGCGCGTCTCCTCCGTCGCCTCGTCAATCCTGTTCGGGCGGATCCTCGTTGCGGACCAGCTTGAGCCCGGTACGCTGGACGGGCGGGTCGGCCAGAATGACGATGAAGCGCGCCACGTCGGCGACCTCCATGGCCTCGACCTTCTTTCGGCGGTTGGGCGTCTCGTCCGCCTGTCGATCATGCTCCCTGGCGATCGTCTCGAATATCTCGCGAGACAGGACGCCGTCGCGGATGAGCCGGGCGAACACGTGCTGCACGACGGTGGCCGTGGCGTCTGTAGGTGCCATTCGTGCTGTCCTCGATGGTTTGCACGTGGGGAACGCGGCTCGAATGGCTTAGGGCACGGGCGCCAGCCGCACCTTGGAACGGCAATAGTCGGAAATAATAAGCCGGCCCATTGCAACTTAAGTGGTAGTGATATCCATTCTGGGTGCTGTATCTTAACTTTCAGACACCCCCAGATGCGACCTTCCCAGGTCCAGTCCGTGGTGCCTCTCTCGGCTGCGCCGTCTCCCAGCGGTCGTGGCAAGCCTTCCCCCGGGCCAGTGCAAGCCGGCTCGGGGGCTTTGATCTCGTCTCGAACCATCGCGGCCGTCAGGGCCGCGCTCGCGCTAGGTGTTTGATCCCACGGTTTGATGGTGCGATCCTTTCGTTGGAAGGGAAGGAAGCCGTATGGGACAGGTTCGTCACGGGAGCGCCACGACCACGCACGCCGTCCGAGCAGCAATACAGCGATC
>Ga0325401_1000415_pt1 | contig 30083 bp, 21 predicted proteins | sample PopdelMetagenome_FD_205666 | JGI IMG/M metagenome (GOLD analysis project Ga0325401, IMG submission 205666) | Populus deltoides microbial communities from Bellville, Georgia, United States - Xylem-PdKOR-R2 | ecosystem: Host-associated > Plants > Phyllosphere > Stem > Wood/Secondary xylem | place...
TATGGTACAGAAGCAAGCGCCAACTGGATACACCAGTCGAACGAGCAGCCTCTACGTAAGGTAAAGTTTTGACTCGCAGAATCTCTGCCCGAACCAAGCGGGCGGGACCCGTCCAGTACGTCAGGCTCAGGATGGCGACTAGCTTGAAGAGCGAAGTATCCTGTGTGGCTGCAACGATCAATACCAAGATCAACCTGGGAATAGATTCCAGCAAAGCAATCGTGCCCATCACAAACCTATCGATGGGCAGCGCCAGCGTGGTACGGCAAAACAAGGGGACACGGGATGCAATTAGAAGTATACCGAGTAATACGAGCCCTGAGCCTATGGGCCAGAGTATGGTTGTGGTCGGCCAAAGCGTGTAGTAACTCAGGAATAGTACGACTCCAAGACCGAGGGAGGGCAACCAGTAGCTCAAAGGGAAGCGCAAGTCGGTATTGCCCCAAAAGCCAGCGGTACTACCTAGGGTAATACCAAGCAGCATGGCAAGCCCCGCGGCGGGTAAACTTACCAGCATTGCAGTTCGGGCTCCAAAAAGTAAGCCGGCCAATACATCACGGCCGTAGGGGTCAGTGCCAAGCCAATGAGGTGGCAGTGCCGCATCTGAGAAAGGAGGCTCGGCAATGTGTGCCAAATCGGTTGTACCGGGGCCATAGGCCAACGGCAATTGGTCGGCTAGCAACGCCATCAGCAACACGATACTTAACCAACCTAGGGCAAATAATTGCCGCCAGCGTAGCGGTGTTCGGTTAGCTGAACTCATAAACGGGAGCGGAGGCGCGGATCAATCTGCACGTAGAGCCAATCAGCCACCATGTGCGAGCAGAGCCGCACAATGGCAATCAGCAAAACAGCTCCCTGTAGTACGGGATAATCGCGCGTGGCCGCAGCATCTGCCAGCAGTCGACCCATACCTGGTAACGCGAAAATAACTTCTACCACAACCGCTCCGGCTACGATAGAGGGCAGCAAATCCGTGACAAGGGTGATGGCGGGCAATAAGGCATTGCGGAGCGTATGATGTCGGACTACTTGCCGAAAAGCTAGGCCTTTAGCGCGCGCTGTTACGGCGTAAGCAGCTTGAAGTTCTTGCTGTAAAGATGCGTCGAGTTGTGCCACTAAACTGGGAAGCGTAATCAAAACCAAGCTAACTACGGGCAAGGCTAGGTGATAGAGGTAATTACCCGTTTCTTCGAGCCACGTGGCCGAAGGTTCTTGGTCTCCGAAACCGTAGGCGGGAAACAAAGCCAAGCCATCAGGGTTGGCCAACAGGTACAGAAGCAAGAGGGCCACTACGAATAGGGGCAGGGCATCTAGGCCGTACAAAGCAGCTAACCAATATGTACGCCAGCGGGCATGTTGGGCCATCCACAAAACTAGGAGCAATGCTATGCCAACCGCTAGCAAAGCCGCCAACACGGTGAAAGGTAGCGTAAAAGCTAGGGTTTCGGTCAGCAAGCTAGCCACTGGCTTATTGTCGCGGTACGAACGGCCTAGCTCACCGTGGAGTACGCGTTGCCACCACTGATGATATTGATTGTTGAAACCATTCCAGTGCCAATGAGCTCGTGCGCCGGGAGCTGAGGGCCGAATTGAAAAATAAAAGATGGGTCTATCCAGCTCCAGACGATGGCGTACCTGCTGTTCAAGCGCCTGCCGTTCGGCAATCGTCACAACGCGGTTATTAAGATCGGTCTGACTCTCCAAGGCGCGCGCGATTAGCTGATCATCAGGCACCGTCCGACTTAAAAGGAAAATAATAGAAACGATACCCCAGGTTGCCAAAATTAGGCGCAGCAGGCGTAGCAACAGAAAGCGTAGCATGCGCTACTTGTTAGCTTTGGATGACTTGGTAATAACCGCTTTTACTTCGTAGCCAGGTTTAAGTCCCGAAGGCTGAAGGTTCTTGATACGGTTGGACGCAATTAACCGATAAGGAAGAAAGAAAATAGGCACCAATGGGCTTTCCTGCTGCAACAAAACTTGAAACTTACGGAGCAGAAGTGCTTTACGCTTTAGATCTTCTTCAGCGGCAATAGCTTCAATAAGCTTGTCGCTCGTTGCCGTTCCGAAACCCGTGTAGTTGGCAACGCCAATGCTAGCCGAGTGCAGAATAGGCGCAAAGTTGAAGATAAACGGGTTGCCGGCTACTGTTCTGATATACACGTCAAAATTGCCTTTGCGAAGCTTCCCCGCGAGCAAAGAGCTTTCGGTTGGCTTCAAGCGAATAGGAATACCTAGCATTGCTGCTGCAGACTGAAACTGAATTCCAATTTGCTCGAAAAGAGGGTCGTTGGCGCGGTAGCTTACGGTTAGGGTTAGCTGTTGTGACGTCCCATTGGTGTTCGGCCGGCTCCAACTGCCGCTCGTTTGCCGAAGCCACCCAGCTCTTTGCAAAAGGGAAGTAGCCTGCGTAAGGTCGAATGAGAGAAGCGGCAAACTATCGTTGTAGTACGCTCGGCTCCGCGCACTGATCAGCCCGACCGTACGTTCCGCGAACCCCTGCTCAGTAGCTTGAATAAGCGCCGGGATATTCAGCAAATGACTAAGCGCCTGCCGGGTCAGGCGATCATGCAGAAGCGGTTGCCTGGTGTTAAAACCTAGGGTTACGACTTCGTAAGAGGGATTTATATAGAAGTTGAGCTTACGACGAGCGGTTGCGGAGGCGCGTAGCGTGCTAAAATCTCGTGCGGGTACTAGTGGATAAATATCGATACTGCCTTGCTTGAGCGCTAGTAAGGAAGTACTAGCCTCCGGAATGACGCGATAATCAATGGCCACTGGGTGCGCCTGCAATTGAAATGGAATACGGCGTAACTTATCAGCCCACCAGTTAGTCTTACGCCGAAAGGTGAGGTACTGCGCACTTTGCCACTTTTCTAACCGGTAAGGACCACAACCCGGAAGCTTATCCGGATGGTGCGCCAAATCCGCTGCCTTATAACGATTGGCAAATGCAGACAAAACCGGATTGCGCGCTAGTGTGGCAGCGGAGTTTTCTTGCAGATAAGAAAGGGGGATAGATCTGAGGCTGCCTTCTTTATCCAACGCATATTCGGGTAAAATGAAGTAGTCACCGGATTCTCTAATGTAGTCTGGTGCCCTACCCTGGCAGATAAGCGTAAAGCGCTGCGGGTCCTTGGGATCTATCTGAATATCTTTTATAAACTGAAATCTACTCTTCAAACCCTCGTTCGGTAGACCTGGGCAGTTCATGGCTTTCAGGGTGAACGCCACGTCAGTCGCCTGGACGGGCCGTCCGTTGTCCCAAGTAGCAGCTTTGCGTAGCTGGTAGCTTATGAGCGTCAGAGAATCCTTGTACTGAACAGTAGGCAGCGCATTTGCTAACCAGGGCTGCAACTCACCCGCTGCATTATCAAACGATAGCAGGCAAGTGTGAAGCAGGTTGAGCGCCTCAATGGCGTAAAGGTTGGGCATCGCCAACGGATCCAATGTTTCCGGATCTTGCGCCCAGCGAATACGTACGCTAGCGGGATGTTTCGGACTGGAGCAAGTCGCGAACCCAACAATAATTGATATAAAGAATAGAAATCGAGCTATATGCAACATTGCCTGGTAACCGCACGAAACGTCGGCTACCAGGCAAGGTAGGCAATAATTAAAATAGTCTCCGAGTCAAATAAGAGCTATGGCTTAGTGGCCATCACCCCAGCCACCAGCACCACCGCCAGTAACTAGATGACCATCACCCCAGCCACCAGCACCACCACCAGTTGCGGTAGTCACGTGGCCGTCGCCCCAACCGCCAGCGCCGCCGCCTGTTGCGGTGTTCACGTGGCCATCACCCCAGCCGCCAGCACCACCGCCAGTCTCTAGAGCTGATTGCTGAGTAGGAGTGGCAATAGTAGTAGGATTGCCAGTTAGGGTAGCGAGTTGAAAAAGGGCGAGGGCGATGAGCTCGAACATGGTGTTGTTTTATTATGAGGGTTATGTTTTGTGTTTCAGGCGTTTGAATGACACAAATTTGGCCTACAATAGAGCTCTTGTAAAGGAAGGTTTTGCCGCTTCTATGACTTGTATAATGCGGGTAATTTATTAAACTTTGTTACGATTCTAAGATTAATGAATACTTTTTTGAGTGATATACAGCGACTAATATTCTTTAAATAGTATGATTTTTATTTAAAATTGTGACATTAACATTTTTATATGTACACATTTTATACGCTACAAAGTAGCATTAGGTTAAATCGGATAAAAAGGAAGAAATTTGAGTTTTTGTGACATAGATTCACTATGGATAAAGTTCAGTGAGATGCGTTTCAGGCTGTTAAAAGGCCCTTCTGACTATGGATGAATTAGCTAACCTAGCGCGTATTGTGACGGATCGTCGTTTGAAAGCGACTCCGCTACTGGATTTCGGGAGCAAGAATACTTCCAATAAGGAAGTTGAGCTGGTACGGGTGCTGGAAAAATCGCCCGACAGCACGCAGATGCAGTTAACCAAAGCGCTGTATGGAACAGTAAGCGGGGCAAACCAAGCAGCTCTGCGAAAGCTAAAATCGCGCGTGCAGCAAAAGCTGTTGCATCACCTATACTTCCTAGATCAATCTGACCCGCGACATCTTGTATCTAAACAGTACGAGTTACAGTGCATTGAGCTACTGCACCAAGTTAGTGTGCTCCAGGCCGAAGGGGAGTACAAGATGTCGGAGCGGCTGCTACGTAAGTGCTTGCGCCTGGCAATTGATGGAGAGTTCACGCAATACAGCGTGATGGCGGCTCGCTTGCTGCGCAATGTGTATGCGCAACAGCGGCAGCCGGCTTTATACAAGGCTGCTTCCGACCAACTTATTCGTTACCAGAAACAACTGGAACTGGAGGAGGAAGCAGGTCACTTGTACTGGGCCACCAAAATGACGCAGACACATACGGTGCGCAGCAGTCGGAATTTGCTTAATAAACTTCCGGCTTATCTCGAACGCCTACAAGCTTTGCACAAGCAAACGAAAAGCTACGCCACCTTTCATTACCTCTATTCTACACAGTTGATGTATGAGGGGATGATAGGTAATTACGAAGGTATTATTCGTTTGACGATGGATACCGCCCGGCAGGCGGCGAAAGGCAAGATCAACAAAAAACGTTTCGACAAGCGCTTTAATCACTTCATGACGGTGTATGCGCATCTGCGCAGCCGACAGGCTGGGGAAGGATTGAAGCTAGCTGAGGAATATTTCAAAGAGTTTCACCCGTCCTCTGGCAACTGGTTCTACTTCTTAGAGCACTATCTATTACTCGCTATTCATGCCAAGAACTACACCCGCGCGCAGGAGTTGCTAAAGCTAGCCCGGCAAAACCCCTATTACCGTAAGCAGCGTGTGGCTGCTCAGCAGCGTTGGGAACTGTTCGAAACGTACTTGCACTTCGTGCAGCCCGAACAGTCGCCGCTGCGCCGAATGCACTTCTCGCAGTTTGTGCTCACCGTACCAGACTACAGCCGCGACAAACGCGGGCACAATGTTGCCATCCTGATCTTGCAGTTCTTGTATTACTTGCGCAACCACGACGCAGAAGGGCTGCTAACGCGTATGGAAGGGCTACGCAAATACCAACAGCGCCACTTGCGGGAAGCAGAAACCTTGCGTAGTCAGCTTTTCTTGCGTTTGCTGATGCTTACGATCAAAGAAAACTTTGATGTACAAGCGTGCGAGAAAAAGGGGCAAGCCCTCCTCAACCGATTGCGCGACACCCCGCCCCCAGGCGAGGCTTTTGCGGAAATCGAGATTATTCCTTACGAAGAGCTTTGGGCACTGACGTTGGAAATTCTGCGGGTGAACGCCAAGGAGCTAGCCGCCTCGGAGCTCATGGCGTATCGGTAAAAGCGTGCTTGGCAGCTAGCTCAGGGCCTGCGAATGCGCAGGCCCTGAGCTAGCTGCCAAGCACTACTTCACTACAATCTTGTAGTAAATGAGCCAATCCCGCTTTTATCCGTCGGAAAAAGAGGTACACCTTGAAGAGTGGGAATGGCTAGGAGTTTAAGCTAGGTATTGCATTACCAGGTTGCTCTGGGTGTATCAGGGCTGAACCACTACTACGGGGCGGCTGACACAGTGACTATCGGGGCATGGGTCAGGACCGTTGGCGCGCAAGCTCATGCGGATGGCATAGCGACCAGGGCGCCGGAATGCGTGCTGTACCCGGCGGCCATTGGTGACATGACCGTCGCGAAAATCCCAGAGGACCACCACGTTTTCGCAGAGGGGTAGTTGTGAGTCGATGGCATCGCAGGTGAGCACTTGGCCAACGCGCACGGTATCAGGTGCCGAAAAGTTAAGGACAGTCTCTTGGGTAAAATCAACTGGTAAAACCTTTTCTGCTAGCCGTACTTCGCCTGTTTTTTCCTCTACCACGTCGAGTTGCACGGTATAACGCTTGCGTTCCTTGTAGCAATGCGACACCGTAAGGCCCGTCAGGGTGGTGCCATCGCCCATGTTCCAGCGGTAAGTGAGAGAGCCACTGAGCGGGTCGACGGAGCGCGTAGCGTCTAGCTCAACGCACAGATCCACAACGCGGGGCAGTGGACATTCTACGCTTACTGTATCGCCTGCTTGTTGGGCCTGGGCAACTACCGCTAAGAGGCAGAAGCTGCTGAGCAGCAATACACGGAAAGGAACAAGCAAGGAGGCGAACACAGTAAGCTAGGTTCCTAAAACTTATTAAGACGCTGTAGCACATCGCGCAGGTACGTCTGGCCAATCGGGATGTGCTTAGTGTCAATCACAATACTGTTGTCTTCAATGGCATTGACGGCGCGGATGTTCACAATAAACGAGCGGTGTACCCGCACAAAAAGCGCGGCAGGAAATTTCTCTTCCACGGCTTTCATCGTGCTGTATACAATCAGCTTATGCTGCCCGACCACAATGTGGACGTAGTCGCCGAGTGCTTCCACGTAGCGCACTTCTTGAAAAGGCACCTTTACTAATTTAGTATCAACCTTTACGAAGGTGTAATCGATACTGCCAGCAGCGGCATTTGGCGAGTCTGCTTCCGGGCGAGGAGTGCGTATTTCCAGTGATTTTTGCGCCGCTTTTAAAAAGCGAGCATAGCTGATCGGCTTGATCAGATAATCGACCACATCGTACTCAAAAGCTTCGACGGCGTACTCCTTGCTACTGGTAATGAGCACGACCAAAGGTGGATTCTGCAACGTTTTGAGCAGGTCTATCCCTGACATCAGCGGCATCTCGACATCCAGAAACAACAAATCAACGCTCTGGTGCCGTAAGACTTCGGCCGCTTTCACGGCACTATCGCAACTGCCAACGGCTTGTAGGAAGGCAGTATTTTCGATGCAGTTGTTAACAATTTGGATGGACAGCGGATCGTCATCTACTACTAGGCAACGCAGAGGAGAGGTAGTAGGCATAGCACGTGAAGTATACAGTAATAAAAGGAACGGGTGAGTTTATTCGGAATTATGATGCCAAACTTGCTCTTGCAATCTAGCCTCTAGCTGCGGACGAATACTTGCCCACTGCGTAGCGAGTATAGAAACAGCAACTGGAAAGTTTGTTTCGGGCTGAGGATGACGCGCTTGCTGCTCCAAGGTTTCTAGGTGTTGCTGCAAGGTGAAGGCGCCAAAATAAGCTAATTGCCCCTTTAGTTTATGAGCCGTGCGAGCTAGGGTAGGCAAATCGGCGCTGTCGGCGGCGGTAGTTAACTCACTTAGCAGTAGCGGGGCTTGTTGCAATACCGTGTTGATGAGTTGGGCTAGGAAAGCCACGTTGCCTCCGGCTAGCTCCTCTAATAACGTCCAGTTCAGAGAAGGCAATACTGAAGATTCTACCTCACGCGGCGCGACGCTCGTAGTAACCTGCGGCTCATTGTCTTGTTCGTTGCGGCCAGTATAATAAGCAATGCGGGCGTAAAGCAAAGCCGGATCAAAGGGTTTGGCCAAGGTGTCGTTCATACCTGCCGCGAGTGCTAAAGCGCGGTCTTCGGGGAGGGCAGAGGCCGTAAGACCGATAATGGGCAATTGCTGCTGGTCGGGGAAGTGTAGGCGCAACTGGCGGCTAGCTTCGTAGCCGTCCATTTCGGGCATTTGCACATCCATTAGCACTAAGTCGAAGGAAGCTAGCTGCGCAGCCTGCACTGCTAGGCGACCGTTATCGGCAATGGTTACTTCCACATTCCAGGCTTCCAACGTCTTACGGGCCACTAACTGGTTCAGCTCGTTATCCTCCGCAACGAGCACCTGTAAAGCCGGCTGAAACGGCCGCAGGTCGGCTACGCCTTCGGGCCGTACCTGCGTTTCGTCGGCAATAGTGTAAGGGATTTCAACGTGAAACGTGGAGCCGACGCCTTCTGTACTTTCAACCCAGAGCCGCCCACCGTGGAGCTGCACGATATTGCGCGCGATGCTTAGTCCTAGTCCGGTGCCTCCAAACTGCCGTGTGGTGCTAGTATTGGCCTGCGAAAAATCTTCGAAAATGGTTTCTAGCTTGTCGGCGGCGATGCCAATGCCAGTATCACTCACCGCAAAATGCACGAGAACTGAATCGGTTGCCAGCGCCTGAACAGTGGCCGCCAGCGTTACGGCTCCATGGGTCGTAAATTTGATAGCATTGCCTACTAAGTTTACCAACACTTGGTTGAGACGTACGGAATCGCCGAACACAGCATGCGGGACAGTTGGCGCAACGTGTAAGCGGAAAGCTAGCCCCTTGTTAGCAGTGGCAAACTCGAACATACGGCCGACGCGCTCCAGAAGCTCGGGTAGATTGAAGGGTGTGTTTTCGAGCGTAAGCTTGCCGGCCTCAATCTTAGAGCTGTCGAGAATGTCGTTGATGATGACCAACAAATTCTGCGATGAAGACTGAATAGCCGTCAGATACTCCGTTTGCTCGGTGGTGGGAGCCGTGTTGCGCAACAAGTGCGTCAGGCCAATTACCGCATTCATAGGTGTGCGGATTTCATGGCTCATATTAGCCAGAAACTGCGCTTTCGCCTTACGCGACGCCTCCGCAGCGTCGCGCGCCACCATGAGGTCCTGATTTATTTGCTCAATGTGCGCATTTTGGCGTCGCAGTCGGGCCGTGCGCTTCCGCACGGTTTTCTCCAGGCGGAGCTTTTGCTTGCGCAATGTCGCTTCGCGGGCACGCATAAGACCGTAGGTGCCAAGCAGGAGCGTGGCTAGCACCGCCGTGCTAAACCAAGCAGTGCGCCAGAAAGGGGTGGCAATGGAAAACACAACCACTGTGGGCCTCGACCAAGCACTCGTTTCGTTGCTGCGGGTCCGTACCTCGAAGGTGTAATTGCCAGCGTCGAGGCCTGGAAATTGCGCTTCTCCTAGCGTGCTGGGCCGGCTCCATGTGTCAGCCAAGCCCCGCAAGCGGTATTGGTATTGTAGGGTGCTGCCGCGTAATAGGCTCACTCCCCGAAACAAGAAAGTAACCCGGTGTTTCCCCGCCGCCAGCTTACCTAGGTGGTTCGGGTTGCGTGTAGCACCGTCTACTTCGGCGAGTCGTAGCGCCACCGAAGCTAGCTGCGGCTCGGCAGTCCAGACGTTATGATCGAGGGCGAGGCGTAGCAAGCCGGTGCGCGTACCGAGCCACACCTGGTCTTTGGTGCTCGTCGCGAGTGGTAAGCAGTCGTGTACCCATGGATTGTTGGGGCTAGCTACTGGCCAGAAATTACCCTTAATTGGATCAAAAACCGTCAGGCTATTGCGGTGGGCAATAAGTAGCTGTTCCGCGCTCGGCTTACTAGGCGTCGCTACAGCAAGGGAAAGAGGTACTAACGCGTAGCAGTAGTCAGAAGGCAGTCCGTTAGTCGTGGTATAATGCTGAAAACGGCCTTTCTCGTAGCAAAACAAGCCGTCACCTTCCGTCCCGATCCAGATACGGCCTGCTTGGTCGGCGGCAAGGGCTGTGGCATCAAGTCCTCCCTGCACAAGCCGATAGTACTTGAACCCTTTATCGTTCCAAACCGTCAGGCCCGTTCCATGGGTGGCAATCCAAAGCTGGCCGGTAGTATCGCTAAGAAGGGCTTTGATGCTATTGTGCAACAGCCCATTAGCGGTGGTAAAGTGTTGAGCTGGCAGGTTATAATGATGCGGAAGCCGGTAAAGTCCTTCGGTCGTTGTGCCTGCCCAAAGCGAGCCATCTGCCATCAGCGCCAAAGCAGATACTTCCAAATCGGCCGGAAACTGGGTTACAAGCTGGGCCCGCTGTCCGACCTCAACACGCCATACACCTTTGCCCGCTGTCCCTATCCAATACGAGCTAGGTTGTCCCTCCGAAGTAGGTTGTTCAACAAACGCCGTAATAGCTGCTGGTACGGTTCCCAACAGCTTCTGGGGTGAATCGTTAGTGGCTGATAAAGTTTGTAAGTTACCTAGGCTGGTTCCCGCTACCGCACTCTTGTGGCCACCTAGGGCGCTCACCCCTTTCGCCACCGGCAGCGAATTAGGATAAAAGGCTAGGAGCAGATCGGTATGCCGCCACAAGCCCTGGCCTGCAGTACCTAGCCAACTATTTCCTTCCCGGTCGTGCAGGAGGCAACTAACCGTTGTGCCCGCGGGTAGCTCAGGTTGATAGCGCCGTAAATACGTATTAATAGCAGTGGTAGCCACGGCGGGCACACCGCGCGTAGGCCGCAAGAAATTGGCCGTAGCCGCGCCGCGCGCTGGTACGGTCGTAAACCGCTGCCCGGTCCAGTGCGAAACGCCGCCTTGGTAGTGGCCTACCCACAGCTGACCCGTTTGGGGTTCTTCCCGCAGGGTCGTGACGAAATCTTCCGCGAGGCCATCCTTGGTCGTGAACGTGACGAACTCAGTGCCATCGTAGCGCACGAGTCCTTCGCCGGTACCAATCCAGAGGTAGCCTGTATGGTCTTGTAGGAGCGCATAAATAAAGGGCTGCGGCAAACCATCTGCCGCCCCAAATTGCTTGAGGTAGTGCTGCTGCGCTACGCCAGGCAAACCTAGCTTCAGAAGCAACAGCACCACCAGAAAGTAGCGCACAAGATTCCGCACGAGCGTAACCGTTTATTTACCCGTTACCTTGAACTCCGTACGGCGGTTGAGCTGGCGACCAGCTTTGGTCTGGTTCGTTGAAACCGGCTGGGTGTCGCCGTAGCCGGCAGCGGTCAGGCGGCCTTTGTCTACGCCTTTGGCCACTAAGTAGTCGACCACCGCTTTGGCGCGGCGCTGGCTCAGGTCTTTGTTGTACTCGGCTTTGCCTACGTTGTCGGTGTGGCCCGAAATTTCAAGTCGCAAGGCCGGCATGTCGGTGAGTAGCTTTTGCAGGCGCTCTAGCTCGTTGGTACTTTCTTTCCGAAGCGTGGCTTTGCCGGTATCGAAGAAGATGTTGTTGAGCACCACTTTCACGCCCACATCTAGCTTCTTCAGGGCAATGTCTTTCACGACTTCGGCGTAAGCAGCCCCAGCCGGTAAATCGAAGTTTTCGGAGTGGAATAAATAGCCATCTTGCTGCACTACAATGCCATAGTTAACGCCTGAGGGCAGGGACACCAAGTAGCGGCCCGACTGCGCGTTGGCCCGGAAGGAAGCAATGGTTTGGTTGCGTGTGTTGTCAATAACATCAATGGTAGCTTCCAAAGGCTGCTTAGAGACTTCATCCGTTACGATACCCTTCATGATAGTAACCTGCGCCGTGGCAATGGGCACGGGGGGCGCTAAGGAAGTTTCTTTCACCGGCTGGGCCCGCGAGGCGAGCAGTTGGTCTTCCTGTGACAACACCGGCGGCTTCTCTGGACCCAAAAAGGTGATGAGATAAATATCTTTAGAACCTAAGCCATCTTCGCGCACGGACGAGTAGTAGCCGTGCCGCCCCGAAGCCGAAATCACGAAAAACACGTCGTCGTCGGGGGTATTGATGGGCCAACCTAGGTTTTCGGGCGCGCTCCACTTGCCGTTTTCAAACACCGACTTGAAGATGTCGTAGCCGCCCATGGAGTTGTGGCCTTCCGAGGAGAAGTACATGGTCTTGCCATCGGGGTGCAGAAACACGCCCTCTTCGCCGTAGGGCGTGTTGATGACGGAACCTAGGTTCTGGGCCTGGCCGCGACCCTCTAGTTCAATCTTATAGATGTCGCGCGAGCCTAGGCCGCCTTCCTTGTCACTCACAAAGAACAAATTGCGCCCATCCGGCGTGTACGCCGCCGACGACTCGTGGTATTTGGTATTGATGCGCGAACCTAGCTTTTGCGGTTTGCGCCACTCGTTGCCGTGCAAGCTAGCCTCAAGTAAATCGCCGCCGTTGTCTTCCACGTACACCATCATGCGTTGGCCGTCGGGGGAGAGGCCGACGGTGGCGTCGTGACCGTCGGTATTCACGGGCTGACCTAGGTCGCGGGAGGCGACCCACTTATCGCGGGCGCCGTTGCGGGTGCTTTGGTAAATATCTTCGAAGAAGCCACCGGTTTCCGAGTCTTTCTGGCCACCGGTAGAGTTGTCGCGGCGGGACGTGAACAGAATTACCGATTCATCAGCCGATATAACGGGACCGTAGTCGGCGTAAGGGGAGTTGATGCTCGGGCCGGCGTTATCAATAAAAACGCGGCTGGGGCGCTGGGCTAGCTTCTGGCCGTTTTCGCATTCCGTTATTTTCTTGCGCACATCGTTGAGCGACACAGCCGGGTTCTTCCCTGTCGTGGCCGACTGCGCGGCTTTGTACTCGGCAATGGCTTCCTGCCACTTGGCGTTCAGGTGCAGACCGCGGCCCAGTAGGTAGTGGATGCGCGGATCAACGTCGGGATTTAGCTTATAGGCTTTTTGTAAGTAGGGCAGGGCCTGCGGTTTTGCGCCCCCCGTGTGCAAGTAAGAATCTCCAATTTTGAGATTGAGCTGCGCGTTATCGGGGTTGAACTTTTGCGCGGCTAGGTAGTGGGGCAAAGCTTGCTCGTAGCGCGCTGGGTCGCTCATGTACCATTCGTCGCCTTCTTTTATTTCGCGCAGTGCAGCTTTTAAATCGTCTTTGTCGCTGCCGAAACGGTCTTTGCTAAACTCCACGTTCTGAGCGTGAAGCGAGTAGGATAACGGTAAAAAGACTAATAACAGGTATTTACGCATTGTTTACATAGGATTGCGCAGGGCTACTTGGGCGGAGTTGGCCTAAAGCCTGCAAGGATTATTGTAACACACCATGTAGCTGAGGCCACTATTCGCCCGCGCAACCTGAGTTGGCGGCGTAAGTGGAACCAGCTTCCAAACCTAGGTCGGCGGCTTTGTGCCAGTCTTGGCAGGCACCGTCGGCATCACGCAGCATCTCGCGGGCGTGGCCGCGGTTGAGGTAAGCTTCGGCGTATTGGGCGTTTAGCGTGATGGCTTTAGTGGCGTCATCGGCGGCTTTTTGATACTCCTTTAGTTTAAGGTAAGCCGCTGAGCGGTTGTTGAAGGCAAAGGCATAAGAGGCATTTAGCTCAATGGCTTTCGTACAATCGGCCACGGCGCCTTGGTAATCACCTAGCTCGTAGCGCGTGCCGGCGCGGTTGGTGTAGGCCGTGGCATTGTCCGCTTTCTTGCTGATGTAGTTGTTGTAGTCACCTAGGGCCCCTTTCAAGTCGCCGGCGCGGCGCCGGGTGGCGGCCCGGTTCAGCAAGGCGGGCAAAAGCTCGGGCTGCAGATTGAGCGCCTTGGTGTAATCTTGGATGGCCGCCGTGAAGTTGCCCAACTGCCGTTCGGCGCTGGCCCGGTCATGGTAGGCGTAGGCGTAATTGGCATCGGCCTTAATGGCTTGATCGAAATCGGCCTGTGCCGCTTTGTAATCGGCTTTTTCGAAACGGAGTGCCCCGCGGTAGTACCACGCGGGGGCATAGTCCCCTTTTAGTTCAGCGGCTTTTGTGTAATCCTGCTCCGCCTCGGTCGCCTTGCCCAGAGCTTCTTGGGCTTGGCCACGACCGAAATAGGACGTATAGCTAGCCGGCTCCAGCTTGATGGCTTGGTCGTAGTCTTGTACCGCAGGACTGTAGGCTTTGAGTTCGTAGTGCGTAGTAGCGCGGTTGTAATAGGCTTTCATAAAGTCAGGCTTGGCTGCCAGCGCTTTGTTGAAGTCCTGAATAGCTGCTTGATAGCTTTTGCCGTTGTATTTGGCCACGCCACTATTGTAGTACTTCTCCGCTTGTTGAGCCGGCGGCAACGTACTGGCGCGCACCGTGTCTACCTGTGCCTGACTGGCGAAGCCACCCAGTAGGAGAGCCGGTAGAAATAATTGTACTTTATGAGATAAAAATGTTTTCATAACTAACCAATAGAAGCAAAACTGATTCCGAAATATAAAAGAAGGGGGCTGAGTACCGAAATACCCAGCCCCGATTACTCGAAAGATCAAAGTTAAACCGCGTATTATTCTACTAGCAGGCGGCGCGTGGCTCGGCTACCGTTAGTTGCTTGGTAGAGAAGCGTATAGAGGCCTTTGCCCAGTGGCGCCATAACGATGCGTAGCAACGGCTGCCCGGTAAGCTGGGTTTCTTGCTGCCACACCGTACGACCTAGGGCGTCTACCAGCGTGAGAGTGGCGGCGCCTCGTTGGGCGGGTAACACGAGGGAGAAAGAGGCCCCTGCGCCAACCGGATTGGGCCAAGCATACAAGCCAATGACATCGGCTGATGTGGTCGAGCGGAGTACTTGCGCTAGCGCTATGTCATCGAAGGCAATACCACCCCGCTGCGTGAGCACAGTGGCTTCCGGACGGCCACTGCCGTATTGTTGAAACTTAATGCGAACATCGTCGCCCAGAGCTAGGCTATGGGCGCGGGCGAACTGTGTCAGGTTGATGGCGAATGACTGGTAAGCGGTGGTAGAAGCAGCACCGGTTAAATCGGCCAAGCGAAACCACGTGGAGCCGCCATCTACGCTAAGTGCTACACCGTCGCCGTTGCGTGTGCCGGTGAAGTGGGCCGGCAGGACATCGTCAGTTTCATTTTCAAATTCCTTTTCTCGAAACGTGAGCAGGATGTCACCCGTCACCCCAATGACGCTGGTATAGAAAATGGCCTCACTAGGACTAGCAAACGCCTGGGTGAAGTATTGCCCGGTGTGGGCACTTAATACCAAGTAGGCTTTGCTGCCTTCCTGTCGGATCTGTACGCGACCAGCTAGGTCGTTGTTCGTAAACCAAAAACGGCTCAAAGCGCCCTCGTCAAAGCTTTGAACTGTAGGTACTGGGGCGTTTACCGCGCTGCCGTAAAGCGCCGCATACGCGTTCAGCAAACCAGCGCCCGAACCATTGTCAAACCCCGTGGGGCCTAGGTCGCGGGCCGTGGTGCGGAGGCGTTCGTACACTTGGGCGGGCGTCAGGTCAGCTTCGGCTTGCCGAAGTAGAGCAGCTACCGCCGCCGCATGCGGCGCCGCCGCTGATGTGCCGAAAAAGTTTGGGAAGCCGTCGTCTTCCAAGTCATTAGTAGCGGAACCAAAAAAGGTGTTATTAACCCCGTCGACTGCCGTAATATCAGGCTTGGCGCGCACTTCAGGCGTTGATAGCGGTGCGCCCGTCGGGCCAAACAAGATAGTAGGGGTGCCTTTAGAAGAATACGTTTGTATCGTGCGCTGATTATAATAGCCTACAGCGGCCACGGCTTGCGCCTGCGCTGCCGCCGCGTGCCCCACGATTGTGCCGCTGTTGGTTATCCATTCTGTGGGCTGCGCCGAGCCGGCATTGACGTACTTCAGCCGCGCGGGATTAACCGTGCCACGGAAGCGGACGACACTGAAATTAAACGTAGTAGTGTGTGTGCGGGCGGTATCGTTGGTGAAGGAAAGAAACTCGGACGGCGTTTGCAGGCCGATGTTGTTGTCGTTGGCCAAGGCTACCGTGTCACCTCGGGAGGATACGAGGTAGGCATCGAGGTCCGTTTTGACGCCGGCCACGGTGTAGAATGGGTCTGACCATTGCAGCGTCAGCAGTACATTGCCGTTGTGCGGAATAGTGAAGCTCTGGGCTAGGCCGGTGCCGCTAGGGGCGAAATTTAACTGTGCATTGCCCTGGGTACCGGTAGGCACAAAGACGGGCGCGTCGTTCTCATAACTCTGGCTGCCGTAGTTGCCAGCCGACGAAAAGTAGGCCACGCCCCGCTGTGCTACGACCTCGTTGATAGCTTGCGCAATGACACCATCTTGAAAGAAAGGTTCTTCGAAATAACGTAGGTCGTCGACCAGCACTTTGCAGTTGCCCTGCCCTGGGTTGGCTAGCCGGCGAATTTGGGTGGCAAAGTTGCCTTCTCCCAAAAAGACGCTGCTAAATACTTGCTGGGCACCCGGCGCCAGGTCGTAGATGAGTTGGCACATAGCCCGCCCTTCGTCGGAGGCGCCGGGCGTAGTAGAGGCTAGATCTTGCAAGATTTGTACGCCAGCGGCCGGCAAGTCGCCAGAGGCAATGTCGCTGGCGGCACCACCTAGGGCGTTAAACGAGTCACTCATCACCCCCACTCGAACGCCGCGCCCATTGTAATTGCCTGGTTGGGTGAGACGCACCCGCTCCGTTTCAAGTACTTGGTCGGCTTCGCTGGTGACGCGACCAGCACTAGTAGCCGGCCGATAGCAAGGCCGTACGCCCAATAAGCCTTGTGGGACGAGAGCAAGCAATCCATCAGCACCTGAACCTAGCGCTGAAATGGGCAGAAAACCTTCCACGAAATGCAAGGCTGGCCACGCCGCTTGCACCACAAAGCCACGCGCCTGCAAGGCGGGTACCAGCGCATCGATGTTGCGCCCCGTGATACGTACCAACACCGCCGATGCCTCGGGGCTCAACTGAAACTGCGGATAGATAGCCTGCATTTGCTGGGCGCGGGCGTTAGCAGTCAGGGCAGTTTGCCAGTTCCTGTAAAGCCACTGTAAGCTTCCCGCAATGGGGGAATTCCGGTTGACGGGTTGCTTAGCGGAAGGGAAACTCAGCGGAGGAAAGGAGGGCGCAAAGCTAGGGGAAGGAGCTTCAAGCATAGGCTTACTGGTAGCCGGCTGCGCCTCAGCAATTAAGTGCGCGCCAGCCCAAATCAATAAAGTCAGTAGGATGGAGCGGGAAAAGGGTAACATGGAAAAGTGACAACGTATAGACACCTCACAGATCAGCTTGGAAGGAACTGTCTAGGTAAGTAGTGTAAAAAGTTTAAATATATATTTATTATTATTTATAAAATGGTACTTGTCCTATAAATATTCTCTTGAGTCAATACTGCCGGAACCCTAGCATAGGGTCGCCGGTTTAGTAAAGCGAATCCAGTATCTTTGTGTACTGCACTTTTCTCACTTTTAAAGTTTGCACCTTATTATGGCCACCTATCCTGAGTATATGGTAGCGCCCATCCGGCAAGACCTAGTAGAAGCCGGTTTCGAGCAACTCATGACCCCCGAAGAAGTTGACGGCGTACTGAACGAGCAGAGCGGCACGGTACTCGTGGCCGTTAACTCGGTGTGCGGCTGCGCAGCTGGCAAAGCCCGTCCGGCGTTGAAGCTGGCCCTGGCTAGCTCCGATAAGAAGCCTGCTAAGCTTGTAACCGTATTTGCAGGCATGGAAACCGAGGCTGTTGCCAAAGTACGTGAGCACCTATTGCCCTACCCGCCCTCTTCACCCAGCATTGCGCTATTCAAAGATGGTGAGCTAGTGCATATGATTGAGCGTTACCACATTGAAGGTAACGATATGATGCGCATCGCGAACAATTTGCAGGGTGCCTTCGAGGAGTACTGCTAGGCATATTCCAATTTAAGGTAACAGTTACACGTCCTGTAGCTAGGTTGCCCCGTAAAAGCCCGCGGTTTGCTACCGCGGGCTTTTTGCTTTACTTCGCTCTGCCGCGTCGCGCATGGGCTATCTAAGTTTACACGCTGTTGGGCTGTTGCGTTGCTACTATGTCTGCCAAAAAAGTCGCTATTCTGCAATCAAACTACATTCCGTGGAAGGGCTACTTCGATATCATTGGCGCGGTCGACGAGTTTATTCTCTACGATGAGGTGCAGTACACCAAAAATGACTGGCGCAACCGCAACAAGATCAAAACGGCGCAGGGGCTAGCATGGCTCACCATCCCGGTGCGACAGGAACGGCTGCACCAGAAGATCAACGAAACAGTCGTTTTTGATCAAAACTGGGCGGTGAAACACTGGCGCACGTTGGCCCAAACGTATGCCCGAGCCGCCAACTTTTCCACGTACAAAGACCCATTTGAGGCGCTATACACTAACCTTCAAACGAACTACCTATCCGAAATAAATTTCGCCTTTATTCAACTGATTTGCCGTCTGCTCGGTATCCAGACGAAACTTTCCTGGTCGACGGATTACCCTTTGCCAACTGGCTTGAGTAGAACGGAACGGCTAGTAGGGCTGGTGCAGGCGGCGGGTGGCAACGAATATCTATCTGGCCTGGCAGCCCGCAATTACTTAGAAGAAGAACTCTTTGACGCGGCGGCTATTAAGTTACGTTGGATGAATTACGACCACTATCCTGTTTATCAGCAGCTGCATAGTCCGCCTTTCGAGCACGGGGTTTCCGTCGTTGATCTGCTCTTCAATGAAGGAGTTAACGCGCCGGCTTTCTTGAAAGCTAGCTTTAACCTACGCCCTCATGCCTGAGTACTCCGTTGTCGTTCCGGTGTATCAAGGAGAAGCAACGCTACGGCCGCTGACGTTGCAGTTGCGTGCCTTTTTTCGAGAACTAGGCCAGACGTTCGAGCTTATTTTCGTGTGCGATGGTGGGCCTGATAATTCGTGGCAGGTAATCCAAGAGGTGCGCGATGAGCTAGGTGCCGAGCAGATAAAAGCCGTGCAATTGTCGCGCAATTTTGGTCAGCATAACGCTCTGCTCTGTGGCTTTGGGCACGCACAAGGGCGCTTCATCATTACCATGGATGAAGATTTGCAGCACCGCCCAGCCGACATTGGCCGCCTGATTCGTAGGCAAGCTGAAGCCGATTATGATGTGGTGTATGGCAAATACGAGGCGCTGCAACATTCTGGCTTTCGCAACTTTACCTCACGTGCTATGCGGCGCTTGTTGCGTGCGGGCATTCCTGATCTGCACCCCGATTACTCGGCTTTTCGCCTGATTAAAACGGAAGTGGCGCGGCAATGCTTGGAGATGCGAAATTCCTATACTTTTCTCGATGGCTATTTAATTTGGGTGACCAACCGAATAACAAGCGTACCCGTGGTGCATCAGGAGCGGCTAGCAGGTCAGAGCGCTTACACCGTTGGGAAGCTACTAACGCACTCTATCAACATCTTCACTACGTTTTCCGACTTGCCAATTCGGCTCCTGTCCATTACGTCGGTTGCCGTGTTTTTGCTCACTAGTGCTTACTCCGTGTACGTACTGGTGCGCAAGCTGCTATTCAATGACTTTCTGCTAGGCTTCCCCTCGCTCATCATTTCAATCGGGTTTGGTGTCGGTTTGTTGCTGCTCGGGATGGGTATTTTGGGCGAGTACATTCACCGAATCAATTTGAAAACAACGCGGCGGCCAAACTTCATTGAGCGAGAAAAGCTACTGTAGCGTGGCTAAGCACACAAGAAAGCAAGCTACCGCATGAAGCCCTTCCGCATAGCTTTTCTGGTATCGGGCAACGGCGGCACCCTGAAAGTGGTAGCCCGCGCCATTGAGCACCTAGAGTTGCCTTGGCAAATTTGTCTAGTCCTGGCCGACCGAGACTGCGGCGCCTTGCATTATGCCCAACGGCACCATCTAACGCATGAGCTAGTCCCGTACACGCGCAAAGCACCGCATGCGCTACAAACAGCGCTGCAGGCCAGTCGGCCCGATCTGATTGTGACGAACATTCACAAGATCATTGATTCTGAGACCCTAAATCTTTTCCCTGATCAATTTATCAACCTGCATTATTCCTTGCTGCCCGCCTTCAAAGGACTGATTGGGATGGAAACGCTGGAGCGTGCCCGCGACCTCAACGCCGGTATAGTAGGAGCCACTTGCCACGCGGTAGAGGATGACGTCGATAGTGGCCGCGTTCTGAGCCAGTGTGGCTTAGCTGTCGACTGGCGTGTGGAGTCGATGGAGCAAGTAGCCGAATTAGTATTTCGGGCGGCCGGCCTGGCGTTGCTTGATGGCCTTCAACAAAAAACAGAAACAGAAATAGTGGCAAGCCGCTGTTCTACTGTGGTATATCAAGGCAAAACCCTATTCTTCGCGCCGTCTCTGCATTTCGACCCCGCCCGGCTTAATGAGTACTTTTGGGAAGCAGTCAGAAATAGCTAGCCCCGTCCCCTAGGGTTTGCTTCAAACCTAGGGGACGGGGCTAGCGAGCAACAGCGTGTAGCTTAGTTGGCTACTTCGCTCAAGAATTTGATACGCATCAGGCGAATGTCCTCTTCCGTGTAGTCATCGGCACCTAGCTCCTTCAGCGCCACCGCAATGTTGTCGGTGGTAGCCTGCATGAAGTAGTCGTAGATTTCCTCCTGGCGCTCTTCATCGAGCACGCCATCGATGTAGTAATCGAGGTTGAGCTTGGTGCCAGAGTAGCAGATGTGCTCAATCTCCTCAATTAGCTCGCGCATATCGATGCCCTTGGAAGATGCAATTTCCTCCAGGTCCATTTTCTTATCGATTTGCTGAATGATATAGATCTTAATTTTCGATTTGTTGACGGCTGATTTTACAATCACGTCGGCAGCCGTGACGATGTCGTTTTCCTCAACGTACTTTTGAATCAAGGCTAGGAAGGGAGCGCCGAACTTTTGCGCTTTGCCTTGGCCTACGCCGCCGATGTGGGAGAGGTCGTCCATCTTCGTGGGGAAGGTGGTAGCCATTTCCTTCAGCGACGGGTCCTGGAACAGTACGTAAGGTGGCAGGCTCTTTTGCTGGGCAATTTTCTTGCGCAGAGCCTTCAGCATCTCGAAGAGTGTTTCGTCGTGGCCGGCGGCTTGCTGTACTTCTTCTTGCTCCTGTTCCTGCTGTACCTCCTCGTCGTAGTTGTGGTCTTTGGTGAGCTTGATAGAGTGCGGCGATTCAATAAAATCAAGGCCTTTCTGGCTGATTTTTACCACGCCAAAGTTCTCGATGTCCTTCTCCAAGAAGCCATTGAGCAGCGCTTGGCGCAACAGCGAGTGCCAAAACTGTGCGTCGTGGTCTTTGCCCTGCCCATACACGGGCAGGCTGTTGTGACCGTAGCTCTCCACGTGCGCGTTGTTCATACCCATCAGCACCGTGCCGATGTGGTCGAGGCCAAAGCGCTCCTCAGTTTGCACAACGGCCTTCAGCGCTAGCAACACTTCTTCCTTGCCCTCGAAGCGCTCTTTGGGGTGCCGGCAGTTGTCGCAGAAGCCGCAGTCCTTTTCGAAGGTTTCACCGAAGTAGTGCAGTAACTGCTTGCGGCGGCACACAGCCGAGTCGGCGTAGTTGGCCATTTCCTGCAACAGCAGTTTGCCATTGTCGCGCTCGGTCACGGGCTTGTCCTTGTTGAACTTCTCCAGCTTCACGATGTCGTCGTAGCTGTAGAACATCAGGCAGTTGCCCTCTAAGCCGTCGCGGCCGCCGCGGCCAGTTTCTTGGTAATACCCCTCAATGCTTTTGGGCGTGTCGTAGTGCACCACGAAACGCACGTCCGGTTTGTCGATGCCCATACCGAAGGCGATAGTAGCCACAATTACATCGGCTTCTTCGTTCAGGAAAGCATCTTGGTTGGCCATGCGCACGTGCGGGTCGAGGCCAGCGTGGTAGGGGAGGGCTTTCACGTCGTTCACGCGCAGTAACTCCGCAATTTCTTCTACCTTCTTGCGGCTCAGGCAATACACAATACCCGCTTTACCCTTGTGCTGCTTCACGTACTGAATCAGCTGCTTCTTGGTGTTGTGCTTGGGGCGAACTTCGTAGTAAAGGTTGGTCCGATTGAACGAGGTTTTGAAAACCGAGGCATCGTCCATTTGCAGGTTCTTCTGGATGTCCAGCTGCACTTTGGGCGTGGCCGTGGCCGTTAGGGCAATAATGGGCACGTTGGGCCCGATGTTATCAATGATGCCGCGAATCTTGCGATACTCGGGGCGGAAGTCGTGGCCCCATTCCGAGATGCAGTGCGCCTCGTCGATGGCCACGAAGGAAATGCTAGCTTTTTGCAGGAAGTCGATGGTTTCATCCTTCGTCAGCGACTCGGGGGCCACATAGAGCAGCTTTACCTCGCCGCTAATGACGTCGCGCTTCACTTTATTCGTTTCTGACTTCGACAAAGTCGAGTTCAGAAACTGAGCATTTACACCGAAAGCATTGAGCTGGTCAACCTGATTTTTCATCAGGGCAATCAGCGGTGAAATCACGATGGCCGTGCCGGGCAGCACCAACGCCGGGAGCTGATAGCACAAGGACTTGCCAGCGCCGGTGGGCATGATTACGAAGGTATTATTCCCCTCGATGACATTATGGATTACGGCTTCCTGGGTGCCTCGGAACTGGCCGTACCCAAAAACTTCCTTTAACTTGCCCTTCAGATCAGCCGTTGGCATAACGGCATTTTTTACGGCTGGCGTAGACATCCTCGCTTACTCAATTGGGTTGTAGAAGAGAGTCGCAACCACGTGCGGTTGAACTCTCAATCTAAGGATTTTAATGGTAGTGAATACTGACAGGCCGGCAAAAAGACAAAAAGTCGTATCAGCATTTTCTGCTGAGTATTTCAGCCTTCTTGCCCGCTAATCGATATCAAATTTAGATTGAAACAGCAGAACGATATCAACTCCGTCGCAAAAAAAGTGCTTCTGGAAGAAGCGGAAGCAATTCGCAACGTAGCCGCCGTCGTGGCGCAGACGCCAGATTTTGCACAATGCGTAGAAGCAATCTTGGCATTGCGGGGCCGCGTAGTGGTAACGGGAGTGGGTAAAAGCGCGCACATTGCGGGCAAAATGGTGGCCACCTTGAACTCTACTGGCACCCCGGCTTTGTTCATGCACGCCGCCGACGCCATCCACGGCGACCTCGGTATGATTCAGCCCGAAGACTTCGTAATTGCCATCAGCAAAAGCGGCGATACAGCCGAGATAAAAGTGCTGGTGCCGCTGCTGCGCCGCAAAGGCGTGCTGCTGGCCGCCCTGGTTTCCAATGCCACCTCTTACCTAGCTACCCAAGCCGATTACTTGTTGCATGCTCCCGTGGAGCGCGAAGCGTGCCCGCATAACCTAGCCCCCACCACGAGTACCACCGCGGCCCTAGCCCTAGGTGATGCCTTGGCCGTCTGCCTGCTGGAAGCTCGGCAGTTCAGCAGCGCCGACTTCGCTCATTTGCACCCTGGCGGGACCCTCGGCAAGAAGCTTTATTTGAAAGTAGGCGACCTGAGTCGGCAGAATGAAAAACCTAGGGTGTCGTTGGAAGCGCCGCTCAAGGAAATTATTCTCGAAATATCGGGTAAGCGCCTCGGGGCAACGGCCGTGCTCGATCCGAACGACGATGCTCTGCTCGGCATTATTACCGATGGCGACTTGCGGCGCATGCTCACCAACTTCGCCCGCTTAGATGAAGTGCGCGCCGGTGACATTATGACGCCTACGCCCGCCACCATCGACCTCGACGATTTTGCCGTTGAGGCGCTGGCCCGCATGCAGCAGCGCAATATTACGCAGCTCATTGTGACCGAAAATAACCTCTTCAGTGGCTTTATCCACCTGCACGATTTGCTCCGTGAAGGACTCGTTTAGCTTCAAAGGAGAAAAAGCTGCTTTATATTTGCCCTCAGTCCAATAGGTTGTCGACAAAACACAATAAGATAATACGGGTAGTACTGTATTATTAATGGTAAATATAGCATATTTGCTTTTTTTAAGCCCAGCATTGTTGGGCTCCGGTATGACATCTAGAGCTGACCTCTTTTGATTATGGAACAGAACACCTACCTCGTGGTAATGGCAGGCGGCATTGGAAGCCGTTTTTGGCCTTTTAGCCGCACCAATCACCCCAAGCAGTTTCACGATGTGATGGGCGTGGGGCGCTCCATGTTGCAACTTACCGTTGACCGGTTTCAAGGCATCTGCCCACCCGAAAACGTGTTCGTCGTGACCAACCGTGACTACACGGAACTGGTACACCAGCACCTGCCCAACTTGCCGCTCGATCAGATCTTGGGCGAACCGATTGGTCGTAATACAGCACCTTGCATTGCGTATGCGAGCTACCGTATCATGCAGCGCGACCCCAACGCGGTGATTATCGTGACGCCTGCTGACCATGCCGTGCTGCGCGAAGATGAATTCCAGAGCATCATCAACCGGGCCGTGGATGCGGCGCGCACCCACGAAGTGCTGATTACCCTAGGTATCAAGCCCGCTCGCCCCGACACCGGCTACGGCTACATTCAGTACCTCGATCAGGACGACAACGACATGCCCAATGGCTTGAAAAAGGTGAAAACCTTTACGGAAAAGCCAAATCTGGAGCTTGCCAAGATGTTCGTGGAGAGCGGCGACTTCCTTTGGAATTCGGGCTTGTTTGTGTGGCGCGCTGATGTGATTGTACAAGCCTTCCACAACTACCTGAGCGACATTTCGGAAGTGTTCGACGACGGCCTCGTGCAGCTCGGCACGCCCCAGGAAGAGGAGTTCATTACCCAAGCCTACACGCGCTGCCGCAACATCAGCATCGACTACGGCATCATGGAGAAGGCCGACAACGTGTACGTGCTGCCCGCCGACTTCGGCTGGAGCGACCTAGGTACCTGGGATTCACTGCACCGCATCGGCCGCCCCGATGAGTGCAATAACGTGGTAGACGGCGACGTGATTCTGTACGATACCTGCGAGTGCGTGATCAAAACGCCTTCGGAGCGCCTCGTGGTGGTACAAGGCCTCGACGGCTACATCGTGGCCGAGTATGACAACGTACTGCTCATTTGCAAGCGCACGGAAGAGCAGCGCGTAAAAGAGTTCGTAGCCGACGTGAAAGCCAAAAAAGGCCACGGCTATAACTAAAGTCCTTCGATAGTAAGCTAAGCAGTACAACACGTACTGTATTCATTCCCCAGAATGTTTTGTTCGCAAAATGTTCTGGGGAATATTTTTTAGATAATTAGGTATGCGTAAATAAATGCTGGTGTCTTTTATTAATCAAAATCCAATTCTATTGAAAATATATTATGATTATTAATTGTATTTTAACATTTAGCTCAGTATTGTAGTGTATACTTGCTAACAGTTACGAACCGTTAAATAACCTTTTTTCGTACTGTTAAGCTGTTTCGGATCAACGACATATTTAGCTGATCTTAGCTAGGTCGAACTTGTAACTCTTTGAACAAAAAAGATATACAAGTCTGATTTTGCTGCTGAGCGACCGTTGTAAAGGGCTGTAGTAAGCCCTATAATAACCGTTGCTTACCTGCGGAGTATTTTTTACAAGTTGAGCTTGTTAATTACTCTATTTGCACACACCGACCTCTTGGCATTTGCAGCTTGCCCAATGTTCTCTGAAAAAGAGAGCTATTCCGTTTACTTGATTTTAGGGTAAGTAACCCTGCATAATGCACCGCGCGAAAGGCTTTTGTTTTAGGCGTTATTGCCTGAGACGAGTGCCGAACTATTTCCTACCATACCAGCAGAACACCATGAGTTTCAAAAACAGATTATACGAGGTCTACGTCAGTAGCGAGCAAGGTGGGGGTACTGTGGTCAACCAGCTGAAAGATGGGAAGAAGCTATTCAGTGGAAACGGGCCCTACATCACGCAGCTCATCAAGCAATACATTCCGCATGACCGCAACCTGCGCATCGTCGACCTAGGATGTGGACACGGTGCGCACCTGTATTTCCTCAAGCAGCGGGGCTACCACAATTTAGTGGGGGTAGATACCTCCGCCGAGCAAGTGGAACTAGCCCACCAGCTTGGGGTAGATGAAGTACAGTGCGCTGACATTGAAACCTTTCTAGCGCGCGACCAAGAATCGGCCGACGTGATACTGCTGATTGATATTCTGGAGCACTTGCCGCTGGAAACCGCGTTCGATCTGCTCGATCGAATCTTCTCGAAGCTGAACGACGGCGGCCGGCTGATCATCCACGTGCCGAACGCGGAAGGCCTTTACGGCATGCGTATCCGTTACGGCGACCTCACGCACGAGCAAGCTTTCACGCCTACTTCTATTCGGCAACTGCTGAAGACTATTGGCTTTAATAAAGTCACGTACTCGGAAGATAAGCCTATTGTGCACGGAGTCGTTTCATTTATCCGGCGTGTGCTGTGGGGCATTCTGACGGCGCCGCACCGGTTGCTGCTGATGGCCGAGACGGGTCATAAGAAATTTATCTTGTCGCAGAACATGCTGGTAGTGGCGCAGAAGGGCATGTAGAAGGGGCTAGGCAGGCGCTGTGACCTAAAGCCAGCGCCTGCCTAGGTTTTGCTACGAGCGAGAGGCAATTGGTAGGAATCCGAGAATAAGCTAGCTTTAACCGCTTGCCATCTCGCTCCGCTTCTACTATCTCACCCTTTCTGGCAAGCAACTACTCCATGAAGTTGAAAATCGGCAACTCGCTACGGCGGCTGTTTGTGCTGTGGTGCATGCTTACCGTAGCTAGGCTGGAAAGCCAAGGGCAAGTCGCGCCCACTCGCATCCAAATTGATTTGCAGCAGGAGCTAGGTCCGATGAAGCCAATATGGGCGTGGTTTGGCTACGACGAGCCCAACTACACCTACATGAAGGACGGCCGCAAGCTGCTCACCGAGTTGAGCCAGCTTAGCTACGTGCCCGTGTACGTGCGTGCTCACAACCTGCTGACCTCCGGCGACGGCACGGCGGCCCTGAAATGGGGCTCTACGAACGTGTACACCGAGGATGCGCAGGGCCGGGCCATCTACAACTGGGCAATCGTCGACAGCATTTTTGATACTTACGTGAAGCGGGGCATGAAGCCGCTAGCACAGCTAGGGTTTATGCCCGAGGCCATGTCGACGCACCCGGAGCCTTATCGTCACTACTGGCAACCAGGGCAGCCTTACCAGAACATTATCACGGGTTGGGCTTACCCACCGAAGGACTACCAAAAGTGGAGCGAGCTAGCCTACCAGTGGGTGCGCCATTGCGTGCAGCGTTACGGGCAAAAGGAAGTGGAAAGCTGGTATTGGGAGGTATGGAATGAGCCCGACGGCTTTTACTGGAAAGGCACGCCCGAAGAATTTTTCAAGCTCTATGACTACGCTGCCGCGGGTGTAAAACGCGCCTTACCCACTGCGCGTATGGGTGGCCCAAACGTGACGGGCGGCGCGCAAAAATACCTAGATGCCTTCCTAAAGCACTGCCTAACGGAAACCAACTATGCCACCGGCCAAGTAGGCTCGCCACTCGATGCTATTCTGTTTCACGCCAAAGGGGCGCCGAAACTGGTGGATGGAACGGTAGTGATGAACGTGCGTCAACAACTGCGCGACATCGACCGGCACTTGCAAGTCATTGCCAAATACCCCCAACTCAAGGACAAGCCGATTATCCTCGGCGAGTCGGACCCGGAGGGTTGCGCGGCGTGTGGCATGCAAACCAACCCGGAAAATGCGTACCGCAACGGTACCATGTATTCGAGCTACACGGCGGCCTCGTTTGCCCGCAAATACGCCTTAGCAGATACTTACAAAGCCAACCTGATTGGGGCTACGAGCTGGGCATTTGAGTTTGAAAACCAGCCGTGGTTTGCGGGCTTCCGCGACCTAGCTACAAACGGCGTTGATAAGCCGGTACTAAACGTGTTCCGGATGTTCGGGATGATGAAAGGCAACCGCGTAGCTGTGCAGAGCCCGCGCATGTACCCGCTAAAAACGGTGCTCGATTCCAGCGTGCGGGTCAAAACCGATATTGGGGCCCTAGCAGCCAAAGACGAGCGGACGGCCACGGTGATGGTGTGGAACTACCACGACGCCAACATGACGGGCCCCGCCGAGCCGGTGCAGGTGCATTTGCGAGGCTTGCCCACCGGCGCCGTGACGGTAACGCACTACCGCATCGACAACGAGCACAGCAACTCCTACGAGGTGTGGAAGAAAATGGGCTCCCCAACTCAGCCGACTACCGCGCAGATTGCCACGCTGGAAAAAGCTGGTCAACTGCAAACTCTAGGTAAACCCACGAAGCAGCAGGTAAAAGGCGGTTCGCTAGCGATGAATATGACTTTGCCCTGGCAAGGGGTGTCGTTGTTGAAGGTGAGTTGGTAAAAACAAAGCCAGTAGTCTCCTACTGGCTTTGTTTACTGTATAACGGAGCCTATCAGGTACCTAGCTTAGGTCGTAGATACCTACCGGGTCCATATCGGTGTATTCCAGGTTTTCACCGGCCATACCCCAAATGAAGGCGTAGTTGCTGGTGCCGCAACCTGTGTGAATCGACCACGGCGGCGATAGGATAGCCTGTTCGTTGCTAACCCACAGCGGACGGGTTTCCTGGGGTTGACCCATCATGTGCAGCACGCGTTGGTTTTCGGGCAGGTTGAAGTACAAGTAGGCCTCCATGCGGCGGTCGTGCACGTGGCTCGGCATGGTATTCCACACGCTGCCGGGCTTCAGCTGCGTAAGGCCCATCACAAGCTGGCAACTCGTGATGCCTTCGTTGTAGATGTATTTGTAGATGGTGCGCTGGTTGGCGGTTTCCAGGGCGCCCATTTCTACCGGTGTGGCCTCAGCTTGCGTGCGGCGCGTGGTAGGGTATTCCTTGTGCGCCGGGGCCGAAAGCAGGTAATACTTGGCGGGATTAGCTGCGTCTACGCTGCTGAACTGCACCTCACGGCAGCCCTTGCCAATGTACAAGCAGTCTTGGGTACCTAGGTCATAGGCTTGCCCGTCGACGGTGATTTGGCCGGCGCCGCCAATATTCAGGGCGCCTAACTCCCGGCGCTCCAGGAAGAAATTGGCCTTAAGATTCTCGGGGCAAGGCAGCGTCAGCGACTCGGCCAGGGGAGAGGCGCCACCCACAATCATGCGGTCGTAGTGCGTGTAAACTAGGTTGATATCACCGGGTACGAAAACCGTTTCTACCAGAAAGTGACTGCGCAGCTCCGCCGTGTTCATAGCCGCGGTTTCGCGTGGGCTACAGGCATAATATTGGACCATGAAATGTTACGTTTTGAATGTTGGATTTTAAATAATAGACGTTGATTGACAAGTGTTTAAATGTGTTTTGCCCTTTCCAAGCAATTCAACATTCAACCCTTAGCATTCAGCCTTTCAATTAGCGTCCCATCCAGCCGCCATCCACGGTCAGGATGGTGCCGTGTACGTAGTCGCCAGCTTTAGAAGCGAGGAAGACCGTCGGGCCCTTGAAATCATCTGGTGTGCCCCAACGATTGGCTGGAATGCGACCTAGGATGCTTTGGCTGCGGTCGGGGTCGTTGCGCAGGGCCGTGGTGTTATCGGTAGCGATGTAGCCAGGGGCAATGGCATTCACATTCACGCCTTTACCAGCCCATTCGTTGGCCAGGGCTTTCACCAAGCTACCAATAGCGCCTTTGCTGGCCGCGTAGCCCGGCACCGTGATACCACCCTGGAAGGTAAGCAACGAAGCCGTGAAGATGATTTTGCCCGAGCCCTGGGCTAGCATTTGTCCGCCAATGGCGCGCGCCAGGCGGAAGGGGGCGTCAAGGTTAATAGTCAAAACCTCATCCCAATAGGCGTCGGAGTGCTCGGCGGCCGGCGCCCGGCGAATAGTGCCCGCATTGTTGATGAGAATATCGATGCGGGGAAAATCCTGCTGTACCTTCTGAATGAAAGCATCGACCTGGTCGCGCTTGCTGAAATCGGCTTGATAGGCGGTAAACTTCCGGCCGAGGGCATGCACGGCTTGCTCGGTTTCGCTGCCACTCAAGGCAAGAGAGGCCGATACGCCAATGATGTCGGCGCCAGCTTCGGCCAAACCTAGGGCCATGCCTTGCCCAATGCCTTTGTTGCAGCCCGTTACCAGCGCAATTTTGCCGGTCAGGTCGAAAAGGGATGATGTATCCATGAGGTCCATGTTGATTAGGGGCGTTAAGGTAAGCAGCAACTGCTTTTTTTACGCGTTGCAGCGTGCATTTACGGAGCGACGACTGTAAAACCTACTTTGCGAATAACTCGTCCGCATAGGTTTGCGGAAGCATAAGGTGCGCAAACGGGTTTCGAGGTAAGCAGTTGATTGTCAAAAGTCCATTTTTTAACCTC
>Ga0325401_1000416_pt1 | contig 30080 bp, 15 predicted proteins | sample PopdelMetagenome_FD_205666 | JGI IMG/M metagenome (GOLD analysis project Ga0325401, IMG submission 205666) | Populus deltoides microbial communities from Bellville, Georgia, United States - Xylem-PdKOR-R2 | ecosystem: Host-associated > Plants > Phyllosphere > Stem > Wood/Secondary xylem | place...
TGAGGAAGAGACACCCTCATTTGTTTCAAATTAACGATATGAATTTAAATTTTACGGATGAAATTTTATAAAGGGGAATGATTCTTTTAGGTTGGGGTTTATATATATACATACATATATATATATACACACACACACACACACATGAACCTGTGAATTTAATGAGGAAAATTTTAATTCAAGGGATAAAGAATTAAGATTTAATATTTAACTAAAATGTGGAATTCTAGTACACATTGTGAGAAAACACGGATGAACGATAATAGAAAAATGACAAGTAAAAATGCTTGCGATTATAAATTTATTTGGGCCAAATATGAAATTAATATAAGAGGGGAGTTTTTTGTAAATTGAACAAAAACAACCCCTCTCTTTTTTTATGTTGCAAGGCTGACTGGAATTAAAGAAACATGAGGGAACATGTTCAATTTCTCTTCATTTCCATATGTTAAATTAATAAGAGAGAGGAGTGTTTTTGTAAATTGAACAAAAACAACCCCTCCTTTTTTTTATGTTGCAAGGCCGCTTGGAAATAAAGAAATAAGAGGGAGCTTGTTCAATTTCTCTTCATTTCTTTTATTCTTTTAAATCAACAAAAAATGGCTAAGAAGGTTTAAGAAAGCTTTAGATAAGATTAAACAGCTAAGTGAGTTCTACAGAGAGAGAAAGAAACATTGACAATAAGATAGAGAGAGAGAATAATTTTGAAAGAGCAAGGAGAAAATTTTTGGGAAGAAATGGTGCAAGGAACAAAATAAATTTGTTAAAATTGATTGTGGTAAGGTAATTACTTGATTTAATTTTTTTTAAGTTATAAAGTTTTGATAAGGGGTGGAAATCCCTAATTTTATTACAAATTAGAGTTTATTTTGAGTTAATGTAGAAAAGAAATAATGGTGTGTGGGTAAACTCATTTTTGTTCACATAAAATAGCTAAAAATAAAAATAAAAGAAAAAAAATTACAAATAGAATATGGGTTTTTAAGTTATGCATGGAGCCGATCAGGTGTGAAAGAAAATGAAGAATCTGAACTCTCTAGCAATGTAAATATACTATTTTAAGGTTAGAAATGAAATCAATTTGGGTTATACTAGATGCAAGTAAATTAGTTAAGACAGATTTGTTACAATTTAGTTAAAAATAAATGTTATTATCTTGGTGTGTTGGAAGGAAGATGATGGTATATAAGTAAATTGGTTAAAGAAAATTAATTATATTGAATTAAAATAAAATGGATGTTGATGTTTTGGTTGTATTGGAAAAAAGATAAGTACATGAAAATAATTGGAACATAAAAATGTAAAGTTTATATCAAGCATAAAGAAATATCTCAATTAATGATTAATGTTCAGAAAGGTTTAAATGACAAAATGGTTATTGATTGGTTGAATCTTGAGGTTTTGGAAGGAGGTTCGTCATGGAGCTGGTTCTCTTCGAAGCACACACCATAGGAGCTCTAGTTTAGGGCTCATCCCTAGTTATTGAATGCTATTGTTTTTTGTTTTTATTTTTTTTTTAAATTGATGGAAAGTTATTGTTTACATATTAATTATTAGTTCTAAAGTAATACAAGTTGACATTGAAAGAACTTAATTATCTTCGGGGTGGGATAATAAATTTTGAGAATTGAATTTCCTTTGGGGGCGGGATTATACATTATAAGGATTTATTTGTTTTTAGGGTAAGACATTAAGATCTTAAAGATTAAATTGCCTTCAAGAAGGTTATCATAAATTTTGTGAAGATCGATAATATATGTTATTAGAATAAAGATCTTATATAAATTGAATCCAATATTTTTTGAAATGCTGATTATTTTTCATGTCTGAAGAAGATTAAGGGTAGCAAGTAGAAATAAGGATTGTATATTGTGAATGGTAAGGAGGAATAGATTTGTTTGTCGATATAAATAGCAGAAATTGAGGAGATTAAAATGTATTAAAGGTTTAATTATAATAGCACATGCATACTTATATTTCGTAATTTAATAGTGTTTTACAAGTACTTCTCATGCACCTCCTCAGTAGTCCTTGGATCATCCTATCTTCATTTACTTATATAGGTTGTCTAGGAAATGAAGAGTTTTTGGCATGTAAACTTTCAAATATTAAAATTAATTAATGTAATCTTTAAGTAAGTTGATCCTTAAAAATGCTTTTTTGATTTTCCTCAATTTGTTGGTTATGTAATGCTAATGTATTGTATGAATTGTGTGGAGAGTGCATTGCGAAAAAAAAGAAAATCTAGATTTAAGTATGTATTTGGACGGGAGGTAAGCCTGAGACCACTTTGAATGTTTTGAATGGAATATGTATACTTTGCTTCCTAAAAGATTAAATATAAGAAAATTAAATTTGAGTAGTGTTCTGTATAGAGAAAATGCTGCCAAAATGTTATTGAAATGAATAAATTTTATAATTGTACAGTATTTACCATGATGATAAGTTCGCAAAGTGAACTAATATGGTTATCTTTACATGCTAGGGCTACGTCTCTGAATCGATGCTTGTCAAAAATTAGAATATAAATTAAGGTTCATTACATAAATTGATAAAATGAAAAGTGAGATTTAAAGGATTAAATTTTAAATAACTATTAAAATTAATGATACCTTCAAGTAGATGGTGAAGTTACCCTAAGAAGTAGAATATTTCATTATGTGTGTGTGTATAACCTCGAGGAAGAGGTATAAAGAATGAAACACAAGTAGAGATTGAAGTTGGAAAGACTGTGTTATTACATGTTTATGTCATTTAGTATAATGAATAATTTAAGGAACCAGATAATAAATTGTATTATTATGAATAGTGAATATGACTTCTTGTTGAGTTGAAATGTAAAGATTAATGTAGAAACTAAATTCTTGCAGGAAACTAATTTATTAAAATGTGGCCAAGCCATGAAAGGTCTCAAATGTAAGGTGAAATTTTAAAATTAATTTGAAGTGTTGTAATAAATTCTTTAGTCAAGATAATTAGTAATTGTTATGTTGTTAAGAAAAGAAAATATTTTTTTTTATGATGGGGGCTAATGATATCAACGGGATCACGTTGATATTGACATTAACATGAAATTGATTAGCCATTCCATGCTATGGAGACTAATGACACAAGTTAGGTTACACTGGTGTTGACATAATAAAAAAATTGATTAACTATCTAAGGATTGGAAGCTAATGATACCTGGGTAATTGGTATTGGAAAAACCTTGATTAGTTGTTTTTGTGCTGATGACTAATGATATTAATTTGAAATCAATATCAATAATAAGTGGTTGAACCAGGTTATAGGTGGTAAAGAATATCAAGGTGGCTGATATCGATAATTAAGCTCGTGTGTGAGGATTTAACGAAAAGAAAAACATTGTTTAACTAATTTAATGAGAAACAATAATTTACACCTCCTGTTATTATGATTTAAATGTATAATCTTGATATGTGAATTTTATCATGTATGTTAGCTTACAAGTTCATCTCATCCAAGATAGGAGTAATTCCTCAGTTGAAGCTGCACTTTTTTTTGTTGTTATAGATTAGGTAGAACTTTATTAAAGTTGAAAAACTCACGTTTTCTATATTCTGCTGAAATTCTAGTAGGATATTTGTTTAAAAAAATTACCCAGTTTTTCTTGAGTTCAAAGCTGATGTGCCGTGAATGATTCAAAAATCAGCAACAATGAATCTAATGAAAATGGATGAAGGATGGGTCTGGTTGTGTTGTCTTTCTTTTGGTGTTTAGGCTGGATTATAGTGATTTTAAGGTAAATAAGATGGGGGATAGACTAGAATGATACTTTGATAAGTCGATCTGGACGCCACAAAGATCAATCTAGGATTTCGACGCCACACTCTTTGTGATTGAAGAGTGATAAGTCAGGTAGGGTTCTTCACAAAATCAATTTGGAAGAACAACTCGTAATTCTGTGAATTAAGTTTCAAATATTGGCCAAAAGTGTTTTATTACATATTCTGATACTATATTTATAACTGGAACATCCCTCCAAAGTTAGGAAAAATTTAACATGGCAGAAGTCAAGCCCAAAAAATAGACTTTGACAAACTAACCTAGACAAATTAACTAGCACACGTTTTTTGACCTTTCTAATATAAACAGACCAAATTTAAAACAACCATATCTTCTTACACAAAAGTCCAATGCAATCATGGTTGGACAATCTAGAAAGAACATGTTCTGAACTTGAAATCCACCTAGATTAATCTTGTTTTCACATGCAATGGATGACTTCAAATTCGGGTTCAAATTCATTTGCTATTCTGACCATAAACAGCATCAATTCCTTCACTTATTTGCATATCAACCCAAATTCAAGTAGCCCAGCATCAAAAGAACCATTAAGGGCTTTTCCCATCTCTAAGTTTCAATTGTAGGCAAATAAACATCCTTGAACCAATTTCAAACTGATTGTTAATTTTTAACTCCGACGCAGCTGCTTATGAAAAATTTATATAATTAAGAATTTAAAAGGTGTTACACCACACAACCCTCATTCATCAATAAACAATATCTCTCTAACTTCTGAGGCCAACCTTTTCATTAAAGACTATTCTTAAGTTGGCTTAACCATCATTACCAATAATGACTTGTTCTTAAGCAAAAAACTTATCCACTAATAACAAGTGTGATACACCAACCATTACTCAATCTTATAGGAAGTCATATATTCTCCATCATTTTTTCGTCTTTATCATATAAGTTTATATAACTTATGGTATCTATAAATACCACAAGTCATTAAGTAAAAAAAGGGTAAACTAAAGCTAATTTGACTCCATTACTTGCATGTCCAACACACCTTTACTTTTCTATTTCATATATATTTTTTTCACACATATTTTACTCCTCATATATTTACCAACTTATGCATTAAATGGTCTCTATTTTGACAAGGGACTTGTTTTTCAAATGAACACCCACTGGACAAAGTCAAGACCAGTTACCTCATCCTAGGTCACAACCTTAAAAAGCATAAATATAGTTTGAAGTTTTTCACAACTTCATCATTAACGTCGTCTATAAAAACTGACAAAAGCTAGTTTATTCCCTTTCACTCCTTATTCTTTCCATTGCTGAAAAACTCTAGGATAGGAAAGAGTAATTAATCTCCTCATCACATGAACTCTATCTCCTCTAAATTTCAATCAACTAATTCATTAAATACAAGTGCTTAACAATGTTATTTGAGCCATATAAGAATAGCTTCACACTCTCTTATTTCATCAACAAGAAATGCAACACAACTTTATTACATGCACCAAATGCATAAAGACAACTTCAATTCCATTAAAAGACATGAAAAAACAATATGCAAAGTAGACACAACACTCCAGCTCTATGCAGAGTCATTCTCACTATGAAGAACACTCTTTAATAAGTACGAACCATAAGCACGACTATCACCATTAATCTTTATTTTAAGTTTTGCTCATATGCTCTATGTTGTAAAAGACTTCGATGTGAGACTGCACCAATTCTTAAGAATAAGAATGAACACAATTCTTACTAGGTAGAAGACTCTTTATTTTGTTACAGAACACACTCACCTCTCCGAGATTATGTTTATGAAGAGACCAAATTGTACAACTATGATGGTATTATAGATCTTACAGAGCACATCCAAAATATTAGAAGTATCATGAAGCTTGTGACCTAAAAGAGTGAAGCTATATGTAAAATCCTCCTAATGACCTCCTGAGGGTATACTCGGGTGTGGCATCATTGTCTTGAGCCTGATTCCAATATTGGTCTTTATGATCTTTGCGTTAAGCTCATCTCTCGTTTAACACCATTATTCTAGCTAAAACAAGTATGATTGAGCTCTTTGCCATTATTCAATGAGAAGATGAAAGTACTAAAGAATACCTTCATAGATTAAATGAAAAATGCTTAATGTGGAATTCTACTATAACTTATTTTCATTAAAGCCCTGATTAATAGAGTCTATAACTACTTATTATGGGAACAAATGTATACTGTTCATGAGAAAAGTCTTGTCAATATAAAACATGCCATGAAGAATCATATTCGAGTAGAAGGAGAAAGCATGACGAGACAGGGAAACCTATGTTTCCAAATAGCAGAGTATTCGTAATATCATCAATCTCCCTACTTGAGAATCTCAAAAGAAGCACGAATAGATACATTTGTAATCACTTGACATTCTTTAAGCTTCTAACCATACCTCTAACCACTATACATACCAAAGTGATAGATGTTATCCAAGGAAAGAAGATTATGTAATATCCTCATACTATAAAAAATAACATGAACATGTGAAACTCTAATAAGTGCTATTTTTTTTACTATGACAATTTGCATAACATTGATGAGTGCCACACACTAAAAAATAGATAGAAAGATTGATTACGAGGATTTACCTCCAATAATTTATAAGAAAACAAAAGTAACTAGAATAAAGAAAGTAAGTATATATACTTGATGAGTTATATGAAATCAAATAAACTCTAAATTATCTCCATAAATTGTATCTTTACCCTTTCAATTTCTCAAATAAAGTAGTGATGTTTTTCTATGATAAAATCTCAAAGTCTTTATTAAAATTCTATAGGTCTTTGTGACTACTTATCTCCAAAAAAGATTATAAATCATTCTTCAGGTCTTCGCGACCACTTATATATATAAAAGATTAAAGATCTTTCTTTATTCTTTGTGACTACTTATAAGACACTTCCTTTAAAATTCATTTATGGATGCATAAATATCATTTATCTTTATACTATATTTTTTTTTATTGCTTAGAGTGCTTCAATTAATAAGCAAGACAATTAAACTATCCTCTCTCTCTCTCTCTAAAATTTTTGAAGAAAAACTCTAATACAAGCATGTAAATAAAAGCCAAAGATAACATTTTCATGCCACATAGCTAAGAAGGTAATATAAGTATTTTCTCCTCTAATTTTGGTCAAAGTCTTCCAAACATATTTGTTTAAAAGACTTAGAGCCTAATTTTGGTCAAAGTCTTTCTAACATATTTGTTTAAAAGACTTTGAGGGCAAATGATGATGATGATGATGATGATGATGATACGGGGAATCATCTTTGGTTGACGAGCTCTCCTTCTCATTTTCCTTACCTCTCAACCTTTTTCTTTTTTATTATCTTCTCTTATTTTCTCTCATATCATTTCTTTATTCAGCTATCCACGTGTTTTCAACCTACATGTCAAGAATCAAAAATATTTTTATTCCTAATAATACGCCACCTACCGCACACCATACCACCTTCTCTCTCTCTAGATCCAACCTCTATCTAACATTTGAGGCCAACCTTTCCACCAAAGGCCATGTCTAAACTTGACTTGATCACTTTCATACCAATGACTTAATCTCAAGCACCAACTTTCTAATTAATGGCAAGCATGACACGCTAACCAATACTTAACCTTTTGAGAAAGCATATATTCTCCATCAGCTTATGTGACAATTGTTATTTATAAATACCACAAATCACTAGGTAAGAAAAGGACAGACTCAAGCCGACTTTACTCTATTACTCTTTTATCCAACACACCCTTACTCTCCTATTTCATACTCTTTCTTTTCACATATATTTCACTTCTCTCTCATTTACTAACTTTAGTATTGGAGGGTTCCATGTTTTGATAGGGAACTTTTTTTTTCCAGGTGAACACTTACTAGACAAGACCAAGACTAGACATCTCAACCCAAGACACGACCATGGAAAGCCCAAATCTAGTATGGATTTTTTCATGACTCCATCAATATACAATTAAAAAACTAAACTGTTAGTATCACTATTACCTACAATTCTAAAACAATTGGGATTCTTTATCGTGCTTCTTTATTTATATAAATAGTAAAACAAGTTAGTATATTTGTTTAATTTACATGATAATAACTTTGTGTCATGGCTTAGTTGGTTAGTATTTGTATCTAAGCTTATGGGTTGCGGGTTTGAGAGCTAAGAGAGGTAATATTTTTTTTAAGGTGACAAACTACTTGTCATCTTTGTTTTTTTTTCCTCATAAAAATAAGAGGTGGAAGACATGTTGTCCATCCCTTTAATAAATACAAAAAATAAAGCAATGCTAGGTGTGAGGGCTTGCCTGTGCGTGCTTGACTTGCTATTAGCAGGCAAAGAGCTAAGCCTGACCCTTTTTTTTATATATTTTGTTTTTTTTCTTTGGTTTTATTTTTTGACACTCTAGACAAAAAATTATCAGATTCACATGCTTTTTAGTCTGACATGGTTTTTAAATGTTATTACAAATTTCTATTTGAATTTTAATAATTTTTTTCAATTATTATGTATAGTTTATGAAAATAATAATACTAATAACAAATTGTTCATGAAAATTCTATTCAAATCGTTTATTTATTCTTAGAATTTTTAAATATGTTTTGAACATAATTTTATAACTTTTTTAACTTTCAATCATATATAAAATATGAATATACTATTTTGATACTTCTTGTTAATTTATTGTAAAAATCATAAAATATATATATATATTTTTTTATCAAAGACAATAATTCCAGCTAAAAACCTTGTATTTGTAGAGATAAGTAAGATATACGTTAACACAAATATTTATCTTGATAAAAAAAACATTTTAAAGTAAATATATTTTTAGATTTAATAACAAAACCAAAAAATTTCATAAGATTTAAACATTTATTTAGGGTGGGCATATAAAGTGGTATATTCTATTTCTTAGAGATACTGATACATTATAACCAGATAAATAGAAATATACACAACCTTCCAGTTGTGAACATCCCTTTTTAGCAAATTATTTCGAGGAAGAAATATGTACTTTACAGTAGAACCTATATTTTTATGAAAAAAAGAAATTACATATTAAAAACCTAAATGAAAGTGACAAGTAATTTTCTACAATAAAGAAATATTAGAAAATTATTAATTAAACTGATCCGAATATAAATTCATGTAGAATAAAAAAAAGAAAATTATTAATTAATCTACTAATCAGTAAAAAAAGAGAGAAAAGAATTAGCATTTTGTCCATTAAACAAAGCCCAGAGATATTTTTAATCAGCAAAGCGAGGCTGGTGGAGGAAGAAAAATCAGTAGAAATTAAAAAGAAAAAAAGCAGTAGGAAGAGGAAAACGATGGGAAGTTGGGATTCAGCACCAGCGGCGATCCTTGCAGTATGGGCGCTGCTTTCTTCCATTCACGCGTTGGACATAGATCACACGACTGAGTGAGCACAAATCTCTCTCTCAGATTCATTCTGTTTATGCATGTATTTTTATGAAATTAAAATTGAATAATTCTAAAATTTGGAGCAGAAACGGAGGCTTAGGGCGTAGAGTATTACTTAGTTTCAAAGAAACACCTCACGGCACTAACCTTACCTTCGATTGCTCTCCTTCGGGTCCCTGTGTTCCCTGCGCCTACTCTGAGAAGGTTTATTAATATTCTCCTTTTTTTATTTTATTTTCTTTTTCTAATGATAATATTAATAATAATCCCTTGAATTTTGTCACTTATTTTGGTATAATAATTGCGGTATTTAATTTCATAATTTGTTTCCCAATTATTAAATTCCTTCAATTTGTTTATAATAATAATAATAATAATCACCACCACCACCATCATATTGTTAAGATTTGAGGATTTGGTGGTATCTTGCTTTTCTTGTTTTGGTAGAGTGATGAAAAATATCGATGCAGCGAGACTGGCCATCGAATCCCTTTCAAATGTGTTGAAATTGATCATGATACAGAGAATGAAAAGGGGAAGCACCATTCTCCAAATGGTCGATCTGCTGTTGAAATCTCTGATGATGCAAATCCTCATGTAATGTTGCAAGAGACCACTGCCTCAAATGAGGGTAGAACTTTACTGGATGATTCGTCTACAGCCAAGGGTGGATCACAGGCTTATATCACTTACAGAAGCTGTATATCAGTTAATACAGAGAAGTTGTCAGTACTTGGTTTTGAGGTATGTCTGTGTCTTTTTAAATATCCTTTTTCTTTGTTGTTTATGTGATCGTGTCCTGTGATAATTGAATTGTTGTTTGTTATCATTATATAGCAATTTAAGTGATGTTAGGTAAGAAATATAGATGATTTACAGAAGGCTTTGGTACTAAATTCATGTAGGACAACTTTAGATGCATGTCCCCTAGAGGATTTGTCTCAAGTTACGGTTGATATTTGTGAATTTGGATATTAATATTGCTATCAATGGTAATCCAATGCTATTGTAACAATGAAGTAGGAGAAGAAGAAAATAACGTTTGGAGAAAAGAGAAGAGAAAGAACACTCAAGGTTGCAGCTCTGAAGCTAAACCAAATACTTGTAACTCCATTATCAAAGTTCTTTGATTATACAATATAGGAGCTCCTGTTATAGGCACCAAAGCATTAGTAGTCCAGAATTTAACAGGATATTGGAATTCAAATAAGAAAAGCTCATAGGCCTGGATGTTTGGTTTTATATTTTCCACCACTCAAAGAAGGTTTAAGTACTGGTACCAACAACAACAAATACATAATAGAATTCATTGAATTAATATTATAGTTGTCAAATAAACTATTATTCCTAAATGTTGTTAAGATTCCTAAGTAGACTACATTTACATGGAAAACTTGACTTCCATCTGAAGTGTCAGGACCTGTGATAATCATATCATCTACATACAACAAAAGAATAACTGGTTCACTAGAAGAGTGACACGCAAAAAGAGCAGAATCACGTGGACTAGAAGAAAACCCATTCCTAGTAACTGCAGGCTGATAACGTTCATACCAGGCACGGGGAGACTTGCCCATACCTGGCTGGTAGTCCACATAAAAGGCAATTTCCAATACATTTCAGAATGCTTTGAGCGTGAACCCGATAGAGTGGACTTCTAGAGTAGTAAAGCACCAACTAACGCCCCCCTTCCTTGAAGGCAAGAGAAGAAAAAAAAAAAAAAACAAGAAACTAGAAATGTTGTTAAGATTCCTAAATTTCCTCACTAGACTAGATTTACAAGGAAAACTAAAACATAGACAAATAAAAAATCAAATTAAGATAATTTATGTATCTCTTTTCCCATGGCTGCATCACAGTGGTCCTTTGACTGTTCACTGTTTTGCCCCAATCCTTTAATTGCAAGAATGATGTAAATTGAAAATTCAAGAGGTTTGCTACTTGTTTGCTAAATTTCTGCCTCCTTAAACTGAGTCGAACGTGCATTTATCATAAGACTAATGCAGTTCATCCTCCTGAATTTTATGACTAATAAGAAGAATGATTAAATTCTAAATCTATATGTAATTGGTTCAATTTGTTGATATGCTGGTCAATATAGATTTAGATCCAAAGGTTTCAAACTCTCACTACATCGAGAGGAGTCCCAACCTTGCTGAGTGAGAATTAATTCATCAAAGCCCTTAGGAGTTCGCTTGAGAAATTATTACTAATGCTTATTGTTAATACTTAGTATTTTTCTTTTCTAAAGTATAGTGGTGCATGTTCTCAAGAGATGTGCTACTCAGTTAGCACTGCAGTCAGAATTTTGTCTGGGGAATGTTGAGCCTCAAAATGGGAGCCTTGAGGTTTTGGTTAGTTAGGTTCTGTATGGGCAATGCTTCTTGTTGAGGTCACAACAAAATACCATCACAGGACTTCAATTCCTACTCTGAAGAAAGAAATGTCTTCTGATTTTTATATATTAGTAAGTTTGATGATTTTTTAAAGAAGACAGTTCAGAAAGAAAATATAGATATATCTTCTCTGTATGGCATGCATACCATGTCTTTCTATCTGAGAATGGCAGTGAATGAAAAGTACAAAGTGTGCACGAGAGAATCAACTTTCTGAATAGATTCAAGGAGGTCCATATTTGAATGGAATGTTATGAGCCACAGCTTCATTTTCTAGTTTCTTTCTTTTTTGTATTTATTGTGTGAAAGTTGGCAAGAAGAATTCCAAGCACTCTGCTTATGTAGTATTCTAATGTTAGCCTTCATTCTTATGGTCTGAATCACTTTGGACAGGGGATTATTTTGTGTTTGTTACTCGCAAGTGGTTCAGTTGTGTACTTCCGAAGAAAGCAGACTGCTACTGTGGTGGCCGGAGCTGGAGTGGGAAGGATCCAGATGAATAGATTTTAACTCTGAAACTTTCTCGAGTTTCGTAGTTTTCTCCTCCACATGAAACCAGTTTAGAATGATATCTGAGGTTTAGAAGCTATTAGATTTTCATGTAGAAAAGGGTCAAGTGTTTATCATTTGCAGTTTTTTGCTCTAAAAATGTACTGTAGTGTAACATTTTTCTGATTTGTAACCTCGACAAAGCCTATGAACCACCGAGTAAAAGCTATGAAAGTTCTTTAGATGGTAAGAATGCAGAGGTTCCTTGTATATCATGAACGCATTAATGACTCATGCTTTCCGTAATGGCATCTGTCCCATCATCCCTTGGACTAGGACTATATTTATTTATAAATGCACGCACCTATTGTTGAAAGTGAACAAGGACTACGTCGAGCGTGAGTCAATTTTGTTGGAACATTACTATGTAGTTACTGGCCCTCTCTCAACCCTTTTCAAAGTAACTGTTATGCAGCATTCCCTGTCTCTATTTTTGAACGAAAGCCATGCAACATATTCTAGGCTTAAGCATCCCTTTTGCCTGTGGTCTTGTTTATAAATCAGAATAAAGTAGGCAACATGCATTTTGCTCACAAAAACAAACCTGCACTCTAACTTGAATTTGTAAAATTACAGAACAGGATATACCATGTTATTGCTGCTTCCTTCTTCTGAGAATATACAAGACATAAGGCCATTGATGCCTTCTCAGTTTTTCTATGACTTGAGCGTATCAACACCGCACCAGCACCAGCACCAGCAGCACAAACTCCAACTAAAGAATGATGTTGTCGATCAACCTCACCTTAAACAACAAAAGCTCCTTTTTAAGACACATCTACAGTGATACAGCAACAAACAAGGATTCCAAACAGCTGGCAGGAATATGAAAATTACAAAAAATAATCAGGGGTCTTGCGAGTGGTGTCAGGTTCAATTTGCCGGGGTGCTGGATCAAATTGAAGGAAATTCTGGTCCATATTCTCTCCAATCTCTAGAATTGCAGCCATATTACCACAACGGTAGCAATAGTTTGGAGCACTAAATACAGTAACCACATTCTTTTCCTGAAGTAAAAATTAAAGACATTGATTTAATAACCAGCATGCTTCGTATAGAAAAAAAGCACATGGAAAGAAGAAACAAAGTTGTCTTGTCCAGGTTTAGTCACCTGACACCAATTGTACCCTTCCATGACAAGCTGGTGAGCCCGTGAAATTAAAGTGAGTCCATTAGTATGGTTGAACAAATGAGCTATATCCTGTCCAAATGTATATCCAGCACCACGAGGAGATATTCCCCACCCACAACGATCATCTGGATCAGACCACAAGAGATCACACATTGGCCCTTCATGTGGAACCTACTTGTGCAGAGAATGACAAAGATGTGATTGTTTAACCAAAATCAACAGAAGAATACTATAATCTAGCAAAGTTAAAAAGCTGTTGGCAATGCACTGAATAATGCACAAGTGTATAGCCCTAGAAACAAGAAATGGCTGACACGATAGAATTGCAGTGCAATAGGGTAGAAGGGAATGCTGCTATCATTATTTTAATCCTTGATCAGAAAAGAAAATGCTAAAAATTAACAAATGTCATTGATATAACCAAGTTTTAGATGTAATAATAATTTTTATGATAGTTACTTTCCGTGACTCTGAAAAAAACTTGCATGAAGTTCCTATAACAGAGAAAAGGCCATCATGCTTGCTTGTATTGCCTTCAATTACTAACTGATTAGCACACCATAACCATTAAAAACTTAAAGTTCATATTCCAGCCTTGATAATGTTAGACTTTGAAGAATGAGAAGCAGCTACCCATACCTCTTGTATGCGGTCTAAAGCTCGGATGTTATCTAACGTATCAAGAGATGGTGAAAGTCCTCCATGCAAACAGAAGATCTACAACAAGAGATAGAAGCACTAAGAAAGAAGCTGGCAATTGATTACACGAAGCAAAAATCATGAAAACACTTATGACTCAAACCTGGCTCTCAATGAGGGCTGTAAGGGGTAGATAATCAAAAAGGTCAGTGAAATACTTCCAGACATTAGCATTTCCATATTTTCTCAAGCACTCATCATAAAAACCATACCTGAAAACAAATAGAAACAAAGCACATCAGTAATCAAAGTGAGTTAACAGAATGATTACCAGCATGTGTTTGCATATGCATGTGCAATTATGCCTGCATGTGAGAGAGAGAGAGAGAGAGGGGAGTGCTCAAGGTAATAGAACATTCTTAGAACAAAGTTTAGCCTTTGAGGCTACAAGCTAGCTAAGATGTTCTTTTGGAAGGGAAAAAACAAGTGGGTTTAATGTCTATAGTGCAAAGAATAGGTCTCAGACTACTGGAAATATCAGCAGCGTATACTTTTGGAAGGGAGGACAAGTGAACTTAAAGCTTGCTGAGTATGGTGGAGAAGAGACAACTGCAAAGGCTTCTTCACTTAGTTGATTGTTGAGTAGCAAGTCCCCAGAATATCATCAAATGACATAATAAACCATTGCAACAACATTTGTATCTGAAAAACAAATCAGTCATCATCCTAGATCTGTGTAGCCTGCCTTATGACTTGAGACACCAAAATTGCTTTGCATAAAGATTCCAAATATATGTGGCTCCATAGCGTTTCCTAAAAATTTCTTCTTTACAGAAAGGTTTCAGATGAAACCAACTTATAACTGTATGAGCACACATCACCATAAAACAATCTAAGGACTCACAAGAATGGAACCCAAAAGCTCCACTAATGAGAAGGAGTTAACTTAACTCACAAGGCCAGGTACTATGAGAAGGAAGTGGTCTCCATATAGAGTATTACATCTTTAGATCAGAGCAGCCAATAACACAATATTCTGTGCAGATATTTTATATTTACTACTGTATCATTATGACAGGAACTTCAAGACAAACAAAAAATCTAACAAAGAAAAACAGAAATGAAAGAAATATGCTCTTACTGAAGAATCATACAAAAATGGCTCATTGTGCTCTTTGAGCAGTATCAGAATTCATATTACTCAATCATAGGCAAGCTTCCATCAAGAAGGAAAAACAAAATCTTACACTTGAGTAATCTGCCTGCTCTCATGGTTTCCTCTAAGAATTGTAATTCTATCTCTATAACGAACTTTCAAGGCCACTAAGAGCGTGACCGTCTCCACTGAATAGTACCCACGATCTGCATTGATGTAATCGACAATATTAGAAAATGATTGTGTTGTAAGTGTAAAACATTGAAAGAATGCCAGAAACCATTCCCATTCAACATCCCATAAAAAGAAAATCTTAACAACGGAAGTGATTACTATATATAAAAAAACCCCAAAACCTAACCACATACATAATGTGCAATGGTCAGTATTTCTATCATAAACTAATCATATCCCTAGCTCCATCAGCCGAAATTCAGCCCCGCCCGGATTTCGACCAAGCACACAACTTAGTTAACACAAATGCAAATGAAATTCAACTCCTAACAGTCAAAATTTGCAGCTCAATCAGAAATGCATTCAATTTTGTTATCAGCAACACACACACACACACACACACACACACACACACACACACACACAAAAAGATAATCGGTATCAATTAAAATTAGCCGTAAATCAATTTTAATAACATAAAAGAAAGAAAGGAAAAAAAAGGAAGAGAGACTGACCTACGTAATCTCCCATGAAGAGATAATTGGTATCAGGTGCATTCCCTCCTATCCTAAAGAGCTCGATGAGATCGTAGAACTGGCCGTGAATATCGCCACAAACGGTGACCGGACATTTCACAGGCTGCACGTTCCACTCCTCCACCAGAATCGCCCTCGCCTGATCACACAGCGTCTTCACCTCCGCCTCTCCCAAAGGCTTGCACTCCATCAGCTGCTCGATCTGATGGTCCAGATCCCCGTGCGACGACGGCATCCTCTCTCTCTCTCTCTCAATCTTAATAACTAATATTTTTACAATAATAATAGTAATAGTAATAATAAAAATAGTAATAATAATAATAATAGTAATAATAATAATAATAATAATAATAATTTCTTTAAAGTTTGGATGGATTTTTGATAGGGTTTCTAAAATAGAGTGGAGACTGGAGAGGAGCCTCTCTGTCCTTTATTTTCTCTTCTCCGTGAGCCGTGAGGTTGAGAATAATTATTTTTTAAAAAATAAATAAAAAATTATGTGTCGTTTTGTACGACTACTAATAATAATTGTTATTGTTATTGGAAAATTAAAAAACAGAAAGAGAGAAAGAAAGAAGCAGCAGCACCAGCAGGAAAGAAAAAGGAGAGGAGATCTGAAATGGAAATGAAATGAAAGTGAAATGCAAATGAAATTGAAGATTTTTCTTTCTTTTTCCTAGTTTGTCAAGGAAATAAATTATCTTGTAAGCAATGAGAAACTTGTTTTCTCCGGTGCTCCGCCGAGTCAAGATCACAAAGGGGAGACACGTGTCGGTAAAGCTCCCCTTTTTTGAGTCACCAACAACTACTGTTAGGAGGACGACGGGGAGGGGTGGGTGCTGAAATTATTTAATTTAATTTAAGTTAAGGAGGCTTTGCACGTGGACTGTGTTTGCGGCCTTGTTCTTGATGAGTTTCAAGTCTTAACGAGTCAAGATTTTTATTTATTTATTTATTTATTCGGTCAAAAAGAATATCATAAAAATAAACTATATAATATATCATATATAAAAAAATACTTAATAGATCATTATTAGTTATATAAGAGAACCAATTCTGTGTAAAAATACTTGATTTGAAAAGAGTATTTAAATTCTAATAATCATCACTTAAGAGAGATTTATTGATAAATACTAAATATATTATCTTACCTTGAAAAACTTATACTTGCCAAAACTAAAAAGACTTCAACCGATTTTTCTCCTGCATGACATTATAGAATATATCCCAATGCTAAAATGTAAATTAAACTCTATATCTAATTAATAAATATAATAAAATATTAACATAATTCCTAATAAATATATTAATGTTTTTTTATATTATATTTTTATTTATACATCACATAAAATCTTAAATATTATAGAATAAGTTGCTTAAATCACACTAATCTATATAGTACCTTATTAGAATTTTATTTTGACCAGTAGAATTCTAGATAATATTAAAAATAGGTTACCAAAAGCCATTAATTGAAACATAATAAATAATTAAAATTCATAGAATTCTACAAATATTTTAATCAGACTTTTTTTTTTATAAGAGATTCTTAATTATTTTCTTATATTTTTTTAAACTTCTTTAGAGAATAATTATACATTTTGACATGCTCTACTAATATTTAAAATAACTTCCTAAAATTTGTTTCAATATCTTTAATATTTGTCTTTTTTATGTTAAAAAAATCAACTCTTTGACATGAATGTTTTTGTAAAAAATATAATACTAATTTTATTTTGTTTTACAACATCATCGTATCTGAATACTAATTTCTCTCATCTTACTATATATGCTATTATCATGTTTTCATTAAATGGTTTTGAAATTGGGGTCTTTTGTTATTTATAACTTAACTAGATTGATGACTCGCACTGTAATGTGAAGCCAAACTAATTTTTTCTCAATGTAAAAAAAAAAAAGATGATTAGGTGACGTTATTGTTTTTAAATAAATAAGACAAATGTGAGACTCGGGTCATTGACTCGACTAGGTTCAAAAGGCTCGGTTAAATCAATAATATGATTAAAAAAATATGAGTGACAGTAAATAAACCAAAATAAATAAATTACAATGATTAATTAAAAAAATAAACTCTTGCCAATATTATGAAAAACATATTCCCCCAATATTCTTAAAATATTTTCATGATCTTATTTAATAATAAAATAAAAATCAAATGAGAATAAGCTAATTTTAGAGAAAGAAACATAATTGAATCATAACTCCTAATAAATCAAATATTAAAGGATAAAATTAAAAAAAAATAATAATTAAAAAAGAATAAAAAAGCTGATCTAAGTCCATTTGAGTCAGCCATGCAAATACATGATATGATCGTGAAACTGAGATAATCCTTTAGAAAACAAATTGAATAAAAATAAAAAGCTCAATTCTCAAACTAACTCAATATTGATGGATAAAATTGAATTTTATTTTTGAAAAAAGGAAAGGAAAAAAAAAGATCAGAATCAACTTGGGTTAAACATCTAAACTTGCAACTTGGAACTTAAAATTGGGATAACCCTTTCATAACTCAAATTTAGGTCCTAAAAATTGTTTTATATTTGCTTTTTTATTTAAAAATCCAAAAACAAAATCATAAATTCAAAATCCAAAATTATTTTTAAGACACAAATAGATGAGTTTTTGAGTTACAACATGTCAAAACACTAGAAGGATAATGCAATTGGAATATTGTTGACGAGATAGGATAAAGAAGGATTTGATTGAAAGAAAAGTAAGATTGAAAGTTAATTTGACCAAAATTAGAAGAATTAATCAAGTTCAAGGACTTAATTAAACTTCTAATGGGTTTAATTGACTTAATTAAGGGCTTAATTGAAGAAAATTAAGTTTAAAAGTCCATTTGACCAGAATTGAAAGGATTAATTAGATTGAATGACTTAATTAAACTTTTAATGAGTTTAATTGACTTAATTAAGGATTTAATTAAAGCAAAAATAATTTTGCAAGTAAATTTGTCCAAAATTTGAAGAATTAATTCAGTTTAAAGATTTAATTAAACTTTTAATTGGTTCAATTGACTTAACTGAGGTCTTAATTTAAATAAAAATAAGTTTTCAAGTCATTTGGACAAAATTGAAAGAATTAATTAGGTTTAATGACTCAGACCTCTTGATCTCACAGTCAAGCAACCCACACACAAACGATTCAAGTCTCGAAAAGCTAAGTAAATAAAGTTTGATAGGAGTGTGACACAAATATAACTTATACCTAGGCACCGACATTATTGTAATTGAACCCCCAACCAACAAATAACAATTCATGAATGAAAAGTATATTGGATTGACACCACAAAGTCAGTTGCACTTCGATAAGTTGTTTTTAGTCCTTTAGAGAACCAAGAAAGAGAGAATATCTCACCCACATACCTAACAACAAGTTGCAACAAAACAAAGTAATTTTTTTCAATAATCCAAACATGAATCACATCTGAACATAAGTGTTTTTATACTTACCTAATATGAAATAAACCTTAGTGGACCCCTTTTGTGAACTTATATGAGGCTCACTTACAATTACACATGAAACCCTAAGTGTTTAAACCCAAAACATAAAATTGAAATTGAAATTAATAGGTCTGATGGCTGCCGTACAAATACAAAGAAAATTAACATAAGATAGTATGATTTTCCCTAGTTTAGAAGTCATTAATGTCGAAATAAACATTCTTGTAGTTGTAAGAGTGTTTTCCACCTTTAAAGATCCCTTGTTAGCTAGGAGAACCTGATCTGATTTGGTCTGCAATGTTGCTGCCCATGTGTTTCCTTGTTTAACTTAGATTTCCTTGTAAGACTTGGACAAATAACAATGCAAATTTATTTAACTTAATTAATCCTTCCTAATTTAGGAACTAGATCTAGCTGAAATTCCTTGCTTCATTAAGAGAATAATATGCTGACTTGGACATCTTGTTATATATGGAAAATAAGCCAAGTCAAGGCTGACTTGGGCTTGAACACATAAACCCTTTATGGAACTCGGGTTGAGCCTTTTTTGGACTTGGATTAAAGATGAATTAGAGGTTGTCCATTAAGCTTCTTAAGCGTCTTTTGCTCTTTTAGGTCCATCTTGCTCCATATATGCTAAACTAGCTCATTCAATGCCTCTTTAAGTCTCTTAGCCCCAACCCTTGTAATCGGCCCACTTGGCTTGGCTCCTCTAATGGGTCAATGGTGTGTCTAGGATTAGTGTTGAGCTAATCCTCATTATTCTCTCTATTAGTTTAATATGCTATGTAAGTCTCTTAGCCCCAACCTTTGTAATCGGCCCGCTTGGCTCTTTTAATGGGTCAATGATGTGTCTAGGAGTGGTGTTGAGTTAGTCCTTATTTTTCTCTTTATTAGTTTAATATGCCATGTAGTCAATCAGTTGGTTACATGTGGCATTATTATATTCATATAAATGCATATGTATTATTAATAAAAGCTTAATTTATCTTTAATATTCATATAATATTATATTAATAAACTAGAGCAAAGATAAAGTCTATAAGATAAAAATGCTTTGCAAATGAAATTATAAAGTTGTTATAATTATGGAATTCCTATTTCATCAAAGCATTGTTTCTAAAATGTTCATGATCGATGCTCTCTTAAATACCAGACACTCATTAGAACCGTAAAGACTAGTACATATTATGTTATTTCTTTTATGAATGAAAATAGTTGCTTTCATAAGCTGAGGTATAAAGGATACCTAGAACTAATATGTAAGTACTTGTCATAAGACATGTACACTGAATCGACCTGCATGAGAATTTAATATAGAGATATCATCTATGTTTATGAAAAGGCTCACATGATAGTTGTATAAATGATCCTTAGACTTGAGATCACTAAGTCATCTTATATAGATAATGTTATGCTTTGATCATGTTACATGTTATCTTAATCGAGATAACGAAAGGGTAGACATTGGGTGCAACATAAACTATATAAAGATATTTGAGTGATCAAGAGATGATTCATCACCCTAGGTGAATTAAGAAAAGTGTTTCATCTATTCTCAAATAATATTGACTAAGAAATCATTGGTTAATGTGGAATGAGATTTGAAAAGAGTTTTAAATCTTATTCAAATGATCAATGACTATTATGTAGAGAACAAACATGATTTAACTTGGAAGACATACTACATGCTTTAATGTCAAATCAAAACATTATTGATGAAAGAATATTAATTGCACTAAGAAACCGGTCACTAAAAGTTAAGTCATACCACCAATAACTTTTCTAATATTTGGGGGATTATGACATGTTACTAGACGATGCATCTAATCTTTAAATATAAAATATCAATTGTTGAATTAATAATAAATTAAATTGTTTAATTTTTTTTATTGTATTTAATTACAATTACAATTATAATTATAATTTATATTTGGGCTAACATATTAGGAACCTAATAGGTCATACACATCAAGAACCATTAATTAGAAATTAAATTAGGATGATTTAATTAAGTATGACTTGATTAATATATATTCTAGAAATTAAAGGACTAGATTATAATTAATACATGAATTATATTTTTAGACCTAGAAAAATCATGTAAGAACTTAATTGAGTTAATTTCTAAAATTATCTTGAATTAATATATGGATATTATTCAAGAGGTAAATTGATATTTTGTCAATTTATAGGGTTTTTCAAATGTTTCTATAAATAGTAAGCCATGCATTTTATTTTTTAAGTGAGAAGTGGTTGTCTGTTAGAAAGAAAAACTATGTAAGCACAATATTAGAGGTATCACTCTAAACATGACAATCCCTCTCTTCTAAATAGGGATATAGGAGGTTTCTCAGGGGTGGTTCATATGGATTATCGTTGGAGGCTGGACAATTATACAACTTGTGATTTACGACAACCCAACATTTAAGGAATTATTCAAAGTTGAAGAAGATCAATATTCAAGTAATAAATCCCTAAACAACTCTAGATCTATCTAAAGGGATCATATGGACTTCCAAATAATTTTGTTTCATAGTTTCTGATGCGTTTATGATATTCAGGAACCCAACACTCTCTCTCTTTAAAAGGATTCGATCGCAAACCTTCATCACCTACATCAAACATAGTAAGATCAGAAATATTAAAGGTAACATTAACACCATATTTACCAGGCAAATCAACTTTATAAGCATTTTCATTGATACTTTTTAGGATCTGAATGGCTCATCACCTATATCAAACAGAGTAAGATCATAAATATTAAAGGTAACATTAGCACCATACTTACTAGGCAAATCAACTTTATAAGCATTTTCATTGATACTCTTTAGGATCTGAATGACTCATCTCCTTGCGGATGTAACTTGGACTTCTTTTGAGTCAAACATCTCTTTTTGCGCATATGCACCCAAACCCAATCACTAGGCTAAAATACAACCTGTTTGTGCTTTATTTGCATACTCATGGTTACTCTTTCCAATCTATTATCGTACACTCTCATGGAGTGTCTTCATCACCTATGCTTTACGATTTCTATCCAAATTAACCCTTTCATCAATAGGCAAAGGAATCAAATCCATGAGAGTTAAAGGGTTAAACCCATAAACAATCTCAAATGGTGAAAACTCGGTAGTAGAATGCACATTTCAATTATATGCAAACTCTATAAATGACAAATAATATTCCCAATTCTTTAAGTTCTTTCGAATGATAGCACACAAAAGTTGTGTTCAAGTCCTATTAACCACTTCAGCTTGACCATCTGTTTGGGGATGACATGTAGTTGAAAACAACAACTCAGTACCTAATTTTTCTCATAACACCTTAAAAAAATAACTAAGAAAATTAACATCTTTATATTAAAAAAATGCTCCTATAACCGTACTATCTCCCTAAAAAAACAAATCAACAATATTAGTTGCATCATTAATTTTATGACATCGTATAAAATGCACCATCTTTGAAAACCAATCAACTACTGCAAAGATTTAGTCCCTATCATGTTTTGACCTAGATAACCCTAATACAAAGTCCATTGAAATGTCTACCTATGGTCTTTTAGGTACAAGTAAAGGGATATACAAGTCATGCGGTTGAATCCTAAACTTTGTTTTTCTACATGTTATGTATTTATCATATATGTGTTGCATATCCTTTTTCGTTTTTTTGCCAATAAAAATGCTTATGCAACACATCCAAAGTCTTAACAACACTAAAATGCCCTATCAACCTGCCCTCATGTGCTTCATATATAAGCAATTCATGCATAAAATTCAATGGAACATATAAGTGATTTTCTTTAAACAAATATTCATCAAGTCTATAGTTCTTTTCAAAAGTCAAAAACCTCACATGCATCATAAACAATAGCAAAATCATTATCATCCTTGTACAATTCTTTTATGTGTTCAAATCCTAGAAATCTAACATCTAAAGTAGATAAAAGAGCATACTTGTGTGAAAGTGTATCAGCCACAATGTTTTCATTCCCTTGCTTATACTTGATCACATATGAAAATGTTTCAATAAATTCAACCCATTTGGTATGTCTCCTACTTAACTTACCTTGCCCTTTCAAGTGCTTCAACGACTCATGATTAGAATGTATCATGAACTTCTTGGGCCAAAGGTAATGTTGCACGTCTCCGATGCTCTCACCAAGGCATAAAGTTCTTTCTCATGTGTAGGGTAGATTAAAACTGTCCTATTAAGTTTCTCACTTAAATATGAAATGGGCCTCGTGTCCTATATTAACACAGCTCCTATACCTATACCTATACCTGAAGCATTATATTCAACTTCAAAAGCTTATGTAAAGTCTAGTAAAGCTAAAACAGGTGCAAAACACAATTTATCTTTCAATATGTTAAAAGCTTTATCCTGCTCATCATCCCATTTAAATCCAACAGACTTTTTAACAATTCTAGTTAAAGGTGTTGTAATAATACTAAATTCCTTCACAAACCATCTACAAAAGCTAGCAAGTCAATGAAAACTCCTTATCTCAGTCACAGACTTAGGTGTAAGCCAATCTGGATGGCCTTAACTTTCCTCTCATCTATCTTGACACCCTATGCAGTTACTACATATCCAAGAAACATAATTTACTCTGTGCAAAAGGCACACTTATTAGGACTAGCATACAGTTTTTCATTATTCAATACACTAAGCACACTACGCAAATAATCAAGATGCTCATTCAAGTTCTTGTTATAGATTATGATGTCATTACAGTACACAACCACAAATCTACTTATAAATGCACACAATACATGATTAATCAATCTCAATGCACATCCTTCAAGTTTCATCATTCTTAGACACAAGTAACACTAGCACAACAAAAAGGCTTATACTTTCACGAATGTACCCCTTATTCATCAACTCATCAACTTGCCTTTAAAGCTCCTTCATCTTCTCAGGATCGCTTCTATATACTAGTCGATTAGGAATCGAAGCTTCGAGCATAAGATTAATTTGATGTTCAATTCCCCTTAATGGTGGTAATCCGCTAGGAATATCTTCAAGGATACATAATCAAATTCTTATAATAAATAAATAGCCATACTAGGAACAACAGAATCAAGATCATTAATATTAAAGTAAGCTTCCTTATATACAAATAAGATTATCGACTTGTTAGTGAAAAACATAGATTTGATTTGATCTTTTTTTCTATAGAAATTAGGTTGTTTCTTTAATTTTTCCACACTATTATCATGACACATGGTTACTTTCTTCACTCCTCGGGTCTTACCTTCACTCTCAACTGGTTTAATTAGTGATTTAGAATGAGATGAATCTGATGGTCTTCTCTCACCCATGTCCTTACTTGAGTGTTCTCTTTTCCCATCCTCACATTCCCTTTTCAACTTTAATTGATCATCATATACTTGTTTGGAGATAAGGGTATAAGAGTGATTGTTTTACTATCTTTTATAATAGTATATCTATTTCTAAACCCATTGTCACACCCGACATCGCGACAATTTTTTAAAATTAAATTGCAAAAAAGAACAAATTTTCTAACGTTTTGTTCTTAGATGGGAAATGTCGTGTTTAAAGAGTCACCACCTAGTACTATAGTTACTAGGAACCCTAACTGGTCAACATAGATTCTATGGTACGAAACTGGTTACTCAAAAGGGAATATTCCTGACTCTTAAGCGTTTTATCTAAAGTAGACTGCATTGGTGGTTTTATCTTAAACTGCTAAGGGTTTGTTGTATTATGCTACCGATGGTCTGCTTGTAATATTCCTGACTCTAATGACAGTGAATATTCGGATACGAATACTTTCAACTCTAGCGTTAGTAAATATTACGTAACATGAAAAAAAGTATGGTATTCCTGACTCTAGGGCTAATGAATAAACCAGTAAAATTTGAATTGAAAGCAAAGCATACATATTTTTTATTGTTATTTTTTTTATAAACAAAAAGGTATGTATCACATACCAGATTTACATTTCACAATAAAAATCAACAAATCAAATATATAGTGGAATTGTAAAAAAAAAAAGCACAAGGGATCTAAAAATAAATTCAAAAGGGTCCATGAATTTTTTTGGAATTTTTTAATATTTTAAAAGGTCTTTTTGGATGGATATCAAAATGAAGAGGGGTGAAATAAAAAAGGAAAAGCATAAGGATCTATTTTGTTAAACACACCCTTGGCCAAAACAAATTAGGTTGGCTGGGCTTGGGGCCCAGGCTTAGGTTGGCCATAACTGATTTATGTCTTTTTTAGGCTGGATCTAGCCTAGCCATATGAGCCGGCCCAGCCTAGTCATTGGCCCAAGCCAGTGACTCGGTTGGGCAGCAGACACGCGTGAACTGATTCATGCGTGCATGTATAATTAGTGAATTATTTGCTGGCTAATGAACAGTAAGAGGTGAATCACCTATGTAATTATAATCGCAAAGGAAAGGAAGGAAATAAAGAACTTACGTACTTGGAGCTGCTACTTGAAGATGAAGACGATGGTGATGAAGGGTTAACCAGCTAATACTGTTTTCTCTTTTTCTGTTTTTATCTATTCCTTCTTTGGTCTTCCTTCTATCTATCTGTATTTTTTTTTGTTATTTGTCCATTTATATTCACCTTCTTCATTCTTGTTCTTCGTTTATTCGTTCTATCCCTGTTTTCACTTTCTCTGTTCTCTCTGTGTTCGTCTCTCTTAAAGACAATGACAATGTAGGGCTGGCTGGCTAATGCTACTCTCTCCTCTTTTGTTTCTTCTTGTTCTGTGTTTGTAATTTCTATCTTTCTTGTTTTGTTCTTTTCTTTTCTGTGTTTTTCTCCCTCCCTTCATCTTTGTGTTTTGGTCTTTATAGGGCAAGAGAATGCCCCTTCATCTCTCCTAGGATAGTGTGGAGATTAGCACGGTTCAGTCGTGCTTGAGACAAAAAGGGTACCCATTACTGGACTGTTAGTGGCACATTGTGGGAGAGAGATACTGGATAGAGACGTGACCATGATTTGCTGTCGTTTCAGCTGAATCAGTGAGATGAAGGAGATGAATAGTTTGTTTTGAAATGATGTTGTTTTCACCTGAAATGGATGTGATAATGAGCATGGAATATGTTTTCCCATTGTTGATCTACACCATCTTCCTTAACTTGCACACGCTATATAACCAAAGCCTCCCCCTCAACATGATATGCAAGCTCCTCGTCACTACAATCCTTTAAAAGTGGCATCTCATCACTTTCAGATTTCTCACTTTCATATTCTATCTCCCCATTATCTATTGTAAGTATAACTTTTCTATTTAGACATTAAGAAATAATATGGTGCTTCCATTTTTACCTTAGGTGGTTTGACCTTTACATGTACATAAAGCTTCGGTTGGGTAAACCCCTCTCTTTTCTAATTCAGCCTCCATATTGATGAAGATGAAGTTTAATTAGTTTGAAAATATGCGACCCCTCTTCTTTATTTGCCTTTCCACCTTTTTCTCCCACTCCAAATACGCCTCAAGATCGTTTCCACCTTGAAAGTTAGGAATTTGCATTTTGATAGCATTTAAATCTCCATTTACATCATCATGTCCCTTAAAGTTTTGGAAATTTCCCATCTGGCTGAATTGGAACCTACGTTTATTCTTAAAATCCTTTTGGTTTCTAGGCTCTAAAAACCTCCTTTATTGCCTACGATCTCATCCTCAAAACCACAATCACTAAAGCTATCAATGTCCTCCTTAAAATCCTCATAATCAACCCCTACTTTTCTTACATCTTAGGTACTAGTACTAGCTTCGTTACCACATTTCTCAACCCTTTTAAGTTAGTCATGCATGTCTTTTACCATAAAATTCACATGTTCCGTTGACATGATGGTGCTTGTAAAAATTAGTTAGTGGTATAAACATATCCTCACATCACTCGTGTTTCGCTTAAAAATCAGGCTTTTCACTTTTATATTACTTCTTACGCCTTTTTTCTCTCGTCCACTTTCTTTTGGCTCTTGCAAAACTGAAACCAACACCGAAGTGAACCACTTAAAAGTGCAATCCAAATAAGTATATATGAATAGAAGCAATAAAAACAACAAATAAATAAAATAAATAAAACTACAATGATAATCTCACGAGTAGCAAGCGAATATATCCGAAATATGGACGAAATTGAAGATTCGAATGAAAACACATTTGAAATATGTGAAAACAATACAAGCAACATCTAAATATGTTATATATGATTAAAATATACTGTAAGAAATGAAAACAACATAAACAAAACAAGTTTCAAAAGTTGACGCAAAACAGACTTGATGTAACCATATTATTTGATAATTTTACCCATATTTACCTAGTATTTTGCCCATATTTTATGTATAAAATACCTTAATAATTTATTCTTTTATGTTTTGAAGACACTTTTGGATTTTAAGATTCGAAAAGGAATAAATTGGAGATAAAATACAGACTATATTCCAACTCGTGGTGAATATTGGTAGATTTGACATCTGATCGATGTTTTATGCAAAAATTGAGCTGTGAAATTAGAAAGATAACATCCATATCTTTCTATACATATATGGAAAGAAAAATAATAAAAAAATAGCATGAAAACCACAATATTTAAATACAAGTCTCGCATTCTGCCAATTTTGGCCTTTGGCCATTCCAACTTGAATATCTTATGTTAGAGAAGTCTGTTTGATACAAACTCAATTGTATTGGATTTCTGCCTCAAAGACCTATCATCCTACCAAAATTTAGTAGAAAAGGAGTTTATATGAGAGAGATATGAGTTTTCTAAGATAACGCATAAATTTTGCCAGCATATAGGTTTTGTGAAGAAATAAGTCCAATTTACTTCCAAACCATCCAAACTGACATGACAATTATTTCTTTCTATAGAAAAGATCTTTATTTGAGAAATTTAACTTCTCTAAGTCCAAAGTCAAAGCTTGAAGATTTTATGCAAGACTATATTTTTTTTAGGAAAATAGTTGTTGTACTACTTAAATGTAGATTGTTTATTTTGGAAAGGACTATTATTATTTTTAGAGGATACAAACAAATTGGAGGAATGTGGGGATTAGGTTTTCTTATCAAATAAAAAGAAGAAAGAAAGAAAGAGAAAAGGGTGGCCAAAAAGATAGGGAAAACTCACCCTTTTCTCCTATACTCGAAATTATATTTTCATCCTTTTTTTTTCCTTAATTTTTTGATAGACATGAAGGCTAAATTATTTTTTTGGTTTAAATGATATAGAAACCTTCAGATTTCAAAAACTATGAAGATCTATTTTATCTTTTCTTTCCGGTTTATATGAGTATGAATGTTTTTCTATGCTTATTTCTTATTATTGTTTAGTTTGATTATTAGAGCGGACTCTAAGTTATTATTCTAACCAATCTATTTCTAAATTTGCTATCAAAACTGGAGTTGTGATATTTAAACTTGTGAAGCTACTTAGTTTAATAATTATGACGGATCTATGTTGTTAATCTTAGAGAAAACATTCAATTAAATCTAACATAGACTGTAGAAAGTTATGTTGTTTAGATTTATTAACCTATCTAATTCTTAAGGTTGCCATTGAATTAAATTACTAGTACGAACATTGTTGTTGTTTAATGGTTAGGGTTAGTTACACTGTAGATTGGTTAACTAACTAATACTAAGGAAAGATAGATATTCATAATATAAATTAATGTATTGTTTCAATGATTAGTTTTGATTTTCGTAGGTAGACGTTTACTTGAGACCAAGGTTTTGCTCTTAATAAGTTTTGGTTTATTTAATTTAGTTTGATTACTTTATTTTGTTTACCATAGCATAGCTTAAATAACCTAAAAACCAAACCCCCCCAGCTTTGATTTATCTAACATAAAGACCTGAACCAGATATTCCTCGTGAGATTAACCTCTTACTTGCTCTATACTATCTTCTTTGTTTAAGTTAGGACAATTAATTTATGTGACACTGACATCACAACAACATGTAATCAAGAAAGTTTTATAACTGTACTATTTTTTTTATGTATAATTTTGTATCATTGTACTTGTAGATTTAATTGATGGATGGTGAGACTAAGACTATCTTTATGGTATTGTATAAAAAATATTACTCATTTTACATGTACATGATTATTAGAAATGTACAAATTGCATTAAAAAGTTTGGGTTGTTAAAAATGACTTCTTGAAAGGTAAAGTTAAAAGGGATATTGCACCGTTAGTACTGTCGAGTGAAAAAGTGTGATGAAATCTCATAATATGAGGGCATTATATTTGGTTTTCATACAAGTAAACAAAAGTTCTTTGGTTTTGGTGTGACCTACAATTAGGTAAAATAGAATATTTTTTAGGAGCTTTCTTATTGGAAGACTAATGTTATCTGATATAATTTGAATGCAATGCATATTGAGAAAAAAATGTGTTTAACAATATTTTTAACACGATCATGGACGTGAAAGGAAAAACAAAGGACAATATAAAAGCTAAAATGGACCTATCTTTGTATTGTAATTATGAGAATATATAGCTGGTTAATGATGGGTTTTGTGTTGCAAAACCTAAAGCCACCTTCATACCAGACTCGCAGCAAGGGTTTGTCTGACAGTGAAGGTCCTCTGGTTGACCATAGCAGTAAGAAAGGAAAGGCAATAATTGTTCCTATAACAACCTTGAAAGGCAGACTTCTGGCTAGATCTTTGGAATCGGTAGTCACTAGGAATATGGGTAAGCACAACACCAATAGAGCATCAGGCAGTGGTAGGGAATCTCCTCCCCCTCCCCCTTATAATGCTAATTTATTGTTGGAATGTCAGAGGTCTTAACAGCCCTC
>Ga0325401_1000418_pt1 | contig 30045 bp, 28 predicted proteins | sample PopdelMetagenome_FD_205666 | JGI IMG/M metagenome (GOLD analysis project Ga0325401, IMG submission 205666) | Populus deltoides microbial communities from Bellville, Georgia, United States - Xylem-PdKOR-R2 | ecosystem: Host-associated > Plants > Phyllosphere > Stem > Wood/Secondary xylem | place...
GCGGCGGTCCGGTCGTCGTCGTACTGGACGTCGTAGAGCCCGTCGTCGTCGGCCTCCCACACCTCGACGAGCGCCCCGGCGACGGGCCTGCCCTCGGTGTCGGTGACCGTGCCCTCGACCCAGCACGGCTGGCCGACGGCGCCGAAGGACATGTCGCCGCCGAGCGGGATCTCGGGCGAGCCGTCGACGAAGAACGGGCCCCAGACGGTCGACTCGGTCGCGTCGCCGCAGGCCTCGTTGTTGACCGCGATCGTCTGCATCGACAGGCCGAGGACGTCGGAGAGCAGGATGAACTCCTGGCGCCGGTCGTCGGTGATGTGGCCGGCGCGGGTCAGGAAGTCGACCGCCGCCCCCCACTCCGCCTCGGTGAGCCGCACGTCGCGGACGAAGGCGTGCAGGTGCCGGGTCAGGGAGACCATCAGCTGCTGCAGGCGCGGGTCGGCGCAGCCGTCGAAGGAGCGCACGACCCGCTCGACCAGCTCCTCCTCGCGAGCGCTCTGCTCGGGGCTGACGGTGCGGCCGCTCGCGGCGTCGCTGCTCATGCGGGCTCCTCTCCTGCCCACGCCGCCTCGAGCAGCGCGGTGACGGCGTCGGCGGTGACGGGGGTCGGGTTGTCGTCGGGCACGGCGGCCAGGACCGGGTCGAGCGCGCGGCCGATGCCGTCGTGCGGCATGCCGAGGTCACGCAGTGACCGGGGTGCGTCCAGCCGCTCCCGCAGGACGGCGAGACCCGCCAGCGCGGTGGCGCTGCCGAACGCCGCGGCGATCCGGCGCTCGGCCTCGGGCGCGTGCGGGACGTTGAACGCCAGCACGTGGGGCAGCACGACCGCGTGGGTCTGGGCGTGCGGCAGGTCGAACATGCCACCGAGCACGTGGCAGATCTTGTGGTGCATCCCCGAGCCCGCCGAGGCGAAGGCGACCGCGGCGAGGTAGGCGCCGTAGAGCGTCTCCTCGACCCCGGAGACGTCGGCCGCGTCGGCCGCGTCGGAGTCGGTCGCGGCGGCGGCCAGCCCGGTCAGCCCGGCGGCCAGGGCACGGATGCCCTCCCCCGCCAGGGCCCGGTCGATCGGGTCGGCGCGCGGCGCCCACATCGAGTCGACGCAGTGGGCCATGGCGTTGAGCCCCGAGGCGACGGCCAGGTCCGGGGGCAGCCCGGTGAGCAGCGACGCGTCGTACACCACCGACCGCGGCAGCACGCGCCGGTCGACGCCGGTGGTCTTGGTCCCGTCCTCGGTCAGCCCCCAGACGTCGGTCGCCTCGGAGCCGGCGTACGTCGTGGGGACGGCGACGACCGGCAGCCCGGTGGTGAGCGCGACCGCCTTGGCCAGCCCCGTCGTCGAGCCGCCGCCGACGCTGACCAGCGCGTCGACCTCGTGCTCGGCGGCGACCGCGCGGGCGCGCTCGGCCACAGCGACCGGCACGTGCATGACGACCTCCTCGTGGCGCACGGCCACCGGCAGGGCCGACGCGACCGGGTCGGCGAGGGCGGCCTCGCGCTCGGAGGCGATGAGCATGACCCGGCTCGCCCCCAGTGCCTCGACCTCGGCGGCGACACCCCGGGCCGCCTCGCCCCGGGCGAAGACGACGCGCTGCGGGAGGGTCTCGTGCGTGAACCTCATCGGCGGCCTCACGCGCGTCCGAGCAGCTGCAGCAGGGCCTGCCGCAGGTCGTCGAGCGGCTGCTCGGTCATCGCCGTCGACCGCCACGCGACGTGCTTGTCGGGACGCACCAGCACGGCGCCGGACTCCTCGACCTCGCGCAGCTTCGCCCAGTCGAAGTAGAGGTCGGTGACCTCCCGCCCGGGACCGATCACCACCGCCTCCAGCGGCACTCCCAGCTCCGCCGAGACCGCCTCGGCGGCCGCGGCCCACGCCTCGCCGGTCGGGCCGGTCAGCAGCGTCCAGCGGTGGTACGGCGCGAGGTCCATCAGCGCCAGGCGCGTGGTGTTGTCGCCCACCCAGGCGTGCGGCAGGTGCGCACCGGGCGAGGTCGACATGACGTGGTAGAGGTCGGCGTCGCGCGACGGCGCGGGGCGGGTGCCGTCGGAGAGCACGGCCGAGGACTCGTAGAACTGGCCGAGCTCCACGCCATGGGCGTTGAACTCGTAGTTCTTCGTCTCCATCGCCTTCGCCAGCGCGGCCCGCTTCGCCTCGCCGGCCGGGGTGGCGGCCTTGCGCTCCTCGAGGGCCGCGGCCATCTCCTCCCCCTCGAGCCCCACGACACCGAGTGCCTCGAAGATGTCGGCGAACTCGCGGGCGCTCCGGTTGGCGCGGGTGACGATCCGCTCGGCGACCGGCGCCCGCTCGTCGGTGTAGGAGTCCAGCAGCGTCGGCGCGGCGTGGCCCTGCAGCACCGCCGCGAGCTTCCACGCGAGGTTGTAGGAGTCCTGGATGCCCGTGTTGGAGCCGAGGCCGTTCGACGGCGGGTGGCGGTGCACGGCGTCGCCGACGCAGAAGACCCGCCCCGTGTGCAGCCGCGTCGCGTACATCTCGTTGACGCCCCACAGCGAGTAGCCGGTGATCTCGGGGTCGAGCTCCGGCATCCCCAGCAGGTCGCGCACGATGCCGCGCGCCATCTCGTCGTCGAGCACCGGCGGCGGGGAGGCGATGTCGTAGCCCCACACGATCAGCCACTCGTCCCACGGCCGGACCATGCGGACCAGCCCGGTGCCGATGCCGCCGACGTTCGAGCCCGGCTGGATCACCCAGTAGAGGACCGAGGGACGGTGGTCGACCATCTCGGAGATGTCGGCCCTGAAGGTGATGTTCATGGAGCCGGCGATGTCCATGGCGCCCTCGTAGGGCAGACCCGCGTCCTCGGCGACCCGCGACCGTGCCCCGTCGGCGCCGATCAGGCACTTCGCCCGGATGGTGTACCCGTGCCCGGTGAGCCGGTCGCGCACCTGCACGCTGACGCCGCCGTCGTCCTGGGTGCTGGAGAGGTACTCCGTGGAGAAGCGGGTCTGCGTGCCCCGTTCCGTCGCGTTGCGCACCAGGATCGGCTCGAGGTAGGTCTGCGGGATGTCGACGGTGAGGCAGGGGCTGGCGAGCCGGTAGTCCGCCTCCCGGTCGGGCCGGGTGCCCCACGTGCGGATGCGGCCGATCTCCTCGCCGGCGATCGAGGTGCAGAAGACGGTGTCGCCGACGAGGTCGTGCGGCGTCGCGTCCGCGAGCACCTGCTCCTCGATGCCGAGGTCGCGGAAGATCTCCATCGCGCGCTGGTTGGTGATGTGGGCGCGCGGGGTGTTCGCGGTCCATCGGTACTTCGTGATCATGATCGTGCCGACGCCGAGCTCGCTCAGCAGCAGCGCGGCGGCGGCGCCGGCCGGACCGGAGCCGACCACGAGCACGTCGGTCTCGACGACGTCCTCGGTGCGCGGCAGCTCGGTCTCGCTCATCCCGTCGGAGAACTCAGGCATGCCGTCAGTCTCCGAGCGGCCGCCGACCTCGGCCAGCCCCACCTGCCGAGGTGGCGGAAATCGGCACGTGCGCCCGCTCAGGCGCGTCGCAGGGCGCCCGCGGTGACGCCGAACCGGCGCCGGAAGCTCTGGCTGAACCACGCCGGTGACGAGAAGCCGAGGGTCGCCGCGACCTCGGCCGTCGGGGGCGCCCCCGCGCTCGCGAGGATGCCGTACGCCGCGTCGAGCCGCCGGGCGAGCACGTAGCGCGGCACGGAGGTGCCGGCGGCGGCGAACGCCCGGGTGAGCGTGCGGTCGCTGACCCCCGCCGCCCGACCCACGTCGACGGCCGAGAGCGCGGGGTCGTGCAGGTGCTGCTCGACGTACGCGCGGGCGGCGACGCGGTGGGCCACCGCGGCCTCGACCCGACCCCCGGCCACGAGCCACGCGACCAGCTCGAGGACGGCGTCCTCGTCGACGGGCACGGGGCGGTGGTGGCGCACGGCGCGGTCGACCAGCCCGACCAGTGCGTCGACGTGCGCGCTGCGCGACAGCACGAGCGGCAGCGCGGGGGTCCGGCGACCCGCGACGGCCTCGAGCGCGGGGTGCGGGACCGTGATCACGAGCTCGAGCAGACCGCGGCCGAACTCGCGGCGGAACGGCTGGTCGGCGTCGCAGACCAGGAGCTCGCCCGGCCCGACCACCCGCCGTCGCCCGTCGTGCTCGAACACCGCCCGGTCGCGCACCGAGGCGTAGACCGCGACCGCGCCGACCGGCGCCGACTCGGCCAGGAGGGCAGTGCGCGCGACCGCGTGCCCCGAGGCCGCGACCCGCGCGAGGTGCAGCCGGGCCAGCTGGAGGTTGGCCTCGACCGCCTCGAAGTCCCGCGCCCCGGCGTCGCAGGCGAGCGGGACCAGGGCGTCGGCGTTGTGACGCTCCCAGGCCGCGACGCGGTCACCGCTGTCACCGGAGTCGCCGGAGCCGCCGGCGCGCCCGGCGACCGCGAACGAGCGCGCGAGCGGGACGACCACCGACACGCCCCCATGGTGACACCGGTCACAAGCGTCGGGCACGACTCCGTCCACCGAGCAGGCGGGACCGTCGGTCAGCCCCCGGCAGGTGGGTACCAGAGCGTCACGACCCCCGCGCACCCTCCGGGACGGCGGGTCGGGTCGATCGACATCGGACAGGAGACGCGCGTGGAGCTGGGCATCGAGGGCAGGACGGCGCTGGTCACCGGGGGCGACTCCGGAATCGGCTGGGAGACGGCGCGGTTGCTGCTCGCCGAGGGCGTGACCGTCGTCCTCTCCGACAAGGACCCCGACGAGTTGGCGAAGTCCGCGCAGCGGCTCGAGGCGCCCGAGGGCCGGCTCCACCACGTCGCCGCCGACGTCACCTCGCTCTCCGACCTCGAGACGCTCCGCGACCGGGTGCACGAGCTGGTCGGCCCCATCGACATCCTGGTGCAGGCCTCGGGGGTCACCGGCGCCCAGGGCCTCTTCCACGAGATCGACGACCAGGGATGGGTCGACACCCTCGAGGTCGACCTGCTGGGCCCGGTGCGGCTGGCGCGCACGTTCATCGACGACCTGCGCCGCGGCTGGGGCCGCCTGGTCTTCCTCACCTCCGAGGACGCCACGCAGCCCTACGACGACGAGCTGCCCTACTGCGCCGCCAAGGCCGGCGTGCTGTCGTTCGCCAAGGGGCTCTCCCGCAGCTACGCCACCGACGGCCTGCTGGTCAACTGCGTCTCCCCCGCCTTCATCCACACCCCGATGACCGACGCGATGATGGAGAAGCGCTCGAAGGAGCTCGGCGTCTCCTTCGACGAGGCGATCGAGAGCTTCCTCGACGAGGAGCGTCCCTACATGGAGCTCAAGCGACGCGGTGAGCCCGACGAGGTCGCCTCGGTGATCACGTTCCTGTGCTCGGAGCGGGCCAGCTTCGTCAACGGCGCGGAGTACCGCGTCGACTCCGGCTCGGTCGCCACCCTCTGACCGTGCTGGCCCACCGGCTGCACGGCGAGGACCGGCCGGGGCGGCCGTTCCTGCTCCTGCACGCCTTCCCGCTCTCCTCCTGGATGTGGCACCGGCTCGTGCCGCTGCTGGACCGGCCGGCGCTGAGCGTCGACCTGCCCGGCCTGGGTCGCAGCGCTGTCCCCGGCGACGACACCCCGGTGACGATGGCCGCGGTGGCCGACGCCGTCGCCGACGTGCTCGACCACCACGGCCTCGAGCGGTGCGAGCCGTTCGGTGTCTCGACCGGCGGGTACGTCGCGCTCGAGCTCGCCGACCGCCACCCCGACCGTCTCTCGGGCTTGGTCCTCGGCAGCACCACGCCGTGGCTCGTCGCACCGGACGACCCGGACGAGCGCCGTCGTACCGCCCGGGAGGTGCGCGGGCAGCACTCGACGGAGCCGGTCGCCGACAGCGCCCGGGAGGGTCTGGGCGCGACGGCCCGCCGCGAGCAGCCCGAGCTCGAGGCGCAGCTGCGCGACCTCATCGCCGGCGCCGATCCCCACGGCGTGGCCTGGATGGCCGAGGCCATCGTCGCCCGCTCCGACCGCGAGGCCACGCTGGCCGGGTTCGCGGGCCCCGTGCACCTGCTCTTCGGCGCCGAGGACGAGGCGACCCCGCCGGCCCGCGGCGAGCAGATGCGGGCGGTGCGGGACGGCAGCGCGGCGCCGACCCGTCTCAGCGTGCTCCCGGCGACCGGTCACCTGACCGCGCTGGAGCGACCCGGACGGGTCGCGGAACTGCTGAACGGAAGGGACTGATCACCGTGGTGGACTGGGTGGACGGGGCGCTGGACGACCCGAGGCCGGCGACCCCGGCCGAGGTGCAGGCTGCCGAGCGGGCGCTGCGGGTGCCGCTGCCCCAGGACTTCCTCGCGGTGGCCGCCGCGCACCAAGGGGCACGGCCCGAGCCCTCGTCGTTCCGGCTGCCGGACGGGTCGGGCGAGGCGGTCGAGCACCTGCTGCACTTCGTCGAGGGGTCGTTCTCGAACATCGTGACCCGGGGCTTCCCGGTCGAGGGCGTGCTCGACAAGGGGATCATCCCCTTCGCCGAGGCCCTGGGCAGCAACCTGCTCTGCTTCGACTACCGCACCGACTACGACCACCCGCGCGTCGAGTTCTGGAGCGTCGACACCGGCCGGGTGCCGCTGGCTCCCACCTTCACAGCGTTCCTCGACCTGCTCCACGACGTCTGAGCCGGACCGGACGCACCTGGCCGGGCCGCCCGTGGCGGCCCGGCCCTGGAAGCTACGGGGTGGGCATGCCCCCGTCGACGTGCAGGGTCTCCCCCACGACGTACGACGACTCGCCGCTGGCGAGGAAGACGTAGGCGGGCGCCAGCTCGGCCGGCTGGCCCCACCGGCCGAGGTAGGTCTGCTCACCGGCCGACGGCAGGGCCTCCGGCGGCTGGCCGCCGGCGGGCTGCAGGGGCGTCCAGATCGGCCCGGGCGCCACTGCGTTGACCCGGATCCCCTTGGGCGCCAGCTGGGCCGCGAGGCCCTTGGCCAGGTTGTTCACGGTCGCCTTCGTCGCGGCGTAGTGCACGAGGTGGGGCGAGGGCGCGTAGGCCTGGATCGAGGTGCTGTTGATGATCGTCGAGCCCGGCGGCATGTGCGGGACGGCGGCCTTGGTGAGCCAGAACGTCGCGTAGACGTTGGTCTTGAACGTCTGGTCGAACTCGTCGTCGCTGATGTCGGTGACGTCCTCGACGTGCTGCTGCTTTCCGGCGTTGTTGACCAGGATGTCGAGGCCACCCAGCTCCTGGACCGCGGTGTCGACCAGCTGCCTGGCGAACGCCGCGTCGGCCAGGTCGCCGGCCACCCCGACGCCGGTCCGGCCCGCGTCGCGCACCAGCGCCAGGATGCGGTCGGCGTCCTCCTGCTCCTCGGGCAGGAACGAGATCACGACGTCGGCGCCCTCGCGCGCGAAGGCGATCGCGACCGCGGCCCCGATCCCCGAGTCGCCACCCGTGACGAGCGCCTTGCGACCGGTGAGCCGGCCGCTGCCGCGGTAGGACTCCTCGCCGTGGTCGGCGGGCACGTTCTGGGCCATCTCGGCGTCGGTGCCGGGGCCGGGGAGGTACTGCTCGTCCGGCACGCGGTCGGCGTACATCTTCGAGGGGTCGCGCATCGTGTACTGGTCGGGTGCTTCGGCTGGGGTCGACATGATGAACCTGTGACCGGCCACCCCCCGGTCCATGCGGGCCGCCGGGTATCGATCCGACCGTCGTCACGGCGCGGGCTGCACCATGGGTCCATGAGGGCTGACCGGCCGCTGCGGCGGCGTCGCGCCGGCGCCGGCCTCGGGACCGTCGTGGGGGCGGCGATGCTGGCGTCGGGCCTCGGCCTCGGCGGCTGGGTGGGCTGGGAGTACTGGGGGACGACGTGGGCCTCGGAACGGCGCCACGAGGCCATCACCGACGACCTCACCCAGGCCTGGGCCACGGGGTCCACGGGGGTGGACGCCGCAGCGAGCGAGGCGACCGCGGTCGTCCGGATCCCCGCCTTCGGGGCGCGCTACGCCGTCCCGCTGCTGGAGGGGGACGGCGACGAGGTGCTCGCCGCCGGGTTCGGCCACCTCGACGGCACCGCCGCGCCGGGGCGGCCGGGCAACTTCGTGCTGGCAGGGCACCGGGTCACCCACGGCGAGCCGCTGCGCGACATGCCCGACCTCGCACCGGGAGACGAGGTGGTGGTCGACACGGCCGAGCGACGGTTCACCTACGTGCTGGACACGGCCGGCGACGCCCTGGAGGTGGACCTCGACGCGACCTGGGTCCTGGCGCCGCGTCCGCGCAACCCCGACCCGGACGGCGTGCCACCGCCCGACGACCTGGCCCTCATCACCCTCGTCACCTGCGCCGACCTGTTCCACAGCGACCGTCGCCTCGTCGCGTTCGGGCACCTGGTGGGGTCCGAGCCGCGCCCGTCCTGACGCCCTGGTGCCCCCGGGGGTGTCCGCCCTAGGCTCCGTCCCAGGTCGACCGCCCAGTCGGCCCTGACGGAAGCTGGACTCTCGGATGATGTGCACGCAGAGGGCGACGACGCTCGCTCTCGCCGTCCTGGCCCCCCTGGCCCTCGCCCTGCCGCTCGTGGTCGGCGTACCGGCCGCGCACGCGCTCACCAGCAGCTGGGCGGGGTGGTCGCCGATCACCGGTTCGTCCAACGACTACGCCCTGCGCCTGCAGCCGGCGTCACCGGGCTTCCCCGCCGCGTCGGTGGCCAGCGACTCCCGCGCCAACGTGCAGCTGCCGGGCGGCACCAGCACGTTCCTCGGCGGCTCGACGCCACCGGGAGCGAAGTACGGCAGCAGTGCCGGGTCGTCCTACCTCGTCCTGCGTCCCCGGGCGGACACCGCCACCGCCCCGTCGACCACGACCTACGCCTTCGACGACCCGACCCCGGACACCGGCTGGGCCTTCGTGCTGGGTGACGTCGACGCCGACCAGGTGCGGGTGACGGCGCTGGACGCCGCGGGCGCGGCCGTGCCCGCCGCGCGGGTGAACAGCTGGTTCCGCGGCGCCTTCAACCACTCCGGCGGCGCCGACCTGCCCTCCTGGTCACCGGCCTCCTCGACGCTCGTCGGCAACCCCGGCGCCGTCGACACCGACGGGGCGTCCGGGTGGTTCGAGCCCGACCTCCGGCTGAGCAGCCTGACCTTCGTCTTCACCCGGCGCGCCGGGTTCCCCGTCTACCAGACCTGGTTCGTCACCCGGGCCCGGCCGCTCACCGGCACGGTCAGCGACGTCTCCACCGCCCCCGCCGCCTGTCCCGTCCAGGGCACCACCCTCACCCTCGTCTCGCCGTACGGCGAGCAGCTGGCGACGACGCAACCGGACGCCACCGGGGCCTGGTCCTTCGGCGAGTGGGCGACGCAGGCCGGCTACACGGTGCGGGTCAGCACTCCCGCGGCCTGCGCGGTCGTCGGGCCCTCCCAACGCACCGTCGACAACCGCGGCAACGACGGCTCCGCCGCCTCCCGCGCCGCCTTCCTGGTCCGCCAGGTCGTGCCGCAGCCGATCAGCGGTCGCGTGGTCGACGGCGCGGGCGACCCGGTGGCCGGCGCGGCCGTCACCCTGACCCGGCCCGACGCCACCACCGTCACCCTCGCGACCGACCCGGACGGGCGCTACCTCTTCGACGACAACCCGGCCGCCACCGGCTACACGCTGAGCCTCGCCGTCCCCACCGGCTACGTCGCCGGGCCGGGCGGCACCTCGCGCGCACCCTTCGACGTGGCCGCCACGCCGGTCGCCATCCCCGACGACTTCGTCGTGGTGGCGCTCCCCGCCGTCTCGGGCCAAGTCACCGGCGGCGGCTCGGGCCTGGGCGGGGTTGCGGTGACCCTGACCCCGGCCGGCGGCGCACCGACGACGACGGTCACCAGAGGTGACGGCAGCTACCGGTTCGAGGCGGTGCCCGCCGGTCCCGTCACGATCGCACCCGCGCCGCCGGAGGGCTACGCAGCCCCGGCGGCCCGCACCCCCGGCGTCGGCCCCGCGGGGCTCGCCGGCCAGGACTTCGCCCTCACGCGGCCCGGTGCCCTCTCCGGCGCGGTCGTCGACGCCACCGGCACCGGGGTGCCCGGGGTCGGCGTGACCGTCACCGGGCCGGGCGCACCGACCACGCTGACGACCGACGCCGCCGGCGGCTACTACCTCGACGGACTGACCGCGGGCGGCTACACCGTCACCCCGGTCGCACCCGCCGGTCAGACCGTCACCACGCCGGCCACCCTCGCGGCCAGCATCACCGCGGCCGGCGAGGTCCGAGGCGGGCTCGACTTCGTCCTCGCCACCGCAGCGGCACCGTCGCCCTCGCCCAGCCCGACCGCGCCCACCAGCACCTCGCCCGCGTTCACCGCGACGACCGCCGGCACCGTCCCCGGACAGTCGGTCCCGGCGACCCCGTCGTCGACCACGGAGCCGACCGCCGACGAGGGTGCCGACCAGACCGGCCCCACCCTGCCCGACACCGGCGGCCCCCCGCTGCTGACCCTGCTCGTCGCCGGCGCCCTGGTGCTGGGTGGCGCGACCGTCCTCGCCCGCACGAGACGTCGAGGGCCCGGTCAGGGCCGCGGGCCGTCCTCACCGTGACCGGCGGCGCCTCCGCTCGGACGTCTGCGACGAATGTCGGCGGCGGGTGAGATTCTCCCGCCGGGCGCTGGATACCCCTGAGAGGTCTGCTCAGACCACTCGGGTGACCACCTCTCACCAGTACGTCGAGCAACAGACACGTGGCCCCGCACAGCGTCCGCGCTGGGCGGGGCCACACCCACGTCGGAGAGGCGACCGTGAACCCGATCGACATCGACGCCAGCAGCCCCTCGGACGCAGCGTCGGAGCTCGTCGACGCACGCGCGTCGTTCCTGCTCGCCCAGGAGCGACTGCACCGCGCCGTCGTCGGCGCCGCCGAGCACCCCGAGCTCCGACTGCTCGTCACCGCCGACAGCAACCTCACCGCCCGCGAGGCCGCGATCATGAACGCCATGGCCAACGGCGCCGACAACAAGGCGATCGGCGTGCTGCTGTTCATCGGCATCAACACCGTGAAGACCAACATCCGCACGGCCTACCGCCGCATGGGCGTCGTCACCCGAGCCGAGGCCGTGCGCTGGACGATCCAGCAGGGTCTCGACGCCCCCGACCTGTCGACGCCGCTGCTCGGCTGGCGCCGGCGCCCCTGAGCAGGCGGCAGCTCCGGCAGCCCCGACCGCCCCGACCGCCCCGACCGCCCAGGCGTTCGCACCGGCCCCTGCTCGCACGTGTCGAGCCGTGCAGAACGACCAGGTCGGCCTCGGGACGCGGTCGGGCGGAACAGGTCGGGGGCCGGCGCCGTTCAACCCGACATGACCCACAACACCTACGACGTCGCCGGCCGCACCGTCCTCGTCACCGGGGGTGGCTCCGGCATCGGCCGCGCCATCGCTCGAGCCTTCGCCGACAACGGAGCCAACGTCGCCGTCAGCGGACGCCGCCGCGACCCTCTGGTCGAGACCCTCGAGGACGTCCCTGACGAGCGGGCGCTGGTCGTCGAGGCCGACGTGTCCGACGACGACTCCGCCGCCGCGATGGTGCGTTCCGTCGTGGAGCGGTTCGGCTCGCTCGACGTCGTCGTCAACAACGCTGCGGACTACGTCAACGCCCCTTTCGACGAGCTGACGCTCGAGCGGTGGCAGCAGATCCGCTCCGTCAACATCGACGGGTTCTTCCACGTCGCGCGCCACTCGCTCCCCGAGCTGGAGAAGGCCGGCGGCAACCTCGTCGTCGTCGGGTCGGTCTCCGGCATGGCCGGCGACTGGGGCCAGGCCGCCTACAACGCGACCAAGGCCGCGATCATGAACTTCGTCCAGTCGCTCGCGCTGGACTACGGCGGACGAGGCGTCCGGATCAACGCGGTCGCTCCGGCGCTCACGATCACCGCGCTGACCCAGGCGGTCGAGGACGACACGGAGGCGCTCGCCGCCGCCAACAACCGCATCGCGCTGGGCCGTCCGGGTCGACCGGAGGACATCGCGCCCGCCGTCCTGTGGCTCGCGAGCGACGACGCGGCGTACGTCACCGGCGCCTGGCTGCCCGTCGACGGCGGGACCACGGCCAGCACGGGCCAGGCGCACTAGCGCAGCCGACCCTCGCAGTCGGTCGGTCAGGCGAGAGGTGACCCCGTGACGGCGTGAGGCCCGGCCGTCAGAGTGGGAACCCGATCCCGGTCAGCTGCTCGGAGACGTCCCACAACCTGGCCGCGAGTGCGTGGTCCTGGGCCTGCTTCGAGCGTCCGATGAGCTCGGCGCCGCTGCGCATGTGCAGGAACCGCTCCGGTCCCGTGAAGCTGCCCCCGGGCACCTGCCCGGTCGCCGCGAGGAGCACCGGCAGCGCCCCGTCCTCCGGGCTCTGGGCGAAAGGCGGGTCACGAGGGCCGAGAGACCGGTGGTCTGCCCGGTCATGTTCGTCGCCACCAGGCCCGGGTGCGCTGCGACCGCGATCACCGGGGAGCCCGCTCGAGCGAGCCGTCGCTGCAGCTCGGCGGTGAACAGCAGGTTGGCGAGCTTCGAGGCGGCGTACACGCTGGACTCCCGGTAGGGCTTCCTCGCGGCGTCGAGGTCGTCGAAATCGAGCTTCGCCATGCGCTCGGCCTGTGAGGACAGCACGACCACCCGGCCCGTGATGCGCGGGAGCAGCAGGTTGGTCAGTGCGAACGGGCCGAGGTGGTTCGTCCCGAACTGCATCTCGAAACCGTCCGCCGTGGTCTGCCGGGTGGGCGTGGAGACGCCCGCGTTGTTGACCAGCACGGAGACGGGTTCGTCCAGGGCCTCGGCGAACCTCCGGACCGAGGGCAGGTCGGCCAGATCGAGCACGCGCACGAGCGCCTCGCCCGGGAGGGTCGCGGCCGTCTCCTCCCCCTTCGCGGTGTTGCGGACCGCCAGGACGACGCGAGCACCCGCCGCGCTGAGCGCTCGGGCGGTGGCTCGGCCGATCCCGCTCGTGGCACCGGTGACCACAGCGGTCTGTCCGGAGAGGTCGGGGAGGTCGGCGGCGGAGCGCAGTGTCGAAGCCATGGCTCAAGTCTAGACACCGTCTAGAATCTAGACAACGACCACGCCTGCTTAGGCTGAGCCATGGCCGGACGCTCCTACCACCACGGGAACCTGAGGTCGGCCCTCCTGCAGGACGCCGAGGAGCTCCTGCGCAGTGAGGGAGCGGACGCGCTGTCCCTCCGGGAGCTCGCGCGCCGGGCGGGGGTGAGCCACGGCGCGCCGCGAGCGCACTTCATCGACCGCCAGGCGCTGCTCGACGCCCTCGCGGTGCGAGGCTTCGAACGGCTGTCCGACGCCGTGCGTGCGGCGCTGGACGGGGACCCAGGCCGCGAGGACCGGTTCCGGCACGTGGCTCACGCCTACGTCCGCTTCGCCGTCGAGGACGCGGCCCTGATGGAGCACATGTTCATCACGAAGACGCGCGACCCGCACGGAGAGGTCGGGGAGGTCGGGGAGGCCGCCGCGCGGCTGTTCCGGCTGCTCGACGAGGCAGTCGGCCCACACCCGGCCTCGTCGGACGGGAGCCGTGAACGCTTCAAGCTCCTCTTCGCTGCGACCATGCAGGGGACGGCATCGCTCATCACCGCAGAACGGGTCACGCCCGGTCAGGGCCGGCAGATCGTGGAGGACGCGATCGACGTTCTGCTGCACTCCGACCTGGCAGCCGAGGTCCTCCCCGACCGCTGAGCCCGGAACGGATCGCTCGACAGCGGCACCCAGCGGCACCCACCGACCTCGAGGGCCTAGAGGGGCGCCTCAGCCGGTGTTCAGCTCGGCGAACCGCTCGCGCACCACGGGCGTCCACGCGGCCCGCAGGGCCTCGATGCGCCGGGCCACCCGGCGGCCGATCCAGTCGGGCAGCAGGGCCTCCGGCAGCTGCGGGTCGGTGCGGGGCAGCTCCTGCCACTCCCCGACCATGCGCAGGAACGCGAAGAGGGTCTCGTCACCGGTGGTGGGGTCGAGGCGGTCGAGGGCGCGGAGCACCTGCTCGTAGTGGGTGGCCAGCGTGTCGAGGTCCCAACCCCGGCGGACGATCTCGGCCTCACCGAGGCCGACGTCCTCGACCCGGCCGACCACGGCGACGGCGTGCTCGTGCAGGTCGTGCTCCTCGAGGAGGACGCGGACCTCCTCGAGCCGCTCGGCGTGCGGGCTGACCCACAGGCTGCCGAGCGGGTTGCCGAGGCCGGCCCAGGTCAGCCCGGCGTACAGGGGACGGCGGGCCCGGCGGTGGGTGCCGGGCACGGTGACGAGCACCGACAGCCAGGTGCCGGGCCAGTCGGTGAACGGGTCACTGAGGGAGAACACCCGTCGCGAGCCGACCTCGAAGATCTGCTGCAGGCGCGGGCCGAGCGACCAGCACACCTCGCGGCCGCGTCGCTCCGGCACCATCCAGCCGGACTGCGCTGCGCGGGCGACCGCCTGGCGCGCCGTCTGCTCCTCGATGCCGAGACCGCGGAAGACCTGCACCAGCGTCGAGGTCCACACCGGCTGACCTGTGGGCCACACGACCTCGCCGAGCACCGTGACCAGCACGGAGCGGGCGCTGCCCGGGGTGAGGGCCGCCCCGTCCTCGCTCAGCAGCGGGGAGCCGGCGCCGAGCTGTGCGGACGGGCTCGCGGCACGAGATGGCACGCGCTTCACCCTAGTTGTCGGCCCCTCCCGGACCGGACAGCCGGGCTGGTGGTCTCCACACCACCTCGTTCTACGTCAGGTGCAACTCAGTCGTCGTCACTGTAGGTTGTCGGCATGGACACCGGTCTCACCCCCGACCAGCTCGCCGTGCGCGACGCCGTGCGACGGGTGGCGCGTGGTGAGCTCGCCGACGGCTACCTCTCCCGCGCCGAGCAGCGGGTCTTCCCGTGGGCCGAGCACCGCCGGGTGGCCGAGCTCGGGGTGCTCTCGCTGCTGGCCGGGCAAGCCCACAACCCGCTCGATCGCGAGGACTTCGTCGCCGTCGGGCTGGCGGTCGAAGAGCTGGCCTACGCCGACTTCAACCTGGCCAACGCCACCATCCCGGTGCTGCTGACGACCTCGTTGCTCGCCGCCCACGGGACGGCGGAGCAGCAGGAGCAGTGGCTGCCCCGGCTGACCGGCGGCGAGACCTACCTCGGCTTCTGCCTGACCGAGCCGCACGCCGGCTCCGACGCGGCCGTAGTGCGCACGACGGCGACGGCGGCCGACGGCGGCTACCGGCTCAGCGGTGAGAAGACGTCGGTGACGATGCTCGCGGACGTCGAGGCGCTGCTGGTCGCCGCCCGCACGGTGCGAGACGGCGTCGACCTTGGCGTCTCGGTCTTCATCGTGCCGGTGGACGCCCCGGGGATCAGCACCGGTGACATCGACGACACCGGCTGGGTCCCGTTGGGTCGCGGCAGCGTGCACTTCGACGAGGTGGCCCTGCCCGCCGGGGCCCTGGTCGGCGCCGAGGGTGCGGCGTTCCGCAGCGTGCTCAACGGCTTCGACTTCACGCGACCTCTCCTGGCGCTCACCGGCATCGGGTGCGCACAGGCCACGCTCGACCTCACCGCGACGTACGTGCGCGACCGGACGGCGTTCGGGGCCCCGCTGGCCCGCTTCGAGGGTGTCTCGTTCCCGCTGGCCGAGCACGCGACGACGCTCGAGGCGGCTCGACTGCTGTGCTACTCGGCCCTGGCCAAGCGCGACGCGGGCGAGCGGCACACCGCCGAGGCAGCGATGTGCAAGTGGTACGGCCCGCTGGTCGCGAGTGCGGCCGTGAAGGAGTGCCTGCTGCTGCACGGGCACTACGGCTACGCACGCGACGTCGGACTCGAGCGCCGGCTGCGCGACGTGATGGCCGTCGAGATCGCCGACGGCACCGCGCAGGTGCAGAAGATCATCATCGCGCGCGAACGCTTCGGACCCGAGTTCGTCCCCTACGCCAAGGAGCGTCGATGACCCCCACGTCCGCCACCACCGTCCCCCCGATCAGCAATCGCTGGACCGATCTCGTGGGGGTCGCCCACCCGATCGTGCAGGAGGGCCTCGGCCCGTTCCGCACCCCGCGACTGGCCGCCGCGGTCTCGAACGCCGGCGGACTGGGCACGGTCTCGATGCCGGGCATGCCGGAGGACATCGAGGACGGCGCCCGTGTCTTCCGCCAGCACATCGAGGAGTGCGCCTCCCTCACCGACCGTCCGTTCGCGGTGAACGTGCCGGTCGGCGTGGACGCCAACGGCGAGGTGCTCCCCTTCACCGACACCTACATCCGCACCGCGCTCGCCGCGCGCGCGGCCGACTCGGCGGTGGCTGCACGGCTCACGGTGCTCACCACCTCGGCCGGCTTCCCCGGTGCGTACGTCGACGTGGTCCACGAGGCCGGCATGGTCCACCAGCACAAGGTCGGCTCGACGCGGCAGGCGGTGAAGGCCGCCGAGGCCGGCGTCGACGTGGTCATCGCCGCAGGCTTCGAGATGGGCGGGCACGCCCCGGCCGCGATGGTGCACACCTACGTGCTGGTCCCCAACGTGACCGAGGCGGTCGACGTCCCGGTCCTGCTCACCGGCGGTGCCCGCGACGGCCGCGGGCTCGCCGCGGCGCTGGCGATGGGCGCGGACGGCGTCGCGATGGGAACCCGGTTCATCACCACCCACGACAACTCCGACTGGCACCCGGCCTACCTGCAGGCGCTGCTCGACGCCCGCGAGGGCGACGACGTCGCCTTCGACGGGGTCTACGGTCCGTGCCGGGGGCTGAAGAACGCTGCGTCCGCAGAGCTGCTCGGACGCGTCCGGCACGGCGGCACCGACGCGGTCGCGGAGACGCGCTGGAAGATCGAGTCGATGCAGCGTGCACAGACCGACGGTGACGTCGAGGGCAGCCTGGTGATGACCGGTCAGGTCGCCTCGGGCATCACCGATCTGGTCGACGTGGCCGACTTCGTGCCGCGCACGGCCCACGAGGCGGCGGAGATCCTGCGCGGACTGGCCGCGCGGCTGCCGGCACCGACGGGCGCTACTGCGCGCTGACCCGCGCCTGCACGACCGGGCGACCGGCGACCGTCCCGACGACGTCGGTGACCCACAGGCTCCGTCCGGCGTGCACGGTGCGCGTGGTCAGCTCCAGCGTCTCGCCGTACGCCGCCGCGCGGGTGTGCAGCACGTGGACCGAGCTCGTCGCGAGCGGGCACCCAGCGGCCATGCGCGACCAGGTCGCGACCACCTCGGACGCAGCGAGCGAGACCCCACCGTGCAGCATCCGCCGGGGGTTCTCCAGCGGCGGGGCGACCTCGAGCCGCGAGACGTCGCCGAGGGCGAGACCGAGGGCGGCAGCGAGCCCGTCGCCCGCCTCCGACGGCGCGGGTGGCAGCGGGGCGTCGGGGTCGGGGACGTCGTCGATCACCCGGCCGCGCTCGCGGCACTCGGCCAGCACCCGCCCCTCCTCGTCGAGGACGCGCCCCACCGCGAAGGACCCGACCTGCACGGTGCGGGCATCGGCGTGCAGCCGACCGGCGTACGGCAGCGGGGCGAGCAGGTCGACCCAGATCTCGGTGCTCACCGTCCACGAGTCGGGCGGCAGGCTGGCGATGATCGAGTAGCCCAGCACCTCGTCCACCAGGACGCCCAGCGCGCCGAGCGCCGGGCGCCCGTCCGGTCCGCGGTGACGACCGTCGAGCACCATCGTGCCGCGCACCGCATCGCCGTCCGGCGCCACCAGGGCCACGGAGTCGACGCCGAGGAGGAGATCGGGCGCCGTGGTGACCGGCAGGCTCACGCCGCGGAGATCCCGCCGTTGACGCTGATGGCCTGGCCCGTCAGGCGGGCGGAAGCCGGACCGCCGAGGAAGACCACGAGCGCGGCGAGGTCCTCTGCCTCGGCGACACCGAGGTGGGCCTGCGTGGCCGCCTTCTCGAACAGCTTCTTGCTGAAGCCGTCGCGCAGCACGTTGTCGGCGGTCTCGGTGCCCGCGATGAGCGAGGGGGTGAGCGCGTTGACCCGGATGCCGTCGCGCTTGGCCTCCATCGCCGCGACCCGGCTGAACATCACGATCCCCGCCATCGCCGCACCGAGCACGGACTCGCCCGGGGTGGCGACCTTGCCGGCGTCGGAGGCGATGTTGACGATGCTGCCGCCGCCCTGCGCCCGCAGGTGGGGCAGGGCCGCGCGGGTCAGCAGCATCGGCGGCAGCGCCATGCTGAGCAGGATGCCCTGCACGTCCACGGGGTCGGTGCGGTGCAGCAGCTCGGGCCGGTAGCCCGAGGTCACCGAGCTGACGACGACGTCGAACCCGCCGAGCAGCTCGTGGCTGCGGTCGACGGCGGAGCGCACCTGGTCGACGTCGCAGGCGTCGGTCGCCAGGAACTCGACCTGGACGCCGGGGAACTCCTCGAGCAGCTCGGCCCGGCAGCGCTGGCCGCGCTCCTCCGTGCGGGCCAGCAGCGCGACGCGCCGCACGCCGGCACCCAGGAAGCCGCGCGCGCTGGCCAGACCGACGCCCGAGGTGCCCCCGGCGATGAGGACCGCCAGCTCCTCGTAGGGGCGGACGAGGGGGGTGTCGGTCACGGGTGGCTCCTCGGAAGGTCGACATGAAGTGTGACTGAGTGTACTTGCGTGTATTTGGTCAGGCCATTAGCGTGTGGCGCGTCACACTCACCGGAGGAGTCCCATGACCATGACCGCCCTGACCACGTCGTGCTGGCCGGCCGAGCCGGGTGAGGTACGCGAGGTGACCGTCTGCGACGCGATCCGCCACGCGGCGGCCACGGTGCCCGACCGACTGGCGCTGGTGGACTTCGCGCCGGACCCGGCGGCGCGTCAGGAGTGGACCTACGCCGAGTTCCTGCGCGACGTCGAGCGGGTCGCACGCGCGCTCGGCGCACGCTACGAGCGGGGCGACCGCATCGCGGTGTGGGCGCCGAACAGCGCCGAGTGGATCATCCTGCAGCAGGGCATCGCGATGGCCGGCATGGTGCTCGTGGCCCTGAACCCGGCCTACCGGGCCCGGGAGATGCAGTTCGTGCTGCGTCAGTCCGGCGCGGTCGCCGTCTTCTGCGTCGAGGACCACCGCGGCTTCCCGATGGGCGACCTGGTCGACGGCCTGCGCGCGGAGCTGCCGCAGCTGCGCGACGTGCACTCGCTCTCCGAGTGGGACGCCTTCCTCGACTCCGGCGACCCGGCCGCGGCCCTGCCCGAGATCGGTCCCCACGACCTCATCCAGGTGCAGTACACCTCGGGCACGACCGGCTTCCCCAAGGGCGCGATGCTGCACCACATGGGCCTGGTGAACGAGGCCACCTTCGTCGCCGAGCGGGCCGGCATGTCCGACGGCGGGGTCTACGTCAACGCGATGCCGATGTACCACATCGGCGGCGGGGCCGTGACCTCGTTCGGCGCCTGGGCCAAGCGCGGCACGTTCGTCCTGCTGCCCGCCTTCGACCCGGCCTCGCTCCTCGAGGCGTTCGAGGCGTACGCCGGCACGCACACGCTCGTCGTGCCGACCATGCTCATCGCGCTGCTCGACCATCCCGACCGGGCGACCCGCGACCTGTCGAGCCTGCAGACGATCCTCAGCGGGGCGGCCGCGGTGCCGGCGTCCCTCGTGCGCCGCACGGTGAGCACGCTGGACTGCCAGTTCAGCATCCTGTTCGGCCAGACCGAGGCGCACGGGGTGGTGAGCCAGACCCGGGTGACCGACTCGCCCGAGGACCAGGCCGACACCGTCGGCCAGCCGCTGCCGCAGCTGGAGGTCAAGATCGCCGACCCCGTGACCGGCGACCCCGTCGACCTCGGCGTGGACGGCGAGATCTGCGTGCGCGGCTACCAGAACATGCTCGGCTACTACGACATGGCCGAGGAGACCGCCGCGGCGATCGACGGCGACGGCTGGCTGCACATGGGCGACATCGGGACCATGGACTCCCGGGGCTTCCTGCGGGTCACCGGCCGGGTCAAGGACATGATCATCCGCGGCGGGATGAACCTCTACCCCGCCGAGATCGAGTCCGCCCTGACCGACCACCCCGCCATCGAGGCGGCCGCGGTCATCGGCGTGCCGGACCCGACCTGGGGTGAGCAGATCGGCGCCGTGCTGACCGTGCGCGCCGGCCACCAGCGCCCGGGCGTCGACGAGCTGACCGGCTTCCTGCGCGACCAGATCGCCCCGCACAAGGCGCCGGTCTTCTGGTCCTTCGTGGAGGCCCTGCCGATGACCCCGACGGGCAAGATCCAGAAGTTCGTGCTGCGCGACCGCCTCGACGACGGCGAGCTCGTCTTCGACGAGGTCCGCCCCACCAGCACCTCACCCGCCTGACGTACGTCGCTCGATGTCCTACACTCAGAGGAACTGAGTTTCACAAGACGTACGACGACGCACGGAGGCCCGCATGCCCGACTCACCGGCCCTGGACCGCCTGCGGGCCGCCGCCCGCGACCCGCGGGCCTACGTCGCGCAGTGGCGCGAGGCGCACCGGGGCCACCAGGTCGTCGGGGTGATGCCCATGAACTTCCCGCGCGAGATCGCGGTGGCCGCCGGCGTGCTGGCCGTGACGATCACCGACGACCAGCAGCCCGTCGGCGAGGGTCGGGCCTACCTGCCGGAGTTCTACTGCGGCTACACCCGCAACCTGGCGGACCAGGCGGCGACCGGGCGCCTCGACCACTTCGACGCCGTCCTGCTCGCCGACCACTGCATCCAGCTGCTCGGCGCCTCCGACGTGGCCCGCGCGCTCGACGACACCACGCCGGTCTTCTTCGGCATGCTCATCAGCTCGCTGAGCGACACCTGGGCGCCGGCCAAGATCGCCGAGATGATGGGGCAGTTCCGCCACGAGTTCGAGCAGCTGACCGGCCGCCGGATCACCGACGCCGACCTGCGCGAGGCCGTGGAGGTCTGCAACCGCGACCGCGCCCTGCTGCGCCGCCTGCTCGACGAGCGGGCGGCGGGCGACGCCACGTGGTCACCGGTCGAGCTCGTCGACCTGGTCACCTCCGCACAGGTCATGGACCCCCGCGAGCACCACGCCCTGCTGGTCGAGGCGGTGGCTGCCGCCGGCGACACCCGGGTGCGCGACGACCGGGTGCGGGTGCACCTGTCGGGCCACCTGTGCCACGCCCCGCGCCGCGAGCTCCTAGAGGTGATCGAGGACTCCGGGGCGGTCGTCGTGGACGACGACCTGTGGACCGGCCGCCGCTTCGCCCAGACGGCGGTTCCGCTGGGCGAGGAGGAGGACCCGATGGACGCGATCGGCCGGTGGTACGCCGAGCGCAACGTCGACCTGCCGTGCCCGACCCGGGTGCAGCACGAGGTCGACTGGGACGTCTGGTTGGTGGAGGCGACCCGACGCAGCGGAGCCGAGGCGGTCATCCACCTGATGCCGAAGTTCTGCGAGCCCCACATGCTCTTCTACCCCGAGCTCCGCAAGAGCCTGGACGCCGCCGACATCCCGCAGCTCCTGGTCGAGACCGAGCACGAGGGCATCCCCCTGGAGTCACTGCGCACCCGTCTCGAGGCCCTGGTCGAGCGGACCCTGCGCCGCCGACCCGCACACGTCTGATCCCGGCACCTCCCTCACGAACCCGACTGGAGCGAGTCCATGACCGCCACTGCGACAGAGGACCTGACCAACCGCCTGACCATCACGCGCCAGGGCGGGCAGATGATCTCCGACTACTGGGACGAGCTCTTCGTCGCTCGCGAGTCGGGCAAGAAGATCGTCTGGTACAACGGCGGCGCCCTCAACCCGATCTTCCAGGCCGCCGGGCTGGCGTGGTGCCACGGCGAGGCGTTCGCCGCCCGGCTGGCCGCGCAGCGTCTCGAGGGCCCCGCACAGCTCGCGGGCGCCGAGTACGGCTACAACGCCGAGCTGTGCTCCTACTCCCGCACCCACCTCGGCTGCGCCGTGCTGACCCTCGGCGGCGACGACGAGGTGCCCGGCACCGGTGTGGTCGGGTTGCACGACCAGGCCGATCTCGCCTCACGGCTGCCCTCCCCCGACCTGTTCGTGAACAACTACGCCGGTTGCAGCACCGGCCAGCAGTGGGACGAGGTGTCCTACCGCGTCTTCGGCAAGAACGTGCCGATCTTCAACGTCTCGCACCCGTTCCTGTGGGGCAACAAGCCGGACGCCGGCTACCTCGTCGGCCAGGAGTGGGAGGACGCCTCGCGCTACGTTCGCGACCAGCTCGTTGAGCTGATCGCGTTCCTCGAGCACCAGACCGGCCAGCCCTTCGACCACGACCTGCTGGCCGAGTCGATGACCCACATCAAGCGGGCCGCCGAGCTGCGCTGCGAGGGCCTCGAGCTGTGCCGCGCCACGCCCGCGCCGGCGACGTTCTGGGACTGGATCGCCTGCGTCGCCCCGATCAACTTCCTGCCCGGCGACCAGGCACTGGTCGACTACTTCCAGGGCGTGCGCGACGAGATCCAGGGCCGCGTCGACGCCGGTGTCGGCGGCATCCGCGACGAGCGCTACCGGCTCTACTTCGACGGCATCATGAACTGGAACAAGCTCGGCTTCCTCTCACGCCGCTTCGCCGAGCACGGTGCCGCCGTCCTCGCCGGCCGCTACATCCAGAACGCGTTCTGGCAGGAGCCGGACCTCATCGACACCTCCGACCCGCTGCTCGGGATGGCCCAGCACTACCTGCTGTGCCCGACCAACCACGGCTCCAAGACGATCGACTACCTGACCCGCCGCGACTGCGAGCGGTACGACGTCGACGGGCTCGTCTTCCACTCCACCCGCACCTGTCGCGCCTTCACCGGCCCGCAGCGCCTGCTGGCGAAGTCGGCGCGCGACAAGCTCGGCATCCCCTCGATCTTCTTCGAGGGCGACGTCGCCGACGCCTCGTTCTACAAGGAGGAGATCCTCGACAGCCGTCTCGTGGCGATGCTCGAGGCCATCGACATCGCCCGCGAGCGCGGTGACCACAAGCGGCCCGGCGCAGGAGCCGAGGTGGCGTGGCCCCAGTGAGTCGTCCGGTGCGCGGTCACTTCCTGGGCGTCGACCTCGGCTCCACCACTGCCAAGGCGGTGGTGGTCGACGAGGACGGCGTGATCGTGGCGTCCTCGACGATCGCGATGGGGGCGGTCTCGCGCGCCGGGATGCGGGCGGCGGTCGACGCGGCCCTCGCCTCCGCGGGGGTGGCGGCCGACGAGCTGGGCGGCACCGTCTCCACCGGGTACGGCCGTCGCCTGGTGCCCGGGGCGCAGAAGAGCTTCACCGAGATCACCTGCCACGCCCGCGGCACGGCAGCGATGGTGCCCGGGGTGCGCCTGGTGGTCGACGTCGGCGGCCAGGACAGCAAGGCGATCACCGTCGACGACGACGGCCTGGTCGTGGACTTCGCGATGAACGACCGCTGCGCCAGCGGCACCGGCCGCTTCTACGAGGTGCTGGCCCGTGCCGTCGAGGTCCCGATCGAGGAGCTCGGCACGCTCGCCCTGAGCGGCTCCGACGACCTCGAGGTCTCGAGCATGTGCGCGACGTTCGCGGAGACGGAGATCGTCTCGATGCTGGCGATGGACCACCACGTCGCCGACATCGCCTCCTCCGTGCACCGCGCGATCGCCGCTCGCACGCTCGCGCTCGTCGCCCAGGTCGGACGGCGCTCACCCGTGGTCCTCACGGGCGGTGTCGCGCAGAACCCGGCCGCCGTCCACTTCCTGTCCCGGGCACTGAGGACCGAGGTGCTGGTGCCGCCGCGGCCACAGATCACCGGGGCGTACGGCGCGGCCCTGCTCGCGCTGGAGGCGACCAGGCGGGGTCGTCCGCCGGTCGACGACGTGGCCGGGGCCGACGACCTCTTCCCGCGCACCGGCGGGCACGACGCCCCCGGACACTCGTGCGCGGGCTGCGACGGCACCCTGGTCGAGCTGGGCAGCACCATCCCCGTGCGGGGCTGAGCCCTCAGCGCATCCGCCACACCGGCTCGCGCTTCTCACGGAACGCCGCGACCCCCTCGCCGATGTCCTCGGTGGTGAAGGCCAGAGCGAGCTGGGAGCGCAGCGCGGACAGGGCGTCAGGCAGGCTCATGTCGCGGGTGGCGTCGATGGCGTCCTTGCCCAGGCGCATCAGCAGCGGCGACTTGGCCGCGACCTTGTGCGCCCAGGACCGCACCGTCTCGTCGAACTCCTCGGCCGGGACGACGGCGTTGACCAGGTTCAGCCGGGCGGCCTCGTCGGCGTCGACGAGGTCGCCGAGCATCATCAGCTCGTTGGCCTTCATCCGGTCGAGGTTGCGGTAGATGAGCGCCGAGATCATGAACGGGAAGACCCCCACGTTGATCTCGGGGCACCCGAACCGCACGCCCTGCTTGGCGATCACGAGGTCGCAGGCCAGCGCCAGTCCGAACGCACCTGCGAGGACGTCCCCTCCGGCGGCGCAGATGACCGGCTTGCCGAGGCCCCCGATCAGGGCGTAGAGCCGGGGGAAGCGGTCGAGGCCGGCGTACTTGGTGATCGTGGAGACGTCGGAGGCGAACGCCTTGAGGTCCCCGCCGGCCGAGAAGACCCGCTCGTGGGAGGAGCCGAGGACGACGACGCGCACGGCGGCGTCGTCGCGGGCGTCGCCCAGGCGGGCCAGCAGCTCGTCGAGCAGGTCGTCGCTGAGCGCGTTGCGGGTCTCAGGGCTGTCGAGCGTCACGAACGCGACGCCGTGGTCGTCGACCTCGTAGCGGACGGGCACGGGCTACTCCATCTCCAGGGTGATCTTGCCGAAGGCCTCGCCGCTCTCGAGCCGCTCGTGCGCAGCGACGACGTCGTCGAGGGAGAACGTCGAGTCGACGACCGGCGGCGGCACGTCGTGGGTGGCCAGCAGGTCCAGCAGTCCGGCGAAGTCCGCCGGGCTGCCCATCGTGCTGCCGAGGACCGAGTGCTGCGCGAAGTAGTAGGGGCGCACGGCGAGGTCGGCCCGCTCGGCGCGGGAGGCGCCGAGCACGACGAGGCGCCCGCCCGGGCGCAGCGCACGCAGGGACTCGGCCCAGGTGCCGACGGAGTCGAGGACGACGTCGAACCCCCTGCCCTGGTTGGCCTCGCGGGCCTGCTCGGGCCAGTCGGCGTCGGTGTAGAGGACCCCACCGGCGGCGCCGAGGCCCTGTGCGGCCTCGACCTTGTCGCGGGCCGAGGAGGTGACCACGACCCGGGCCCCCACGGCCGCGGCGAGGGAGACCGCCGTCGTGGCCACCCCGCCGCCGGCGCCCAGGACCAGCAGCGACTCGCCGGCGCGCAGCGCACCCCGCGAGAACAGGGCGCGGTACGTCGTCACCCCGACGAGGGGGAGGGCGGCGGCCTGCGACCAGGACAGCGCGGCCGGCTTGGGGAGGACGCACGCCGTCGGGACGGCGACCAGCTCGGCGTAGGTGCCCTGGCGGTGGTCGCCCAGGATCTCCCACTGCGGGCCCGGGGCCGACTCGTCCTCACCCCACCACAGCGAGGGGAGCACGACGACCTCGGCGCCGGTGGCCACGTCGACGCCCGCGCCGTCCGCGCCGGGCACGTGGGGCAGGGGCGAGTCGTACTGTCCGCGGCGCACCAGCACGTCGTGCCAGTTGAGCGCGGCCGCCTTGAGCCGCACGAGCGACCAGCCGTCGCGCAGCTCGGGGTCGGCGACGTCCTCGACGCCGAGGACGTCCGGTCCACCGAACGAGCGCTGGAGGGCCGCCCTCATGCGCGCTCGAGCAGCAGCCGCCGGACCTCGCCGGAGAGCTCGACCGCGGTGTGCACGTCCTCGGCCACCGGCACGAGCGTGAGCGTGCGCGCCCCGGCGTCGACGTAGGCGCCGAGGAAGTCCGCGACGTCCTGCGGTGTGCCCGCGGCGGTCACGTGCTGGAACTTCTCCGGCGGCAGCGCGTAGAGCGCGGACATCCGCTCGCCGAGACGCGTGCGGGCGGCGTCGGCGTCGCTGCCGAGCCCCACCCACACGTTGAGGCCGGCGAACGCCGGCTCGCCGCGGCCGGCCGCGGCGAAGCCGTCGCGCAGCTGCTGGTGCGTGGCGCCGTAGCGTCGTGCCGAGCACCACATGCCGAGCCAGCCGTCGCCGTGGGCGATCGTGCGGCGCACCGCCACGTCGCCCGCGCCGCCGATGACGATGGGCACACGCGGCTCGAGCGGCGGCAGGATGCGTCCGCCCTCGAGCCGGAAGAACTCGCCGTCGTGGTCGACGGCCTCGCCGGTGGCGAGCCGGCGGAGCAGCCCGAGCGTCTCGTCCATCCGGCGGCCGCGGGTCGAGGGGTCGACACCCATGTTGCTGACCTCGGTGCGGTCCTCGCCCGCGACGCCGACGCCCAGGAGCAGCCGCCCGGGGGCCAGCGAGCTCAGCGTGGACAGCGAGCGGGCGGTGGCCATCGGGTGCCGCAGCCCCGCCAGGTAGACGCCGATGAGCACCTTGAGCGTGTCGTGGGAGGCCAGCGCGGTGGTGGCGGCCACGAAGCCGTCGAAGCCGGTGCCGCCGTGGAAGCTGATGTGGTCGCCGACGGTCAGGTGGTCGAGCCCGACCTCGCCCATGTGGTCGAGCAGGGCCCGACGCTCCGCGGGGTCGGGGTTGAACAGCTCGTCGTTGACGGCGATGCCGAGCTGCAGACCGGTGCTCACCGGGGCATCCTGCCGCCGGGGCCGCGGGCGGGGCCACCGGCGCGGGGGGCCGCACTGGTGGGTCCTCCACCCCTGCGGGGCGCACCGGTTGCACCGCCCGGCGCTGCTGCCGATGCTGAGCTCGTGACAACGAGGGGCATCACCGTCCTCGCGGGCGGCCTGGCCGACACCCGCGACATCACCGTGCGTGCTGAGCAGGCGGGCTTCGACGCGGCCTGGTCGGGTGAGTTCCTGAACCGCTCCGGCATCGTCTCGGTCGCCGCGATGGCCGCCGCCACCAGCCGCATCGGCGTCGGCACCGCGATCGCGTACGCCGTGGGCCGCTCGCCGCTCGTGCTGGCCAACGACGCACGGTTCCTCGACGAGATGAGCGAGGGCCGGTTCACCCTGGGCCTCGGCACCGGGACGCGCGGGATGATGGTCGGCTGGCACGGCGTCACCGACCCCGACGGCCCCGCCACGCGGATGGAGGAGCTGATCCCGCTCCTGCGGCGGCTGTGGCACCTGCACGAGGAGCCGGTCGAGCACGAGGGCCGCTTCTACACCTGCAGGATCACCCCGACCGCTGACATCCAGGCGCCGTACCGTCCGGAGGTCCCGATCTGGACCGCGGGCGTCAACGCCCGGATGATCGAGGTCGCCGGCCGGGTCAGCGACGGTCTGATCTGCCACCCGACGATCACCGACCGCTACCTCGACGAGGTGGCCCGCCCGGCCATCGAGCGCGGAGCCGCGAAGACCGGCCGCTCGGCGAGCGACGTCACGCTCAAGGGCGTGGTCATCACCTCGATCCACGACGACGTCGCCCGGGCCCGCCGCGAGGCGGCTGCCCAGATCGCCTTCTACGTGGCCCCCAAGGCCTACGGACCGGTCATGGACGCCTCCGGCTTCGGCGAGGAGGCGGCCGCGATCCAGGGCGCCTTCCGAGCCGGGGACCACGACGCGATGGTGGCGGCGGTCTCGGACCGGATGCTCGACGAGATGGCGGCCGCCGGCAGCGCGGACGACGTCCGCGACCAGGTCGCGCGCCTCGAGCAGCGCTACGACCACGCCGCGCTCTACTCCCCCAGCTTCACCCTCAGTCCCGAGCGGGTCGCCGAGAACACCACCGCGGTGATCGAGACGTTCGCCCGCTCCTAGGGCTCCTCCGAGGACCGGGCAGGCGCCGGCCGCGGTAGCGCGAGCGAGCCGGCGAGGCGGGTCGCGGACCGGACCTAGGCGGCCGGGTAGGTCAGGTAGATGGACTCCCCCACCATGGCCGGCCGCTCCTGGCCGAGCACCTCGATGCGCAGGGACACGCGGTACTGCACGCCGCCGTCGTCGCGCCGGGTGGCCTCGGGGATCGCCGCAGCCAGCCGCACCTCGCTGCCGACCGGCACCACCGAGGTGAAGCGCACCTTCTCCAGTCCGTAGTTCGTGCCGCGGCCGTGGTCGGTGATGGTCATCAGCTGCTTGAGCAGGAAGGGGACCAGGGCCAGCGTGAGGTAGCCGTGGGCGATGGTGCCCCCGAAGGGGCCGTCCTTCGCACGGTCCTCGTCGACGTGGATCCACTGCCGGTCGTCGGTCGCGTCGGCGAAGGTGCCGACGCGGTCCTGGGTGATCTCCAGCCAGGGCGAGGCGCCGAGGTCGAGGTCGTGGGCCTCGGCCAGCTCGGCCACCGTGATCTCGAGCAAGGGGGCTCCTTCCGCCGTCCCGATGCGACCACCCGGCGTCGTGGAGCGTCAACGCGGCCACCGCACGCCGCCTGTGGAGACCTCTACCCACGGCGGGCCCGAGCGTGGAGCGGGGCGCTCGCGCGCGCCTAGGTTGCGTCGGTGCCGACCACCACGCAGCCGACGTACGCCGAGGTGCTCGGCGTCCCACCCGTCCTCGAGGACCGGGTCAGGCCCGTCTTCATCGACGTCAACGGGCACATGAACGTGCGCCACTACCTGGACTACGGCGCCACCGGCGCCGACGTCGTCTGCCGCGACGCCGGCATCGACGACGGCTACCGCGCCCAGCGGCGCATGGGGGTCTTCACCGCCGAGCACCACCTTCGCTACTTCAGCGAGATGCACGAGGACGACCCGTTCTCGGTGCACACGCTGCTGCTCGAGCGCTCGGCGCGCGCCGGCCACCTGCTGTCGCTGATCCTCGACCACCGCCGCGAGGTGCTCTCGTGCGCGGTCGAGATCGCGCTGGTCCACGTGGACATGGACACCCGTCGCGCCGTGCCCTTCCCCGACGACGTGGCGGGCGTGCTCGACGGCTGGATCGCCCGCTCTGCCGAGGTGACCTGGGCGCTCCCGCTCAGCGGCGCGATCGCCGTGCGGTCGGGCCGGTGAGCGCCCGGGTGGGCGTCAGCGCGGCGGACTTCGACGTCGAGACCCTGCGCGGGCGTCGCTCGGACCGGCGCTGGAACCGGACCTCGGTCGGGGACCTGCTCGAGCGGGTCACCTGGGCGAGCCCGGACAAGACGGCGCTGGTCGGGTGGTCCGGGGCGTACGCCGACTCGCGCTTCGAGCGGATGACCTACCGCGAGGCCGACCGGGCGGCCAACCAGGTCGCGCACGCGCTGCTCGCGGAAGGCCTCGACCCCGGGTCGCGGGTGCTGCTCTACTGCGACAACTCGATCGAGGCGGTCGTGCTGTTCTTCGGGATCGCCAAGGCCGGGATGGTCGCAGTCCCGGTGAACTCCCTGCTGGCGCCCGACGTGCTGGCCTGGGCCCTCGACCACGTCGACCCCGCCCTGGTCGTCGCCGACGCGGTGCTGGTCGAGCGGGGCGAGGCGGTGCTCGCCGAGCGCGGCCTGACCCCGCGCGTGGTCATCGAGATCGGCGGGACGGCGGGAGCGGGGAGCGTCTCGTTCACCGACTGGATCGCCGACCGCCCGACGGGCGAGGTGGACGTCGACATCCACGGCGACGACATCTGGTCGCTGCTGTTCACCTCGGGGACGACCTCGATGCCGAAGGCGTCGATGACCTCCCACCTCTACTCCTACCTGGCCGGCTACTCCTACGCGATGTCGTACACGCGTGGGCTGACGTACGAGACCGACCTGGTCATCGGCAGCTTCTTGCCGGTGATCTACCACTGCGGGCACAACGCCACGGTGGTGCCGGCCATCCTCAGCGGCGGCACGGTCGTGATCGGCCGCCGGCCCGACGACCGCGCCGTCGCCGAGGCCGTGACCCGCGAGCGGATCACCGCCGTGTGGGCGGGCTCGCCGCTGTGGGTGCAGAAGCTCGTCGAGCAGGCCGAGGCCCGTCCGGACGAGATCGACCTGACCTCGCTCACGGTGGCCCTCTACTCCTGGGGTGCGATGCACCCCGACCTGTTCCCCCGGCTCGAGCAGGTGGCCGGCCCCCAGGTGCAGATGGTCGAGGTCTTCGGGCAGACCGAGGCGATGTCCTGCTTCCGGTTCTGGCCCGGCGCCCACCCCGACCGTGCGGCCGAGACCTTCCGCGGCGTCAACCACGTCGGCCTGCCGACCGCGGTGCTGGCCGCCGACGTCCACGACGCCACGGGTGCGAGCCTGGCGGACCGACCGGGCGAGCCGGGCGAGGCCGTCT
>Ga0325401_1000419_pt1 | contig 30031 bp, 23 predicted proteins | sample PopdelMetagenome_FD_205666 | JGI IMG/M metagenome (GOLD analysis project Ga0325401, IMG submission 205666) | Populus deltoides microbial communities from Bellville, Georgia, United States - Xylem-PdKOR-R2 | ecosystem: Host-associated > Plants > Phyllosphere > Stem > Wood/Secondary xylem | place...
TTTGGTTGTTTGAGATGATTTTGAGATTTATTGCGTATTATTGTAAATGATTGTGATATTTGAAGTGTTGAGATCCACTTCATTGTGTGGCAACCCCTGGGGTTTGATGCCACTATGACGGGGTTGGAAGGATCAGATTGTAACAAGTTTATCTGATGTGTAATGGCTTGGTCTCAATGTGAAATTTGTGTGTTGATATTGTTTTTAATTGTTATTTTATGTGTGTAGGTTGTTTTCAAATTGTTTGTTAAAACTCTTATGTGTGTTTGTTTATGTCAATGTTTGTTCATTAATTATGAGTTTTTGTTATTAAGTGTTGAAAAAAGTTTGATTTGAAAAAAAGAAAGTTGTTTTTATTTGTTTTGAGGATAATGGCTAACAAAAAAAATTCGTTTATGGTTTTATGTGTTAATTGTTTCTACTACCCATTAGGTAACCTAGGATGGTACGTGTCCAATGTTGGCCCCCATCCCTTGGATGTTGGTTATTAGGTAATATAACCATTTAATATATGATCCAATTGAAGATATGATTTTAAACTTGTTTTTATATGTTAATTGTTTCTATTATTTCAAGATTCCCAGGATGGGATGTGTGAGATGTTGGGCTATGTCATTTGGATGTTGTTTATCGGGTAATAAAACCAATTGATGTATGATCTTTTTTTTAAAGATATGAATTTAAACTCATTTTATTAATTGTTTCTATTACTCGTTGGGCAACCCAAGATGGCATGTATATGACGTTGAACACTATCCTTCGAATGTTGTTTACAGGTAATAACATCAATGAATGTATGACCTTTTTTTTAAGATATGTTATTTAAGCCTGTTTTTATTAATTTTTTCTATTATTAGTTAAACAACTCAGGATTGTATGTGTTTGATGTTAACCCTATCCTTTGAATGTTTCTTAGTAGGTAATGGAATCGATTAATACATGACCCTTTTTTAAAGTGCAAATTTAAATTTGTTTTTATATGTTAATTATTTTTGTTATCCGTTAATCAACCTAGGATGATATGGTCTAATGCCAAGCCTTGTATTTTGGTGTTGCATAGTAGATAATAGGGTTAATTAATACATGATCCTTTTAATATGATTTTCATAATTTTACTTTAAAATAAATAATAAAGGTATTTCTTCTTTCTTATATGAATATGGACCAGTGGGTTTGAGGGTGCCCTTAATAGTACTTTTTAGAGCTACTATTCCAGTTATATAGTCATTCTCCTTTAAAGAGCATAATCACTTTTGATGACAACATAATTTGTTGATAAATGTAAATATTTTTTAAAACATAACATTTATTTATTGTAAATAGTATTTATTTATTTGAATTTTATTTATTATGCTCGTGTTAACGTGTGCGTTGAATTTATTCTAGTGTTCTTGTTTTGAGGATATTTTCTTTAATGTGGTGAGCGAATTTGGCTAGATCGATATGGTCCTATATAGGCCCATAAAGTAGGAGTGGTGGTCTTCAGACCCATTTCCATCATGTAATCTTGAATATGATAATGCCTATCATTGGTACATTATCCTCTTGAATCCAATGTTAGTATTAAAAAAATAAGGATTAGGCTTTGTCACCATGCTCGAATCCAAAAGCATTGTCTGAGGTTATACCCTTAATCAAAATTTTTGAAAGATCAGTTAGAGTTTCTAATTACTATAAAATTAGGTGACGACTCATGTTTCAACATTTACCTTTTTTCACATTTAGTTTGCCTTGATGTCCCTTGCAATAAAATGACAAATCTACTCAGATCTTGTTAAGGACTAAGGTTTATTTGTTTATTTTCTAATGATAATGTGCTTGATGAGCTTTAATATATGCTTTGAATGTTTGTTTACCTAAACTGATTAATGTATGGTTATTGTTTGGTATCGTTTCATGTTTATTTTATTTTTTAAAAATTGTTTCTTGTATGCCTAAATTTAATGCATTGTTCCTTTAAATTGGTTTGTTTAGATTGGATATGGAGTTGTGCCAATGCACACACAACTCAACACTTATATTTTGCACAAACATTGCTTGAGGTTAGGATGAGGAAGTGGTGATGCCTCAATGGTCTTTGACCTCAGAAACACTTAATAAACAATCAAAATCTTATGGATAGTCTACTTGGTTGTGATGAGTATCCGATGTGATATTGCCCCAGTTTATATTTTTTACAGCCTCGATTTAGTTCATTGAGATTGTTAACTAAACAATGAGGGACCTTTAGAAATCGATTTAGTTAGTTAACCTACCCATCTAGAATATGATGTTTCCCTATGTTATCATTACTTCACTTAATTGATCATTTTCTTTATTTTTATGAATATTTGTATATACAAAAGTTAGTTTTGAGTTCTTATAAAAAAAATGGGGAAAGAAATACAAGTTGTATTTTAAAATCTCAATTTTCCCATAGTATGTTGTTTTCCCTTCTAAAAACCAAGTACCTTAAGCACCTCTACCCTTTTTTCAACCTAGATAACATGCCTTCTAAAACATAGAATTTCTAAACCATAAAAAGAAGCGTTATGAACCATCTGCCTTTCATGTTTTCCTTATTAACATATATCAACATCATGTGAATACGCACTAGATATATTCTCAATCGCTCAAACTCGTTCAACCACATTTTCTTAAATGGTATAACAATATTGTTAAGTATGAGTACCATGCAGGAGCTGTTGGTCATTCCATTGATCACTATCAAGGTTTCAGGAAGCAAATTGACAAGTTAATTCAACATAGCTGATTATCATTTCAAGAGAAAATGGTGTACTCATTACAGCCATAAAGGAGCGCGAGGCCAATGAAATATGCCATGTGCCAAATGTTGGCATTTCTAGAAAATTTAAAGTTCTCGAATTTGTTAAGTATACAGGGTCTCAATATCCAGAGACCCACCTCAAAGTGTACTATAGTAAATTGGCTGAATTTATTAATGATGAGAAACTTTTGATCAATTATTTGTATGCAAGTCTGGTTGGACCTGCTCTTAACTGGTCTATAAGGTTGAATGACTCTAAAATAATGAAAATTAAGCCATGTGCCAATTATTGTTTTTTTTTTTTAAAAAAAATAAGTTCTCGAGTTTGTCAAGTATATAAGAGCAATATCCAGATACCCATCTTAAAGTGCATTACAGTAAAATGGTTGAAGTTATTCATGATGAGAAACTTTTGATCAATTATTTAGGTGCAAGTTTGATTAGACATGCTCTTAGTTGGTTTATGGGGTTAGATGACCCTACAATAAAGAAGTGAGAATATTTGGTTAACATCTTTTTGAAATATTTTGGTAATAACTTAAAGGTGACTCCAACCAGGTCTAGCTTTCAAAGAATTTTGGAAAATTAAAGACAACATCAATAATAAAACACGAAGTATAATTTGTAAAATTAAGATCGTAATGAGATTAATCATTAATATGACCAAATAAATTTTTTCTTGTCTTTGTACCGTATGTATTGTAAAGAGGGAGCAACTATCATAAATCGATTTTGACCCCTATTTTGATCATATTTTCAAAATAAATTTGTAATATATAAAAATTTCCAAAAAAATGTATTTTCGACATGATTTGGCCAATGTTAGGCTATTTCATAAAATTTTCAAACTTCATGCTTGTCATATGCATATTCATGATTTTTTTTAAAAAAAGACTTGCATTCATATGTGAGTGAGACTTGTTTAGGATCAACATTGCATTTTTAGATTCATTATTGTGTTGAACATTGCATGCTTTAATTTGGGATAGATAATATCTTATAAAGAAAGATATAACATACTTTTTTTCTTTAAGATTATTGAAGTACATCTTTCCTTGTAAAAGTTGTGTGAGTTGTGTGATTATGCATAAGAGACGAGTGTGATGCTTTACTTGTGATCATCCCTTTTGATCTAGTCCTAAACATGGTTTAAGTAAATAGAGTAATAATTATTAGACATTTAAATAAATAAATGTGTACAAAGTTCTATCTACATCAATGTTTTGAGTTGCTCAGTAACTAGGGATATTCATCACAAATGTTTATCTTTACGTCAAACAGGAACTTGAAATATAAGTATGCAAAAGCACTTTAAGTTTGTGATTTTGTGAGTAACCGGGTGCATTCATCACAAATGTTTGTGTTCGCGTCAAAAGGGAAGTGACCACTTAAAGACAGAATAAATAATATCTCCAAAAAAGAAAGAAAGAAAGAAAGAATATATATATATTTCTCTACTTTGCTACCTTGTTTGTAGTTATGGGAAGGGAAGATTTGAGTTTTCGCGCGAATCAATTATGTTGGTTGCATGATAAATACAATTAAATTTGAAATTTTGTATGGATATTTGATTTAGAGAATGTGAGTATGTTTATTTTTCTTTATTCGCTATGATGTATACACTAAGTTGAAGATACCAATGTTTGCATGATAGGTCTTTCAAGTGTGATGAGTCGAGCCTAATTATGGTTATTATTATTCTTTTTTTTTCAAATTTGCCTCAAAAATCAATTCTATTCCAATCCTAGAAAAGATTATCATATTTCAAGCCCAAACTTGTCTTATGTTGTATGCAAACTTCAACCATAAAACACTCAAGGTTTCAATATCAATCTTAGTCCAAATAATAGGTACATTTGTATCCTTATATGATGCTTAAATTCAGCCCCAAATCAGCTTTCAAATCAGCCCAAGCACAATCCATGATCTTACATGTCCACACAACAAATAACATTTGATTTATTTTAGGTAACTCATTGATCCAAGAGGGCAAGCACATGGATTAAAAGCTGGAGGGGACATTGTTACATTATTTTGGGTCAAAAAGAAGAAAGAGATAGCTCATAAAGGAGGAAGAAAAATATGCACCAAAGTGTTCTCAAAGCTAGCCTGATTTGATTTTCTCAACACAAAATCAATTCTATTCCAATCCTAGAAAAGATTATCATATTTCAAGCCCAAACTTGTCTTATGTTGTATGCAAACTTCAACCATAAAACACTCAAGGTTTCAATATCAATCTTAGACCAAATAATAGGTACATTTGTATCCTTATATGATGCTTAAATTCAGCCCCAAATCAGCTTTCAAATCAGCCCAAGCACAATCCATGATCTTACATGTCCACACAACAAATAACATTTGATTTATTTTAGGTAACTCATTGATCCAAGAGGGCAAGCACATGGATTAAAAGCTGGAGGGGACATTGTTACATTATTTTGGGTCAAAAAGAAGAAAGAGATAGCTCATAAAGGAGGAAGAAAAATATGCACCAAAGTGTTCTCAAAGCTGGCCTGATTTGATTTTCTCAACACCTTTCGGTGTTGTGCCCATAACTTTTGACTCAGTTGTCCACATTCTCTGTTCATGATCTGGAAAGCTAGCAGACTGGCCTATAAATATGTATCTAATAGACATCTTCATAGGAGGCTTCTAAGAGGGTCTAAATGCTGTCCAAAGGCAGCGCTATATTTGTGTTAGAATTTTTACCGAAATTATATTGTGTTCTTCTTTGTAGATTTCAGTTCTTTAGCTTGTAAGATTTATTATTTCAGTTTGATTCAAGTTATTTCATGTTTATTAAAGTGTTCTTACATATAATCATGGTTGGCTAATCTCTTTCTTGGATCCAAATCAAGGATGATGGTGATTGAGGTGAGTTTTCTAAGATATGAATGAATCTTAATGTTTATCTTCTAATTTTCTTCATGAATGTTTTATTATTTCAAAGAAATTTTAGAAATCATTTAGGTAATGTCATAATCTTGAATTATTATGCACAAACCTTAGTTTTAGTATAGAGATTGTTTGATTCAATGTCTTACGTAATATGAAAGTACTCGTTCATTTTTAAGCAATAATCAATTTTCATCCTTTTAAACTTTATTGTAATATCTTCCGATCTAATATCATTATTTTTTATATTAGTTTGAGTTATCTTATATATGTTGAAGGAATCATCAATACATCACCATTAAAATTGATTTGGAACCAAGACTTACTTTTTCTTGTCATTTAAAATCTATTTACACGTTTTTATCTTTGAAAACAAATCCATTAATTATTTTCAACCAAGTTATTGTTCATTTAATTTCTCTTGAGTTTTTTTTGTAACCTAGCTTAATTTCCAGATCTAGCTCTCTATGGATATGACCTCGATCTTACCGAGTTAATTGCTACATCGCACACTTGTGCATTTGCGAGTTAAGACAAGCCGATCATAAAAAAAGAGCAAGCACATGGATGGAAAGCTGGAGGGGACATTGTTACATTATTTTGGGTCAAAAAGAAAAAAGAGACAGCTCATAAAAGAGAAAGAAAAACATGCACCAAAGTGTTCTCCAAGCTGGCCTGATTTGATTTTCCAGAACACCTTTCGGTGTTATGCCCATGACTTTTGACTCAGATGTCCATAACATTATCATCTCAATTGGCCAATCTATGACTAAGTGCAATGAAAAAATGGTCAAGCAGCAAGCACATATCATGCAACAAAGTTTTCAGAAGGTCAAACATGTTTTAGTAAGTAAGGGAGCGAGCGTTGCTAGCGCATAATGGATTAGCTTTGATGCCCTTCTTGCAAACAATAAAATCATTTCGTTGCATTTGGTCATAGATTGGCCAATTGAGATGATAATTATTTAGACATCTGAGTCAAAAAGTTATGGGCACAACACCGAAGGGTGTTCTAAAAAATAAATCAAGTAAGCTTGGAGAACACTTTGGTGCACATTTTTCTTCCTCTTTTATGAGCTATCTCTTTCTTTCTTTTTTACCCAAAATAATGTAACAATGTCCCTTCCAACTTTCCATCCATGCGCTTGCCCTCTTTTTATAATCGACTTGTTTTAACTCGCAAGTGCACGAGTGTGCGATGTAGCAATTAACTCGGTAAGATCGAGGTCATATCCATAGAGAGCTAGATCTAGAAATTAATTTAGGTAACAAAAAAAAAAACTCAAGAGAAATTAAATTAACAATAACTTGGTTGAAAATAATTAATGGATTTGTTTTTAAAGATGAAAACGTGTAAATAGATTTTACATGACAAGAAAAAGTAAGTCTTTGTTCCAAATCAATTTTAATGGTGATGCATTAGTGATTCCTTCAACATATATAAGATAACTCAACCTAATATCAACGATGGTGATATTAAATCGAAAGATATTACAATAAAATTTAAAATGATGAAGATTGATTATTGTTTAAGAATGAACGAGTACTTTCATATTAAGTAAGACATTGAATCAAGCAATATTTATACCAAAACTAAGGTTTGTGCATAAAAATTCAAGATTATAACATTACTTAAATGATTTCTAAAATTTATTTGCAATAATAAAATATTCACGAAGAAAATGAGAAGATAAACATTAAGATTCATTCATATATTAGAGAACTCACCTCAATCATCATCATCCTTGATTTGGATCCAAGAAAGAGATTAGCCAACCATGATTATATATAAAAACACTTTAATAAACATGAAATAACTTGAATCAAACTGAAATAATAAGTTTTACAAACTAAAGGACTGAAATCTACAAAGAAGAACACAACACAATTTCGGTAAATATTTTAACACAAATATTACGCTAATTTTGGACAGCAATTCGACCCCTTAGAAGCCTCCTCCGGAGATGGATATTAGAGACATATTTATAGGCCATTATGTTAGTTATACAGATCATTAAAGAACAGATCATTTGGACATCTGAGTCAAAATTTATGGGTACAACACCGAAAGGTGTTCTTGAAAATCAAATCAGGCCAACTTGAAGAACACTTTGGTGCACGTTTTTCTTCCTCTTTTATGAGTTGTCTCTTTCTTTCTTTTGACCCAAAATAATATAACAACGTCCCCTCCAGATTTCCATCCATGTGTTTTCCCATTTAAATCAATGGATTACCCAAAATAAATCAAATGTTATTTGCTGAAAAATGATATTTCAAACTAGATATTCTATTAAAGCACATACATTTTTCATCTTTAATCACCAATGCTTAACTTCTTTTGATTTCAAGCTTTTTCAACGTAAAATCTTAAGAACATAAAGGAACACTTTTTTTTCTTTTTTTTTTTGTATTTTTTTGTTTTTTTTACCTTTGGCAACTTTGCCCATCTTTTTATCAAGCATCACTTCTTCTTTCTTTTCACATAATTTCCAACCATAATTCCATGAGATATCATAAGTATATGCTCTACTAATCCTTAGCCAAGGGAAAAGGAAAACATATAAAAAGTTAAGGCTTATATATGGATAAAGCAAAGAAAAGATAAACAATCTCAAAAGGGGCTCACTAAGGATAATATGCTTTAGGTTGGCTTTTTGGCTCAAGTGGTTAACATTTCTAATGCCTTTATCATCTTCATGTATATATGTAATGCGAATGTAATCTCAACAAGATATGAAGCAAGTTCTAGAGATATATATATATCATTGAAAGAATGCACAATCAAAGAATATAATGTTGAAGGCTCAAAAGCTTGCATTGGTATAACACTATAAAGTCAACATGGCATATTCTCAAAGTCAATCCCTAAACCAATTGAACCTTAAAATTTACATGCATACCCCTTCATTTGATTTATATCTTCATCTATCTCAACTAATTCTCATACATAATACTCATATTCTCAAAAACCAATGGGAGTTCAAAAGATCAAACATAATTTTTTTTTTTGAAAAATAACAAAGAAAACCAAAATTAGAAAACCAACATTCTCTCAATACTCCCACACTTAAAACACAACATTGTCCTCAATGTTGAAATAAAAGCAAAGGAACAGAAGAGAATGACAGAAAATAAATTAAAATGCGAAAAAATAAAAGATAAGGAAAAAGAAAGCAAATCTGATTTTTTTTTGTGCTGGGTTGCCTCCCAGTAAGCGCTTTTGTTTTATGTCATTGGCTTGACATGTGGCATGCTCATTCTTCATAGATTGGTTCAGCTAACTCTACAGAAGCGGTGAGTTCTGCCGTCCAACCTTCATAGAAAGGTTTTAAACGATGCCCATTGACCTTGAGTACTTTGTTGGTGTCTAAACTTGTAATTTCAACTGCACCATAAGGAAAAACATTAGAAACAACAAAGGGTCCAATCCAACGAGAGTGTAACTTTCCAGGAAAAAGTTTCAAACGCGAATGATAAAGAAGGACTTTGTCTCCAATATTAAACTCCTTTCTTGTAAGCATTCGGTCATGAAGATTCTTAGTCTTTTCTTTGTAAATCCTTGCATTCTCGTAAGCATCATTTCGAATTTCTTCCAACGTAATTCCAATCTTTTTGGGCTCCAAAAGGATAGGCGCCACCCATTCACTGTCCATGATAGGGTGAATGACTCCTGCATCATGGGGAACAGTTTGCAAAGCTTGCAAAGCCAATGCTGATTCATGCACATTTTGGGGAACACATATATGCCTCTCCATCTCTTCTATCTTCGTAAAATCATAGCCATAGCTCAAAGCTACACTTAATCCATCCTCACAATCAAAATCACAAACTTGCTGCACACACTTATCAACTTGGTCATAACATGTGATAGAATAAACATTGCTATAAGGATATGTCATTACATCATGAAAATTAAATTCAATTTTTTCATCTCCTACCTCCATAGACAAAGTATCCTTACCACAATCAATTTTTGTATTGGCAGTTTTCAAGAATGGTCTCCCAAACAATATAGGAGTGTTGTTTGATGAATCACAAGAATCATGTTCCATATCAAGAATATAAAAGTCGCATGGAATGACCAAACTATCAATCTTGACTAGGACATCTTCTATCACACCAAGTGGGTAAACAAAACTACGATCCGCAAGTTGTATTACAATGCTAGTTTTATTCAAAGGCTCAAGACTGAGAGAATCATAAACATGTTTGGGCATAACAATAATGGATGCACATAACTCGCACAAGGCCCTTTTGAAACCAGCATTACCAATAACACATAGGATAGTAAACGCACCTGGGTTTTTTTGCTTCAAAGGCATATTCTTTTGAACAATAGCAGATACAACTTCACCCATACTTACCATTTCATGACCTTTTAGTTTGAAAGCTCTCTTGGTAGTATACAACTCCTTCAAGAATTTGGCATACTTGGGAATTTGCTTGATAGCATCAAGCAAAGGAATGTTGAGTTCTACTTTCTTGAAAACCTCTAAAATCTCCTTTTCTTTATCCTCTTTCTTTGACCTAGAAGAACTTACAGGAAAGGGTGGAATTGTTTTAAAACTGGAATTCATTGAGTGAGGAGTTACCTTTGGAGTGTTGGTCGATGTTTCAGTTTGTGGAGGAGGAGGATGTTCCTTCTTTGTACTCAATTCAGTTTTTATCTCTTCTTCTTCCTCCATCTCAATTTGTTTTGACCTTTTCTCTTCAAATTCTTTCTCACTTTGCAGCATGATCACACTAACATTCTCTATTGAATTCAATGCTTGGGAGGGCAATTTTCCATTCATTTGTGCTTCCAATTTCCCCACACTTGAAGCTACTTGCCCCATTTACTTCTCCAAGTTGTGAATACTTGACCTTGTTTCCTGTTGAAAAGACATGACATTTTATTGCAAGGTCACAGTGTTAGAAGCCAAAGTTTTCATCATCTCATGAAGATCATCATTGGATGATGACCCCATAACATTGGAGTTTGTGAATGGAGGGGGTTGTCTTGCTTGATAATTTTGTTGGGGCTGAAATCCATAGGGATGGAACTGTCGGCTTTGATTGCCTTGTTGGGATGGGTTACCGTAGCGTAAGTTGGGATGATCTCTCTATCCGGGATTGTACATGTTGGAAAAGGGATCATATTTATGCTAGGATTGTCCATTGAATCCTCCATCAACTGCATGAACCTGTTCAATGTAATCTTTTTGCATTGTTGGGCACATATTTGAGGTATGTCCTTGTAAGGAACATATGCTATAAACTTTCACCTGTTGTACATTTCCACAAGCCAAAGAACGCACAAGAGAAGTAAGATCATTAACTTTATTTTCAAGGTTAGAAATACTTACCTCATTTACTCGTTTGTTGGAGAAGTCTCCACGAGTGCCATATTGTTTTGAATTGGCTGCCATGTTTGAGATCAATTGGCGTGCAGCCTCAGGTGTCTTATCCACCAATGCTCCTCCACTTGCAGCATCAATAATACTACGGTCAGTAGGCATCAATCCTTCATAGAAATATTGAATGGGCAGCTGATCGGGTATTTGATGATGAGGACATTGAATGCAGAGTTGCTCAAATCTTTCCCAATATTCAGAGAGTGTCTCTCCATGAGATTGCCTAATCCCACATATTTCTTTCCTTATGTTGGCAACTCGAGATGCTGGAAAATACTTCTCAAGAAAAATCTTCTTCATGGCATTCCAAGTTCCAATAGATCCTGGGAGAATAGAGAAAAGCCATGTCTTTACTGCCCCCTTCAAAGAGAAAGGGAAGGCTTTCAACTTAACTTGTTCTTCATCAACTCCATTCGGTTTCATGCCAACACAAACCATATGGAACTTCTTAAGATGAGTATGAGGATCTTCTCCTACAAGACCATTAAATGTTGGTAACAAATGTATAAAACCAGATTTGAGCTCAAAGTTTACATTATTGTCAATGTTTATGCATAATGGTTGATTTTCCACGTTAGGAGCAGTAAGCTCCTTGAGTGTTTGTTGTTGTGCAACCGCCATGGTTTCCGTGTTCATCATATAAAAATATTCATCATATAAACTGAAAAGAAAAGGTAAAATAAATCTCACAGTTCTTGAAATCCGAAGGTTTCCGTGTCCTTGCACCCAAGAAAAAGTGTTTAGCTTTGCATATTTGTTGAACAACTAATCAAAAAGAAGGAAGAATGAATAATTTTGTATTTCTTAGAGGAGGGGGGCGTTTTTCTCCTCTTGGCTGGCTGCCCCCCTTCTCTTCTCTTATTCTTTTTATATCTTAGGAAACCCTAGGTCTCTATTTTACAAAATAGTCCTCCATTAAGTAGACTGTTTACATTTAAGTACTTCAATAACTATTTTTCTAAAAAAGGAGAAATAGCCTTGCATGAAATCTTCAAGATTTGACTTAGAGGAGCCAAATTGCTGAAATAAAAACTTGGATATCGGTTTAGATGCTTCGAAACGTAATTTGGACTCGTTTCTTCACGAAACCTGTTTGCTGACGGAATTCAGTTGTCATCTTTAAAAAATCATATCTCCCTCATATGACATCTTTTTTGGCTGACATTTGGAGCCTTTATAGGAATTTGAGTCATGAATCCAAAAAAATTGATTTTGCATCAATTTGACTTCTGTAGCTCCAGATATTCAAGTTGGAATGGCCAAAGGTCAACACTGGCAGATTGCGATATTTGACTTTGAAGGCTGCGATTTCCATGCTCTTCCTTATTTTATTTTCTTGCTTTAGATTTCCAGAAAGGTATGGATGTTAGCTTTTTAATTCCACTTGAATCACTTCATTTCAACCTCTAGAGCTGACACTCTGCACAAAACATCGACTGAAGGTCAAATCTGTCAATTATCTCCAATTTACTCATTTTTGCATCTTTCATCCAAAAGTGCCTTCAAAACATAAAACAAAGAATATCAAGGCATTTTATATATATAACATAGGCAAAACACTAGTTAAATATATATGAAACTATTAAATAATATGGTTGCATCAACCTATAACTTAAATTTTCATCCATATAAATCAGACCTAAATCCAAGTTTTACAGCTCTAGTTATGATCCAATAACCGAATGGTGTTCCAGTTTGAATTGAACCAGCATCTCTTCTTTAAACTTAGCCCTCTCTTTATCTTTTCACTTTCAATAGTTAAACATATTAATCAATCCTTTAAATTGTGAGATATGTCTACATTCAAAATGAGCATTTACCATAAATTAAAGATATCTTATGTTATCAGACTTGCTATTATAAAACATGCTCAAGTTAGGGAATTTAATGATACTTTAAGTGCAATATGATGATATAAAACCTTGATAAAAATATACTTGTAAGTATTAATCACACCCCCCCAACCAGCTTATTACTAGTCCCTAGTAATTAAAGTGTTAAAGTAGAAAAATAATTTACAAAATCCAAGAACAAGGCATTCATCATTAAACTTCCACTGATCTATTCAAATAAACAAACCCTCATTAGATTTATATGTCTGCTTCATACCTATTTACCAAGATATTAATAAACATTCCTTTTGTGCTCAATATATCAACACATAGTTATGGGGTTTTGCTTGGATGAAAACACAATTTTGTTTTAATGTTTTTCTAATGTTAACTTTCTTGGGTTGGGATTATTATCTTTTTTTTAATATATATACATATAGCTTAAAACACAGTGCATCTTTAACCCATGTAACGAGCTTTAGGCTAATGACTCCCAGACTAGTTGCTCTTAGGGCAATAGGTGTTGAGACACCCTTACGAGCTTAGTAACTCGGGTTGTAGATACTGATACGTAGATAGTGCAATGTTTGATTCCCTTAAGCTTTTCTCCTTAACCCAGTTAACAAGCGTTGGGCCAATAGTTCCCATATCAGTTGATGGTATTAGATGTTAAAACACCCCTTCATGCTTAATTGCTTAGGTTTTTTTTTTTACAAATTATATCTTATCCCTTTCCCTTAGTTGTTACCTTTAACAAAAGAACATAATTAATGTAATGATCCAATGTGCATCCCACAAGCATGTGTTAAAATGTGTGTGTGAAAATGATGATTTATAAATACTTGTTAAAAAAGTATATGAGCAGAATCAAATGATAATAATACGAGAGTTTGTAAATTTGAATATTTCATAGAAAGTGTGTGATAGAACCTTGTTTTTGAATGATTACTAAGATGCGTCTCAAGATTCAATAAAATTCCTCCTTACTATACCATCTTAATAATAACAATTTTGTCAAATGATTTTAATAACAACAAAAAGTTAGTTTTTTTTTAACTTACGACTACTATCCTTTCTCCCCAACCAAAATGAGATATTGTCCTTAATGTTCTAAGGTAGAAAGATAGAGTATAGAAGACATTACCTAAAGCAGCGATTACTAACAAGCCTGAAACACACTTAAACAAATATAAGAGATAACAAAACAGAAAAATAATATGTTATTAATAAAACCAAAAGACACAAGTTTTTACAAACTACGGCTCAAATCCAATCTAAGCTTTTTACGACTTTTCTTGTTTGACTAGTCTATTCGACTCATAGAGGAATCAATTACAGGGATGAAAGATTGCAATTGATTAATTAGTTGTTCAGCAGTAGCAGAAGAGATTATGATTTGTCGTACCGAAGATGTTAGAAAATTCTGTTCCACAGCATGATTAAGAAAAGATAATAAATTATCATAAAAACCATTAACATTGAGCAAACCTATAGGTTTCTTGTAAATGTTCAGTTGGGCCCAAGAGAAAATATGAAATATCTCTTCTAATGTGCCCAGACCACCTGATAAGGCAATGAAGGCGTCAGCATGATCAAACATTGCATTCATTCGTTTAGACATTATGGAGACCTATAGTTCCTCTCCAATTGTTTTTTCGATGATATCCACTTTGGCTAAAGCTTTGGGAATGATACTCAAAACTTGACTGCCTCCTAAAAATGTAGCTGTTGACACACTGCTCATTAACCCAAGGTTGTCTCCCCCATATACTAAATGAATCTTTCTCTTAGCTAATACCCAACCAAGATGATTCGCTGATTCTAAAAACTCTTTCTCTTTTCCAGGACTGGATCCACCAAAAACACAAATATTTTTTATTTGATGACTTGAGGAACCTGTCATTTCTACACACTTCTATATTTGTTAAATGTATGGGTTGAGTAGAAATAAAGGGAAGGAAAAGAAGATTTTATAGATGAGAATTTGAAAACGCAATCATACCACCTATATGTAGGATAGCTGGAGTTTCACTCTCTTTCTTTTTCTTTTTTTCAAAACATGTGTATGTACAACTAGTTGTGATTGTGGCTCACATCTTCCCTTGATTTTACGTCCAAGAATGGCTTAAAATCCCTCTATGGGTCGGAGATAAGTTTCTCATCCAGTTTTCTTAAAAACTGACAAACATGGTCTTTTTTAGTCAGATTCCCAAGACTAAATCGATCATGTTCTTTATAAAAATGTGGCCATAAATCATGAATTACACGATGCACATCTCCACTAGGATGCGTTTCAAGAGTTAATAGAAGATTATCTAAAGACTCCTTACCCAGACCATCCTTAATAAATTATATTTTTTCACAGTTTATAGATACCATTCATAAAGAACAACATTGTACATTACAAGTCCATCTGGAACACCGGTGACAAACTTTCAATCGTTTTGCACGACGTTTCTTTGCAAAAGTGCTTTTACCTGTTCCAGGCATGTATGAAATAAAAGAATTAGAAGGCTCACCTGATAATCAGACCTTTGCTGCAATCATCCAGCGAATATCTTCAGGAATTTCATAGTTCATTAACAACCTCAATCTTTCACACCTAGCACGGTATTGTAATCGCATTTTGAGGCAAAGCGAGAAAATACTTGTTCAATTTTTCAAGAATGGTGTCCATTTTTTAGATGAGAAGTGGAAAAGAGATGCAAACAAAAAAGAAGGAACAAGGAATTGAACAAATATATATATATATATATATATCGGTTATCATGGGAACTGAAAGAACCGACTTAAGAGTCACGGAGTATCGTTATCCACCATTTGACTAGGGTTGGAGAAAGACTAGCAAAACAAGAGTCACACCAAAAAGAAACACAAAAACAAAGTGAGAAAAAATAATAATCAATCTTTATATACAGGATCATTCAAGCCAATGGATTCATTTTCACTAGAAAAATTATCAAGGTAAGCTTTTAAACGATGTCCATTTACCTTAAAAACATTATCATTCTTCAGATTCTCAATATCAAAGACCCCATATTTAATAGCATAAGAAGGTACATATTTAATAGCATCCAACAAAGGTATATTAATCCTTACCTATTTGAAAGTTTTAAAGATTTCAGACTTGTGATTGACTTTCCTTTATTTGGTCATAGCATGAGGAAATGGAAGTACTGGTGGGGAATCAGTCTTTTCTTTGCAATGTTCAGGTTCGACCCTTTCCTTACCCTCAAGGATTAACTCATCATCTTTCTCACAAGGTTCAAGAATAGGTTTTTCAATAACCTTACCACTACGGAGAGTAGTAACTGATTTGACTTGATCTATGCGTTGGTTTCCAAAACTACTCGCACTTGAATTGTATTGCCCTTTAGGATTTTACTGAGGTTAAGATGGAAACTTACCTTTCTCCTTAAAATTGAGAGCAGATGTGAACTTTGCAAGAGTATCTTTCAAATCTGTCATAGTTTTAGCATTTTAAGTGTTGATTGTCTCTTGCTTTTCAATGAATGCATGTAGTGTTTCCTCAAGATTTCATCTAGGAGGGGGCATAAGGAGGTGCATATCCATGATAATTTTGAAAATTATGGTGTGCTTGAAATGGTGGCTGTGAAGTTTGTGCATTATATGTTTTTTAATATGGATTCTGATTTGGCTTTTGAAAACTATTTAAAGCATTGGCTTGTTCATGGAGACATTCCTTAAAAGAAGGCAAAGTTGGACAATCATTGGTTCAGTGTTCATTAGTTTCACAGATTTGACATATAATTTCTTGAACAGATTTCAATTGACCACTCCTTTTCAATTCTAGTGCCTCGACTTTTCTAGCTAAAGATGCAAATTTGGCTTTGAGATCATGATCTTCTCTAAAGTTGTACATGCGTCCACTAGATGTATGAGGTTGAGTTTTACCTAGTGTCTCACAAATACCTGTAGTGTCCCAATTTTAAGCATTTTCAACTAACAAGTCTAGGTACTCCATTGCTTCATCAGGGTCTTTATCTTTAAAAGTTTCATTGCACATAAATTCCACCATTTGTCTATCTTTAGGTGTTAACCCTTCATAAAAGTGTGAAACCAATCTCCATGTTTCAAAACCATGATGAAGACATATATTAAACAAGTCTTTATACCTATCCCAACATTGGTAAAATGTTTTTCCTGGCTTGTGAGTGAATGTGGTGATTTGTGTTTTCAAAGAGTTTGTTCTATGAGAAGGAAAAAACTTCTTTAAAAATTATTGTTGCATTTCATCCCAAGCACGAATGGATCCTGACCTCAGGTTTTTTAGCCATGTTTTAGCTTTATCTTTTAAAGAAAAAGAAAAAAGCTTTAATCTGATGGTGTTCATGCTACAATTTGAGTCATTATAAGTGTTACAAACTTCTTCAAATTCTCTCAAATGCAAGTAGGGATTTTCTAGATCTAAACCATGAAAAGTAGGTAAAAGTTGAATAATGTCTGCTTAAAATTGAAGTGAGATGCACAGGAGGGAAAATTATACATGATGGTGCACTTGTTCTTGTAGGATTCATATGGTCTCTAAGTGTCCTAACTCGATTATTCTCATTATGAAACGACTGATTATTCTCTTCGACCATGTTTCCTATAAATGATGAGGATTTCCTAGAAATTCTACCACTTAATGTGTGTGTCCAAACTCTCATGCAAGTGTAGAAAGAAAAAAAAGAAACAAAAATTAGAAAAACAATAAAAGTGAAAAGAAAAATAAAATAAAATATATAATTTATACAGTAACTTACCTCCCCGGCAATTGCTCCAAAAACTTGACACAATCTAAAGATTAATATCTTATCCCAAGTGCAGGAGTGTCGAAGTAATAAATAACCCGGCAATACCGGGATAAAACCACAAGGAGATCAACTATATAAAATTACAAATAAAAAATAAAAAAGAGTTGAATAGAACTTTTGAGATGTGATATTGATATAAGGATCAAACAAGGATAAAATAATTGTCAAGGTTAGAGGATCCACTAATGGTATTTCAAATAAGTATAATATAAACTCTTTTTATTACTCAACTGAAAACCACACACAAAAAAGGTTTCAATCGGTTTATAAATTATTAATATGATTGTCACACGTGTGCGGCGTCGCGACGATAAATATCCACTCTCAATATATTTTATTATCTATCTATCTGGCAAATATGGGGAGACAATGAATACTTGTCTCTTATATGTGAAAAGCAGGAATGGAGTCCACACCTAGTATTTTGATCACTAGGAACCCTAACTGGTATCAAAGACTAGTTGTGTAAAGCTAAGGTATTAGCACCTGAAATACGCCCTACCTAAGGAAAGCTACATTGTTTTATTGTTTAATAAAATCTAAGGTCTTATCATGTTTTCTAGTTGTTGTTCCATCTATGGTTTAAGAAAAGTCATCCTCGGTAAAGAGACTCTTATCTTATCGAGTAAAACCTAACTGTTCTAACATCAACAAAAAAATTTAATATCCGGAATACGTCTTACGTATAAAGTTGTAACCCCATATACTAAAAGAAAATAAAATATTTTTTTTTGGAATTTTTTAAATATTAGCCTAGTTCTCGTGACTTTAATAAACTGGTTATTAAAGCCAAAATACATGCTAATACATATTTTTGAATTTCTCTTTGTTGTATAAAAATACAATATGATTTTTTATTTTTGAGAGACTTGGTCGTATGCATAAAAACAAAAAAAATATATATTTTTTATTTTTCAATGTTTTGACGAAAATTGGGTATTTTAATACCGAATTTGTATCTTTACAGTATAAAAATACAAACCAATACTAAGCAAAATTCAGTAGAAAAATACGCGGGAAAATCATAGATTTTTTAAAATAATTTTTTAAATTTTTTTTTTTTGCTAGGCCCAGCTCGGACAATATGGTTGGGATGGACCCAGCAACTCAAACCCGGTCACTAGCCCAAGCCAGTGACCCAGCTGGCTGAGAGACCTACACGCGTGAATTTGTTTCACGCATGCATGAACAGTGCGAAGGTAATTAAATTACCTTTGTACAGTGTATATGCTCAATTGTAGATTTAAGAGAATATGAAGACGAACGCACCTGGTTTCTAGAAAAACTGAAGATGATGACAATTCTGGTCTTGCATTCTTTTTATTATTCTGGACTTTCTCTCTCGGTTTCTTCCTTTGCTTCTGTTTCTTTTGTTTTATTCACTTGCCTCTAGTTCTGAAGGTCAAGGGACAACAACGATGAAGGTTGATTGTTATTGGTTTTTTCTTGCTTCTATTCGTTTGTTCCTATATTACCGTCTCCCTATGTTGCCCAGTTCTCCTTCATGTCTCCCTCTGTTTCTTTTTATTCTCCCTGTTCTCTTTTTCTCCCTCTTTGTCTCGTCTTTCTCCTTAACGCTAGAACCTGCTGCTTGCAATTGCAAACGAAGATGACAGTGTGGAAGGGCTGTTCCAACACTGCTTCCTCTCCTCGGGTTTTTTTTGTACTCTCTCCTTCATTTTTTTCACTCTTCCTCACCGTTTTTTTTTCTGCCTCTTTGTTTCTCCTCCTTATCCTCTCTCCCCTCTATCTCGTCTTTCTTCCCGTGTTTTCCCCCCCACTCGCTCGATCCTTCGTCTGGCTTTTATAGCCAGAGGATGCAGACGTTTCGGGCAATAACAAAGTAACGACTGGCGTGCATCATGGTGGTGTGAAACATGCCCCCAGATTGAAGCGGCTCCATTGCTAACACTTTCATCGCATTTACTGTCGAAAGCATCGCGGATGAAAAAGGCGATGAACAGCTGTCAAGGAAACAACACCATTTTCAAATTCAAAATAGAATGTTTCCGATTTGGTCCTTGCATATGTTTGCAATTTTGTAATTAAACCCCCAGGGTAAATTGTAATTGGATCCCTTGATTTTAGCGTTATTTACAAGACAGTCCTTGGTTCTGGATTCATGCGATTTAACCCTCAATTGATCAATAAACTTCTAATTTCTTCAATTTAACCCCTGATTTAACCAAATCAACTCCTCAAAATTATAATTTGACCCTAAAACTTTAATTTTTTACACTAAAAGCCTAAATTGACTTAAAACTTAATTTTTCTTTCAATCAAACCCTCCATAAACTCAATTAAACCCTTGATAAAATTTAATTGAGTCCATAAACTTCTGATTTTGGACTTTTCTTCCTCAAATTAAATTTTCCTTGTCAATAGGGCTTTCATCAGTTAAAAATATACTATCAAATTTCAATTATTGTATTTTTGAATCTCCTCAGCCAATTTCTAGCCATTTTATGGGCGTTCCAATATCCTTTTCTCACTCCTATTATTTTTTTGGATTCCTTCCGAATATATTTTTTTAATATGTATTTTTTGTATATTTTTTTTATTTTTTTATGTGGGAACCCAAAAATGAGTAACAACAATAATCATATTAATTATCTTATTTAAGTGATGTCAATACTTGTAAATGTTTCAGGTATTCATGGTGATAAATTATGTTAACAACAAATCAAGTTCCTTTCATAGCACAAGTGTCGATTATACCATACAGTTGGTTATGAAAGTGTCAAGTATTTGTTGTACCTGGTTGTACAACACAAATCTAGATTAACCATTTAACAAGTAAGGTATTAACAGTAAGTAAGATAACAAATACAAAACATGTTAATATTAAACAATAAAATCCATGTTGAGTTTATACTATACTTATTCTTACACTATTAGTGTACCCTTTTCACCTTGACAAAATAAAGTTAGCTAAACATAATGAAGATGAGAAACATAAATAAACAAAATAAAAACATAATAATGATATACATTAACTAAGTAAAGGAAAGGAAATGAAAAGCATAAACAAGATACTAATATAACATGAAATAAAACTTGAACATTACAAAATACAAAGAAAGAGAGCAAGAGCAAGATCTTGATCTGAAAACCAAGATGTTTAAATATATGGCAAATGCCTCATTTGTAGGCTAAAATTTGAAAATATTGATTTGATGACTAATTATTGAGTGGGTGGCCACCTCTTGACTTGGTGACAACCATTATCTTCTTATCTGAACAAAACGTCATTGCTAACATCATAATTTAATAAGAATGAGCTCATTTAGACTTTTAGAACTTGAGATATGAGCTGAACACTGAACAGTATCTGGGCTGGAGGACAGATTCCGACTTCTCTTTTGTTGCTACAATTTGAACTTAAAAACGGTTGTTTTGAATCTTTGACTCTGCATGAAAGTTTTAGGCTTATGACTTAAATTTTCATCCTTATAAACCAGACCTAAATCCAAGTTTTACAGCTCTAGTTATGATCCAATAACCAAATGGTGTTCCAGTTTGAATTGAACCAACATCTCTTCTTTAAGTTTAGCCCTCTCTTTGTCTTTTCACTTTCAATAGTTAAACACATCAATCAATACTTTAAATTATGAGATATATCTACATTCAAAATGAGCATTTACCATAAATTAAAGATATCTTATGTTATCAGACATGCTATTATAAAACATGTTCAAGTTAAGGAATTTAATGATACTTGTAAGCATTAATCAAATGGTGTGTGACATTTCATGTAATTTTTTTTAACTCTCTGAAACCTTCTGGTGGCCTTAGTCTGTTGGTAATTTCATTAGTAATTTTTTTAATACTTTTTTTAAATAAAATCAAATAAACATAAAATAAAAAGAATAAAAGAAATAAAACTAAAATAAAAACCAAATATTTATTATAAATTTTAAAATTATCATTTTGAATACAATTCATTTAGAGGTCAGAAGTTGAAGAATGAGGAGGAAGAGGCAAATCTTTGTCGAGACCGGGTGGGCAACGAGGTGGACCACATGTACCATCGATGTTTGACAACACCTCCACATATAATCACCTAAGTTTAGCAATCTTAACATTAGGTCGTTCTGCCTTAGCAATAAGCTGGGTCATCTAAGCTTTAACTTGTTGTCGTACAATCATTTGGAACTCTGGAGATTAGAAGCTCGAATCCGATTGCGAGGAACCAACGGTCAATACACTACAACTCATCCGTATATTCTCAGCCATAGTGTTTGAGATACCATAAACTCAATTTATATCGAGTCCACCTGACGTTCTAGCCTCCAACCATAAATCCAAATTCAATTCCGGATGGGTCAAATGATTTTCTATAATTGAGTGGTATATGTTTCTTGAAAAAAAAAACCAGTCAGCTAAATTAAAAAAAAAATATTTCATAAAAAACTATTGAAATCCAACTTACAATGAACTTGGCTATCCATGAGCTAATGCACCTTTTCTGATGGTCATCATTTCACATGTGAGTTTGTACAAAAAAGCTTTATCGGTCTTGGTTCGCGTCCAAGAACCATAGTCTGCAAAAAATAAAAATTTTTTAGTTAAAAAAAAGATGTAATAAAAAAGAATCTTATCATCCACTTCACATACGAAATGAATAGAATAGATCTGCTGGTGTGCGTGGTAATTGAACCATGAATCTTTTTGTTCCAATTCTTCACACCGGACTGCGACCAATGCACGAAACACTAAAATTTTATTTATGACTAATATATTTTTATACATTTATTATTTTATAAGATAAACAAGTCAGTGAACTAAATAAATAAATATAACATTTAAAAATATATTTTTTTCACTTCATATTTAATTTGTTTCAATAAGTGTTTGATGCTATTTCTAGTATTGTGTCGAGAATAAATTTGCTATTTTCTATTTTCAAAATAAACATACTTTAACTAATTTTAGCAAATGGGATAAATTGCAAGATTTTTTGTAGCAAGAACAAAAAAATCTACTTCAAAATAAATGTAATTCAAATTTACATGGTATATGCTAGCAATGGCTTGTAATAAGAAATTAGTTTAAAATAAATTAGGGCATTGATAATTCTACGTTCTTAAAATAAACTAACACCAACTAATGGGAAACTTTTAAAAGAGAATTCAGCAATGCATTCGCAAAAATTCCAAACAGATTGCCTTCGCACAAAAAACTTTCTAAAAGATTTTTTCAAAAATGTTCATAGTTTTCATAAACCCTAAGGTAATATTGGCAACCCTATATTTTGTATACCATTAACACAAACTTAATTTCCTTTGCAAAAATAAGGGCATTGCCTTTGCATATAATATAGTGTTTTCTAAAATAATTTTTTGAAACGGTTTCTAAAACAAAGTAGTATTAGAAATCCAACATTTCTTGTATTAAATTAACACCATCTTTTGAGAAAAAAGTAACTCAATAACAGTCTATATAAAGTGACACTGACTTTATACCATATTATCTTAATTTCAAGAACATAATATATATAAAGTCACTACTACCAAACTAGATCAAAATTAACAAAACCACATAACATGGCGCGTAAAAAAGGACATCAAACAAACATAATTAACCAACAAAAATCTTATTGTTAACCATAAAGAATCTAACCAAGAATCCATGAGCAGTCAAAACTCCAAAACATAGCAAATTAACCCCCTAGAAAAGAAAAAGAAAAAGAAAATCCTTATCGTGGTTGTTTTTTACTCTGTTAATCCAACTCAGTGAGACGTGTATAATTGTTTGCAAAGATTAAAGAAAACAAACACTTAGGAGCATCATAAGACAAAAAATAAGCTTTGAAAACCTAAAAGTGGCAGGATATTTACTTAGTCTGTCAGTAATTCATTCGATATTTATATTTTGTCTATAATTCTATTAGTATAAAATAATTTTTAATTACAAGTGTTCTTATTTTTCTTATCTATTCAACCTGCAAATATAGTAAAATCACAATACAATAACACCATTTTTATTCATAATAATAAAATCACAACAATAAATGTTTCATCAGTGTTAATAACAGTTTATTGTAAAGAAACAACCAGAAAGATTACAATAAAGTTAATTTCATTACACATTGACATTTTACAATTTAATCAGAATTATCTTCTTCTTCTTCTTTAATTTTATTATCTTCAAGTCTAACAAAATCTATTTCATTGAATTGATGTTCATCGATATCATCATCTTCATCAACTTTTACATGTCCATTGGTTCTTAACACATTATTTAACTCTTCAATGTTAACATCATTAAAAATATTCTTAGCGATATGAAAATTTGAATTTTCTTCTAAGTCAGTCGATAGAGCAACTCGATATGCATAAACTAATTCATCAATTTGAAATACATCCTCTCTCGCATTTACTTTATTATTGCCTTCCTGAACAATATGGACACGACCTCTGAGTTTGGTTTTCATTATTGATAACCAATCAACTTTAGAACGATCATTTCTAAATGAAAGAGTGTATGTGTAATAAATTTGTTGGCATTACTTAGACAAAACAAAGACATTGTCGACGTTGCGAAGTTTAGCCTATGTGTTAATTTCGACCAAAATATAATATCTACTTTGATCCCTTTATCGGCGATATTATACCAATAACATTTAAATGAAAAGAACTTAGTTAAGCTCATTATGATATTATAGTTCAATAACCTTTTCAAACTTCCTATAACAATCAACTTCAAACTCATTAGAAGTTAATCCCTTAACACAAACTCCATTATTATAGGTCTTTTTACTTTGACCGTACTCTTCAGTATGAAAGACATATTCATTGTCATAACTTAATTTTTTACCCCCTACTTTTACCTTGACATATTCATTGTCATAACTTAATTTTTTACCCCCTGCTTTTATAAAATTTTCCAATATACAAAAAAATTAAAAAATATATATTCTTGTTGTATTTTCATCATTTTTAACATTTTCAGTGTTACCTCAAAAGAATTCAAATTCAAAAAAATTTCAACGCGTTTAAATTTTAACGTGTTATTTTTAAAATTGTTGATTTTTTCTGATTGAGTTGGTGTTGATGCTGCTTTTTTAAAAAAAATTATCAATATATAATTAAATAAATAATAATTTAAAAAATTATTAAAATTAGTTGGAGTTTATGATCCAGATCTTGAATTTGACGGGTTAAGTCATAAAACTCGGGTCGATCTAATATGTCGTTACTCGGTTTTGCGAACAAATTTTTTTATCATTATATAATTAAATAAAAAATAATTTAAAAAACTACTAAACATGTTGGAGTCTATAATCTAGAATTTGGATTTGAAGGATTAAGTTATGAAATTTGGGTTGATTTAATATATCGTTGTTTTAATATATAAAAAAATTATTATTTTAATTTTTTTAAGTTAAATTATATTTTTACTAATGATGTAACTTGTTTTTAAAATTGCTAATCAATTAAATAATGTTAAAATAGCTACCACATAATTTAATATAAAATCTAATAAATCATAGTCAAAAACATTTTAAAATTGACTTTTTGAATGTTAAAAAGTTTTTTTTTGCAGTATGAATATTTTTAAATGTTTCAAAAAATTTGAGGTGCGGCCCGCGAATTGGGGCTATCTATATAGCATATATCAAGCACCATTGGCGCGTGGGCTTGAAAAGTAACAAAAACTCCAACAAACATTGATCCCAAAGGAAGAAAGAAAGAAAGATAAAATTACTCACGGTAGTCAGTACTCTGTGATGTAAGCAACCCCCCTTCCCCTTCCCCTTCCCCTTCCCCTCCATTTATAAATATAAAAAACTCCTACCTCTCTAAACTCCCACTTGCTCTCCCCGTCGACATCAAGTCTCTCTCTATCCCTCTCACTCTTTAAAACACAAACACTTCAATTCTCCCCCCTGGCGATGCAAGGACTACGACGACGTTGCTCTGACGACGTCGATCTTCTCGACTTCAGTTCCCCACCGAACTCCTCCTCGTCCTCTTCTTTATCCATGGACGAAGCAGAATCCACGGAGACAAGAATCCAACGGCTTATATCTGAGCACCCAGTTATCATTTTCTCTCGATCTTCTTGTTGCATGTGTCATGTCATGAAGAAACTCCTTGCCACCATTGGTGTTCACCCTACTGTCATCGAATTAGACGACCACGAGATCTATGCCCTCCCTCCCGCGGCTGAAGACGGCTTCTCCTCCACCTCCTCTATTGCCCCTGCTGTCTTCATTGGTGGCACCTGTGTTGGTGGCCTTGAGTCTCTTGTTGCTCTTCACCTGAGTGGACATCTTGTGCCTAAGCTTGTTGAACTTGGTGTCTTGGCTTTCTCTTCTGGGTATGGTAATAATAATCATATCATAATATCATAATAATATAAAAGGGTAATCAAATTATGAATTTAGGTCATTATCACTTGAGAGAAATAATTTATATCTCTGTTCAATTATTTAAGGTGTTGTACTATATTATTATAGTACAACTGATCAAGAAAGTCTGCTCTCAGTTTAAGGTTAGTATTTATTTTTATTTTTATTTTTTGTCTTAAATTGGGATTAGATTAAGTTTGTCTGATTATTATTGGGTTGTAGATCGATGCACTGCGCGCAGTAGTGGTGAGAAGAAGTAGTGTGTAATATTTGATTGATGAAAGGGTCAGTATATACTGGCAGGTTTTCAAGATTTCAGCTGAGTTGATTTATTTTAATTATTAGCATTTAAGAGGACAAGCAATCATCAAACTTACACAATGCATGGAACCCATTTCAGTTATTGAATAATAATCAGAAGTTCTGGACCAAACTCCTTCTGATACAAGTATATTAAACAACTTGTTCTGGGTTGAAAAAATTACTACTTCTGTAAATTTTAAAATTATTAGATTGTTAGTTTCAGAACTTACAAGATTAGTAGTCAAGTAATCCGCAAGCTTCAATTTGACTTGAAATTGCTACAAAAACAACTAAAGGAAACAAGATTCGAGATTGTGGAAAGAAACAGCACGAATGGTGGAAACTATGACTTCTCCTTCTTAACTGGAATTTAAAAGAGAGTAAAAAGGTGGTGCTGAGTCATGCCTTAGACTACCAAGAAGAAGTTGTATTTGTATGGATGATCATCCATCCCCGTGCATGTGGATTACTTGCTTCATTCATTTGCAGTAAACAAAACGAGGCAATATATATGAACATCTACAAGTAAATTAAAGAGGTTTTCAATCCCTGCTTCTTGATCAGATGACTTGGCAGCGATCTGTTCTTTAAGAGCTAAACTTAGCCGTGGCTTAACTGGACCACAGACTAAATACGTACGAAACAGAGCGAGCAAAGTCTTAAGACAACAGCTAGCCCTTTTGCATTATTTTATCTTTTTTAATCTGCTAAAAGTCAAATAACACAGATAACAGGGGATAAAAAAATATTAATGGATCTAATTTATAATTTATAAAATATCAGAAATCAGATTGATCACCATTATAATGAATCCAAATCTGACCCATCTATATATATATTAATTATTTTGTTTTTATTAAATAATTAATAATAATAAATATTCATATAAATATTTTTTACTAGTTAAGTAACCGACAAGATAAAGCGTTGATACCTATTATCATCTGCTATGCAAGGTGTTTGTCATGACTCATGGCATCCTGAGATTACTTGCCACCATCGATCAATCCACTTCCTTGTTGATATAATATGTTCCCTCTTCATCTCTATTTTTAAACAAAATTCTTGGGCCATAATAATGTTCTTGTTGATATAATATTTCGTTAAGAACAAGACAATTTCATTTAACCAAATAATATCACTTTATAATGTAATATCAGATTTAAATAAAATTATCATATCAAAATTGAATTATAAAATATAAAATAATACATTTATTCTAGACAAATTACTCTTTTAGCAAACATGTTATGGAGGCTTTATAAAAATAGGAGGGAAAACATATAAGGAAAAAAAAATTACCTAAGCATTCTATAGTAAATTAATGTATTTTACACTCTTCTTTTATTATTTAAAAAATTAAAAAAAATATCATAGTCAACATTAAAATTTTATGTATTTTTATTTGATTCCAAATAATTATTATTAGTTTAACTCTTGTATTTTCATTGTGGATTGGATCTAAATTTTTTGAAACATGCAAAATTGATATCTAGATTGTTATAAATTTATTGGCGTTATTATTAAACTCGATATAATAGTTTAAACTTTAAAAATCTCGAGTCAGCTCTTTGAATAATATTTAGTGTCAACCCACTAAACTCGAGTTATGAACCCTACTAGGTTGAATTGTTTTTTTATTTTATTATATGATAAAAAATATAAAAATTAATTTACCATCAATTAATTCAATATAAAAAGATAAGATTCAATAAAAAAAAAAACTCTCGCTAAATAATATAATTGAAAAAATTAATTGGAAGAATTGAAAGTTTGAAGGCTCGATTAAGGGCCAAAATAAGCAAATCAGAAACTTAATTATGACCATTATATAAGGCACTCAATTGCAAGATTTTAAAAATCAAGAATCAAAATTAAAAAGAGGCTGTAATCGAAACCGTAATTTGCACCCCTCTTGGATGACATGATGTATGGCTTATCGGATGTCAAGTTGTTCATTCAACCCTAAACTCAGATGACTTGTCGTTGAAGGTAACCTTAATTTAGAGGGCTAAGAAATGACGTGTCTTCACAACCTGGATTTTTTGCCATATCCCGAATGACCTGTCGTTCACTTGAGAGGGTTTGAAAACGGCACTGTTTCAATGTCTACTATTCATTTTCTCCCACTCCTATTCAAGTTTAAACCCGAGAGCATGCAAGGGTTCACAGCAATCTTTCAAGCCTAATTGGTTCTCCATGTTTATCCTACCAATCAACGGTCCTGATCCTCCAATTCCCAACCTTCTCCTTTCCCCTCAAGACTCTCCACAAGATACAACAAAACCCAAACCGAACCAACCATATATACTTACCAAAAGCAATAAAAACATAACAGTACCCTACTGTGTCAACTCTCAAAACCAAACAAAAGGACACCCTTAGCTGCCACCAATGGTGTTGATCCCCTCCAAAGAATAAAGAGTTGAGGTCCCTCCAGCTCATGAACCCTAGAACCCTCCTTTTTCTCCTATAAAACAACACCAAAACCCTACCTAGAAGAGATGACTTAGCCAAGAAACCCTATCTTTCAAGCCCTAGCAGCCACCATCTCTGCAACCATAAAACCGCCATAGGAGAGAGCAGAACAAAAGGAAAAGGAAGCAACAAGAAGAAAAAGAAACTACAATAAGAGAGAGTTGAGAGAGGGAATACAATAGAGAGAGAAGAACACAAAAGGGAGAAGAAGGCAGAAGCAAGAAGGAGAAGCCTAGTGACATATGGTAGTGCAAGTATAATACTAAGCGGTCATTTTAGTTCTCCTTAATTGTTTTCAACCTGGCTAAATCTTTTTTGATTCTCTTTTTGTTTTTGTTCCTTTTATGATCTATTGTCTTATCACATATGGTAAGTCTATGAGTGCTTGATGTTTATCTTAGTCTTTAAGTCCAGAATGATTAGTTTCCTTTTTTGTAGTTTAATCTTGCTGGTGAGTTAGGTTGTGGGGTGGGAAAGTTTGTTCCTCAGCTTTTCTATGGTTTAAATTCAATTTTCCTAGGATGGCCATGGAACTTTTCTTTCTCTTTTTGGTTCTGGTAACGTATGTGAAGGGTAGACATGCCATAAGTTTCTGTTCCTTGCTTGTTATGTTGAGAAAAGTTATGCCTTGATCATTACTACCCATTTTCTTATTTGAGTTTGAAGTAAATGCACACGTAAGAGCCTTAAAAGCAGTTTACTCTCAGTTTGTGCGAGGATAACATGGTGAAGGGATCATTGGGTTCTTGCCTTTAGATCTCTGGTTCAATATATAGATGAAGCTTGATTTGTGAGAAAGGCAGGGAGCTGGCTTACACCACATGCAACTATATATGTTTCCTGCATTTGATTGTTTTCTTTAGGTTGTTCTATTATCTTTGTTAATTCACTATGCAGCATGCACTGCCTCTTTCTTAGTTAATTATGTACAAGCTGTCGGTATATATGCTTATTTCTCTTTACATGACGTGTATCGCGGTAGGTATTTTTCTCTTTTCTATGCATCTGACTTTCTGCCCAAAACAAGAAACCATGTGCATTTCTTCTCTTCTCTTTTTTCTTTAATGTCACAGTGGGCAGGTTCCTTGGTTTGTGTTTAGAGTGATCTGGATAAAAGACATCGCATGTGGATGAACTTGTATATATACATTGAAAAAAAGCTAGGTGGGTAACGTACCTTGAGAGGA
>Ga0325401_1000420_pt1 | contig 30019 bp, 15 predicted proteins | sample PopdelMetagenome_FD_205666 | JGI IMG/M metagenome (GOLD analysis project Ga0325401, IMG submission 205666) | Populus deltoides microbial communities from Bellville, Georgia, United States - Xylem-PdKOR-R2 | ecosystem: Host-associated > Plants > Phyllosphere > Stem > Wood/Secondary xylem | place...
AAAAACTTAATGTGTATATTTTACGAAATTTGAGGGTTTTATAGCAGAAGCTTTGCTGGTGACAGCAGCAATCGTTGCCATTAATGAATTGCTTAAGATTGCTAATCACTGATGAAGAAAATGGGTGCATAACGTCAAGTATTGGACAATGTTGGTCAAAAAGAGACTCCTACCAAATCATTGGGCGGTGCCATTTGTAAATTGCACGGTAAGAGTACGTGGTAATTGGCGTCCGTTAAACGATATTTTTGAATTTTTTAAATTTTAAATTATTTTTTTAGATAATATTAGAAATAAATTTTTTAAAAAAATAATATTTTTTAATACATTTTTAAATTAAAAAAACTTTGAAAACATGAAAGAAGGTTAGGTTCACTAACTGAATAGTATTCTATTAATAAAATCAAATAATTGAAAAGATGATTTGGTCATTTAGCATGGTAAAGACCAAACCCAACAATCATTTAAATCTGGTGCATGTCAGATCTAATAATATTTAGGTTAGAATATAACTAGACCTAGTAGAGCTTGAGTTTGTCTAGTGCTAGACTCAGCTCACCTTTAGAATAGTGTTATCTTAGACCACTGTGCCTAAGAAAACAGGAAAATTATATTCGTATATATTTTTGATCCATCTATTTTTAGTAAAAATATATAAAGATATACAGAAAAAATATGGATTCATCATGTATTAAATGACTTAGCAAAAATGATTTTTAAAAACCTACATGACTTATAGTTTATGACAAAAGAGTTATCCTAGTTCTTAGTTCTTAGTTCATGTTTGTGCTTTGTCTTTATATTACATGTGAACCGTCCAAGTCTGGAAAGCTGGATCGTGTTGAAGGTTCAGTTTGTGTGTAGTTACAAATTGAAAAGTTGAAAATAATGATAATAAGAATTTGTTCAACTGGTAATGTTGTAAATTTATTTTTTAATAGTTATAAATTTGAATTATCTTAGAATCACTAAAAGTTTATATAATTGTTAATTTTAAAATTTATGAAATTAGTCAAGATACGTGTAAGTTAATCCAGAAATCCACATCAACAAATAAATAAAAAGTTAAAAAATAATAATATTTTAGCTATATGTAATTGTCCAAATATTGTATGTTAGACCCACATGGCATCTTTAATAGAGATTTGTGGAAAACAATATAACAATAAAAACAATTGGCAATATAAGATGTAATTTGGTAAATGTGAAGGCAAGGAAAGGGTAAAGTGAAGGTTTATTCTTGGTATCTAAAATGAAAGTCAAGTTTTTTCTTTTACATACAGGAGATTTATTGCATCAAGATTTGGTAATGTGTAGATTTTTGAAACTATAAAAGTTGTTTTGGAGTTCAATATATGAGAAATCTTTAGGTATGATTGATCTATACAACATGCAGGAAGTGCTGGTGATGTTTTGGAAGATGATCTGTTGGAAGGCTGAAAGTTTTTGTCTATGAACTTCCAAGAAAATACAATAAAAAGATTCTACAAAAGGATCCAAGATGCCTCACTCATATGTTCGCAACTGAGATCTTTATGCACCGGTTTCTATTATCTAACCCTGTTAGAACCCTAAACCCCAATGAAGTTGATTGGTTTTATACTCCTGTATATACAACCTATGATTTGACAACAAATGGCCCTCTTTATTGAAATTCAATATTAATTAGGATTTATACTAATAAGATTTATAGTTTTTAAAAGTTTTAATATTAGTTATACAAGGAATCATTAATGAAAAAAGTTTTGTAATAAATTAATTTATTAGAATTCTTGTCTAATTAGAATGCTAAATTTCTTATTACATTTGGATTTTCTTTAAATAGTTTAATTCATTAATTAACTAGGACTTGAGACTTATACATAGGTTTGTAAACTTAAGCATAATAGACAGGTTGAAAGAGATATAGAGAAAGACATGCATTTTCTATTTCAACTAACTTCGAGATAGAAAAATATATCTTTTAAGAAAATTTTTAATAAAATATTATTTATTTTATTTTGATTTTTGTTCTTGTTATTATAAACTTATTTATTTGGACTGGTTTTATTGGGATCGGATGGAAGGTGTTGCCCACTTTTTTATAGTTTCACACGACTTTGGAGCGTGCTTTCATTATCAAGTGAGTAAACCTTTTTCTTTTATCATTACCTTTCCTTGTTTCCTTCATATTCTTTCGACAATTGTTTTCCCAATGCATTTGGATTTTTTAATCAATTGACCTGAACTGTGGTTTTCTGAAGAGCTAATGGGTTTCAATCTTTCTGTTATATCTAATTGCATATGTATATTAGTAATAAAGTGTTGTCCTCTGGCAATTCTTTTTATTGCCATCAACTCTTATTTTATGTTCCTATTCTTCATGATTTTTGCAGGAAAAGAAGACTATTGAAAGAGGAATTCTTCCCTGAAAAAACTCTTAGGTCATTTTTTGTGTACTTCAGAAGATTGTTATATGACGTAGGAAATGACCCAGAAGGTGGCTACCATGCAGGTTAATTCTATGTTCAATAAAGCAATTAAATGTTCGATTATTTCTACTCTTTTCCATAGAATGTGAAGGCTTAAGTCTATTTTTGAACAATGCCAACAGAAATGAAACCTGCAGGGTATGTGTATGGGTTGTGAAACTAGAATCATGATCCTTTCAGAAGTCAAATACATGGACTTCTTCATTTCAATTCTAAGCTGAGTGAAAGAGAAAGAATACATGTCATGTTTTAGCAATGATCCTTTATGTGACAGAGGCTTAAGTGGAGATCGCTGATCAATTTGTTTCTAAGTTTACAGAGGTGTATTTAATACGCGAAGATTTTCAAGTTTTGTTTTTCTCTAATCGAGAGATCTTTTTACCTTCCTCATGCGTTTTGTCTTCCCGAAGTGGAACTGATTGGATTCTTTGAAACCAGTTGTCACCCTGTTATTCGAGGGAATCTTTCTTGAGAATAAAAAAGATGGCTAATCTTTAATGCAGGAACTGAAAAGTTTCATAGGGATTCATTGTGATATGACGGGTTCCTCTTCCACCGACGGGAGTGTCTGTCCCTTTTTCCTTATAACCCCAGCCGCTCATCTGCTTTTGTTTATTCATTCTTGGTGGTCTCTCTTTGATTTCTCATTGTAGTTTTCCTTCGAGTAAGTATATCTCCAACCTTCATGCTTCCTTTCTTACCATACTGCTCCAAACGGGTGAAATGCCTCGTTTGAACTCCGGTGAGGAGTCAGTACTTGTAGGCTACTATCACGACGGAGTATGAAGTTAGTATGATGGCAAAAGTAGATTACCTCGCCCAATTTCAAATTATGCTACTTCTGCATCTGTTCGTCTTAGAATCACTTCTGATTTGATTGGTGCTTGTTTGACAACTACAGCAGAGACTTCTTTTAGATCTTGGGAGAGTAATACATCGTCATCAACAGGGTCGCTCTCCCTTATTGAAGAAATGGAGCATGAACCGATTCTCGTAGATGAGTTCCCCATTTCTGACGACCCGGCTTCCGAGGGGACCCAAATCCCCCCCGAGCTTGAAGCTGGAGGAAGCCGTTCCCCTCCTCCCAGGAGTCGCGGTGACTTAATTCCCCCACCAGAGGTGATTGCGAGTGCTGCTGCCCGTTTTAAAAAGAGGAGGCGCATTCAGTCCTTGGCAGCTGAAGTGAGTGCCTCTCTCTCCATCTTCGGACCAGATGTCCAACGAGAGCTACGACTGTCATTTGGCTTCGGCTGCCCAAATGGCTTATAATGTAGTGCACAAATGACTTTTAATTCATTGTCTCTTTTCTATTTTTCCTCTTTGGATTTCCTTTCTATCTTTTCTTTTATAGACTTTTATGATGTGCGCCCTCTCTACGAGGCGTTGGGCGGCGGAGGAGAGGCAAGTGAAGGACGTCATTTCGAGGCATCAAGTAGATCAAACAGCTCATCACAGGCTCCGAGATGAGAAAAATGTCTTGGAGACTGAGTTGCGGGATGTGAAGGCGTCCTACGCTTCCTTGATGGGTGAGATGCAGGAAGCCTACATTCGTCTGGTTTCCTCCGAGCAGCGGTTGCAGGACCTCCTCATTGAGGTTTCTGCTTCGAGAGAGACTGTTGCAGATCTAAGGGCATTTAAGGATGCTCTCCGTCTGGAGCTCCAAGCTGTTAAAGAGGAGCTCAAGAACTCTCAGGCAAAGCTGGAGGGATTGAAGACTTCCTCTGGCGACTTAAAGGATTTCTTCAGAGGGTCAGCTGCTTTGGATGAGGTGGTTGGGGACCGGATTTTCCTTGCCATGTCCGACCTGTACTTCTTCAACCGCTCCAGTGGAATGCAGGTGGACTTCAGCGCAGCCTTTCACCCCTTCACCGTGCCTGATTTTGATGATGTATTTCCTGCCAGGGCTTCTGCTGCCAACCGGGAAGAGTATTTGTAATGTTATTAACCAGTACCAGTTTAAACCTGTAGATGGACCGAAGTAACTTTCTCTCCTTGCTGGGATATAGAATATGACTTAGTTCTCGTGTTGTAAGTTGTAAGAAATAGACAGGAAAACTACTCATTTTGTAGTCTCATCCCCAAGGTGCATCAATTAAGTTTATGAAGGGAAATCTTTTGAACAATTCATTTCTCCCGTGAAATTCTTCCTCTAGTTAAGCAAGGATCGTAGTCACGCCGGGGACCAGCTAGTAGTTTAGCTCTTGTGGGCCGTAGGTTTCTTGATTTACTAAGACTTTGCTGAATAAAGAGAGAACTCCACTTGTTATATTTAATTAAATATGCAATTCCAAACCTAGGGGCTCTTGAGAGGGAAAGAAAGTTTGATTATTGATTAAATCAGAGGTCAGTTTTTATTGGTAATCTAGCAAGTATTAAATTAATTCAATGAGAACTTTATAATCCAGAGTTTAGAGAGCAATCTAGCAAGAAAGGATAAATTTCATTTAAATAAATTTTATTAAAAGAATGACTTGTGTAGTTAAATTGACACTAATTATAAAAGGTATAGTAGAAACGGTTAGTCAAAGGAACAATAGAGCAAACGCTAACTCGTTGAATAAAGAGTGTTGCAGCTGAATTTGATGTTGAGTGACTTGCTTTTCTTCCTTTTTAGGACCGGCTTCCGATGCATTAAACTATCTTTTTGCTTACTTCAGTATCAAATCATCAGCGGTCAAGAAGAATAACTTAGTTCAGGGTTAAACTGCAAGTAATCTTCTTCTTGGGGTCTGTGGCTATGTAACAACCCAATTACAGGGTAAGAAGAGAGTCTCTTTTACCGGGAAATTCTAAGTTACTTATCAGGAAATCTTAAGTTATCGACAGTATCAGCATCCGGAAAATCCTAAATTATCGACAATAGCAGCATGTATATCAGCCATACTCGCAATTTCAAAACATTCCCCACCCATTCAAGATTTCCATACCATCATAATGTCAAAATACATTAGTGAGTGGTACTCAATAACTCCATCTTCACATCATACAATCATCAATATTTAAGTAGCAAAACAGCACACATAAGACCACATGCATGTCATGATAAAGTTCATGTTCAAGTACTTAGGTTGCAAGATGCCATTACAATTCAAGTTCTAAAGTTCTTGGATACAAAATACATCAGCATCTGAATCTAAATAACTTAAAGTTCATGTTCATTTTAGTAATCTATTATTCTCTTTGCATCCTTTGCTTTGCATTTCAATTTTTCGAATTTCTCGAGTTTTTTTTGGGTAATCATTGGCATGGTTTTATATTTTTTTGGTTGCTATTTTCCGAATTACAGCTTAGGTATGTACATGCCTATTGTTTTGTGTAGATGTAGTATTGAATTCCAATAATAGAATTACATTACAAAAAGGTCTATGAAATTCTGAGAAAGGCATAATCATTGGGGTTGGTGGGCAGGCTAGTGAGCTATTTGTTCGTGGAACCATTATGTCGTTTTGCTTAGGAAAATGACAGTACCTTAACAAGTGGGAATTATAGTTTTGCTAGAATTTCTCAGTTGCAAATGTTTTAGCTTCTGTCAAAAATTGGTTACAATTACATACACTTTTGTCCATTGCTCTCCTTTTCTCTGTTCCATGTCCACCCTTATGTTTTCTTGATATCTATAGGATTATTGTAAAAAACAAACTAGTAGGTTAATTTCATAGCCTATGATCTGCTTAATTCTGTGATAGTAAGCAGTGAAATCATAGTTTTCAGGTTTGGAGTCTGGTCGGTTGGATTCAGGTTATCGATACCCGTGACCTGGTCAGGTTGGGTTCAGGTGTCCAAAATCCATGCCCTTCACATTTATGGTTGGGTATGGATATTAATTTTTGGTTCAGGTTCAGGTATGGATAGTACCAAACCTGACTTAGGTATACTCATTGTCATCTCTAATTTTGAGTTTATATCACATAGTTTAGCCACCCTTAACAGCTGTTTGAGTTTCGCTGCTATTTGTTTGTATGCACAGAATTTTCCTTCTACTATTATATTATATTTATTGTTGAATAATTATGTCATAGTATGGTATTATGTGATTTTGTACATCCAATTAGCGTCATTGGTATGGTATTGATTAAAATGCGGGGTTGATGATTTTGTAATTCAACATTTGATGTTGATGGTGTGTTATAGTTCCTTTGCATTTGATTTTCCAGCTTGCTGTGAAGAGAGTAAGATGGGGAGGAGGATATTGAACGATGCCTTGAGGGCAGTAGTGAACGCAGAGAGGAGAAGTAAATCCACTGTGGAGTTACAGCCCATTTCTACTGTCATGTCTTCTTTCCTTGAGATCATGAAAGACAGAGGATATATAAAAAACTTTTATGTTTATGATCCACACAGAGTGGGAAGGATAACTGTTGAATTACAAGGCAGGGTTACTGATTGTCGAGCTCTCACTTACAGGCAAGACATTAAGGCTAAGGAAATAGAAGCTTACAGACTGCGGAACCTTCCTACACGTCAGTGGGGTTATGTTGTGATCACAACTCCGGATGGTATACTGGATCATGAAGAGGCTATCAGTCGGAATGTGGGAGGTCAGGTTCTTGGTTATTTTCATTAGATGTGTCTTCTCTGTCATCTTTTCAGATTGTGAGAACTTGGAAGCACAATAGGACTATGATGGTTCTTGTTTTCTTTTCTTTTTTTGAAGGGTAAATTAGCTTCCAATTGAAGCCCGTATCCCCTCTCTCTTTCAAGAGAAATGAGTTTGCTTTAGCTGTAGCAAAAGTTCAGACTTTGCGACGCTTAGATGATATCATGGATATAGCAAAACATGTTGCTCGAGAGGTTCAGTAAGATCGATCCATGAAACTCGAAGGAAATTAGCTACCATGTGTACCTGTTGCATACTCGAAGCATTTTGATTTTGATTGCCGTTGGGAGCTCTTCAGGCTGATTATGCAAAGTATGGGTAGTTTTCTCGTTCCTTAAATTCCTCCTGTTTCAGGTCTCAGGTAAAATCCTATCTGTTGTGGCTTGGGATCATGGAAATTAGCACTCTCATAACTAATGCGTTTTGCAGCAAGTCAATTAATTTTTGGTAGAATATCAATATTTTCTTGTGCAAACGACGTCATTGAAGGGGAAAAAAAAAGCCCTTTGCCTTTTATTTTATTTTCTTTTTGAATAAATAAAATATTGTTTTGATTTTTTTCTTTAAGATTAACATTATCTTATGTTTTTTTTTCAAAGAAATAAATATGTCATTTATCTGTGTGAATACTGAAAAGCGAATTATACCAGCACTCTAAAACATAGCTATCAAACTTGGTTGACATGGCTCTTGATCACACGAGCTTCATCTTGATCACATGAGCCGAACTGGATCAACCCTAGTTAATTTAAAAAAATTTTAAAATTTTAAAATTTTAATATTACATAAAAAAAGTTAAAAAAACATTTCATGTGGGTGTAGATTATATATAGTTATTTCACATGTAAAAGTTTAGAAACATTTCATGTAGATGTAGACTATAAATATAGTTATTCCATAAAAATAATTAAGGAATAATCTACGTGAATATAAACTATATATATATAGTTATTTTATATGAAAAAGTTAAGATGCATCTCACATGGTAAAATTAAAAAAATATTTCATATAAATATAAGCTATAAATATAGTTTTTCCATATAAAAGATTTAAAAACATTTCAGGCAACGCAAGTTATAAAACAATATACAAAGTTAAATATTTACAAATTAATTTTATATTTTTGTGATATATATATGTATGTATATATATATGTATGTATATATATATGTATGTATGTATGTATGTATGCATGCATGCATGCATGCATGCATGTCAGATTTTACATGAGTTATGTCAGGTAATTTAAGTTAGTTTCTCTTCTTATCTCAATAATATTCATCCTGCAAATATCTAGTATTTTTATCTCATTTTTATCTCTCTCTTCGCCCCTCCGACCTGTATCTCCAGTAACTGTTAGAGAGAGAGCCTCTTCAGGTACTTCTCTTTGTGTCAACCATTACGTATTTTTGTCATTAAGTTTAGGCTTATGCTTATTGATTCCTTTTTGGTTGCTGAGAAAACTGTGAAGCAGAAAGAAAGTTCTGGTTTTTTTACGGAGACAATGGAATTGTAGCTATCAACCTTGCGATTTACATCAGTTATTCGTTTTTAACTTATCGTGACAGTTTAGCATGGCTGTTGAATCGGGATCGATATAGCATTTTCTATCTTCATCTGTAAATTTAGTAACTGAAATAGAGTGTAATTGTTGATCCCAGTTTGGGAAAAAAAAAAAAATAGGTCTCTTCGCCGATTTTTATGTAAATTTTATCAGCCTGCTAAATGATTATTTTCTGATTTTATGTTTGGGTGGGCAACGATATGGCAGTGTTGGGGCTCCTTTGATTTTTTAGTATATATAAAATAGTAATAAAAGCGAGTGAAATGCATGCGTGAAATCATAGGGAACATAATTGTAAAGTCCCCGATAAATTATAAATAAGATGATTGGAAACATGGTGAAAATTTGATAAGAAAGATTTAATAAAGAGGTATTAAATAAAATATTAGGATACATTGAATGAATAATTTTGGATGATAAAAATGATTCCAGAAGTTAGCCTGAAGATGTTGGAAAGATCCGGGGTAATTAAAGGGGGTATAAATACAATAAGACAAAATCCAACTCAACTCATAGAGGTGCTGGCCAGAACAGCCCGAAACAGCCCGCTCCTTTTGTTCTTCTTCACCAAAATGGTTGTGAGATTGTAAATTTGTGAGGAAGGAAGCTGCACTAAAAGACATTGAGAAAGAGAGAGAGGGACGGATAGAGAAAAGTAAGGAAGAAAAAAAAAATCAAGGGAGCTTGGAGAAGAGAAGAAGGAGAAGAGGAGGAAGTATGAAGTTAGTATGATGGCAAAAGTGGATTACCTCGCCCAATTTCAAATTATGCTACTTCTGCATCTGTTCGTCTTAGAATCACTTCTGATTTGATTTGTGTTTGTTTGACAACTGCAGCAGAGACTTCTTTTAGATTCGGAGAGTAATACATCGTCATCAACAGGGTCGCTCTCTCTTATTGAAGAAATGGAGCATGAACCGATTCTCGTAGATGAGTTCCCCATTTCTGACGACCCGGCTTCCGAGGGGACCCAAATCCCCCACGAGCTTGAAGCTGGAGGAAGCCGTCCCCCTCCTCCCAGGAGTCGCGGTGACTTAATTCCCCCAGAGATGATTGCGAGTGCTACTGCCCAACGAGAGCTACCACTGTCATTTGGCTTGGACTGCTCAAATGGCTTATAATGTACTGCCTAATTGGCTTTTAATTTACTGTGCCTTTTCTATGTGCTGCTTTGGATGAGGTGGTCGGAGACAAGATTTTCCTTGCCATATCCGACCTGTACTTCAACCGCTCCAGAGGAATGCAGGTGGACTTCAGCGCAGCCTTTCACCCCTTCACCGTGCCTGATTTTGATGATGTATTTCCTGCCAGGGCTTCTGCTGCCAACCGAGGAGTATTTGGCTGCGGAGCCTGGGCTGGATGTCATTTGAGGACTGATATGATAAAGTCGAGAGCACAAACATGGATATGATAAAGGCTTAATGTTATTATCTAGTACCAGTTTAAACCTGTAGACGGACCAAAGGAACTCTCTCTCTTTGCCCTGACATAATTTTTAGGAATGGAACTCTTTTTTTTTTTGCCCCTAAATATTAAATTAATTTCAAGTTTTGTTGAAAAATATTAATTAAATCAGAGGTCAGTTTTTATTGGTAATCTAGCAATATTAAATTAATTCAATGAAAATTCTTTTAATCCTGAGTTTAGAGAGCAATCTAGCAAGAAAGAGAAAAAAAGATACTAATATAATCATTATAAGCTTCAATAACTTTGTTTTATTTATTAGAATTTGTACATAATCATAGATAAATATCATTTAAATTATTTTAATAGAATGACTTGTGTAGTTAAATTGACACTAATGTTTCTCTCTCAATGTAAGTCTTTTGATTTATTTTATAATTGAAAAAAAAAAAAAAAAAGAAGATAATATTGGATATAAACTTGCATGCATGCGATTTGAAGAAAAGATATTAAGCAAAACATATCGTCAAACAATTTTTTTTCTGAACAGCATAATTGTTTAAAATCCGAAATATGTTTTTCTTTTATTATTTAAAATAAAAAAGTCAAAAAAATACATGACCTATTTAATTTAAATTCTCACTTCGATAATAATTCTAAATATAAATCAGACACATAAGTTCCACTCTAGTTCTTGCTGAAACCTCTATTCCATCAATTCATTTACATGAAATCCCAAATATTTGCCAAAAATTCTGAAAGCCCAAAATAGACATCCTATGCCTGTGCGAAAAAGCCTACCGAGATGATTTGGAAAGTCTAGTTATAGAAGGTATAGAAGACATTCTTGTTAGCTAGAACAAAAGGTTAGTCGAAGGAACAAGAGCGCAAACGCTAACTCGTTGAATGAAAAGTGTTGCAGATGAATTTGATGTTGAATGACTTGCTTTTCTTCCTTTTTAGGATCGGCTTCGGGTGCATCAAACTATCTTTCTACTTACTTCGGTATTGAATCATCAGTCCCGCAGCTAAAACAAAACGGTCAAGAAGAATAGCTTTGTTCAGGGTTAAACTGCAAGTAATCTTCTTGGGTCTGTGGCTAACCAAAGCCAAATTACGATGAAAGATTTCATCATGTATTACATAATACATGTCTGTTGGGATAGTAAGGATTCTCTCCATAATCCTCACCATTTTAAGGTCAGCCACCCCGAGGCCCGTCCTTCCTCTAACCAGAAGTTTGATGGGCAATTAAATATTTAATTGAAGATTTTCAAGACCAAGAATCAAATTGAAAAATGTGTGAATGTAAGGGCTGAAATTGACCTATTCAGGGGTCAAATTGAAAAAAATTAGAAGTTTGTTGGTCAATTGAGGGTCAAAATGCAAAAATTCAGAACCAAAGACTAAAATGAAAATAATGGTCAACTTTGGGGTTGACAATTACAATTAAAAACAATTAGAAGATCATGGAATTATTGAAATTTGCCAAATTCCAAATTAAAAACCCTAAACGACGTGACATTCAAACTTAATAAAGAGAAAATGAATTACACATCGTTTGTCAGTTTGCTTCTCTGTTTTGATAGTTTTGGCTGATCAAGTTGACAACTTTAAACGCATGAATATGGAGTTTCATAACTTCAAATTGCGCAAGGTTAGATCCAAATGAAAGGTATGCACCATCTCTACCAACTATAGGTGGTCTCAGGAGACAATAACGTTAGAATTGCTCCAAAAAGACCTTGAAAGTGTGCAACTCAGTCAACCCTGACAGTGTAACCACCATGTAAAAATTGATTTTATTTTCATGTGTTCACATACAAAGGATCTTTAATGGGTTCTTATCAAGAGTTTACAACACTCACCTCAAAATAAAAAAGTCAAAAATGGATTCAAGACCTCCCTAAACCCTAGCAAAATTCTATAAATACCCCTCTCAAGATCAAGAAAAGAGGGCTAAAAAAAGAAGAAAAAAGGAAGGAAAAAAAAGAGAAATATTAATAAGAAATATAAGTGTAGAGGTCTAAAGGCCTAAACAAAACTTATTTAAAGCTTTGCAAGTCTTGGAGAGTCAAAACTTTTCAAAAGAAAGAAAAGAAAGAGTATATGTTCTAGGTATATCATCTAATCCAAAAGTAGGCTCATTGTGGCCTGAATAAGGTGATTTATTTATTTATTTTTGTTTTATATTTATGTTTACAAGCATAGAAATAAGGTTTGGAATGTTTAACAAATCATGTTGCGTTCACATTTTTTTGTTGTAATTTTTATCTAATGAAGTTATTTTGGTGTTTTTGATGTATTAAAGTTGTTTAAATTTGTTTTTGATATACAATGTTGTTTTATTTTTTATTTAACTTAAATCATGCATGTTAAAGCAAGAGTATTTACCCTGAGTTTGTTATGTTCATGCACAAAATGGGTTCAAAAAATCAATTTTAAATCCATGTTGCATGAACATATAGGTTGTAAACCCAAGAATAAACTTTTATATTGCACGGTGTAATTGAAAAAAACACCAGTTTAACAAAAGGATAAAAAACAATCGAAAGAATGAGAATCAAAACAAAAAAGGACATAAAGAATAAAAAGAAAATTTTGATTGAATGGTGAAATTAAAAAAAAATCAATTTTATAAAATAACAAAAAATAAAAAGAGAATAAAATTGGAAGTAATAACTTATCACAAATTGAAATTAAAGGATGAAATTAAGAACAAATTAAAATTTTACAAACAGACCAATAACAAAAATTAGAAATAAAAAAGGATCGAAGTGTAAATCCTCATAAATCAGAGGACAACACTGAAATTTTACATAGGTAGCACGACAATCGAGTGGAGAAGAGAGAAAAAAGAGGGGAAAGCATTATTGGTGACAAACAGTGCCACCAGTAACCACACTGTGAAAATGGGATTTTTACCGTCAAAAGGTGCTCTATCCAAAAGGCAGGCATCCCACACGTTGACATATTGGTCGTGAGAGTTAATAACTTTTTATTTTTTTAATTACCTTTTCCATTTAGTCAGATAGAAAATCTCCTCTCAGGTGGCCTGATAATAACAACATTAATCAATGCAAAAATACAAAAAAAAAAACATTTGTAAGGTAGTTTTAAAATTGATCTTTTAAAAGCATTTTGGTCATTTAACCATGCTTTTAAAATTGAAAAAAAACTTATTTGTCACTGATTGATAATGACATCAATTCTCTCAATTGCCAATTCAATATTTCCTCGATAGCAAATTCAATATTTTGTTATGTAAAGGGCAAAAACATGGTTACATTGTCCAGTGAAAATATGTTTTTTCATGCCTAATTAGCTTTTGTTAATGAGTTTATATAATTTGTTGTAAGAAATTTTTTGCTTATTCTAATTTTGAAATGAGTTTTATAAGCCAACACCAACTCTTGCTAAAACCTCTAGCGCACGTAATTTGGCGAGATGCCAGACCCTCCTCTCTTGGGATCAGACAAGCAATGAGCCCAAGAGCCCGTGGGTCTGGCATCATCTCCACTGGGCGTTGCATAAGCATGGACGTTGGGCCCAAATGAGAACTCAACACGGTGACTAATAAAACTCGTAAAAATCAACAAAAAAAAATTACGAGAATGATGTACACAACAGTAGAATACATATATACATGTATGAAGGGGTCTAAAAGTCTAGCTCAGGCTCTTCAGCCAGATATTCCCCTCCCTTGGTTGCAGCGGCTCTACCTAGGAAGACGTTTGCAAAATCAAAAACGAGAACCGGATGTAAGGTTTCGATAAAATCCACATGCCTCCCTTTAGAGAGGTGGAAGAAATACAAGTTGGACATAGCTAGGAATATCATATCTCCTGCCGTCTCGATAAAAGCTGCTGAGCCCCGGAAAACTCTTGAAATTCCTTGGGAGAATTACTTAAAGCCTTCCATTTAGCTTGAGAAATCTAATTCTCTTCTTTGGCAGCTGCCAGCTCAGCCCGAGTAGCAGCAAGCTCGACCCGCAAATTACTTTGGGAGACCCTTGCTGGGAAAAGTTCCTCCATGAGGAGAATCACCTGATTGTATGAGGCCTCAAGCGCTTTTTTCATGGAACTTAACTCGAGGGCAAGACTTTGAACTTGGTCTTTCAACCTAGAATAGGCACCCTTGATGCTTCGCAGTTCAGCCTCCATAGTGTGTTTTCCCCCTTAAAGGCAGTTTGATTCTCCCTATTTGTAACTTCTGTCTGTCTCACACAATCTCTTCCTGTCGCCCAACTCCTCCAGAAGTGGGCGCACATCATAAAAACCTGTCACGGGAGGTTGTTAAACGAAGACACCATCTGACCAAAACAGAAAAAGCAGCAGTTTTTCCTTACATTAAAAGTCATTTGGCTAACTAAAGCTAAATAGTGATGGAATCTTTCATCAAACATCGCCGAGATGTCTGTTGGGATAGTAAGGACCCTCTCTAGATGGTGCAGTTCTTCGCTTCATTGATAGTCAGACGAGCTTTCATAATTACTTCAAAGAGAGTCCTCCAATAATCGAAACATTCCCAGATTTGTTGCATTCCCCCCCCCGAGCAATCGGCCTGGTGTATCGTATGACCACCCACCTCCCCCTACACTTATTATGGGAGTAGAGCTTTCCAATAAGTGTATCCTTCATCGCGCCTTGGTTTTTATTAGCAAAGGTAAAGAACTAACACACATCATTGTCGCCGAGCTATCGACCAATTGGTAAATACTCCTAAAAACATTTACATTGGACTCAAGCTCGACAGTTCTACAAAACTTTTCAAAGACAAACACGAGTTTCTACCCGTTGGGATGCAGATGTCCCGGGCTCAGCTGCTAATAATAGTTAAACACATCCATGAAGAGGGCAAGAATACCTCACATGCAGATAGGAGCGGTGATCTCAAAAAGGCCCCGGGAGGTTCCCTCGGTCAATTTGTTATACACTCATCAGGGAGAGGCATTTGGGCAACATACTCACCAGATGGTGGCGAGCCACGAAATCCACGCTCGTGGCACAAATGTTGCTGGGGACGTCATCCTTGGGTGTCTGAGGCAAACTCCCTCTCCTGAGGGCTCTCGCGGGAACAAAGTGGGGACTCCGATTGCACCCATTTTCTTGAATACCACTTGAAGGGGAAACATGTGAGCCCCTACGAGAGGATCTTCTCACCTCCTTACTAGAGGACAACACCAATGTGGCATCACTCGGGACTAAACTGAGAGACCCATGTGCCCTTTTACTCTTCTCAGGTTCTGGCTGGAACCTGAAGTCATCGTCAGAAGCTAGAGCGCTTCTCTTTCTTGAACTGAGTTTGGTGTTTTTGAGATCCATGGATTCTGATTGAAAAATGTCTTTTAAAAGTTTTTAAGAATGTTCGTACATGATTTTTCTTGGGTCTGGTGTTAGGATGTTCATACAGGATGTTCGTATAGGACACCAGACCCAAGAAACATCTTGTACGAACATCCTAAAATACTTTTAAAAAACCTTTTTCAATCAGAATCTTTTTCAATCAGAATCTATGGATCTCAAAAACACCAAACTCAATTCAAGAAAGAGAAGCGCTCTAGCTTCTGATGATGACTTCAGGTTCCAGCCAGAACCTGAGAAGAGTAAAAGGGCACATGGGTCCCTCAGTTTAAGCCCGAGTGATGCCACATTGGCGTTGTCCTCTAGTAAGGAGGTGAGAAGATCCTCTCCTAAGGGCTCACTTGCTTTACCTTCAAGTGGTATTCAAAAGAGCGGGTGCAATTAAAGTCCCCACTTTGTTCTCACGATAGACCATCAGGAGATAGGGAGTTTGCTTCAGACACACAAGGATGACATCCCCATCAACATCTATGCCACGGATGTGGAATTCATGGCTCGCCACCAACCTGGCGAGTATGTGGCCCAGATGCCTCTCTCTGACGAACGTATAACAAACTGACCGAGGGAACCTTTCAGGGCCTCTTCGAGATCACCGCCCCCATCTACATGTGGGGTATTCTTTCCCTCTCCAGGGAATTGTGAGGCATGTGTTTAGCTATTACCAGCTAAGCCCGGGACAGCTGCATCCCAACAGGTGGTAGCTCGTGTCTGCCTTTGAAAAGTTTTGTAGAATTGTCGGGCTCGAGCCCACTATGAATGTTTTCAAGAGTTCTTACCAACCAGTCGCCACCTCAGATGGCAGCATTGACATGCTTTGGTTCTTAACCTTTGCTAATAGAAACCAAGGCACCATGAAGGACACGCTTATTGAAAAGCTCTACTCCCATAATAAATGGAGGGGGATGTGGGTGATCATACGATGCACCAGGTCGAATTCTCGAGGGGGAGCAACAAATCTGGGGATGTTCCGATTATCGGAGGACTCCCTCTGAAGTAATTATGAAGCCGCATCTGACCACTGATGAGGCGAAGAACTGCACAATCTGGAGAGGGTCCTTACTATCCCAGCAGACATCTTGGTCATGTCTGACGAAAGATTCCATCGCCATTTGGCTTTAGGTAGCCAAATGGCTTTCAATGTAAGGAAAAACTATTGTTTTTCTGTTTTGGTCAGATGGTGTTTTCGTTTAACAACTTCCTGCAGCAAGTTTATAAAAAATATACGCCCACTCCCGAAGGCGTTGGGCGACAGAAATGGATTGTGTGAGATGGGTAGAAGTTACAAACAGGAAAAATCAAACTACCTCCAAGGGGAAAAAAACATTGTGGAGGCTGAACTGCGAAGCATTAAGGGTGCTTATTTTAGGTTAAAAGACCAAGTGCAAAGTCTTGCCCTCGAGTTAAGTTCCATGGAAAAAGCGCTCGAGGCCTCATACAATCAAGTGATTCCCCTGAGGAAGGAACTTTTCCCAGCAGAGGACTCCTAAAGTAATCTGCGGGCCGAGTTTGTTACTACTCGGGCTGAGCTGACAGCTGCCAAGAAAAAGAATAAGATTTCTCAAGCTAAATTGAAGGCTTTAAGTAATTCTCCCAAGGAATTTCAAGAGTTTTTCCGAGGCTCAGCAGCTTTGACCGAGACGGCAGGAGATATGATATTCCTACATATATTCAACCTGTATTTCCTCCACCTCTCTAAATGGAGGCAGGTGGATTTTATCACAACCTTCCATCCACTCTCATTCCTGATTTTGCAGACATCTTTCCAAGTAGAGTCGCTGCAACTCAGTAAGGGGAGTATCTAGCTAAAGAGCCCAGGCTAGATTTTTAGATCCCTTCACACATGTATATATGTGTTATATTGTTGTGTACATCATTCTCATAATACTTCTTTTGTTGATTTTTATGATTTTTAGTCCCCATGTTAAATTCCACTAGGGATCCAACGCCCATTTTTAAGCTTTTTCTTTTCTGGGTCCAACACTCACCATGATAAATATTTCTGGGTTCAACGCCCAATGAAGATGGGTCTGGCATCTTGCCAGACCCACGAGCTCTTGGGCTAATTACTTGTCTGAGCCAAGAAATGAGGGTCTAGCATCTTGTCAAACTATATGCGCCAGAGGTTTCAACAAGAGTTGGTGTGGACTCATTTCAAAATTAGAATAAATAGAAAATTTCTTATAACGAATTATATAAACTCATTATCAAAAGTTAATTAGGCATGGAAAAACACTAGAGACATCTATTTGCATTGTTCACTAGAACAATGTAATCATGTATTTGCCCTTCACATAACAAAATATTGATTTGGCTATCGAAGAAATTGATTTGGCTATTAAAGGAATTCATGCCTTTATTTTTTTTATTAACGTAGATGCCCGAACCACCATATAAGCCTCTAGTGACCCTGAAGTTTGTGGAACTCGAACTAGTGACCTCTAGGGAGCAAACCCAGGGCTTGACCAGTTAAGCTACACCTTTTCGGGTTGAGGGAATTCTTGTCTTTTTATAAGATGTATTAGTCATTACTAAATTAATTAGTGACAAATAATCTTTTTTCAATTTTAAATGCAAAGTTAAACAACCAAAATGCCCTTAAAAGACAAATTTTAAAACGAGCGTCCAATGGTTTTTTTTTTTGTATTTTTACATTGGTTAATTTTGTTATTATCAGGTCATCTGAAAGAAGATTTTTTATTTGACTAAATATAAAAAACAATTAAAAAAATAAAAAGTTATTGACTCTCACAACGAACATGTCAACGTATGGGAGGCATGCTTGTTTTTACGGCAAAAATCCCTCTTCCACAATGTGTTTATTGGTGGCATGGTTTGTCACCGACGATGCTTTCCCCTCTCTTTTCTCTCTTCTCCACTTGATTTTCACGCCGACTATATAAAATTTCAAAGTTGTTCTCTGATTTACGAGGATTTACACTTCACACTTCAGTCCTTTTTTATTGATCCTTTTGTAAAATTTTAAATTGTTATCAATTTCATCCTTTAGGGATTCCAATTTCTAATATGCTATTACTTACAATTTGATCTTTTTTCTTTTGATTGTTTTTTTGGTCATTTTGCTAAATTGATTTTTTTTTTTTCAACTTCACCCTTCAATCAAAATTTACTTTTTATTCTTTATGACAATTTCGATCCTCATTTTTTTTTATTGTTTTTTTATCCTTTTGTTAAATTGGTTTTTTTTTTCAATACTACCCTTCAATAAAAAATAAAAATTATTTTGTATTTCAATTTTGATCCTTGTTCCTTTAATTGTTATTTTTTATTTTAAATCATTTTGTATAATTGAAATTTTTTTTCAATTTCATCTTTCAATATTTGAGTAATTGAGAATTGGACTTTATGGTTTTTCAGATAAAATACTTTGGGTCTAATAATCAATCATGAATTGAAAAATTACCATGCTCAAATGAATAAAATTAACCTTAGATGAGGTTTTGAAAACTAGAATTAAAGAAGATTGTATCCCTCCTTGGATCTTAAAAAAATAAAAATAAATAAAAATTCAACAAGGCTAAACGGAAGGGAAAGAAAATTATATTTGATAAAGTTAGGATTTTAGTGTGGATGGAAATATATTTAATAGGGTTAGGTAATGCATAAACAAGTAGGATGTAAACAGGGAAAAAAAATGTCATCCTTACTAAACTAAGAAATTTTGGCAAAGTAAAGAAAGAAATAAAAGGATGGAATGTGGGTAATGATAAAATTTGTGTTGAAATACATTAAGAAACATGGTGAGAAGGATTGAATTGTAAATTAAATAGGATGGAAGGAAAATCTTAATTTTCCATCTTATGAAGATTTGGCTAAGTTCATGAAAATAAATGAATTGGGTTGTTAAAATTGGTTTTTAAATTATGACAAAATTCTTTTTTAATCTTATTATTGTAATATATATGAATTAAGGAATGTGGTGGAATTGAAGTCATGGAACAGATAATACAACCAATTTATTAGTTGGATAAATCATGACGATAAATGTATTATAAATAAATTAGTTTATTATAGATATATAGATTGGAAATAGTTTATTAGTGATTTATGAATGTGAAGTTTCAATTTAATTTCGCGATGGCGAAATAAATTTAAATTATTTCAGAAAGAAATAATTGTATAAGTGATATAATAATTCATGTTGGTACAAGAGAGTTACCTATGGAGAAGAGAACATCAGGGTCGTGCATTTTATGACCAGATTGCAGGTAGATGCTCGACATCTAATCTATTTACAAAATTTTAAAAATGTTTAAGATATTGTAATTTTTCTTATAACGCCATTGTAAATATGAACATTGATGTGATATTATTATTAAGAAAATTGAAAAGTTTTAGTTGCCCAGTGAGAAATTGGCGACGATGAAAGATTGTAATGATTTATACAAACGGTATCGTATATTTTTGAAAAAAGATTATAGTGCGTTATGCTTTAAAGTTGATAATAAAGTAATTTTGTGATATTATTATGTATATTATGGTTATGCTAACTATGGACAAATTTATACGTTGAATTAGGGGCTTAGTAAAAGGGTCAGTGACCGGTAAATTGGGCAGATAAATTAGTGACCCGGTAAAGGGGGTCGATGCCCGATAAATTGGGCGAATGAATTAGTGACCCGGTAAAGAGGATCGGTGCCCAGTAAATGGGGCATATAAATTAGTTACCCGGTAAAGGGATCGGTGCCCGGGAAAAGAGGCAGATGAATTAGTGACCCGGTAAAGAGGGTTGGTGCCATATGAATTAGTGACCCGGTAAAGGGTTCAGTACCCGGGAAAAGGGGCGGATGAATTAGTGACCCGGTAAAGAGGGTCGGTGCCCAGTAAATGAGGCATAAGAATTAGTGACCCAATATAGGGGGTTTGTGTCCGATAAATAGGGCATATGAATTAATGACCCGATAAAAGGGTTGGTGCCCAGGGAAATTGGGCCGATGAATTAGTGACCCGGTAAAGGGGGTCGGTGCCCAGGAAAAGGAGCGAATGAATTAGTGACCTGGTAGAGAGAGTCGGTGCCCGGGAAATTAAGCCGATGAATTAGTGACCTAGTAACAGGGTTAATGTTAGATGTTGCATGGTTGGATTTTTGCACCATCAGAAGTAACGGACTGGACCTGGGATCAATGCTAAGTTTTGGTAAATGTGATAGATGCCTAGTAAATGAGCATAATGAGAGGAACTAGTTGTCCGGATGTTTGAGACTAGTGTCCTGATTAAAAGGTTACTAATAAAAGCAATAATCGAATGGATATTTGGTATACACGATATAATGTTAACATGAAATCTTAGAAAACAAATTTGGAGAAACATTTTATCAGAAAAAGAAAATGTGTACAATGATTGAATATGTGAAAATGATGTAGATGTCAAGATAATTCTTATTTTCAGACTATTGCAGCATTGTACCCTGTTCTGGGTGATGAGTATTACTACCTGATGAGGGTCATATGCTTGGTGAGGAGGAATGAGAGTGGTTATCTGATATAGAAATTATTGTCTGGCATGATTGAAAAAAAAATCCTAAACAGTTAGGACGGGCCAAGTAGAATTGTTAGGGTGATCCTGGACGAGGTGTTATTACTTGGTATTTATCAGCTAGAGCTAGTACATGGGGCACTATTTACTAGAGCGATATTGTTGATTAGTGTCCAGGAAATACTAAAGACGTTAATGGAAGGGCACTAGAGATTGAGGCTTTAAACACATTCTAATTGAGGGTTTAGATTGAAGGGTTGGTGTCTTAATCTATAGAGTTGTTGTAAGGCATTAGTGACTCGGATAGGGAGAAAGGAATCGTAATTGATGGAACCAAAGGGAACCTAGTTCCTTTCATAGGAACTAGTGTTTATTCAGTGTTAGAAATGAAATTGTTAGAATAGAAGACTTTTGCTGAAAAATATCTCACAGATCATAAGTAAACACATAATAATCTCAAAAAATCCTATTTCCATAGAACATTGGAATTTTGTGGTACACATACATAAGCCCTTAGCAAGTGTTAGTGTGTACAGGCATGGACATGACTGTTATTAAAAGATCCACCTACTATTTTGACAATTCTGCTAGCATGACAGCATTTGGTGAAATACCTTATTAGATATATGTTAGATTATATCAAGCATTAAGGGGAAAAGGTTGAAATTTATGAAATAAGCATACCCAAAGATCACAGCAATTTCAAGATGGTGAGCAGAAGATATATAACTGGAAAGTTGAAACCTTCAATAGCAAATAAGGCACCCTATAAATAATTTTATTCAGTATCCATTTTTGTTAGTGTGAAAAAAATGTGCGTTTATATGATGCAAAAGAAAGAAATTTCCAATAGGATATTCTACAAAAGATAAAATAACTTCCAAAGCAATTGGAGATTTTAAAAAAAGGATAGGAAGCAATTTTTTCAAAAAGAGACATTAGCAACAATGAGAAATCTACTGACTGAATGATGCCAGACCTGAATGCAGAACGCCAAACCCAGAATATTGTTAGCAAGCCAATGCTTCTGGGAAGCATACCAAGCACAAAAGAACATTCCAGGAATTGCCGCAGCAATTTGAGATCTCATGAACTCAATCTCCAAAGCTGGGGAAGAAAGGTACAAGGAAAAACATCATTTTGCATGATAGAATCAAGACATGCTATGAATCAAAAGAAAAATCAAAGGAGCAGAAGACCAGTAATACTTTATCATGCAGATAATCAAGCATGTACAGCTTGCAAAGCAACCATGTAAAAACTGGTCAAGAATATCCCAAAACAACTCGTCATCAATATACCTAAAGTACAGGTTGCAATTACAGCTCCAGGACACTAAGAACCATGTTAGTTTAATGGCCAAATAATCATGCATGTACAAGCAACTAACTTGTTAAAATCCAATTTTTAAGACACGGGGATTGGGATCCAAAACAATGTCACTCACTATGAGCAGAAATGATGTTTTCTCCTCATCCTTTTTTTCCACATGTACAGAAAAAAAAAAGATAGCCATTAAACTGTGATTTTACTTATCAAAAAAGATACAAGAGCATTCCCTTCCCTGCAAGCTCAAAATCAGTAAATAAGCATAAAATAAAGCAGCATGTTCTGAAAAATGAATAAAGCAGCATGCAAGGACAATTAGCTGGAATTCAGTATTGAGTCAGGAAGCATTTATTTGCAGTTGAAATTCCAAGCTGCCACAAATAAGCAACCCAGCGGTATAGTATTTGATAACTGTGGTTATAAAATAATGATGGAAACCAGTTGAATTTTCAGAGTCATTTAAGTGGAGTTGAAATGTCTAGAGGATTCACAAGAACATCACATACAGCGGAAATAAGGAAAATGCCAGGAAATGACATCATCATTCCAATGCTTAGGCAAATAACGTTTTATAGCTGGTAATAGTGTTGCCCTGGAAAAAATGAAAACAAGAAAACATGAGAATGATATAAACACTAAAAGGAAAATAATACTTTAGATATTTTGAACATATAAATTAGTCAAGATCAAGCAGAAAGAACATACGAAAGTGCAACAATTCCGAGCACAAAAAAGTAACGGGTCAGTACAGCATTAACCAAATCTTTTGAAAGAAATTTGAAGAGTAAGAATAATGATAACAGCATAGCACTCCCGACAAAGGGAAAGCGCATTGCATGTTCATTAGACATGGTCTCCTGCAAGATTAACCACGATGAATTTCAGACAAGCACAATCTAGATCAGCTGAACAGGAAATACAAAGGAGAAAGGTATAAATGATAATGCTTGTTATACTTACTGAAGATCGCATAAGCTTGACAGATCGATAGCAGCCAACATAAACTGTCAGGCATGATCACATTTAACTTGGGATCTACTTTCACAAAAAGTGGTGCCATTGTTAAACCTGGATTGAAGATTAGACACATGGGACCAACATCGAGTCAAATTTCCAAAACGTAACAAACAAAAGGTGCTACCATATACATCAGATTCATGAAACAAACAGCTATCATGTTCAGAAACCCCTTCTCTTTTTCTTAGGCCAATGCTTCAGAGAAAGTAGCCCTCCTATTCTTTATACACATCAGTGAACATCAGAGTCAACCCTACATTTCCCACCATACTACAAGTATTTCTGACATCCCAACTCCAATGAAAGAAGGGAATTGACTAGGGAAGGCAATCTACAATGAGCAACACAGTACTGTCAAGTTTGCCAAAGTAAGAAAAAAGACAAAACCTGCTAAAGCCAAATTTGCAACTCGTTCACAGTTCTTCATGTTCGTATTCTAACCAAGCACTTTGGAGATAGATTATTAAGCTAATCTACTACACTTCAACGATCAATTGAAAACCTATTGCCTCTTTACCATAAAAAAAATATAAAAAAAAAAACCCTGCAATTTAAGTCAAGAAAAATAAAAATCAGAAAATAATCATTTAACAGGCCGATAAAATTTAAATAAAAGTCGACAGAGAGACCTGTTTCTCAAATTGGGATCAACAATTAAACTCTATTTCAGTTACTAAATTTACAGATAAAGATAGAAAATGCTATACTGATCCCGATTCAAATGTCATGTTAAACTGTCACGATAAGCAGAAAAAGAATAACTGATGTAAATCACAAGATTTATAGCTTCAATTCCATTTTCTCTGTAAAAAATCAAAACTTTCTTTCTGTTCCTCGATTTTCTCAGAAACCAAAAGGGAATCAATAATCATAAGCCTAAATTTAAAGACAAAAACACGTATAGTTTGACAGAAAGAGATGTACCTGAAGAGGCTCTCTCTCTAACGGTTACAAGAGATACAGATCGGAGGGGCATAGAGAGAGGGAGAAAAATGAGATTTTTAAATATTTGCAGAAAGAAATGGAGAGGGAAATAAAGTTTTACCCAATTCGGTTAAAAATGTATTTTTAATACGACAAGAAAAATATAATACAAACTTGAATTATAAATATACATCGCAAAATTATAAAAAATAAAATTAACAATAATTGCACTGAAATTTTTAAAATTTTTATCAGTTATTATACCATATTATCATCTCAGATGAAGTTTATTACCAAAAAAATTGTTTCTAGCCCATTGACCTGCCTCTTTCGGTAAAAGTAAGGTTGTTAAAACTCGTAAAATTTTATGATTTTATAAGTTAATATATATTTAATATGTAAAATTATTTTAAAAAATTAAAAATAAATAAAATTAGATTAAAATAAAATAAAATGAAATGAAATCACGAGTTTAAAACTATTCTTACAATTTTAACTCAAAAAAACATCATATATTGCAGTATTCCTGAAATTCCTGAAATTTCTTGTTTGTATGTCGTTTCACCATTTATTTGATGCTAACCGCCCAATTTATCCTTCCAAGCGACTATTCGGGCAAAACATTGTTGGCCACACGAACCAACTCCAAGCACAGACCACTGGATCTATGTCAGTGATTAGTTTTGTCGAAGTAAAAGTAAAAATCTTACAGACGACCCATTTTCTGCTGCCAGAAAGTCACATTCAAGATTAATTTTTGACATAAAAATGAACACTTTGACATGACAATACCAAAAGCCAATAGCCCACAACAGGGACACTGATGCTCTTTCAATTCAGTGATAAGTAAACTTTAACTTTTAAAAGGGCGTCGAAGTGTAATAGTAATTTTTTAAAAAATAATTTAAAAATATATTTTTAATTTTTAAAATTCAATATTAAGATATTAAAATAATTTAAAAATATTAAAAAAATTTATTTAAAATAAAAAAATCAAATTTAAAAAAAAGAATTGAAACTCACATGTAAACTCCTCTCCATGCAGGGGCGGAGTTAGGATTATTTGTTAGAAGGGCCAAAATTAATATAATAAAATATAATATTTATTTTAATTTATTGTACATGAGTTGTAAAAAAAACTGTATAATTTAGTTTTATTCAAATAACTTATTATAAATATATAATGATCTTTGTATAAGGTAAAAGGTTCGAAACAATACCAAATTAAGTCAAAACAATAAAGTTAATTTCATCTTCATAATATATTCATCACTTTAATGTTATTGGTCTTTATAGTTATCAAATATAAACATTCAAAGTATATAAGAAACATTAGTTAAAGCGAAGCATATATTCGATAAACTTTGAAATAAAACAAAAAATAATAAAAAATGATTCTCACTAATCAACACGGGTTCTTTGTAAACTGAAGCGCATTGGAGTTGCTCAACCATAACTTTAACATTACACATTAGAGTTGGTTCACTAGGCTGCGAGTTATCAATATTTTTTTTTCAAAAAAAATCAAATTCTTCTAATTTTGTTCATGGTTCAACTTAAACTCCAAACATATATCGTGAGAAAAAATTGATAATTTTGGTAGCTCTGCTAAAAACAAAACATTAAAAAAAATCAAAGTATAATCAAAACAAACCAATAAAATATATCTAATTAATTAGAAAAAAAAACAACTATAACAAGAATTCAAAAAACAATTGGTAAAACTAGCAGATTTGAGAAAAAAAAAATGAAGCAAGAATTGTAGAATTATATAAAGAAAAACCTCATCAAATTATTAACAAACATATCAAAACAAAACAAAAATAGATTTTAAATTACTTTGTTTTGTTTGATGAAAAATAAATTAATTGGTGGCTTTGCTTCAATCTTTTCGTTAAAAAATTTTACTTGTGATTTATATTTATATTTATATTTTTGATCGGTTACATAATTTATTATGCAAAATAATGATTTTATATTTACAGGGTTTGTATTAGGGCTGCACAAACTAATTCAAAAAAAATAAAATTGAAAAATTGTACTTAATTACTGGAAAAAAAAACTCACATTTTTAGAATAAAAAACCCCCTCCACACTTAATTACCCTCAAGAATTCAATAATTAATTTAAATCAAATCTATAATCAATTCAAACATGATTATTAAAATCAAATTGTGATTAATACAAACACAATTTAGATATTCTATAAACATATTATATTTTAGTAACATCATCAATAAATAGTCAATAAAATTAAACTATAACTAAATGGGCTCATTCTTTTATTGTGGACTAGTGCTAAAAGATGAGCCTCTTTTTTTTTTTCTTTATGTTTTTAGAGTTTATTTTGTAATAATTTTTTTTGTTAGTGTTAAATTTTTTTATTCAGTTATTAGACTTTCATGACACGAATCCCGGGTTTAACAGGTTAACATAGTTTGACAAGTTAACCCATAATTTTTTTTTTTGCTTTTTTTTAACTAATTTTTTTCGTTTACTTTAGTTTGTTAATGTTAAATTTATTTTTATTTAGTTATTAGACTTTTATGACACATATTTCAGGTTTCACGGGCTGTCAATTTTTTTGTTTTTTTATTTTAATAATTTTTTTTATTTAATTTAGTTTGTTAATGTTAATTTTTTTATTTAGTTATCAAACTTTCATGACACGAATCCCGGGTTTAACGGGTTAACCTGGTTTGGCGAGTTAACCCGAATTTTTTTTTCTTTTTAATTAATTTTTTTCGTTTAGTTTAGTTTGTTAATTGACAATAAACTAAAACTGCTCAGTGTTTTACTGTGCAACTCCACAGTGAAACGCTGAGTTGTCTACTTCTTTTTTTTTTCTCTTTTTTTTCCCGTTTTCTAGCCTTTATGGGTTTTTTTTGTTTTTTTCTTTTAAAGAATTTTTTTTAATTTTTTTTGTTAATGTTAATTTTTTTATTTAGTTATCAAACTTTCATGACACGAATCCCGGGTTTAACGGGTTAACCTGGTTTGGCGAGTTAACCCGAATTTTTTTTTCTTTTTAATTAATTTTTTTCGTTTAGTTTAGTTTGTTAATTGACAATAAACTAAAACTGCTCAGTGTTTTACTGTGCAACTCCACAGTGAAACGCTGAGTTGTCTACTTCTTTTTTTTTTCTCTTTTTTTTTCCCGTTTTCTAGCCTTTATGGGTTTTTTTTGTTTTTTTCTTTTAAAGAATTTTTTTTAATTTTTTTTTTTATTGTTAATTTTTTTATTTAGTTATCAGATTTTCATGACACGGATCTTGGGTTTGACGAGTTAACCTGAATTTTTTTGTGCAGTCCACAGTAAAAACTGATGCTTTATGTTTTTTTTAAGTTGTCTCATTTTTTTTTAGCTTTTTTTATGCCTTTCGGGATTATTTTTTTGCTTATTTCTTTGTTTTTTTCTTTTAACAAATTTTTTTGTTTAATTTAATTTAGTTTATTAATATTAAATTTTTTTATTTAGTTATCAGACTTTGATGACACGTTTTCCGGATTTAACAGGTTAACCTGATTTGACAAGTTAACCAAGATTTTTTTTTTGCTTTTTAATTATTTTTTTTCATTTAATTTAGTTTGTAAATACTAATTTTTTTTCTACTTAGTTATCAAACTTTCATGACACATATCCCAAGTTTCACGGGTTAACTTGGTTTCACGGGTGAACCCAGTTAATTATGGGTTGACCGTCAATTTTTTTTGTTTTTTTATTTTCATAAATTGTTTTTGTTTAATTTAGTTTGTTAATGTTAATTTTTTTTATTTAGTTATCAGACTTTCATGACACAGATCCTGGGTTTAATGAGTTAACATGGTTTGACGAGTTAACCCAGATTTTTTTTCGTTTTAATTATTTTTTTTTTGTTTGGTTCAGTTTCTTAATTTTCACTTTTTTTATTTAGTTACCAGACATTCATGACATGAATCCCAGGTTTAACAGGTTAACCTAATTTGACGAGTTAACCTGTAATTTTTTTTTTTGCTTTTTTTCTTTTTAATTATTTCATTTAGTTTAGTTTGTTAATGTTAAATTTCTTTCTATTTAGTTTTTTTTCTTCTTAGAGGTTTTTTTATTTTTATTTTTAATTAATTTTATTTAATTAATTTAGTTTATTAATATTAAATTTTTTTCTAAGTAGTTCTCGACTGATGCCTTTAGTTTTTATTTTTGTTTTTTTGTTATTTTTATGCCTTTGACTGTGGACTGCACAGTGCAGTCCGTAGTGAAAAGGCTTATGCCTTTTGTTTTTTTTCTTTTTAATTAATTTTTTTGTTTAATTTAAATTGTTAATATTAAATTTTTTTCTATTTAGTTATCAAACTTTCATAACACGGGTTCCGGATTTGACAGGCTAACCTGGTTTGACAAGTTAGCCCAGTTAATTCTGGGTTAACCCATTAATTTGTTTTTTTCATTTTTAATTATCAAACTTTCACGATGCGAATTCAAGGTATGACGGGTTAACCTGATTTGAAGGGTTACAGTTAATTCATATTTTTTTTCTTTTTCTTCATTAGTTTTTTTCTTCCTGTTGGTTTTTTTTCTTTGTTTTTTTAACTAATATATTTAATTATTATACTTTTATGACACGACCTTGCAGTCAGACACACATCCAATGCTATTGGGTCAGGTATTGCATTCCAGACACTTTTATGCTAAGGGTTAACTCGAGTTTAATGTTATTATTAATATTATAAATATTACTTTTGGGTCAAGTGTTGCAACCAAATCTAAGACTCTTGGGTATAACTTTACAAAAAAACCTAACATTTTTAGATCTTAACTTTTTTTAAAATGCAAAAAATAATTGACCTGCGGCATCGCACGGGGCATATAAGTAGTATTTTATGAAATGAAGATGGTTTCCATTTAAAAAAAAATGAAAATTATCCAATATCCTATTTATTATATATATATATAATAAAAATAAAAATAAAATATTTTAAAATAACTCTTTTATAATTTTGCTCAGGTATACTTAACGTAACATATTTCTATTACATCTCGAACGTGAAATATTACCTGCCGCCTTTAGTATTGACATGGACACTGACACTGACACTGACACTGACACCAACATCGAATGGGGAGGTGGGGGTAGGCCATTGCAGCCTTGCGTCCGCCACGCATGCGGTTGGTCACTGGGTGGTTTCCACCTTCCAACCCCAAAGGAAGGGCCAAAAGCATGGGTGGCCAATGACCTATAGCCTAATCTACTTCTCTTCTTCTAATTAGTTAATTTACTCTCCACCGCCCTAATCTCCCATTATGATTTTGTTAATGCCATCACATTAGACCTCTCTCTCTCTCTGCCTTTACTGGGATTTTTTTCCCCGTTCCATCACCTTTCCTTGATATTTGATTCAAGTGGCCGAACGCTGTACCTAACATATTTTTCAATTTCATCTGGTGTTTCCAGCACTGTTATTAAACCCGGATTGATCCATAAAATTTAAAATTTGGTATTTTAATCGGGTCAATTTTTAAACCGGATTTAATAACTATGGTTTCAAGTAAAAATTATCTTAAATTGGTTAATTATATTGTTTATTTTATTGAGAGGTTCATTGAGTTTTAAACTAGGCAATGGGAATAGCTCTTCACCTTTACGTAATAATCAAATAAAATGGATCATTAAAATTTAAACATATTTAATTAAATAAAAATACTAGATACACAACTATTATAATAGAATAATTACACACTAATTCATCACGATGCCATGTTTTTTCCAAAAACTAAAATGAGAAAGAAGATTTGATGTTTAATCTCAGTAACTTCATTCTCTTTATAAAATGGTAATAAATTTATTGAATTTTTTCATATCATTTATCTTCCTAGTAA
>Ga0325401_1000421_pt1 | contig 30017 bp, 25 predicted proteins | sample PopdelMetagenome_FD_205666 | JGI IMG/M metagenome (GOLD analysis project Ga0325401, IMG submission 205666) | Populus deltoides microbial communities from Bellville, Georgia, United States - Xylem-PdKOR-R2 | ecosystem: Host-associated > Plants > Phyllosphere > Stem > Wood/Secondary xylem | place...
CCCGCCGCTGCCTCAACGTGCTGCGGACCCGGAGCCGGCGACCAAGTACCCCGACCGAGACCAACGACCTCGACGCTGCCTCCGACGCCGCCCATTCCGACCGGTCCGCGTGCGGGGACCCGGCAGCCGCGGCCGAGCACGCCGCCCAGTTCGCCGGGCTCGACACCGTGCTCGCCACGCTCGCCGACGAGCAACGCGTCTGCTGGGTGCTCCGGAAGGTGAACGAGCTGTCGTACTCCGAGATCGCCTACGCCACGCACCTCCCCGTCTCCACCGTCCGCGGCAGGATCGCCCGGGCCCGACAGCACCTCGCGGGAAGAATGGACTCATGGCGCTGACCGCAGCCTCGTCCACGCAGCTCAGCTGCGGCCGAGACATCGACCAGGTGTGGGACCGCCTCGACCTCGGCCCCGTCGGCCACGAGCTGACCTGTCCCTACTGCCGGGCCGCTCGCGCCGATCTGCAGGAACTCGCCCAGGTTACCCGGCAGCTGCGTGACGACGACGCGAACAACCCCGATTTGCAGCCCGGCCCCGCCGTGCTCGACCGAATCCTGGACATCGCCCGCTCCGAGGTCCGCCGCGGTCGCCGCCTCCCGCTCGACCGGCCCGACGTCCACGGCACCAGCGCTAACACCATCAGCGAGCAGGCCGTCACCGCCGTCGTCCGCCGCGCCGGAGACCGCAACGCCCAGGTGCAGATCCGACGCTGCGCGATCACCACCGTCCCACCGGCGCCCACGCCGGAACGTCCGACCAGCGAGGCGCGCGACCCGGACCCGGCCGCCGTGGCCGTCGTTCTGCGGGTCAGCGTCGCCCACGACCTCGCCATCGCCGACGCCACCGACCGGCTGCGGGAGGCCGTCATCACTGCGATCACGCAGGAGGTCGGGGTGCACGTCAGCGGCGTGGACATCAGCGTCGAGGACATCCACGATGCCTGAGTCCGATCGGGGCGGCCGAGTCCGAGCCCGCTGCGGTGCTTGATGCCGTCGCCTCGGCTGTGCTGGCCATCCCCGGTGTCGTCCGCCTCCAACCCACGCTCAGCACCAGCGGACCCGGCCTGCTGATCCACCGCAACCCCTCCGACGGCATTCGGTTCCTGACGCGGGCCGGGACCGCCGAGGTGGACGTCAGCATCGCCACCACCACCGCCGCTTGCGAGGCGCGCGGCGTCGTCCACCACGTCCGAGCCACGGTGGCGGACGTCCTCATCGCCCACGGTCACCGGCCCGGCACCATCGCGGTCAGCGTGCTCGCTGTCGAACCCGTTCGCACCGCCAGCAACCTTTTCCGGCAACAGCAACCACCTCGGCAACAGCATCGACCGGCTGATGGGAAGCCGGGGAAGAGCGGTCGGCCTCTCACACTCAGTCGGAAGGCGTACCACTTGGGGTAACAGCAAAGCAGCGTCTGGAAGTCGGCTTAACTGACGGAAGGAATAGCTCGACGGCGATCCCATATGCGCGCGAGAAGTCGAGGGGTGAGGTTGGTGCGAGATCACGGGCTGTTGCGGGCGCGCCGTGCGGCAGGGCCTCCCGAGGCCGACGACGACGTCGACATCGCCCGCTACCACCACCTGGTCAGCGCCCGCTGGCTATGTCAACCATCGTCGGACCCAGCCGGGCAGCCTAAGCCGGACCCGGTTGAGGGGTTGATGGATCGGGATGGGCCACGTCCCCGTGTGACGCTCGAGCGGCCTCCTCGCGGAAAGTGGCCATTCTGAGGGGTCGACGGGTGCGGCGGTGATCAGGCGCAGTTCGTTACCGGTGGGACTTCTTCGTCAGGTACGTAAGTCACCTTGACGCCCGAGTCGTCTTGGTAGAGCAGACGGGTGGGGCCGATCTCGCTGATCGTGCCATGGCCTCGCCAACTAGGTGGCTTGTTTTCGTTGTCGAAGGGCTCGAACGTGGCTTCCCACTTCTTGCCCTGGTAGGTGATGGGGTTGAACCCGCAGTGGTAGAGGGTCACCGACATCTCGACGGCTCGAGGGGTCGGCGCAACCGGCGGCGGGAGTGGACCGGTCGGGCTCCCGCAGCCTCCTAGGGCAATCAGCACGGCGAAGGTGCCGATGCTGGCTGGAAGCTTGAGCATGAGGTGTCCCTTCGCGCGGGTGGCGGTCTGGCCCGGCTGACCTTCTCATCAGTCTGCGTCTCGGGAAGTTCAGCGGCGACGATCCTAAGGAACACGCGCTGTGGTAGGCCTCAACCTGCTTGCAGCTGGTGGCGGGTGTGGGCGAGGCGGTAGGAGTCGGTGCCGGTCTCGATGATGGTGCCGCCGAAGGTGAGGCGGTCGACGATGGCGGCGCAGAGCCGGGGGTCGGTCAAGGTCTTGGTCCAGCCGGAGAAGGACTCGTTGCTGGCGATGGCGACGGAGTTCTTCTCCTCGCGTTCGTTGAGGACTTGGAAGAGCAGCTCGGCGCCGCGGCGGTCGAGGGCCATGTAGCCGAGCTCGTCGATGAAGAGCAGGTCGACTCGTCCGTAGCGGGCGACGGTGCGGGTCAGGCTCTTGTCGTCGGCGGCCTCGACGAGCTCGTTCACGAGCCGCGTCGCCAACGTGTACTTCACCCGGTAGCCCTTCTCCGCGGCAGCGGTGCCCAGCCCGATGAGCAGTTGGGACTTGCCGGTGCCGGAGTCGCCGATGAGACAGAGGGGCTGGCCGCGGACCCAGTCGCCGGTGGCGAGGGTGTGAATGGTGGCGGGGTTGATGTGGGTGTTGGCGTCGAAGTCGAAGTCGCCGAGCCACTTGTCGCGGGGGAACCCCGCGCCCTTGACCCGGCGGACGGAGGAGCGGCGGTCGCGGTCGTCGCACTCAGCGAGGAGCAGTTCGGCGAGGAACCCGGCGTAGGTCAGCTGCTCCTTGCCCGCGACGGTCGTGGCTTCCTCGACGAGGGCCCGGATCTTAGGTAGCCGGAGCCGGCGGCAGGCCTGGTCGATCGCCGCGGTGGCGGCCTGTTCGGTCATCCCGCGCCGTCGGCGCAGCGTGGGGGCAGTGGTGACGCTCATCAGGCGGTCTCCTCGATCGAGGTCTTGGCCCGGCTCTGCGGTGGTGCAGATCGGTGGCGGGAAAGGTCGATCAGCTGGTCGTAGCCGGCGACCGAGGGGGCTGGCGGGTATCGGTCGGGAGGCCGGCAATGACCGCGGCCGGGTCGGCGAGGCGGCGCTGCGTGAGGCTGACCACCCCCCGCTCAGCCGCAACGGGCGCCGGGCCGACCTTCGTGGTGGAGGTGTCGAGGCCGGCGGCTTGACGGGCTTCGACGGTGACGACGTCGGCCGTGACAGCACCGACTTGCAGTGCGGCTTCGAGGCCGGCGACGACGTCGGCGGCGCGCATCGAGCGGTGCAGGAGAAGTACCTCGATCAGGGCGCGGGTGCCGGCGGCGTCGCCGTCGGTCTTCCGCGCGGCCGCCCAGAACGCCTCGTGCGCCGCGGTGAACGTCCCCGCCGCTCGGGCCTGCGCCAGGGCGGTCGACCCGGGCAGCGCGCCGGGCTTGGTCTTCAGCACGTCGAGGTAGCGGTCCAGGTCCACCGACTGGCCGTGCCGGGCCACGACACGCGGAAGGCGCGCGACCTCGGTGCGGCCGTCGAACACGACGACCTCGGAGGCGCGCAGCGAGACCCGGACCTGCCGGTGGACCAGCCGCGCGGGAACGGAGTAGCTGGCCATCCGAACCCGGACCAGGCTCGAGCGGTCGACCCGCGGCGTGAGCGTCAGGCCCGGGTCGAACCGCTCGTCCGGTAGCGGCGCGAGGGCGGCCTGGTCGAGGGCGTAGTCCTGCTCGACGGTGCGGATCCGGTTCCCGATCCGGCGGTGCTCATCTACCCGGTCCCAGACCCGGATCTTCTCGTTCAGCTCGGCCAGGCTGTCGACGACCGGCATCGGCGAGAGGTGGGTGCGGCGGAACCGGCCGACGTCGCCTTCGACTCCGCCCTTCTCGTGCGCCCCGTCGATGCCGGGTTGGCAGTAGAAGGCGTCGAAGCCGTAGTGCGAGCGGAACAGCACCCAGCGCTGGTTCTCTGTCCGGCGCCGCCCGGTGCCATAGAGGACTGTGGAGACGGCGTCGGTGAGGCTGTCGTAGCGGATGTGGCGGGTCGGGATGCCGCCGGTCTCCTCGAACGCGTCGATGTGGCCCTCGAGGAACGCTTCTTAGGCCTGGGTCGGGTAGATCCCGGTGCACCGCCCGGCCTGAGGCCGACAAGCGGAAGGCGAACAGGTGGCACTTCGTTTTCACCCCGGCCAGCACCACCCACACCTCGCCGAAGTCGACCTCGGCCTCTGCGCCCGGCGCGTGCTCTTGCGGGACGAACACCTCCTGACGACGTCCGGCTTCGGCGTCGATCTCGAGGCGTCGTTCGCGGACGTAGTTGCGTACCGTCGAGTACGACAGCTCGACCGCGCCGTGCTCGTCAGCGAGGCGGGCGAACACCCGCCGAGCGGTGTGGCGCTGCTTCCTGGGTGCGGTCAGGTCCTCGACCAGCATCGCGTCGATCGCGCCTTGAACCGCTCCAACCGCGGCGCCGACCGAACCCTCGGCTTCCTCGGCGGCGGCTCCGCCGACGCCAGCGCCTGACGCACCGTCGGTCGGCCCACACCATGCCGTCGGGCGAGCTCCCGGATCGACAGATCCTCTACTCGCGCGTCACGACGGATCTGCGCGAATAGCTCCACTCGAGACTCCATTCACCACCCTCAAGCAGTCGGGAACAGACGTTCCGACCACCGTGAAGGTGGGTCCGGCTTAGGTTGCCCCCGACACTTCCAGGGCCACAGGTGGGTCCGGCTTAGATTGCCCCGCCGGGTCCCGCCCACGCTGCCAGAGCCAGCCCACCCCGGCTACCGCTGTTGAGGCCCCGTAAGCCGAGTCGTCGGCAGCTGGTAGCGCCAGCCCCTGCCGAGCGACATCGGTGTGACCGCTTCTCGAACGCTTGTGTCCGGTAGTTGAGCGGGGAGTGGGAGAAGCCGACCGCTCGCCAGATGCCCGTGAGTCGATCCCTCAACACGCGGGATCTGAAGCGCCAGGCGACGACTGATGACTAGGCGAAGACGTGCGCTAGCCCCGTCCACCGATAGCGACGCTTCAACGAACCAGATCGTGCGACGACAGCATGGAGGGCTATTCGAGGTCGGTGAACGGTCCTACGACCTGTCGTGCGGCTTCAACCACGCTGGTGCCGTCCTGCCGGGCAAGTTGGTCCAGCAATATTCGTGCCTGACTGGCGCTGTAGCGGTAACGGGCAGTAAGGACCCCGACGGCGATATCGACCTCGTTACGTTCTTGGAAGGCTCGGCTGAGATCGCGTACCTGGACACTGAGCTGGCTGAGCAGCCGAGCTGTCCCCAGCTCGGTGACGACGCTGGACGTCACCTCAAGCAACATCTCCTCGATCACGTTCCCGAGGTCGGCACTCCCGCGAGCGCACACGGTGACTGACCCGAGCGTCTCCGTATCAGGGCGCAAGGGAACCGACAGCGTCGAACCAAGACCGAGGTTCCCGACAACGCCGCTGAACACTGGCCAGCGACGATCGTCCCCGCTGAACACGGCTCGGACGCAGGTCTCGCTGGCCGCCGAGCTAAGTCCCGGGCCTTCGCCCGCCTTCTCCTGCGCTTCGTTGACGATGTTGGCGAAGGCGTTCGACCCAGCCGAGAGAAAGCCGAAGCTGAGCAGCAGCACCACACCCACGCCGTCGCCGGCTGGAATCTGCGCAGCTATCCGTCGAGCCATCGCATCTAGTCCCGCAACCACCCGAGGGTTGTTCAGGCGGTTCCCGCTCCACCTCGAAGTACCCGGTACCTGCATCTCGATCACCCGCTTTGAACGCCAAAGCCTAGACACTGGGGGATTCATTTAGTGGCCCACCATCTGAAGGTCGGCGCATCCCACAAACACTCACCGGTTGTTGAGGAACCTGCGAGCTCGACATCCCCTCTGGTCCGGCGCACTCCCTGTAGCAACCGGCGCTTCCCGGCCACCATGACGCGTTGCTGGCGTGTGAGGGGTAGCGCACCGACGCGCCGCTTGACGATCGGCGTGCCTGCTCCGCACGACGGCCGGCCTCACCGACGTGGGCTCATAACGTCGCGTGCGGTGCCGCCACGACGGAACGCGTCCTGCACCGCCTGATCAGAAACCTTCGTCGGGTGGCTGGCTCGTGAAGCTACGCGCATCTGCTCCTCGATCACCTGGCGTTCCGCCGGCCGCCACTCGGCGTCTTGTCGTCAAGCTGCGAAACCAGCTCAGGATCAAGTGGGACCTGGTTCTCCGGGTATGCCAGGTGGTTCCAGACCGCGAGAATGAAGTGGTCAGCAGCAAGTCTCGAAGAAGCGAAGCCCTCGAGGAGAATGCGGCGTTCATCCTCCTCGTTCACGACGGTTAGGAACAAGACGTCGTGCTCGGCCAGCATCTGCAGTACCTGGTTCTCTGCGTCATTGCGGATGACGTGGCGCGAGAGCAAGCGTCTCGACTGTCGCTGATCGGTCGTCCCCAGCAGCTATCAGGTCTTCGGCCAACATGAGGGGACCAACCGTCGAGGGCCGCGGGGAAGGACTGACGAAGTCGATCGCCATCCGGGGAAGACGCGAAGTCAACTCGCAGTAGAGCGCACCGGACGTCAGGTCAGTCTCCCACGTGAGACGGTCAGCGCCCTATCAATTCGGCGTCTCGTAGGAGAGTGGGTGATGGCGGCAAAGAATCCCGCAGGAGGGACGGCTCAGGGGCGCCTGCTGAGTGCCCGCCTGTTACGGACCTACGGGAAACAAGTTGTGACACGCTGGTTGAGGGACGCTTAGGGTGTGAGCAATGTGGAAACCTTAGTGTGGAAGCCCCAGGTGGACGCCTGCCCACGTGACCTCGTCCGCCGACATGCGGAGTGCATACGACTTCACGAAGTTCCTGGGGGACGTCCTTCCAGATGCCTGTCGTGATCCGGTAGCCGAAAGGTGCTGACGACTTCTACACCTTCGTGGCCGTGCCCCGGGCTCAGCTCGCCCAACCATCGATGCCTGGTCTTCGGCGGCACTGTCTCGCTTGGGGATCAGCCTGCGTGCTCCGCACCGCGGTCGGGTCGCGTGCTCCGCAGGGGGGTCGTCCTACGGCGATCGCACTGCTTCGCAGCACGAACGGCTAGCGGTGTACGTCTGCAGGACCCACCAGGTCTCAACGAGAAGAGCTAGCGCGATAACGAGGACGGGCTACGCCGCTGGGGGATGACAGCTGCTGGCTGCTCGGTGTCCAATCAGGCGTCGGCCGAGACGGGACGTCTACGCCAACGGCGCCCTAGGACCGCTAGTCGGCGAGATCCGTATCGAGGAGATGATCAGTGAGCGAAGGGCCGCACTCCAGCCGTCAAGGAGATCCGTTGGCTGAGGGCCACGGCATCGCTGACCCGGCCACTCTCGCGGAGCGGTTCGGGGCGATGGCGCGCACCTTCGAAGCCGAGGACGACACCGCTGTTCTCCTAGCAGAAATCGTCCAGTCCGCCCTCCAGTTGGTCCCGGGCGTACAGGCCGCCTCGATCAGCGCTGTGATCCGGCGCCGCGAGGTCCGTTCCGTTCACCCCTCCAGCGATCTGCCGCGACGGGTGGACGCCCTGCAGACCCAGACCGGTCAAGGTCCTTGCCTCGACGCGATCTTCAAGGAGCAGACCGTCCGCGTCCCCGACATGGCCACTGAGCAGCGTTGGCCCGAGTTCGCCCGCCAAGCCGTCGACGCCGGAGTCCGCAGCATGCTGTCGTGCCAGCTCTACGTCGATGGTGACAACCTCGGCGCGCTCAACATGTTCAGCGACCAGCCGAACGCCTTCGACGACGAGTCCGAACAGACAGGTCTGCTGCTCGCCAGCCACGCCGCCGTCGCCTACGCCGGCGCGCAGAAGATCGACCAGCTCACCACCGCGCTGGACTTCCGCGACCTCATCGGCCAAGCCAAGGGCATCTTGATGGAACGCCACAAAGTCAACGCCGAGCAAGCGTTCCGGCTGCTGTCCAGAATCAGCCAGAGCACCCACCGTCCGCTGCGCGACCTTGCGCACGAACTCACCACCACCGGCCGGATCGACCCCACGCACGCCAACCCGGCCCGCCCGCAACAACCGTCACCACGATCAGGGACCAGCAGCGACCCCCGTGCCGTAGCGGACTGAGCTGTCCCGCACACCTAGGCGGCGTCGAGGGCCTGCTCGAGCCTGCGCCTGGGACCTCTCGTCGGGCCGGGGGCAAGTTGCCGTCTGTATCATTCTCGGTCGAAGCGTCATGCCAAGGCCCTTCAGTCGATCCGGACCCTTTCTCGAGGGCCAGGCTGCTGAGGAGCGCCATGTACGCGAATGAATTCATCAGTTCTGCCTGGTCCGACGACGCCGCTCGCTTCCTGCACGAACCGGTCACCGAGATCGGGCGGCTGCAACGCGGCGCCGAGCTCGCCGTGCAGCTGGTCGAAGGCTGCAGCCACTCCGGGGTCACCTACACCACCGCCACCTACGTCGAGACGGTCGCCGCCACCGACCAGGTCGCTGTTCAGGGCGACGCCTGGCAGTACGAGCTCAGCCAGGGCCCCTGCCTCGACGCCGCCCGCCACCAGCACACGATCCACAGCGACGACCTTGCCCAAGACGAGCGCTGGCCGACCTGGGGACCCCGCGCCTTCGAGCAACTCGGCATCGCCTCGATGCTGTCGGTCCTGCTGCGTTCCCGGCGACGTCGTATCGGCGCACTCAACCTCTATGCCAGGCGGCCCGGATCCTTCAATGACCAGATCGACCTCGTGGAAACCATCGCCGTCAACGTTGCACTTGCCGCCGAAGACGCCCGCCAGATCGAACACCGCACCCACGCCATGACTAGTCGAACCACCATTGGCCAGGCCCAAGGCATCATCATGGAACGCTTCGATATCGACGCAGACCATGCCTTCCAGATCCTCCGGCGGTACTCGCAGATCCAGCACCGACCACTAAGGACCATTGCCGACGAAATCAGCCAGACCCGCACATTGCCGCAGATCGACCTCAACTAACAACACCGCGCGTCCATGGGTTCGAACCGCGCAGCTTGACCGACCCCTGTCCGGGTAGGCACCTTCCAGGTCCAGTCACTACCCGGGAGTAGACCGGGCCTAGGTCGGGTCAGGCAAGCAGCGTCCTGGCCCGACCGCCGCTCTTAGAAGGCGCGACGGCAAGCTGCGACGCCAGCCGCCCGCAGGATGTCGCTTGTGACCTCGCCGTGATAGTCGCCATCGGGAGGAAGCGGAGCGAGATCCCCGACGACCCCCTCGTGCGACAGATCCCCTTCGTGGAGGCCGGACGCCTCGTAACCTTCGAGCGCGACGTCAGCATCTTGTTCTCCATCAGACACGGCGCCCTCGTTGACCTACGCCGCCGGACCCCGCCCGCCACCTTCGCCGACGCCTGAGATAAGGGGACACCCGAAGTCGCTCACCGCCCAACGCGTGTCGTGCTCCAAGCCGCAGAGTGCACTCCTCTCTCGCGGGTCGACTGTCGGTCACGTCGATACAGGTGCACACTTCTCGAGGCGGGACTTCACTGGAATGACGGTTCTGCTGGGTCCGGCTCACGTGGACTGCGTCGGACCACACATAGCTCGACCTCGAGCCGGGCCTTCGAAGACGGGGATGACGCGGTGCACATAATGGTCCTCGACCTTGCCGAGACCACGTCGGAACTGGTGGGGTCGGACCTCGGGGTGTCAGTGTGAACATCACCGTCCTCGGCGCGAACGGCAACGTCGGCAAGCTCGTGGTCGATCGTGCCCTTCGCCGAGGCCACCACGTCCACGCCTTCGTTCACAGCCTCAACCCCTTCGAGCCTCACGTTCGGCTCACGATCTCGGCCGGCGATGTCGCCGACCTCGACTCCGTCGACACCGCGCTGACGAAGGCCGAAGCAGTCATCAGCACGCTCGGTACCTTCCGGCGGGGGACGGGTCCTGTGCTCACGCCGGGTCTGGCCACAGTCAGCACCGTTATGCAGCACAGCGGCTGCGACCGGTTGGTCGTCCTGACCGGCGCGGGAGTGCACGCACCTGGACGTCGGGGCTCTGCCCGCACAAGACTGAACCGGCTGATCTTGTCGATGATGGACCGCAGCGCGGTGGCCGACGCCGAGGAAGCACTCGGCGTCGTCGATGCGGCGAACCTGGCCTGGACTGCCGTCTGCGCCGCCACCATCAGCGCTGAGGGCCCGACCGGGTACCGACTCACCGACCAGATGCCCTCGCTCCTTTCGAAGGTTCCAGGGCCAGCCGTCGCCGCGTGCCTGGTCGACCTTGCCGTCCAGGACAGCACCGGCAAACCTGTCCTTGGTATCCACGAGCCGTGATGCTCGAAGGCCTGTGGTTCCACTAAGGCTGACCAGATGCCGACGACGTCCTCCCGCGTAGAACTCGCAGCGAGTACCACGACCCGAGCCCGGACGCTCCGTCGTCGAGAAAGCGATCGTCGGTCGATCCTTCCTAGCTGACGCACGCCGGCTCCTGCGCACGAGGCGTCGTGGTCGTCGTAAACCGTCCGCGCGTCCCCGTGTCGTTCACTGCGCTGCAACGCGACCTTGCGGCTGGAACCCTGTGGAGGCTAAGTTTAGCTCGCTCTCAGCCTTTCGTCCTCGATGAGCTGCTTGGCCATCCGTCGCGGACGTCTCAGGCGAACGTAGTAAGCGGTCCGCACCTTCGCTCGGGGAACAGCGAACGGAAAGTCTTCACGTGAGCGGTGACACCCGCCCGGCGCTCGGCGACCATGCCCTCCTCCAGCACGCTCTGGCCGGCGACGTGCACGCGACGAACCAGCTGCTGACCGGGGTGCGCCAGATGGTGCTCCGTTACTGCCGCTCGCGGCTGGCCACCTACGATGCCGGCCGAGAGGTGGCCGAGGACGTCGCCCAGGAGGTCTGCCTCGCCGTGGTCAACGCTCTGCCTCGCTACCAGGACAACGGCGCTCCCTTCGCGGCGCTGGTGTTCGCCATCGCTGCGAACAAGGTCGCCGACGCCCAGCGCCGTTATGCGCGCACCCCGGTGCGGCTCGTGGAGGAGCTCCCCGAGCGCGTGGACACCGACGGGAGCCCTGAGCTGCAGGTCATGCTGCGCTCCGATCTGAAGGCGGTGCTCGCGCTCATCGACCGCCTGCCCGAACGGACGGGTCAGGTGATCCGGCTTCGTGCGGAAGGACGAGACGCCAACGAGGTTGGCGCGATCCTCGGTATGACGGCGAACGCGGTGCGTGTGCTGCAGCACCGCGGACTCGTACGGCTGCGGCAGATGACCGCAAGCTCCGCCGACTGCGCGGACCGCTTCACCGGTCGGCCCGGTCGACCGCTTGCCTCGTGACGTCTGTGCCTGCGTCGTCGGTCGACCAGCGTGGCCGGGTCTGCGCGAGGTTGGCGGAGTGCGCATGGTGACGCACGCGTGCCCCGGCGTCATCGGAGCCGTGATCTGCGGCGCCGGTCCGGGCCACGGCGCGCCGCGCACTGTGATGCCGAACGGTGAACAATCGTCGTCTGTACCCGGTTTTGAGGAGGACCCGTGCTGTCTCTGACCTACGTCAGCCATGCGAGCAGCCCGCTGACGCAACGCGAGCTGCTGCAGCTGCTGCGGACGTCACGGGAGCACAACCAGGAGCAGGGGCTCTCCGGGCTGCTGGTCTACCGCGACGGCGTGTTCATCCAGGTGCTCGAGGGCCATGACGACCAGGTGACGACCCTCTACGAGAAGATCAAGCTCGACCCCCGCCATCACCGCGTCACCACGGTCATCACCCAGCGGATCGAGCACCGTAGCTTTCCCGATTGGACCATGGGCTTCAGCAACCTCGATGATGATCCAGAGGTGGCAGCACTCGAGGGTTACACCGGCCTGATGGACGAGCAGGGGGGCGAGACCAGCCCGGAGGCCGCGTTCATCCGTGACCTCTTCGACCTCGCCGACGGCTTCGCCGGACGCACAAGCACACCAGCGCGCCCTATCCAGGCGTTACGCAGGACGAGCGGTAAGCCGCGTGATCGCCTGACGGCCAACACGACCTGAGCTCTTCTCGACCGGCTGGCGCCGGATCTTGCCGCTCGGCCGTGTGGACGGGAGGCTCGGGACACTGCGAGTGTTGCCGGAGGGGCGATGCACCAGTTCGCCCTTGGGCCGGGGCTTGCCGTCCGGGATCAAGCTTAGGCGGCGCATGCAGCAACGCCGGCGGGGGTGTCGCCCCTCCGCCTGACGCTACGAGCACCTGAGCGTCAGGGGCTGGACGCTGCTGTCACCTCCGCCGGAGGCCAACCTGAGGTACCACCCCCCTTTCTTCTCCTTCCGCGGCCACGGAGTCCGCGCCTCGGCCGACGCACCCCGGCGGACAGTCCCTACGGGTCGAATAGGTCGAGGAGCTCGAGGATGAACGCAGCCTCGGCCGCGGTCTGGGGAGCAGGGCCATCGGGTGGAGGCATCTCCACCGAGACCGGGGTGGCGCTGCGAGGATTGACGTCGCCTAACGCCATGGACCAGTTCGGGAACTGCCTGCGCGGCTGCGCCCCTCGGCGTACGACAGTGACGTCCTCGTGGCGGTCGTCGACCTCGATCCGGGCGAACAGCGACGCGATCACCTCCTCGGGTCCCTCCAGGAACTGCAGGAACGTCGTCGTGCGATAGAGCAGGAGGCCGGTGATGCTGTTGTCGCCGTTAAACGAGCGGCTCTGGTCGAGGATCCGGCGCAGGTCGAAGCGGGTGACAGTGGGATCCACGGCGCTGACGTACACGAGCGAGTAGACAGACACGGCGTCAGCAGCCGGGACCACGCCTGAGACACGCGCGCCCTTCTGACGCACCCGTCAGACTGGCAGACCGCGCCCGACGTCCAGCACGATTCGGACCGCCGAGGGACTCGCGCGAGCACGTTGTCCACGCAGCGAGGGGAGACGTCCAAGCGGTCACGCGCCGTACGTCCCGGCCCAGCCCTACGCTCGTCGACCGGAGTTCGACGAGGGCAACCAGCCTCCTGCGTCCCGAGCCCACCGAGATCCTGCGTGCTCCATGTTCGCGGGAAGCAGCGCACCTTCGGCTGCCGGTCGCCGGGGGTGCCACCGTGACGGGCGGCGGGCCAGTACGCATCTTCGTGGACCGCGGCGCTGATCGCCGTGCCCCTGCCAGCCACCCGCCATGGAGATTGACCAACCCCGTGACCGCCCGTCGAAAGGGCGGCGATCGAGGTCGTGGCCGCCGGGGCGTCACGCTAGCGCTCTGTTAGCCAGGGGTACAGGGGGGGGTGCGGCCGGAACCCCTGTGGGGGCAGGGACACACGAGCTAGACGTCTATAGCGGTGCGACGACGAGTATCGGCCCTCCCAGCCGCAGGGGACGCGACGGGCTGCCGAATCTCCCACTTGTCGTCCGTACCATGCATGACCTCATCTCGATGTCGTCGACCGGCAATGCCGCCGTGCGACCCCCTTCTGAGCCTTGCTGGGACCGCCGCCTTCTCGAACGTCAGTGCAATCGCTGCTCCGTCGGTGGTTCTCCTGAGTCCCGGGACGTCAACACCCCGATTCGGGGTCGCGTCGTGCCAAGGGGGCGTGTTGCCTAGTGTGGGCCGGCGGCTTCCAGGGCCCAGAGGGCGTTCTTCACCGTGGCGCACGGGTACGTGTCGAGCTCGGGTGCGTCATGGGTCCGGCAGATCCGGCAGCACAGCTGCCGGCACCCGAGGATGGCGACTTCTTCTGGGTCGTGCCCGTTCAGGATGATCCCCAGCGCGCCGACGAGTCGGTCCCCGCTGGCCAGTACCCGCCGCAGCACCGTCGCACGGCGCTGCAGGTAGTCCGCCTGCTCCGCCGGCACGACCAGTCCCGGCGACTCCCCTTCAACGACGCCGTCCGCGGCGCTGGAGCCCGCGCTGCTCGCTCCCGGCAGGGGACCGGCCAGGACGTCTGCGGCCAGGGGCGCGCCGGTGGCGATCGAGCGGTGGACGCCGTCGAGGTCTTCGAAGCCCATCGTCCAGTCCGGGAACCGTCGGCTGCTCGCGGTGCTCGACCAGACGTTGCTGACGTGGTCGTGGCGGGTGTCCATCCGGATGCGGTCGTACAACGCGCGGACCACCGACTCCTCACCCTCCAGCATCTCCAGCACCCGACCGCCGCGGTACAGCAGCAGCCCGGTCACCCCCCGCTCGGCGTTACGCGCCCGCGAGGTGACGAGCAGGTCGACCAGATCGGGATCGGACATCGGGCGTCGCATCGTGCTCGTGTAAGCCGTCGTGAAGATCACCATGAGAGCCTAGAGACGGTATCCCCACCTGCACCGTGGTCGTGCCGGTCTGGACACCCCAGCCCAGGCTGCCGGTGACGTCACCCAGTCACCTCGAGGGGATGATAAAGCGGCGAAGGCACGCTCGGGGTATTTCCTCGCCGCTCCTGTGAGAAGTACGCCCCTGCCTCACGCCGCGCCGAGATTGCTGCGTCCACTCCTCGATGTCTCCTCAACAGGACCGCAAGGCAGAGGCCGCAAGCGCGGCAGACCGGGTGGAGGTGCCCCTCACCGGTCGCCCTCAGGCTCGAGCATTGCCCCGCGTGCTGATCTCGGGCGAACAGGGCGCTGTGCCGGCTTTGAGCAGCGGGAAGGGGTGACTGGTCCGCTCCTCATGGCGAGCGGCTGACGGCAGCGGGGCGTGCCGTCAGACGCCACCGGCGGTCGCTGCCTGTGCTGTTGTGGGGGGAGGAACAGCTTTGGTGCGACTGTCTGTGCGGCTGACCAGGTGTTCGGCTGGGCGATGAGGCGCGGTAAGGCCGGACCCTTCTCACTTCAACGGGTTGCTGCAGCAGGTGCCGGGGAGAAGCCCCCGCCGCCTCCCCGACACCTGGACAGGCGGCTGGGGGGCCTGTCACCACCGAGACGCTGGCGAGGCATTGTTCTCCGCCCGTTGGGAAGGCGGCACGCCTCTAGGTGCCATCGCTCGGCGAACCAAGCGTCGGGCGTCATCCGGGTCGAGGTCGAGAACGAGGAGGTAACGATCGGCGCGTGAACTGGGAGAGACGGAGACAGACCTCTCCCAGTCCCGCGGGAGCGACCGCGGGTGCCGGTTCCCGCGGCCAGCGACCCAACCCCCCCGGCGGAGACCGCTGGCACTGTGAGGCATCGCCCGCCCGCGGCTCGCCCTTACTGCTTGGGATGCGAGATGGCGGCGAAGAGCCTCGAGCTCAGGCCCTCGTCACAGCGAACCAGCTCGGTGATCTTGACCAAGGAGAACCGGGCGCGCGCCGGTCTAAGGCCCTCTCGCTCAGGCGGCTGTACGCTCGGCCTTTGGGGAACGGGAGTGGATCTGAGGACGGTGCTGGGCCCGGTGGAGATGAGCCCGGCACCATCGAGTCGCGTATGAAAGAGGCCGTGAGGATCACGACCGCGAAGGCAACCGGGAAGAGCCCGAAGGAGTCGAATCGATTGTCCGCGCTGGGATGAGAGCAGTCCAGGTCCAGCCCGGGGACACGGCCTCGCTGGCGAAGGACATCGTGAAGGCGCTCGATCCCTCGTCCCGACTCCCGGCACTGGCAGCCCATTGCCGTTCCCGGGGTCGGCGGGCAAGACCCGTCGGAGTCCGATGCTGTAAGCCCTAACTGTGCGGGTACGGGTTGCGCCCGGCTTCTCGTGCTGACTTCCAGCCCGCGCGGTAGAGCAGACGGCCGCACGTCGCGGTCCCACAGCTTCGACCCCTCCCGTGACACCGGCAGCGCTGTGGCTCTCGTTCGTACGCAACACCTGGTCGGCGCCCCTTCGTCGACTCGAATGGTCGGGTGTCAGCCAGATCATCCCCGAGGAGGGGCGACACAGGGTCGACGCCGGCGAAGGTGTGGCCCTGCTCGGACCCTCAGGTCGGGCAAGTCGACGCTGCTCACCGTGGTGGTCGGGCTGCGGCAATCATCGGTGAGGTCCGTGGTGGTCGACGGCAACGACATCGCCCGCTGGCCCCGGAGCGGCGGCTCTACGACCACCGCGCCCACACCGTCGGACTGATGTTGCAGGGGGCAGCCTCGAACCCCCTGGCCTACGCCAGCCCAGCCGCTGACGTCTCCTTCGCCTCCAAGCTCCTGGGCTAGGACGACCGTGCTCCAGGCCGCCGAGCTCGCGGACGATCCCTGCCCGGTCCGTCTGCTCGACCGCGTGGCAGCAGGCGACGGCGCTTGCGGTCGCGATGGCGGACCGCCGCGGCTGCTGCTCGTGGGCGAGCCGACCAGTTAGCTCGTGCACGACGCGCGCGACGCGTTGCTCAAGGTGATGGTGGGGTTCACCGGTTCCGCCGGCAAGACGCTCCTCGTCGTCACGTACGACGGGGTGGTGGCGCACCGGATGCAGCGGATGGTCAGGATGCGCGCAGGCCAGGTCAGCGCGGCGGGACCCGTGACCAGCAGTACGCGGTCGGCGGGGCGGACGGGACCATCCAACTGCCCGAGGAACTGTTCGCGACCTGGCCCGGCGGTGCTCAGCTGGAGATCTCGGCGGGGCGCTGGACCGGCTCCACGTGGACCGTCGACCATCGGCGGGGGAGCCGTGACCCCCCCGCCGCGGGCGGAGCGAGTGCCGCGGTGGTCGTAGAGGGGCCGACCGCGGCCGGAGAGCAGGGCCGTCGGCTCGGGCCGGTCGACCTCGTCCTGATCCCCGGGTAGACGGGTCGCTCTGGATGCCGACGGCGTTGGCGACGCCTCGCGGCTGCCTACAGCGATTGCCGGTCGCGCGGCGACAAGGGCGGGCAGCGTGACGGTCGGCGGCAAGACGGTGGGTCACGACTCACTATCGGACCACGTGGGGTATCTGAGCCACGAGCACCGGTTGACCGGCACGCTCACCGCGGCAGAGAATGTCGTCGCGCTGCTTCTGGGGGAGCGGCGACGTAGGGAGCCCCGCCCGAGTAGCCGATGCGGCGCGGGTGCCGATCGCTGGGGGCGCGCCGAGCAGCAGCTCGTCGCGCTCGACCTTAGTTCCGCGACGGGGCACAGCCTCCTCAAGTAGCTTTGAGTCGGCCAGCGGCAGCCGGTCGCTCTCGCGCGCGCACTGATTAGCACACCGCGGCTGCTCGTCCTAGACGAGCCGGCCAGCGAGCTCGACCCGGCCAGCGTCGCGCTCGTCGTGCGGGCGCTGGACGTCGCCTCCGCGGCCGCCACCTGCTGCGTGCTGAGCTCGACCGAGGACCTCCTGCTCGCCTCCTGCCAGCAGGTGTTCCTCGGCGACGGCGTCGGCTAGGCACCACGCCAGGCGGGGTAAGGAGCGGGGTCAGGAGCACCGTGGTCTTCGACGGCGTCAGGGTCGACCGCCCGTAACAGGCTGATCTGTCTCGCTTTCCCCGTCAGCAATTCGGCCTTGCGCTGCAGCTTTCCCACAGCTGCTCGACCCGCAGCCGGTGCAGCGCCAGCCGTTAATCCGGCGCTGCAGAACCTGTTGGTCGATCGAGCCCACGCCCTCCACCTCGAGATGCAGGTGATCGCCCGGCGCGAGCCAATGCCTCATCTCCATCCCGCTCCCTCCGACGAGGGTGCCTGTGCCGAACAGTTCCCCTGGGAGCAGCTGTTCGCTATCGCTGGCGTGAGCGACGACCTCGCCCAGCGACCAGCGCGGCGCCTTGGGGTCGCGCTTGGCGACGATGACGCCATTCAGCCGGACCGTCGTCCGCAGTCAGTCCACCGGTCGAGGCCCGAGTAAGCGGTTAGTCGTAAGCCGACCGTTATACGAGCAGGGCTAGACCCGCCGACGGGCCCGCGAGCCCGGCGAATTCAGTCATCGTCGCTTACTCCGGTTCATCGACCATAGCACCAGCCGGACTCCGACGTAGAAGAGCGCCGCAACAACGGCGGTCACGGCGACCCAGGAGAGCCAGTACATGAGGTCCATGGTCAGATTCTGACTGAGACTCGTATCAAAGCGAGTCGATCGCTGCCGCAGTGAGCCGACGGTGTCCTCTGCGCCGCACGAGGAGCCGGTAGACCGCGGTGACGATCCGGAGAGGAGGAACGACCATGCGCTCGCGACTGACCTGCCTGATCGGTCGGCATCGGTGGTCAAGGACCGAGAACCGCCACACCCAGGGGTGGGACTTGCGCTGCGTCCGCTGCGGCAAGGAGCGCGCGACATTCCCTGGCGATCCCGCGTCTCGACGAGCCGGTAGTCCTGGGAGCGAGACCAATATCTTCCGGAAGTGGTGAGATGTCTGTCCCTGCGCGGCGTTGGCCGCGCTGGCGGGGTGAAGCGACGTCTCTTCGCGGATCAGTCAGCAGCGCTGTCAGCAGGACGCGGCGATGGCGTCAGCTCAGGTCCGTTGCTTCCGTTCGGTTCGCGAACTACGTGGAGGTTGTCATGAATGCTCGTAGGTGGTCAGTTCTCGCCGCGTTGAGGCTGATGGCGTCCACGGTCTCGGTGTCTGCACAGGCAGCGCCGGTCAAGCCTGCGGCGCCGTACGACTTCGACGGCGACTCGTACCCGGAGCTGGCGGTCGGTGTGTCCGGGATGCAGGTTGGGTCGACGAAGAGGGCCGGCGGCGTCGTGGTGCTTCCCGCGTCGAAGGCGGGCCTCTCGCTGAAGGAGCAAGTGATCACGCAGTCAACCGTTGGGGTGCCCGGCGCCTCCGAGCGCGGCGACGCGTTCGGCTTCAGCCTCGCGAGCGCGGACTTCGACGCCGACGGCTACGCCGACCTAGCAGTCGGGGTTCCGGGGGAGAAGGTCGACGACGACGAGGGCGCCGGAGCGGTGACCATCATCTACGGATCAAAGGCCGGGCTCGACCCCGCACACCGTTCCGTCAGCTTTACGGTCGGTGGCTCGAGCGCTCTCGGCTCGTCGCTGGTGGCTGCTGACTGCACGGGCGACGGCTACCCGGACCTGGCCGTGGGGACACCGGGGGAGGAGCATGTGGATCCGCTCGAGGGCGAGGACTACGGCCCGAGCGGCGTGGTGCACGTCTACCGCGGTGGGACTGGCGGGCTGACGTCAGAGGGCGCAGTCCTGGTGCGCGGCTCGAGGGCTGCCAGGGGCTTCGACCGCGGGTTCGGCGCCCAGCTCGCAGCGGGCGCGCTGGATGCCGACACCAAGGCCGATCTGGTTGTTGGCTCCGACTGTGAGCGATTCGTCGACGACGGCTACCCGGGCTCGGTCAGCGTGTGCCCGGGCGCCGTGCTCGGTACGCAGGAATGCACGCAGGTGCGTCAGGAGACCGGATTCGCGAACATGAGCGCACTCGCTGTCGGACGGGTGACGGGCGGTACACGTCCCGATATCGTCGTCGGGTCGCGGTTGTACTCGGAGGAGGATGGCGATCGGGTGTTCCTCATGCAGGTCGCTGCGAGCGACCCAACCAGAACTACCACACCGCTCGAGATCACCCAGGCCAGCCGGGGGGTGCCTGGTTCGGACGAGTACGACGGGTTCGGAGCCGCCGTCACCCTCGGCGACCTCGACCATGACGGCTACTTCGACATGGCCATCGGCGCGCGACGTGAGGACGACGACGAGGGCCGCGTCACGATCGTCCGAGGAGCACCAGCTGGTTATGCGACCTCGGGCAACTACATCCTCGACCAGGACAGCAAGGGCGTCGCCGGGAAGTCGGAGAAGGGCGACAACTTCGGCGCGGCCGTCAGCCTGCTGGACCACAACCGCGACGGTGCGCTGGATCTGGTCGTGGGCCAGCCCGGCGAGGACGGTGACGACGGCGCTGCCACCCTCGTGCGCGGGTCGGGGAACAAGTTCGCCACCACCGGGTCGAAGGGGTTCAGCTTGAAGAGTCTCGGCTACGCCGAGCCAGACAACTCGGCCTTCGAGGAGACGTTCGGAGCGCGCTGACCTGGCTCTGCACGACCGAGCCGCGTGAGTTCGAGGAAGTTTGCAGGGCTGACTGGTGCCGGCGACGAGCGACGACCGCTGGATCGTCGAGACCGCACCGGGTCTTGCGCGAATGTCGAAGTCGGAACTGTCCGTCCTACAAGCCGGTCGCCGTCGGCGTTCGATCTTCCCTGCGTACGAGGTCCACGGATGTACGAGCAGGCGCTCCGACGTCTACCGTGCTGCCGTGAACGTCAACCGCGATACCGCGGCGGTCCGAGCAATCGACGTGGCCCGACTCCTCGGGTGGCCGGTAGCGGCGACGACTGCGGCTGTAGCTGCGGTCGTCTGTCTCAAGACAGGTCTGTCCTACCCCGGTTTCCCAGTCGATGTTGCGGCCTGCGGGCTGGCGGCCGCGATCTTCTCGATCTCCGCAGCGATCAGACCAGGCGTTCGCGCAGGCGCGACCAAAGGCGGGCAGCTGAAGGCCGTTGTGGTGCTGGTGCTGACCGGGGCGGTCCTGGTCGCGGGTGTCTGCGTTGCGCGCGCGGACGATGGCCAGCGGTTGAGGGCCCGCTGGGCTGCATCGCAGACAGCGTTCGAGCAGGAGGTGTCAACCACGGGAGCGCCTAGACGGTTCGACAACTCGGCGGACACCAGCTCCTTCGACCGCTATCCCGGTGCGTGCCCCTCCCGCGTCGGTAGGTTCAGTGTCGGTGAATGTCGTCCGATCGACGGCGGATACGTGTTCTTGCAGTCGCAGGGAGCGCTGACGGACGACTCCGGGATCATCTACCTCGCAGCCGAGCGAGACGGCTCGGCATGGTGGGGCACCGAGACGATGACCCCCCTCGGCGGCCCGTGGTGGTCGTGGACTTGTCGTTGCTGACACCGGGGGTCTGCCGCGACGTCAGTCGGCTCGTCCGGGTAGTGGCTACTGGCGGGTCTGCCAGCGGCGTAGGCCGGGGACACTGTTCTACAGCAGAGAAGAACGGCCGCCCTCGAACCGCGGTCTGCGCAAGACGTCCGTGGTGCAGTCGCCACGAGCGGGCGTCTTGAACCTTCGGCTTCCGCGGAGACGTTATCTTCGAAGACCCGCCGAGCGAGTGCCCGTTCAACGGATTTTATAGGAAGATTACTGGTGGTGAAGGGCGCCGCTCAGATCGAGTCCCTGAAGTTTGTCAATCAAGACCGTAGTACTGGCTGCTCGTTCTTCTAGGCACTCGAGCCCCAAACTTTGGGCTGCTCAGCGCACGCGCCACCGTTCGGAGCGCATGTGCCGTAGAAGGAAGCTGTCGGATCTCGAGCCCACCTTCCGCCTCTCGCTCAACACCGGAGCCACGCCTTCTCGCGCGCCACGTCAGGATGTTCGATTTGTAGACTGTCAAGCGCTCGCAACAGCCTGGCTGCCAGCCAACGGGGACGATCAGCGGTGGACATCGCCGGACGTCAGTGGGGAGGAATGCGCTCATCACGGGTCCTCCTGCGCTCACCCGAGTGCCATGGCATGGAAGAGGTCAGGGGTTCGAATCCCCTAAGCTCCACCTTTCAGGACGACCGAAGGCGTAGAGCTCGCAGGGTGTTCCCCGGAGCAGGTTCGTCGACGGAATCCGGTTCCGACCTCTCGTCCGGTCCGGTGCGGGAAGCGTCGTCTGTCACTCTTCCTGCACCGAGCAGCCCAGGTCGTGGACGTCAGCCGGCCTGGCATCGCTTCACCAGCGTCCGGCAGCTGCTGGTCCGGCATTCACGGTGAGGACCAGGAGACAGCGCGCCAGCTCCAGCCGTGCTGAACGACGTGGAAGGCACAGCCTCTCGGCTGCGTGGTGGCGGAGCCGTACGCCGCCGGCGGTGTGGAGGGTCGGGGCGCCCAGCAGCGCGAGGGCGGCGTGCTCCCCGGTCGGCCTGGGACCGGCGTCCGCTCCGGGACGTATGCGGGCACCCGACGCCCGGCGAGCCTGGAGGAACCGCTGGCCCGGCTCCTCGTCGGCTCGCCCTGATCAGGTCAGCTCTGGCCGAGGTCGGTGACCAGGTTGATGGCGACGGCGATCAGCACGGTGCCGAAGAAGTAGGACAGCAACGTGTGCGGCAGCACCTTGCGGCGGGTGGCGGTGCCGGCGGGTTCGATGTCCGAGACGGCGTAGGACGTCCCGATCGTGAAGGCGAGGCAGGCGAAGTCGCTGTAGGTGGGAGGGGAGTCCTGCTTGACGTCGAACCCGCTCCCGCCCTGGTCGAGGTAGTGGAGGCGGGCGTACTTCAGGGCGTACACGGTGTTCACCAGCGCCCACGCCACCATCGTCGCCAGGACGCCGAGCACGACCAGGGCCACCGACGTCGCATCGCCCCCCGCACCGCCGGACTGGGTGAGAGCCACGACGACCGCCGCCACGCTGGCCAGGCAGGCGACCACGATGGCGTCGTCCGTGACGCGCGAGGAAGACTCCTCGCGGGCCAGCCGCTCCGTCGTCGCGGCGTCCGCCGGCCAGCAGGTGCGCCACACCCACGCTAGGGCGATGGCACCGGCGGTGCACCAACCCGCCAAGGGGGCGACCCGGGCCACCCCGAGCGCGACCGTGGCGACAGCCACCACCACCCCCGCTGCGACGCAGACGAGTGCGCGACGCGTCGACAGCAGACGTCCGCTCATCGGTGCTCCTCCCGAGCGGTGTTTGGCTGTGGGTGGTGGTGCGGTGGTGGTGCGGTGATGGTGCGCGTGGAGGGCGGCGCTCGGCCGTGCCCACTCGGGACGTCCGCGACCCCGGGCGGGGTCGTCGAGCAGGTGCCTCAGGCCGGCTGGCGGGCCCGGCCGAACTCCTGCACGACGCGTCGGCAGAAGGCCGGGAGGTCGTCGGGCGACCGGCTCGTGGTGAGGATCCCGTCGGTCACCACCTCCTCGTCGACGACGTCGGCGCCCGCGTTGCGGAGGTCGGTGCGCAGGCTGGGCCACGAGGTCAGGCGCCGGCCCCGGACCCGGTCGGCCTCGACGAGCGTCCAGGGCCCGTGGCAGATCGCGGCGACCGGCCTGCCCGAGTCGACGAAGTCGCGCACGAAGCCCACGGCGTCCGGGTCCGTCCGCAACTGGTCGGGGTTCACCGTGCCGCCCGGGAGCAGCAGCGCGTCGAAGTCCTGGGCCGCGGCTCCGTGCACCTCCCGGTCGACCCGGAAGCTGCCCGCGTCCTCGAGGTCGTGGTCGCGCGCCTTGATCCGACCGGCGTGGATGGAGATCAGCACGGTCTCCGCGCCCGCCTCCTCCAGGGCCTGCCGGGGCTGCTCGAGCTCGACGCGCTCGACACCGTCGGCCGCGAGGATCGCGACCCGGCGCCCCTCCAGCTCGCCGGCCACGTCAGGCCCTCCCCGATGCGTTGGCCGGGTGGAGGACGACCTTCGTCCAGCCCTGGTCCCGGTTGTCGAAGTGCTCGTACGCGTCCGGGGCCTCGTCGAGGGTGAGTTCGTGGCTGACGATCCAGGACGGCTTCGCCTTCCCCGCGGCGATGAGGTCGCGCAGCGCCCGGTTGTACTTCTTCACCGGGCACTGGCCGCTGCCGAGCTTCTGCCCGCGGAACCAGAACTGGCCGAAGTCGAACGCCACCTCGCCCTGCTGGGCCAGCTCGTCCTTGCCACCCGGGTCCTGCGGGACGAACACACCCACCACGCCGATGTCACCGGTGAACCGCACCGACCTGACGAGGTTGTTCAGCGTCATGTTCGGGTGCTCCTCGCCCTGCGGGTCGTGGGCCTGGTAGCCCACGCACTCGCACCCGTTGTCGGCGCCCAGCCCCATGGTCAGCTCGTTCACGGCCTGGACCGGGTCGACCTTCGAGTCGTCGATCGCGATGGCGCCGATCTCCTCGGCCAGCTTGAGCCGGTCGGGGTGCCGGTCGACGACCATCACCTTGCTCGCCCCCTTGATGACCGCGGAGTACGCGGCCATCAGGCCCACCGGCCCGGCACCGTAGACGACGGTCTGGTCGCCCGGCTTGACGTTGGCCAGCTCGGTCGCGTGGTAGCCGGTCGGGAAGATGTCGGCCAGCATCACGTAGTCGCTCTGACGCTCCTCGGCGTCCTCGCCGAGCCGCAGGCAGTTGAAGTCGCCCCAGGGCACGCGCAGCAGCTCCGCCTGGCCCCCGGCCCAGGGGCCCATGTCCGCGAACCCGTACGCCGCGCCGGCCCACTCGGCCACCGGCTGCGCGGTGAGGCAGTAGTTCGTGAGCCCGCGCTCGCAGTTCTTGCAGTGCCCGCAGGCGACGTTGAACGGCAGGACGACGTAGTCGCCCACCTGCACCTTGTCGACGCCGGACCCGACCTCGACGACCTGGCCGAGGTTCTCGTGACCGAACCAGCGGCCGGTCTCGAAGTCGGTCCGGCCCTCGTACATGTGCAGGTCCGAGCCGCAGATGTTGGTGGTGGTGATCCGCACCAGGACGTCGGTCGGGCGCTCGATGCGCGCGTCCGGCACCTCCTTGACACTGACCTTGCGCGGGCCCTCGTAGACCACTGCCTTCATGTCTGAGCCTTCCTGATCGTGACGGACGGGTGCGTGCGGTCGCTGAGGCTCAGCGGCCGGGCTGGAAGACGGCGCGGACGCACCCGTCCTCCTTGTTCTTGAACATGCGGTAGCCCTCGGGTCCCTGGTCGAGGGGCATGACGTGGGTCGCGAGGTGCTCCGTGCTGATCTCGCCGGCCGCGATGCGGTCGAGGATCATCGGGATGTAGCGGTGCCCGTGCTGCTGGGCGCCGCGGACGGTCATGCCCTTGTTCATGATCGCGCCGAAGGGAAACTTGTCGACGAGGCCGCCGAAGACCCCGAGCGAGAACAGGCTGCCGCCCTTGCGGCAGGCGTAGACCGCCTCGCGCAGCGCGGTCGGCCGGTCCGACTGCAGCCGCAGCTGCTGCTTGAGCTGGTCGTACAGGTACGCCGGCCCGGTGCTGTGCGCCTCCATCCCGACGGCCTCGATGCAGACGTCGGGCCCGCGCCCGCCGGTGCGTTCCTTCAGCTCGGCGATGACGTCGTCGCTGGTGTAGTCGATGATCTCGGCACCGATGTGCCGGCGCACCTGTGCGAGCCGTTCCGGGAGCCGGTCGATCACGACGACCTGCTCCGCGCCGAGCAGCATCGCCGCCCGTGCGGCCATCTGCCCGACCCCGCCCGCGCCCCACACCGCGACCGTGTCGCCCGGGGCGATGCCCGCGAGGTCGGCCCCGGTCCAGCCGGTGGGGGCGGCGTCGGAGGCGAACAGCGCCGCGGTGTCGGACACCCCGTCCGGCACGGTGAACGCGCCCTGGTCGGCGTACGGGACCCGGACGTACTCGGCGTGGCTGCCGGCGAAGCCGCCGAGCGCGTGGCTGTAGGCGAAGCACCCGCCGATGGACGAGCCCCACAAGCCCTCGGTCAGCGCCGGGTTCGGGTTGCCGTTGTCGCAGAGGGACCAGAGCTCGCGCTTGCAGTACCAGCACTGCCCGCAGGCGATGAACGAGCAGACCACGACACGGTCGCCCACGCGGTGGTTCCGCACCGCGCGACCGACCTCGACGACCTCGCCCATGAACTCGTGGCCGAGCACGTCGCCGGCCCGCATCGCCGGGATGTAGCCGCCCAGCAGGTGCAGGTCCGACCCGCAGGTCGTCGTCAGGCGCACCTCGAGGATGACGTCACGGTCGTTGAGGATCGTCGGGTCGTCGACCGTCTCGACGGCGGTCTCGTTCACGCCGCGCCAGGTGAGCGCCTTCACAGCAGACCCTCTCCAGGAGCGAGGTCGGTCGCGCGCTCGACGAGCGCGCCGGTCGGCGTCGGCGTCCGCCGGCCGTGGGGTGTCGGGTCGACCCGCAGGACCTCCCCGACCTCGATGAGCTGCTTGGCCTCGCGCAGGGCCGCCCGGACGCGCTGGCGCGGATCGTTCCCCGCCACGCGTCCGGCGGCGGACGCCATCCCCGTCGGCTCCGGTACCCGCAACCGTGCGCGGAGCTCGGTGCCCTTGTCCCCGGGTGCTGGACGCACCTCGACCTCGACCAGGTCGCCGAGCGCGGCCAGCGGGGCCGGCACCTGCTGGTCGGGCATGACCTCCTCCGGGCTCCGGTCCACGGTCACCGCCCGCCACCGCGAGCGCGGTCCCGGGCTACGGGGCGGTTCCGCGGCCCGGCGCTGGAGCCGACGTACGGCGAGCACCACGCCACCCCCGACGACGAGGGCGACACCACCGGCGGTCCGGGTGCTCATCGGAAGCACTCGCCGTCGTACGAGGTGGACCTCGTCCGCGCCCTTGACTGCCTCTGGACCGCGCTCACGTCCCGGAGGACGGCGGGATCGACCTGCTCCGGTCGTGCGTGCGTGCCGCCTGGCATGGGGCCTCCTCAGGCTGGTGCGGGCGAACCTCGAGGTGCTGGAGAGTGCGGCCGGAGAGGTGCCGCGCGCGGTGCGACCCGGTCTCGAGCTCCCGTCCTCCGATCCTTCGGCGCCACGCCGAGCTGTGGCAAGCACGACCTGCCTACCGGCCGTGAGCCGGGGGCTAACGTGGCTGGCCATGGAGCTGCGGCAGCTGAACTATTTCGTCGCCCTCGCCGAGGAGCTTCACTTCGGACGTGCTGCGGTCCGTCTGGGCATCGCCACACCGACCCTGTCGCAGCAGGTGCGGGCGCTGGAGCGGAACCTGTGCGTGACGCTGGTGGACCGGAGCAGACCCGGACGGCTGACGCTCACACCGAGCGGCGAGGTGCTGCTGCACCACGCCCTGATCGTGCTCGAGCGGATCGACCGGGCCCGCGAGGAGGTGCACGCAGCGGCGGTCCGGCCCGAGCAGGTCCTGCTCCGGGTCGCGTTCGGCGCCGAGCACCTGATCGGCCCGCAGCTGCAACGGTTGACCTCCGACCCGACGTTCGACGTCGTCGTCTTCGCGAGCTCGACCACCGACGCGCTGCTGGCGGTGCAAGCAGAGACCTCGGACGCCGCAGTCGTGTGGGACGGACAGGGCAACCAGCAGGGCCTGGCCACAGCGGTGCTGGGCCACGTCGCCGTGCACCTCGCCGTGCCCGCCGACCACCGCTTCGCCGGCTGGTCCGAGGTCGACGTCGCGGAGCTCACCGACGAGACGATCCTGATGTTCCCCCGGGCGCTCTCGCCGCACCTGTGGGACCTGATGTGCCGGCACATCCTGCCGCGAGGAAGGGGCAGGACCGACCAGGTCGTCACGGAGGTGAGCACGCTCGGACCGGTGTCGGTGCTGGAGTCGGTCGCCGCCGGCCGTGGGGTGGCACCCGTGATCGCACCGCTCGCCGAGCTCGCGCCTCGGGCCCTCACGGTGGTGCTCCCGCTGGTCCCGCGGCTCACCATCCCGCTCGAGGTCGCCTGGCGGGAGCCTCCCGATCACGGTCTCGGACGGGTCCTCGGCGTCCTCCGCTCGACGGCCGGTCCCGTGCAGCGGCGGTGAACGCGCTGGTCCGCCCGTGCTGCGCGTGAGCTCCTCGCTCGTGCCCGCGTCCTGCAGGTGCTCAGGTCCCTGGGGTGACGGTCCGGCAGCTGCCACCGACCCTGCGGCGCTCCTCGACCTCGGACCCGGGCCTGCCGACCGGGCCTCCACGGGGAGCCGGGAGATCGGGGACGGCCTTACTGCCCGGGTCGTCGAAGGGGCTCGTGGGCCAGCCGGGCCCCTCGCGTCCGGCCCGTTCCGGGTGGGTCGTCCGACTGGGCGATCTGGGCCCTCATCCTCCCCATGAGCCGGGCGAGGAGCCGGGACACCTGCATCTGGGTCACTCCGAGCCGGGCGGCCATCTCGACCTGGGTCAGCTCGTCCACGAAGCGCATCCGAAGGAGTTCCTGCTCCCGTCCGCCCAGTCCCTGCACCACCCGTCGCAGCGTCATCCGGACCTCCACGGCGTCGCTCTCGAACGGTCGCCCCGTCATCCATGCGTCGCCGTCCATCGCGTCGACGCTCACGGCCTCACGGCAGAGCTCCGCGGTGCAGGGCACCCTGACGGTGGCGGCCTCCCACCCGAGGTAGGCCGCGAGGTCGGCGGTCGTGGGTGTCCGGCCGAGCACCTGGGCCACCCGAGGAGCGGCGAGCCTCAGGGTGTCCGCCGCCTCCTGGTCCGGACGTGACGGACGTACGGACCAGCCGTGGTCCCGGAGGTGGCGGCGCAGCAGTCCCGTCATGGTCGACCAGGCGAAGGTCGGGTAGGCCGCGCGGGACGGGTCGTACCGGTCGAAGGCCTCCACCAGCCCGATCCGAGCGACCTGCAGGAGGTCCTCGTGCTGTCCCGGGCGTCCGTACCGGCGCGCCGCCCGGTCGGCCAGCCCGAGGTGCATCGTGACGATCTCGTCGCGGATCTGCCGTCGCTCCTGCGGGGTGGCGTGCTCCAACCAGGACACGAGCTCGCCCGTGCGCCGCTGCACGGTCACGTCGCTCCCGGGCGCGACGTCGTGCCCCTCGACCCGACGCCCCTCCCGAGCCGGATGCGCGGCGGCCGAGGGCTGGTGCTCCTGCGTACGCGACATCGCTCCTGATCAGCCTCTCGGAAGGCGGGACGGCCGACAGCGGCCCCGGGAACCGGGCGGTGCCCGCGGCGGACGTGGCTCCTGCCTCGATCGTCGGCGTCCCGGAGGTGACCGACAAGCACGACCTGCCTCACGCTCGTGAGGCGGTGGCTCACGCTTCGTCCCGGGCCGGGTGCGAGTCCGGGCCCTGGCGGCGGGAGCCACTCTGCCCGGACCTCCGTGGAATCGGCCGCCCGCCCAGGACGTTCCTCCCCCGTGAGCACGGCCGACTTCGACCTCACCCTCCAAGCCCTGGGCGCGACGCGGGGAGACCACCCCGAGTCGGCCTACCGGACCGCGTACGACCTGCTCGTCCAGCGGGCGCCCGTCGAGGCGCTGGAGGTCGTCGAGCCCGCCCTCGAGCAGGACCCGCGCAACACCGGGCTGCGCTCCCTGCGTGCGTGGGCCTTCATGATGCGGGCGCAGCTGCACAAGGCCGAGGCGGAGCTGCGCGAGCTGGTCGAGGAGACCCCCGACGACGTCTGGGCGCGCCACGCCCTCGGGCGGGTGCTCGAGCGGCAGAGCCGCCTGCAGGAGGCCCTGCCGCACCTGCGGCTGGCGGCCGTGATGAGCGGCGACGTCGAGCGCGAGGTCGACGTGCTGCGGGTCGAGCGGCTGATCATGAGTAGTCGCGAGACGGGCTGAGCCGGGGTCGTCCGAGGCCCGGTGGTCAGCGGAGGCGCCGACCGAGGGCCAGGAGCTCGTCCCCCGTCCGCGGGTGCGCGCCCGTGACCAGCCGGGGCGTCACGAGGCCGGTTGCCCTGGGTGGCCTGCTCCGTCCCGGTCGGCTGCCCCGGCCGTCCGTGCGCGACCGTCGCCGAGCGGCTGGTCGACGCGGAGCCCTGCTCGTGACCTGCGTGAACAGCGTTCCATGCAGGTCGCCGGCCTCCTGGGCGCGAGCCGGGACGTCGTGCTCGCTCGGGGACCTTCGCTCTTCCCGGCGTCGCTGCACCCCGGCCCCCGCACGTGGTCGGGGAGGAGTCAGGACGTCGCGGTGGCGAAGACGACGGTGTTGTCGACGTAGGAGCCGACGGTGCGGTCGTACGGGCCGCCGCAGGTGATGAGCCGGAGCTCGGCGTCAGGGGTCGGTCCGAAGACCTCGTCGGTCGGGAAGCCGTCCTTCGGGGTGGTGACGACCCGGTCCGCGACGAAGGTCGTCGAGGTGCCGTCGGTCAGCTCGACGGTGATCCGGTCACCCTCGCCGACCTTGCGGAGGTCGTAGAAGACCGCGGGTCCGGTGGTCGAGTCGACGTGGCCGGCGATCACCGCAGGTCCGGTCTGACCGGGGACGGTCCCGTCGGCGTACCAGCCCGCCCGGTCGGGGTCCTTCGGGGCCTCGAGGACGCCGTGCCGGTCGGTGGTCAGCTTCTCGAGCTTCGTGGTGCGGACGCCGATCGAGTCGATCGTGACCCTCTTGACGGCGACCTCGGCCGCCTCGGGCAGCGGAGCTGGGCCGCGCCGCGCCGGGCTCGTCGCCTCCGTGGGAGTGGCGGGGGCGACGGTCGGCGTCGGCGCGGCGGCTGGGGTGTCGACCGGGCTGCCGGCCGTGGTGCCCTGTGGCGCGCACCCGGTGAGCAGGGCCGCGGCCAGGAGCGCCGTCGCGACTCCCGCCCTGAGGGCGCGCCCGCGCGCGGAGGGCCTCACCGGGCGAGCGGCGGGCAGCCGCCGAGGACGGGGTCGGTCAGCAGCATCCGGCCGAGCGCGTCCCAGGCGCCGCCGTAG
>Ga0325401_1000422_pt1 | contig 30010 bp, 23 predicted proteins | sample PopdelMetagenome_FD_205666 | JGI IMG/M metagenome (GOLD analysis project Ga0325401, IMG submission 205666) | Populus deltoides microbial communities from Bellville, Georgia, United States - Xylem-PdKOR-R2 | ecosystem: Host-associated > Plants > Phyllosphere > Stem > Wood/Secondary xylem | place...
AAGTAGTACAGAACATCAGCTTCCCAGAGAGTGTAGCTCCGCGCAAGTCATACCTGAATGATGTACGTGTTGACACCCAGCGTAATTACGCCTACATCACGGAGTCGGCGATGGGCAGCTTGGTAGTAGTGGATCTAAAATCAGGCAAAGCACGTCAGGTTCTAGCTAAACATCCTTCTATGCTCGGCGACAGCACACTGGGCATCAAAGCTGATGGCCAGACATTAGTAGATGCAACGGGCAAAAAGATGCAATTCAATGCCGATGGTATCGCCCTGAGCCGTGACTTACAATATCTATATTGGAAGCCACTCACGAGCTATAAGCTTTACCGCATCAAGACGGAGGCTTTGCGCAATGCTAGCCTTTCAGATGCGCAGCTCGCTCAGCAAATAGAAGACCTAGGAAAGGTGCCTGCTTGTGATGGTATGGAAATCGACGCTGATAACAACCTGTATCTCACAGCCTTCGAAACAAATTCTATTGTGCGGCGCACCCCCGCTGGTAAGCTAGAAACCATTGCCCAAGACAAACGTTTGCAATGGCCTGACACTTTTAGCCTCACAGCAGATGGTACATTGTACGTTACGAACTCTGCAATTCACAAAACACCTACTTGGAACAAAGGTGTAAGTCAAGTGGACCAGCCTTTCCATGTTTTCAAGATGAGCCTGCCTAAGTAACTCATTTCTACCATTTCGGAAAAAGCCTTTCATCATTTTGAAAGGCTTTTTTGCATTATTTTCTATAGATTGGCGGGAACAATTACTGTGAAAATTAAGTACCCATACAGTAAATTGACTTGGTAATGAGGCATATTTGCGAATGCGAATATGAGTTTTTGCCTTGTTGTCAAGCTGTTTACTTTTGCTCTTGACTCACCCAGCTCCTCACTTATGGACGCTTATTCTTACATCGCCAACGCCCATGGCGATTATATTGAACAGCTGTACCAAGCGTACAAGCAAAACCCGGAGTCGGTCGACTTCGGTTGGCAGAAATTCTTCGAAGGTTTTGACTTCTCGCAGCAATATCCGGCTGATGGTCAGGTAGGTGCTGGTGAGGATGGTGCGGCACAGCCGGCTGCTCGCTCAGCCGCAAGCAATGGCGCTGCCACTCTCGAAGCAACGCCGGCTCAGAAGCCCGACTTTGGTGTGTTGAACACGGCGGCTTCTACCAATAACGCTGCTCCGAGTGCCGTAACGCCCACTGATACAAGCGCTACCGACAAAGAAACAGCCGTTCGCAACCTGATCTATGCGTATCGGAGCCGTGGCCACCTGTTAGCGCACACCAATCCTGTTCGCGAACGGAAAGATCGGCAAGCTCGCCTGAACCTTGCAGAGTTTGGTTTGTCGGAAGCCGACCTAGATACTCCTTTCCGTAATGGAGAAGTAATCGGCCTAGGTACTGGCGCTAAGTTGCGCGATATTGTAGCTGCTTTAGATAAGGTGTACACACGAAGCATCGGCTTCGAATACATGTACATCCGCGACCCTCGGATTTTGGACTGGTTCCGGGAGAAGGTGGAGCGAGACTCGCTCAGCTTCAATCCAGGCACAGAATACAAGAAGCGTATCCTGAAAAAGTTGAACGAAGCAGTTGTCTTCGAAAACTTTTTGCATACTAAGTTCCTAGGTCAGAAGCGCTTCTCACTAGAAGGAGGCGAAACGACTATCCCAGCTATGGATGCTATTATTAATAAGGCATCTGAGCTAGGGGTGAAGGAAGTAATGATTGGGATGGCCCACCGGGGCCGCCTAAACGTGCTGGCCAACATCATGGGGAAAACCTACGAGCAGATTTTCTCGGAATTCGAGGGCACTGCCGTACCGGATTTGACCATGGGTGACGGCGACGTAAAATACCACATGGGCTACAGCTCGGAGGTAGAGTCGGAAGGTGGGCAGAAAGTAAACCTGAAGCTAGCCCCCAACCCTTCGCACTTAGAGGCAGTGAACCCTGTGGTAGAAGGTTTTGTACGCGCCAAGATTGAGCATCAGTACAACGACGACTATCATCAGATTCTGCCCATCCTCATCCACGGCGACGCGGCTTTGGCTGGCCAAGGTATTGGCTACGAGGTGACGCAGATGTCGCAGCTGGAAGGTTACAAGACTGGCGGCACGATCCACTTTGTTATCAACAACCAAGTAGGGTTCACCACCGACTTCGAAGACGCGCGTTCTTCTATCTACAGCACCGACTTAGCAAAGATTATCGATGCGCCAGTACTGCACGTGAACGGCGACGATCCGGAGGCAGTTGTGTTTGCCGTACGCCTAGCTACCGAGTACCGTCAGCAGTTCCACGCCGATATCTTTATTGATATGGTGTGCTACCGTCGGCACGGCCACAACGAGTCGGACGAGCCCAAGTTTACCCAGCCTACTCTATATAATATCATCTCGAAGCACCCGAACCCTCGGGAGGTGTACAACACCATGCTGGTAAACCGGGGTGATGTAGATGCTGAGCTAGCTAATCAGATGGACCGCGAGTTTCGCGACTTGCTACAAGCCCGTCTGGATATGGTAAAGCAGAAGCCATTGCCCTATAACTACCAGGTGCTGGAGAATGAATGGCGGAGCCTCGGTCGCGCTAAAAACGAGGACTTCGAAAAGTCGCCTGAGACCGGCATCAGCGAAGAAGTTGTGCAGAAAGTAGCCAAAGCGCTAACAACCATTCCCGAAGGCTTCAAGCCCATCAAGCAGATTGATAACCTGCTGAAGGAACGTCGTAAGATGTTCTTTGAGACCCGCAACCTGAACTGGGCTGCTGGTGAGCTGTTAGCATACGGTTCGTTGTTGCAGGAAAAGCACATTGTGCGCGTAAGTGGCCAGGATGTACAACGTGGCACGTTCTCGCACCGCCACGCCGTACTGCACGATGCCGAAACCTCGGCGCCCTACAACTCACTCAACCATATGGATGGTGAGCACGAAAAGCTCAGCATCTACAACTCGCTGCTAAGCGAGTATGGCGTGCTAGGTTTCGAGTTCGGCTACGCGATGGCCAATCCCACGGCGCTTGTGGTTTGGGAAGCACAGTTCGGCGACTTCGCCAACGGCGCTCAAACCATGATTGACCAATTCATTGTGTCGTCCGAAAGTAAGTGGCAGCGCATGAACGGCATCGTAATGCTATTGCCGCACGGCTATGAAGGTCAGGGTCCGGAGCACTCCAATGCTCGCCCTGAGCGTTTCCTGCAACTGGCTGCTGAGAACAATATTGTTGTGGCTAACATGACCACCCCAGCCAACTTCTTCCACGCCTTGCGTCGTCAGCTGACCTGGAACTTCCGTAAGCCACTGGTTGTAATGTCGCCCAAGTCGATGCTGCGCCACCCGCTATGCGTATCTCCGATTGAGGAATTTACAGGCGGTAATTTCCGCGAGGTACTCGGCGACGTGTATGCCGATGCGAAGAAAGTGAAGCGTGTGCTTCTTTGCTCAGGTAAAGTGTACTTCGATTTGCTCGAAGAACAGCAAAAGTCGCAGCGCAAAGATGTTGCTATCGTACGCGTCGAGCAGTTGCATCCCTTCCCCAAAAAGCAACTCACGGAAGAGCTAGCTAAGTACTCTAAAGCACAGCTATACTGGGTACAGGAGGAGCCAGAAAACATGGGTTACTGGAACTACTTGCTGCGCTTCATGCGCCGTGAACTGGAAGATGTGATTGCTCGCAAGCCTAGCGCTTCGCCTGCAACCGGTTACAATAAGGTTCACGTAAAAGAACAGAAAGAACTGGTAGCTCGTGCGTTCGATAAGCCCCGCGAAGATGTAGCCGACGCTACCATCAAGGAAGCGGTGGAAGTGGCCAAAAAAGCAGATTAGCCTTCACCATAATCAGCTAGGGTATGGGTGCCGACCACCTAGGTCGGTACCCTATCTTAGGGCCGTTGCCCGATAGATTAAGTAGACATCACCACCCGAAATCTCTCAAAATCCCCACGTATGGGTCTGGAAATTAAAATCCCTGCCGTTGGCGAATCTATTACCGAAGTTACCATCGCCAAATGGCTCAAGAAAGATGGTGAAACGGTGAAACGCGACGAAGTAATTGCTGAGCTAGAGTCAGATAAGGCAACGTTTGAGCTACCTGCAGAGGCAGATGGTACGTTGCAGATTCGAGTGGCTGAAGGCGAAACAATTGGTATCGGAACTGTTATCGCAGAAATTGGTGGCGCTGGTGAAGTACCTGCGGCGGCTACTCCCCAGCCTGCTGCAACGACGACCGCCGATCCGATTAGCCAAGGCGAGCAAAATCCCCAGGCAAGTGATCAGTCGGGCTATGGCGGATCGCAGTCGGGTTCAGCAGACACTCCCACTGCAAGTGCGCCGGCTCCAACGAGCGCTCCAAGTGGCGGCAGTACTAAGGAGATGAAAATTCCGACAGTAGGGGAGTCTATTACGGAAGTGACTGTAGCGAAATGGCTCAAGCCAGATGGCGCTCAGGTAGCACAGGATGAAGTAATTGCCGAGCTAGAGTCGGACAAAGCAACGTTTGAGCTACCAGCAGAAGCTGCTGGCACATTACGGCACGCAGTAGAAGAAGGACAAACCATTGCCATCGGTACGGTGGTAGCGCGTATTGAAAGTGGTGCTGGAAGTGCCTTATCGGCGCCAGCCGCTGCACCTGCCACTCCCGCGCAAGCGGCCGCTCCGGCCCCACAAGCCGCTGCTGCTACCGGTACTACTTCCTATGCAACGGGTACCCCCTCGCCAGCCGCTGGCAAAATACTAGAGGAGAAAGGAATCGCAGCTGGGAACGTGACGGGAACGGGTCGTGACGGTCGTATTACGAAAGAAGATGCTTTGAATGCCCAGGCTAAGCCTGCTGCTCCAGTATCTGCATCGCAGCCAGCACCTGCTCCGGCGGCACAACCTGCAACTGCTAGCGAAGCAACCTCAGCAGGCAACCGTAACCAGCGCCGTGAGCGGATGAGCAATCTACGCAAGACAGTTGCTCGACGCTTAGTATCAGTGAAGAATGAGACGGCCATGCTTACTACCTTCAACGAGGTAGACATGCAACCAATCATGGACCTGCGGAACAAGTTCAAAGACAAGTTCAAGGAGAAGCACCAAGTAGGCCTAGGCTTTATGTCCTTCTTCACGAAAGCTTGCTGCGTGGCACTGAAAGAGTTTCCCGCAGTGAACGCCCAAATCGACGGTGGTGACATCGTTTACAACGACTTCTGTGACGTTAGCATCGCTGTGTCGGCTCCGAAAGGTTTAGTAGTGCCTGTCATTCGCAACGCCGAGCAACTTTCGTTTGACGGCATTGAGAAGGAGATAGTGCGTCTGGCAACAAAAGCTCGTGACAATAAGCTCACCCTGGAAGAAATGACGGGTGGTACGTTTACTATCACCAATGGCGGCATCTTCGGCTCCATGATGAGTACGCCCATCATTAACGCTCCTCAATCTGCCATCCTAGGTATGCACAACATTGTGCAGCGTCCTATTGCCGTCAATGGTCAGGTAGTTATTCGTCCGATGATGTACCTAGCTCTCAGCTACGACCACCGTATCATCGACGGGCGCGAATCGGTAAGCTTCTTAGTGCGAGTAAAAGAATTGTTAGAAGATCCTACCCGTCTACTCTTAGGCGTATAGTTTGGTAAAACCTAACAGCAAAGAAAAAGGGCAACTTCTGTACGAAGTTGCCCTTTTTCTTTGCTGTTGTATTCCCGCCTGACGGATGCATAGAGGTTAGGATACTTTAGGTCAAAATTGTATTCGGCAAATAGTTTGCCCGCAAGAAGTCACTGCATTAAGCAGATCAGTAAGCTAGTATCGTCTAGATAAGCGAGCTTCTGAATGATTACTTTATTCTAAAATCTAACAGGTTCATTATCATATAAAAGTTGTGGCGCTAATACTACATGAAAAGACATCTTATTTACTCTGCAAAAAGCTTATTGTCAATAACTTGTTCCTCTTGCCACGGTGATAAGTGCGCGCCTTTTATCTTCTGTCAGCCAGAAGAGCTAGGACAGGTTTCCGCTGCCAAAACTTGTCAGCAATATGGCAAAGGGCAAGTCATTTTTCAGGAGGGAAGTCCAACTTCGGGACTATACTGTGTTCATAGTGGGAAAATTAGAGTAATCAAAGCTGGTGGAGACGGTAAGGAGCAAGTAGTACATTTGGCAAAGGAAGGCGACATTCTAGGGCTAAGCGCTTTAATGACAGATGCTACTCATTCTACCTCTGCTGTTACGTTGGAGGAGAGCATCGTTTGTTTTGTACCCCGTAGCAGCTTCTTACATTTATTGGTTAGCAACAGCCAATTTTGCGCGGCTCTTATGAGGTTGCTAGCAGATTCGTTGAAGCAAGCAGAAACAGGCATGTTACACCTCGCTTACAAACCTGTCCGAGAACGGTTGGCAAGCGCTCTACTACTGTTGTTGCACACTTACCAACCTACTTCGACGCACGAGCCTGATCCATTCAGTATTATCATCTCGCGAGAAGAGCTAGCCTCCCTAGCTGGTACTGTTAAAGAAACCACTATCCGGCTGTTGTCTGAGTTCAAGGAAGATGGAATCATAATTAGCAAAGGCAGCCAGATTACGATACTTAAGCCAGAAAAGCTATCTGAGATAGCTGCGCTTTACGCCTGAAGCACTACCAACTTGCAGACGAAGTAATGGTATCCTCGCTTTTTTGAGCGTGAATAATTGCTTTTAACGAGAAATAAAGCACACTTAATCATTCGCCCCACGAGCTAGCAAAAGCCAATCACTATTATTCCCATAAATAGAATAGTGTCCTCTTTTATAGAATGGTAGCAGAAGTATGGATTCAAGATAACAGCACGATGTTTAAAAATTGGATTATATATGATTTTATTTGTTATAAGTTACTGCATTTGTCTGTGAGTTATATCGGTATAATTATATAATACTTCGTGTTGTGCTCTATGATGTGTCAACATGCTCTTATAGATAGTTTCTCAAAATTAGAAAGTATCAGCAAGAGTGATTTGCGAAACTATATGTAGTTTAATTAAATATAATTATTTGAAATACAGATAGTTGGGTAAAATTTATTTGATTTTTGTGTTATTTTTTAAGTGCCGTCAGTAAATATAGGGGAGTATGCATATGACTAAATTCATATTCAAAAGTGACTTGTATCATTTTTTTCTCTCCATACGTGAGAGATATTTGGTATATCAATTGCAGGCAGCGTAGTAGAACAGTACAATTACATAGGTGTTGAAAAGTGGCTTTAGAATATGATAATATGTTCTAAGTAAACCAGTGTAATAGTACTAAAACTTAATTGCCGTGTTAGTCACTATATCACAATAGCCTAGAAGGTTTGGTGAAACTCGCCAAACATGATAACAGCAGTTACATATGCATTGCCTGACCGCAGCATATTTAGACTAGTCATTTAATACACACTTTTTCTACCCCTTTTTTCTTTATTCTAATGGCATACTCTGTGAATTCCCCTGCTGGCAAAACGGTTCAGGGTATCATTTCTGACCTCCCAGGCTTGATTGCAGTAGCAGTTGTTGATGCTGGTTCGGGCATGAGCCTAGCGTCGCATTCTAACTCGCCAAACTTGAACCCAGATACCGCTGCTGCTTACAACACTGAAGTAGTGAAGCAGAAGCAGAAAGCAATGGCTGCCCTGAAGCTAACTGATGAGACAATTGAGGATATTCTCATTTCGCTAAGCTCTCAGCTACACTTAATTAAGCTTAACAGCAGCGGCACGAAGTTTATCTATTTAGCAGTAAGCGTTCGGGATACGAACCTAGCAATTGCCCGCGAAGTGCTTCGTACCCACATTGATCAAATTAATTAGTTCTAGTGCTCTTTTCAGTGCTACTAGAGTATTGAGAAGAGAGTTGTTATTCGATAGGTATAGCTATTCAATACGCACGTAGTTGTCGTTAAATTATTGATAGTTAGTCTGTATTGTTATTCAACTAAGTGCTAAAATCACTTTGCAGCATCGTCTTCCCAGATGCGTTCTTCGCTAGAGTGGTTAATCCGAATGAGCTCGTATGAACCTAAGTTTTCTGAAACGTTTGCCTTTCGGTTCTAGCACCGAAGCTTATAAGATTGTTTCGGCCGCGACTGGTCCTGAGCGGGTGGCAGTAGAGCAATTGCTACAGCAAGTACTAGAAGGGCTGCCAGAGATAATGGCCGCCGCCGTTGTTCACGTTGAATCGGGGCGGGCATTAGCGACTTATACAAGTGCACGCGAGTTCAACCCTAATAAAGTGGTTGGCTTCAATGCCGAAGTAGTAAAACAAACGCATGGTTTGCTGCAGGCCCTAGCCCTCGGAGACGAGCAAATCGAGGATATTTTAATAACGCTGAGCAATCAGTTGCACTTACTGCGCTTGCTGCCTAACGGTGAACAACTATTGTATGTAGTGGTCGACTCTCGGGATACAAACCTAGCCTTGGCCCGCACCGTGATGCAAACCTGTGTGGAGCAAGCCTAAGTGCTTAGAAACTTGCTTAATACTATAAATACGCCCTTTCCTTCCTTTTTCCTTCCCTTTTACCCTTTTATCCACTCTTCCATGAAATTGACTGCTTCTCCATTCGATCCTACTACGGGTGAGTTGCTGCCCGTATACCGCGATGCTTATTTGCGTGGTGACCTATCCCGGGCACAGACCAAAGCAGTAGACGAATATCTGCGCCGCAACTCTCAGCAAGGAACAGATACGTTGCACCGCTTACATAACATGGCAACTGAAGGCGAAGATGTACGGCCCGTAGGCTGGGTACAGCGCCAGTTAGATGTTATCCGGACTGAGCCTGAGCGTTTCCGTCGTCGTGCCGCTTCTATTGTGACGGGCGCGGCCCTCGTGGGTGGAACCGTATTCGCGGGTACTAACTTGCCAAAGGCCAACCTGCCTTTTGAGCATGCCACTATGACCGAAGCTGCTAGCTCGCTGCGTGTAGTAGCGGTGCGCGGCCGCATCCTAAACGAAGAAGGTAAACCGCTGGTGGGTGCTACGGTACTACACAAAGGCAGCAGCCGTGGTGTAAGCACCAACGCAAATGGCGAATACGTACTATTTGTACCAGCTGCTCAAAAGGCAACAACACTCCAATACGCTTACGGCGGTTACATCGAAGAAGAAGTGCCAGTAGCTACGGCGTCGGCCAGCAAGTCGCACAATGTGACGCTCGTGCCACAAGAGGCCCATGCGGCAAAGAAGCACCGTTGGTTGTTCTTCTAATTGCCTGACTTAGTACCCGTACCACTGCTCCCTCAATCTAGTTAGTGTGAAACCGAAGTCTTATCGAAAGAGAACATTCAAACGCAAGCCTACATCGGAAGCCCCTATTGTGGAAGCTTCCCCTGTGCTAGAAACCGCCAGTGCTGTAGTGCAGGGAATAAAATCCGACTTGCCAAGCCTTATGGCAGTCGCTGTTGTTGATGTTAAGTCGGGAAAGACGTTGGCCTCGCACTCAAATTCAATAAGTATCAACCCAGAAGTGGCTGCTACTTACAATGCAGAGGTTATTCGGCAGAAGCAAAAAGCCCTAACTGCGCTGAAGCTAGATGAGGAGCAGATTGATGAGATACTGATCAGTTTACAAAAGCAGGTGCATCTGATTAAGTTAACAGATGCCGGGCACACCTTCGTATACTTAGTTGTGCAGTCAAGTGAAATCAGCTTGGCAATGGCCCGCGAAGTAGTGCGTAACCAAGCTGAACTGCTCAACTAGCCGCTTAGGCAAGCTAGGCCAGTAGCCGAGCTTGCAAGCAAAGTGTACACATAGATTCTTACTAGTATAAGTAAGCCCCACGCAAAGGTATTTTGTGTGGGGCTTTTTTAGTGAAGATACTTACATGGTATTCTAAGTCGGATAGTATGCTAGGTCGGATAGAATGAGTGGCCACCGCTTGGTGCTGAGAAAGGTTTCTCTACTACCTTCGTAATCACCTGTCGAGGACATAATTGCTGGGTCCTATAGGTGCAGGGTAAGAATCCTTTTGTTATGCTCAGTATGAAAAATTCCGCTCGCCAAATTGCCATTCTTGGGAGTGGCAACATCGGTATCGCTCTCGCTAAAGGACTGGTTAAAGCCGACATTTTCGAGCCAGCCCAGATTATGCTAACTCGCCGCAACAGCGCCGCGCTTGCATCGCTAGCCCAGGATGGCTACCTGACTAGCAGCGACAACTTGGTAGCAGTAGACCAAGCTGATATCGTGGTGTTAGCAGTACTACCTCAGCAGCTTAACAAAGTGCTGGAGGGGGTCAAAGGGTTTGTAAAGCCTGATAAGCACTTGATTATTTCGGTGATTTCCGGCGTGAGCTGCTCTGATATTCGCAAAGAGCTAGGAGTGGAAGTACCCGTAGTGCGTGCTATGCCAAACACCGCTATCAGCATCGGGCACTCGATGACGTGCGTGGCAAGTGACTGCGCATCCGAGGAACAGATGAAGCTCGTGGAAGCGCTATTCGACACTGTAGGCAGCACGATCCGCATCAATGAAGAGCTCATGACCTCTGCTACGGCCTTGTGTGCCTGTGGTATAGCCTTCTTTCTGCGCTCTATTCGGGCCGCCTCGCAGGGCGGAACGGAGATTGGCTTCCACGCCCACGATGCACTACGTATGGCCGCTCAAACTGCCAAGGGCGCCGCTGATTTGCTACTGCAACTCGCTTCGCACCCCGAGCAGGAAATTGACAAAGTAACTTCACCCAAGGGCTGCACCATTGCTGGGCTCAATGAGATGGAGCACAACGGCTTCAGCTCGGCCATGATCAAAGGAATTAAGCTGTCGGCGGAGAAGGCGGGTACTTTGTACAAAGAAGGCTAGCCCACTCCGGCAGGCTGAGGACGTAGGTACGCTACGCCTCGGCCTGCGTGCCGGCTGACTGGCTGCTACGCCCCCCTAGAACAACTAACCCGACCGCGGCAACAATCAAAGCCGCGCCTCCTAGCATTTGCGTGTTCAACGGCTCGTCGGCGAATGCCCAGCCGAGGATAACAGCGACCACCGGATTGACGAACGCATTGGTGCCGGCCAGTGCTGGCTCAACGACGCGCAAGAGCCAGATATAGGCTGTGAAGCCCATAATGGAGCCAAACACAACTAGATAACCAAAAGCCACCCACGATGTGGGCGTGACAGCCGCTAGGTGGAAGTTGGCGGCTTCGCCGCGCAGCAACGCCGCCACAAGCATCACGAGTCCACCGCAAAGCATTTGCATGCCGCCCGCCACAAATGGTGAAGAAGCGGGCTGTTTCTTCTTGGAATAGAGCGAGCCAATGCTCCACAGCAAGGCCGCCGTGAGCACGCAGGCAATACCTAGGTTTTGGTGCCCGGGTAGTGCTACTGACCCCGCTTCTGCCGTGCTAGCCAGCAAATAAACGCCTACTAATCCTAGTACCAAGCCGAGTACGACCCTTGGTTTGGGGCGGGCCGAGATGCCGCTCAACCAACCGAACAAGGTGAGAAACATCGGGACGGTAGCGGCTAGCAATGCGGCCAAACCAGAGGAAATGTACTGCTCGCCGAGGGTCACGCCGCCGTTGCCAATGGCCAGCAGGCAGACGCCAATGAAAAGTGCAATACCCCAACCAGTGGCGCTAGGGCGAGGTGCTCCGCGCGCCCGCATGAAGCCATAGAGCAACAAGCCGGCAAGCAAATGGCGGCCGCCTGCCATGAGCAAGGGCGGTATACTCTCGATAGCAAAGCGAATAGCTAGGTAGGTGGACCCCCAAACGATGTAAACAATTGCGAAGGCAACGATGAGCGCAGTTTTGGTTGGAGCGGTAGGAGAGGTAGCCATGATGTAGGCCAAAGTAAGCCAGAAATGAAGTAGATAATAGCAAGCAGCATGGCGAGCCTTCTTGCCACAACCTAGCACTAAAGGCAAACAACCCATCCTAGGTGAGTCGACGGGCGCCTAGCCGAGATGGCAGCACACCTGACGAGCAGGAGGCGCAACCTAGCCTCAATAATCGTGTCCGGTAAAAACTAGTACCTTCCCCTTTTGTCACCAAGTAGTCCATTATGCTTCGTGCATTTCTTTGCGCCGCCTCTTTTCTTTCGTTGCCCTTAGTAGGCCAAGCACAATCTCAACCGGCCAATCCCACCACCACCCGTGCCGATTCACTCCGTGGCAACCTGACGCCGCTGCGCATCTGCTACGATATCAACTACTACCACTTAGATGTGAAGCTGAACATTGAGCAGCAAGCCATCAGTGGCTCCAATCTGTTTCGCTTCACGGCCACGCAAGATTTCACGCGGTTGCAGTTCGACCTGTTTGCCAACCTAGCTGTAGATAAGGTGCTGTACAAAGGCAAGTCAGTGCCGTTCACGCGCGAGGCCAACGCCGTGTTTGTCACCTTCCCGCAGCCTATTCGCAAGGGCACGCAGGATGAGTTTACGGTGCAGTATTCTGGTAAGCCGGTCGTTGCGAAGAAGGCCCCTTGGGATGGTGGCCTCGTGTTCACGCAAGATGCACAGGGCAAGCCGTGGGTGGCTTCGGCTTGCCAAGGAGTGGGCGCAAGCATCTGGTGGCCCACCAAAGACCACCAAAGCGACGAAGTCGACAGCATGCTCATCAGCGTGACGGTGCCCAAGGGGCTGAAAGACGTATCGAACGGGCGGCTGCGCAAAACTACCACGCTTTCTGACGGTTCCACGCGCTTCGATTGGGCCGTGCGCAACCCTATCAATAACTACGATGTGGCCCTAAACGTGGGCGACTACCAACACTTCAGCGACTCCTACGACGGCGAAAAAGGCAAGCTCACGCTCGATTATTGGGTGCTGCCCGAAAATGTGGAGAAAGCCAAAAAGCAGTTTGGCGCCAATGTGAAACCCATGTTGAAAGCCTTGGAGCACTGGTTCGGACCCTACCCATTCTACGAAGACGGCTATAAGCTAGTGGACGCCCCGCACCTTGGGATGGAACACCAGAGTGCGGTGGCCTACGGTAACCATTACCAAAATGGCTACCTAGGTCACGACCGCTCCGGCACGGGCTGGGGCATGAAGTGGGACTTCATCATCATTCACGAAAGCGGACACGAGTGGTTCGGCAACAACATCACCAGCAAGGACATTGCGGATATGTGGGTGCACGAAGGCTTTACCACCTACTCGGAGTCGTTGTTTGTAGAAAGTTTGTTCGGGAAGCAAGCCGCGCAGGAGTACATCTACGGGCAGCGCAAGAACATCCAGAACGACAAGCCTATTATTGGGCCGTACAATGTGAACCAGGAGGGCTCTAGCGACATGTACGACAAGGGCAGCGTGCTGCTGAACATGATCCGTACTATCCTCAACGACGATGAAAAGTGGCGCCAAATTCTGCGCGGCCTAGGTAAAACATTCTACCACCAGACCGTTACCGGCACCCAGGTTATTAACTACATCAACCAGCAGAGCGGCCAAGATTTTACCAAGGTCTTTGATCAATACCTGCGCTATACCACGCTGCCCACGTTGGAAGCCCGCTTCCAGAAGGGAAAAGCTGAGTGCCGCTGGGTGGCCAATGTATCGGGCTTTGCTATGCCTTTGCGCGTACGCACAAAAGGCGGCACCTACCGCTTTATTACGCCCACGACCGAGTGGCAGCCATTGAGTTTGCCTAAAGTCACAAAGGAGAACCTAGAGGTAGATACTTTCAACTATTACGTGAAAGTGGTGGTGCTTTAGTTTTTGCGCGGAACTGCAGTTTGTTTTGCTTCTGAGCTTGCATTTGGACCTAGCTTGGTATCCAAAAACAGCGCTTGCCAACTTGCTAATACCCACTGACCTATTAGGGGCTGCGGTTTGTTCCTTAACTTTAGCCCCAATGATTCTCACAGCATACTTTTTATCATGAATCAATACGACGTAACCGTCATTGGCTCCGGACCTGGAGGCTATGTGGCGGCCATCCGCTGCGCGCAGTTAGGCCTCAAAACGGCTATTATTGAGAAGTATCCTACCCTAGGGGGTACCTGCTTGAACGTGGGTTGCATCCCGAGTAAGGCGCTGCTCGACAGCACGGAGCATTATCATAATGCGCATACGACCTTCAAGGAGCACGGCATTGAGCTGAGCGACTTGCAAATTAATATGAACCAGCTCATCGACCGCAAAAACGGGGTGGTGAAGGCAAACGTCGACGGGATTTCATTTTTGATGAAGAAGAACAAAATCGACGTGCTGCAAGGCGTTGGTTCGTTCGTCGACAAGAATCACATTAAAATCGCGCCCACCAATGGCGGCGAGGAGCAGCAGATTGAGACCAAAAATGTCATCATCGCCACGGGTTCCAAGCCCACGGTGCTGCCCTTCATCCAGCAAGACAAGCAGCGTATCATTACCAGCACCGAGGCCCTGAATATCCGTGAAGTGCCTAAGCACATGATCGTAATTGGCGGCGGTGTTATCGGGTTGGAGATGGCGTCGGTGTACGCTCGCCTAGGTGCCAAAGTATCGGTTGTTGAGTTCATGGATTCGCTTATCCCGACCATGGACCGTGCCCTCGGCAAAGAGCTGAAGCGCATCCTCGGTAAGATCGGTATTGAGTTCTTCCTGAGCCACAAAGTAACGGGCGCTACCCGCGAGGGCGACGCCGTGACGGTAACGGCTACCAGCCCCAAAGGCGAGGAAGTGAAGTTTGAAGGCGACTACTGCCTCGTGGCGGTGGGTCGTGTGCCCTACACCCAAGGCTTGAACCTAGAAGCTGCTGGCGTACAGATGGAAGAGCGCGGCCGCATTAAGGTAGATGAGCATTTGCAAACCAGTGTACCCGGTATCTATGCCATCGGCGACGTGATTCGCGGTGCAATGCTAGCCCACAAAGCAGAGGAAGAGGGCACGTACGTAGCGGAAACTATTGCCGGTCAGAAGCCGCACATCAACTACTTGCTTATCCCCGGCGTGGTGTACACCTGGCCCGAAGTGGCTGGTGTGGGCTACACCGAAGAGCAACTCAAGGAAACTGGCCGCGCCTACAAGGTGGGTTCGTTCCCGTTCCGTGCCTCGGGCCGCGCCCGTGCTTCTATGGACCTCGACGGCTTCGTGAAAGTGCTGGCCGACAAGCAAACCGACGAAATTCTGGGCATGCATATGATCGGCCCGCGTATCGCTGACCTCATTGCCGAAGGCGTGACGGCCATGGAGTTCCGCGCCTCCGCCGAGGACGTAGCCCGCATGAGCCACGCCCACCCCACGTATGCGGAAGCCGTGAAGGAAGCCTGCTTGGCCGCTACTGAGAACCGCGCGATTCACATGTAATCTGGCGTTTTACTTTAAGTGCCGAAGAGGCGGAGGCTACCTAGCTTCCGCCTCTTCTATTTTGGTAACTCGAAGAACCTAGCTGCGCAGTAACCTTTCGCTGACGCCTGCGAATACACTAGTTGACCGATGCCTGCGCTAGAAGCTAACTAATCAGCTAAGTAGCAGGTCTGTTTTCAGCTTGCTAGTTTCCGCATTCTTATGGGTAAGCACAAGAAGAAGCAATCGAAGAGCAACTCATTGCCCAACAACTTTTTGGATGTCACGGCCATATCCATTAAAAAGTACCGGAAAGTAACCAACGAAATAGCCAAGCTAAGCCCGGCGCAGAAGGTAGTAGGCGGGCTAGCATTGTTGGCGGCGGGTTATGTGTATTTGAATAAACTGACTGCCAACAATACCGACGGGTCTCCTTTGTCGCAGCTCCAAGCCCTTTTTCCGAAGCTGTTGCCAGATAACAAGGCCTCAACGCCGCTTCCTGCGCCAAAGCACGACCAAGGCATAGTAGAGAAGGCAATAGCGCCGCACCACAAGCACCCTAAGGCTACAAAGGCAAGCAAGGGGACAGGCGGCTTCGGTAAGAAATCGGCCGCAAGTCAGCATGATCAAGAGGAGGGCTAGAGCATACAACCCCTTGGAGTTCAATAGCGAGGCAACCTTGTACGGTTGAATTGCGGATATATCCTACCCGCTTCAGCGGACTCTCTCACTTACAAATACAAGCCATGAAAAAGAAGAAAAATAAGACTGGCAAAAAGAATAAGTCTCTGCTCGGCGGAGCTGCTAAGTCTATTAAAAAACTGAGCACAACACAGAAAATAGTAGGGGGCTCTGCATTGGCCCTAGGTTTAGGCTATTTAGCGGCCCGCCAAGGAAACCTAGGTTCGCGCCTGAGTGGCCTTACGGCGCGCCTCAAAAAATCGGATGCCGCTGCATCTGACGTAGACTCCAACACGGGAGAAACGCTGCCTGCCGTTGAAGGCGCTAATATTTAGTAAAGATCAAGCTAGCCCTTCGTGCTGGCGTGAGCTTGTAGCGCCGCTGCGCAAAGTGGCAAGCGGATGCTGCTCTGCGTGAACAGGCTAGTACTTTCCTTCCTGACTACAGAAGACACAGCCTTCACGTAGAATAGGCACGAGCTACAAGTTCGCGTGAGCAAAAGGCCATTCAAATCCACATAAAAAACTACAAGCCGCTAAAGCTAGCTTTAGCGGCTTGTAGTTTTTTATGCTATAGAAAGCAGAAGATAAGATATTGGAGGGCAATTGCTTAAGTTAGTCGTAATAGCAACCCAACCGCTTCCGATGAAACATGCTTGGTTAGCCCTCCCCACCATCCTCCTTGTAACCGTCGCCCAGGCCCAAACGCCTGCCGACAGCGGCACCTTTCTGCTGCACAAGTTTGAGCAGCGCATCGGCAAGGAAACCTACCGCGTGACGTCCTCCGACCAGGCGCAAACCTACGACGTGCGTTTTCGCTTCGTGGACCGGGGTATGCCGGTGCCGCTGCGGGCCAACATCACCGTGACGCCCGCGGGGGAGCCGGTAAGCCTAGGAGTATCGGGCAACACCTCGCGCTTTTCCACCATCTCCGACTCCGTGCGAATGCTGCCGAATGGGCAAGCGTACGTGCGAGTAGGGGAGAAGACCACTACCGCCGTGCGGCTGGCGCTGAGCTTCCCGGTAGCGGGCTACTCGCCAGCGACGGGGCAAATGCTGCTGCTCCGCTACTGGCAGCAGCACGGCCGACCCGCTAGCCTCGACTTGCTACCCACCGGGACGGTGCGCATCCGCCGCGACGGCCAGGACACGCTCACGTTCCAGAACAAGCCCCTGGTGCTGCAACGCTACGTGCTCAAAGGCTTGGTGTGGGGCAACGAACTACTCTGGACCGACCAGCAAGACCGCCTCATGTGCATCATCACCAACGACGCCGAGGGCGACAAAATCGAGATGATGGCCCAGCCCTACGAGGCGCTGCTATCCACGATTATCGAGCGGGCCGCGACCCACGGCATGCGCCTGTTTACGGCGGAAGCCAGTGGCCAAGCGGCTACTAGAACCGCCACCAAGCCGCGGCAGCTAGCTTTCGTGGGCGGCACGGTGGTCGATGTCGTGCAGGGGCGTACCATTCCAAATGCAGTGGTGCTGGTGGAAAATGGGAAGATAAAGCAGGTGGGGCCGGCAGCCAAGGTGAAGGTACCCAAGCAAGCCCAGGTCATTCGGGCGGAGGGTAAAACCATTCTGCCAGGGCTGTGGGACATGCACGCCCACTTTCAGCAGGCCGAGTGGGGCCCCGCCTACCTAGCTGCCGGCGTGACCACCGTGCGCGACTGCGGCAACGAGTTCAGCTACATCAACGCTGTGCAGCAGGCCATCGATGCGGGGCGCGGGGTGGGACCGCGCATCCTCAAAGCCGGCATCATCGATGGCGACGGCCCAGCGGCCCTAGGTATCGTGCGGGCCAATACGCCCGCCGAAGCGGCTCAAGTGGTGCAGCGCTACCAAGACAACGGCTTCGTGCAGATCAAGCTCTACAGCTCACTGAAGCCGGAGATAGTGCGCGCTATTTGCCAGGAAGCACATAAACGCGGCCTCACTGTGACGGGCCACATTCCGGAGGGCATGACCATCGTGCAGGGCGTGGCCGCGGGTATGGATCAGGTGAACCACCTCCCGTACGTAGCCGAGGCCCTGACGAGAAAGCCTGATAAATCGTGGGTGCTGAACGATACTACCAGTGCCCGCGTCTACCGCTTTTTGAAGGAGCACCACACCGTTATCGACCCGACGGTGGGGGTGTTCGAGATGACGGCCCGCTCCCTGAAAGACGATCTTACCACGATAGAGCCGGCCTTTGCCTCCTTGCCCCAGCCCTTGCAGGCGCTGTTCCTGACGATGGGCACCACGCCCGAGCGGGCAGCCGGTGCGAAGCCCATCATGGAGAGCTTCTACCAGCTCGTGAAGCAGCTCTACGACAACGGCATTCCCATCGTGGCCGGCACCGATATGGTTTTCCCCGGCACCAGCCTAGCTCGCGAGCTGGAGCTGTACGTGCAACAGGCCGGCCTCACGCCCATGCAAGCTCTGCAAACCGCCACCATCACGCCCGCCCGCGTGATGAAGCTAGACCAGCGCACCGGTTCCCTCGACTCCGGCAAGCAAGCCGACCTGATCATTGTAGATGGCAACCCCTTGCAACAAATCCGCGACATCCGCCGCGTGCAACTGGTAGTGAAAGACGGCCAACTCTACGAACCTAGCCGCATGCGGCAGCTGGCGGATTTTCAGAAGTAGATGTACGGGTGTACATGTTGCTGGCGTGAGCTTGCAGCTCGTGCCTATCCTTGGTTGGAGATTGTATCTCTACTGTCGCAACAACGGTAAGGCGGTGCCGCTGACTTACGATTTCTAGGCAGAAGTTTGATTTCTAAAAAGAGAGGCATAGCTTCCAATCATGAAAGGCATGAGCTGCAAGCTCGCGCTAACATAAGCCAGTGGAGAACGTGACGGCTAAACCTAGGTCTTCTGCACCAGCCTGAATCCATCCTTCGTCACCTGGTACTGCTGGCCCTGAATGGTGATGGTTTCGCCTTCCAGCAGCTTGCTCAAATCCATAAGGTCGGCCTCGATGGTGTGCAGGGAGAAGCCGTGCTTGCGGCCTAAAGCTAGGTACTTGGGATTGATATAGTCGTGCACCCCGCACAGGATAATCCGGACGTGGGCCGTCGTGTTCTTGAGGAGCTTGGCGTCGCGGGGGAAGGTGTAATTATCCGCAATCAGGATCAGGTCGGTGGACTCGGAGGTGAGCTGCTGAGCGTAGAGCAGCGCTTCGGCGTCGTTTTCGGGCGCGTCGCCACCGCCGCCAGCCTTCATGGCTTCTATCAGTTTGTTTTTGATGGCCTCGTAGCTGTCGGTTTTGACGTGGTGGAGGCCACCAGTTTTGCCGACGCGCTTGTCTTTGTCGGGTTGGTCGTCGCCGTCGTTGAAGAACACAAAGGTCTTTTTGTCCTCTAAAGCGCTGAGTTGCAGCCACGCCAGCAGGTCGTAGGTGTAGGGGAACATGCTGCCTGTGGCGTCTGTAACCACCACTTCCTTGCTCCACTCGGGGTGGCGCTGCATTACGCGGGCTACCACGTTGGCATCGGGTGGCAAGGCTAGCTCGGCGGGTACGGTATCAGCCGCGGCCAGCAGCTCACCGGCCTTGGTGATGCGCGCCTCACAGTAGTCGTGCTTGCCTTTCTTTTTCAAGAAGACCCGGTACAGCCGGGCCGCCGAATCGGGCAGGGCGAAGTGGGTAATAGCTAGGTCGGGGTGACCAAATACCTGAAGTGGCCCCATGGGCAGGCGCACCGCTCCTTTCACAATAAACGGAAACCGGTGCCGATCAATGGGGAAACCCGAGGAAAACAACACACTTTCGCGCAGGGCTTTTTCCAACGCCTCGGTGCATAGCGGCTTCGCAGTGGGCTGCACCTCCACCGTTTGCGTTTTGCCATTGGCGTCCACCGTCATCTGAAACTTCACGATCTGCGGGGTGCGCTGCGGACAATCGTAGGCGCGGCGGAAGTTGCGGGCCATGTCGCGGATAGTGAACTTGCTCATGGGCAGGTTGCACGCTACCTTTTTGCCCGGCGCCTTCTTGGTGGTTTTGGGGCGCTTCTTTTCGAGCAGGCGCAGCTTGCGCGTGAGGCTATCGACCTCGGCGCGACTGGTGGCGGCCGTGGCGTGCTTGGCCACATACACCACAAACCCGTGGAAAAAGGGTTGGCACGCGGTGGGGCTGTTACAACCCGTTTGCTCCACCAGCGTCCAAGTTACGGATTCGTCTTGCAGCAGCCCCGGCACCACCGAAGCGAGGTTGCGAATCCGGCTGAGGTTGAGCTGCCGCTGATTAAAGCTAGGGTTCAGGCGAAAGGCCGTGTATACCAAATCGATGCGCACAATGTGGCGCTCATTGAGGTGCAGCGCCTGTACGTCGGCGCCCGAGAAGGTGGCGGGTAGTTCGAGCGCCTCTAGGTCGGGCAGCGACTGGTAGCGCTCCGTGCGGTAGGCGTTCAGTTGGTCGTAAAAAGCAGTTAGTTCGGTCTCCGAAGGCGTGCGTTGCGCAAAGCCGGCGCTGCTTGCTAAGAAGAGGATAAAACAGGTGAGGAGTGCCTTATTAAATAACCAGGACATGTAAGAAGTATAGCAAAACTAATAAGGCACAAGGTACGCGTTTCGCTGCTTTCTGCATCTATCCGTGATGTTTGACTTCTGCCAAGTTTTCCATGTTAAAACACGAGCAGGCTCAGGCAAGAGCTAGAAAGCTCCCCTCCTTTTTTCAAGGAGGGGGTTGGGGGTGGTTAGTTAGAGTTAGAACTAGCATTGTTCAACGACAAGGAACCACCCCCAACCCCTCCTTGAAAAAAGGAGGGGAGCTTTCTAGTTTTAACTTCTACTACCCTAGGTTTAAGTATATTTCTACTAAGTATTGCTCTAGCTATTCGTCACGATCCAAGACGTACTTCAGCACCACAATCCCGCAGTCGAAGACGGTTGCTTGCATTAGGGCTAGGTGCTGCTTTTGCGCAAGCGCTTGAAAGATCGGCATGCCTTTGCCGATTGCTACCGGATTGATGTACAGGTGATACTCATCAATCAAACTGTGCTGGATGAGAGCCGAAACAAACGTGGCCCCACCGTAGGCAATAATGTCTCGGCCGGGCCGTTGCTTGAGTTGGTTGATTTCCTCTACCAAGTCACCTTTCGCCAAGGTGGTATGATCCCACTCCGACTGGTTGAGGGTTTTGGTGAAAACAACCTTAGGCGTATCCGTGAATTTCTTACCGGCTGCCATTTCTGGGTTGTCCGTTGTGGCGGCTATGTTGGCCCAATGCGGAATAAAGCCTTGCGCGAGTTTGCGCCCGAGCACAATGCAGTCGACGGGCGCGGTTAGCTCTTCCGTGTACTGCTTAAGCGCCTCGTCCCAGTCGAAGGTTAGCCAGTCCATCTCGCCATTCGGCCCGGCAATGTAGCCGTCGAGGGTCATTTGTACTTGCAGCTTTAATTTTCTCATTATTAGATACTTCAATGGGTATTAACGCGAGTGGCCAGGGAGGTGGTGAGGGCACAAGCCGTGAGGCCGCCGCCGACCCTAGCTATTGCGGTAGACTATGATATTATACTGCTGCAGCGACGGTAGTTGGTTCTGGGTGCACGGCGGCGGGGTCCATGTATAGTACTTCCCAGTGGTGACCATCCAAGTCTTGAAAGTTGCGAGCGTACATGAGCTCAGGGTTCTGTATTTCCTTCAGCGGCTGCCCACCTGCTGCCAGGGCTTTGTCGACGAGGATATCCACTGTTTCTCGGTCGTCGACCGATAGGGTGACAATCACTTCCGTGTTGCGCGTGGCATCGACCATAGCTTTGGTGGTGAAGCCCTGGAAGAAAGGCTCTACCAGCAGCATCACATAGATCGTGTCGCTCACAATCATGCAGGTAGCGTTTTCATCCGTGAAATGCTGATTGAACTGGAAACCTAGCTTCGTGAAGAATTCGATGGAAGCACTGAGGTTTTTAACGGGGAGGTTGACGAAGATTTGGGTAGCCATGGTCTTTTTTTTAGCGTTTTGATATGCCAAAGATATTAGCATGAAAAAGCTAAAAATGTGTGCAAATGCGACAAACTACGGGGGCATTTGCGCCAGCCAAGCCCAAAGAAAAAGGCTACCGTTGTGGGTAGCCTTTCGGGGTGTACGTGGGGCCTAGCTTACTCTTTTACCAGGCGTTGGGTGATCTTCTGTTGATCTTTCGTGATGATTAGGAGCGTGTACACGCCTCCTCGGAGCGAAGCTACATTGAGCTCGGTGCCTTCGAGCGTGCCGCTGGCTTTCACCACTCCGTAGGCATCCATGATCTGGTACGGGCTGCCAGCCAAAGCTAGGTCGGTAGTTAAATACAGCTTGTCCGTCACGGGGTTGGGGTAGAGCTGCACGGCTTGCTCGCTACTCGTGGGGGCGGTGTTTGCCTTGGCGGCGGTGCTGCCGGCTTTGCTGATGCGAATCCAGTTCAGATTCCAGCCGCCAGTTTGGGCAAACACGCCGAAGCTGTGGATGCCGGCCGTCACGCTGACGGTCTGCGAAACAGTGGTCCAAGTTTGCCAGCCGCCAGTGGCCGGAATGGTCACTTTACCGAGCTGCGTGGTGCCCGAGTTTAGGTCCGACGACAAGGAGCCGCCGCTGGGGCTCGCTACGCGGTACTCCACGGTGTAGGTGCCGGTGGTGGGGAAGGTGATGTTGCCGTAAGCCATCCAGTCGCCTGCGTCGATGTAGCCCACGTTTAGGCCGCCGCCCGTGTCGGTCGTGGTTTGGGTTTGCACCCCCGACATGCTGCTGTAGTTTTCTGTCTCTAGGTTGATGGTGGTAGCAGTCGGCGCCGCTGGGCCGTACACCTCCACCTCGTAGATGGAGTAGCCATAGGTGGTAGCGCGCCGCGTGCCGTAGATGCGCAAGTAGCGCCCGCGACCCGTAAGGCCCGTCATGTCGTCTACGCCGCCGTCGCCGTTGATTACCGATTGGATCGAAGTCCAGGAAGTGCCGTCGGAAGAGGTTTGCACCTGATAGTCTTTGCCGTAGGCGCCCTCCCAGGTGATTTTTACCCGCGAAATATCCTTCACCGTACCTAGGTCGAGCTGCAAGTATTGCGGATCGGCGAAGGCGCTGCTCCAACGCGAGGTTAAGTTGCCATCAATGGCTTTCGCTGCCGTAGTGCCGCTGTTCTCGCTCGAGGAGGCCGTGGCAGCCACCGGCGTCAGACGAGTAGTGGTAGGAGTAGTGGTGCTGCCGCCTGCGGGCAAGCTCACGTACAGTTGACCTAGCTCGGTAAGCTGCCCCGACGTAGCGCCGAGCAGGTTGATGTTGGGTATCTCGCTGTTGCGCCCCGAAAACCACGCGTAGCGGAACACAGCGGGCTCGTTCTCCAGGTAGTTCACGGCGGCTGATAGGTAGCGCTTCTGCACATCGAGCGTAATTTGGTCGTGGGGCATGTCGCCGCACGAAAACTCGGTGAGCCAGATCGGCTTGCCATACTTTTTCAGCTCCCCAATCTTGTCCCGCAGCCACTGCTCCTCGCACACGTAGGTGTGCACGGCAATGTAGTCGACCTGACAGCTCGGGCAGGCGGCAAAGAAGGCATCGAGGTACTGGGTGGGCGAATAGTAGGTAGTACCGTTTTCCGACACACAGTCGCCGCAGTAGTTCACGGCCGGCGACACCAGCTTGAGGTTTTTGCGGCGGGCCACTTCTTGCAGCGTTGGCCACAGCGCAGCGGCTTGGGTGGGCGTGAGGTTGGCTTGGCTGCGGAAATTCGGTTCGTTGAACCCTAGCAAATACTTTGCGCCAGCCGGAATGTTGGCGGCCAGTCGGTCGGCGGTGAAGGGCGAGCCGTCGAGGTCACGGCCCCACTGCATGGGCACGTAGTCGATACCTAGGCCTGCGTACACGCTTGCGGCGCCGGCTTCGGGCTTCGAATACCAATTATACCACCAGCTGATGCCGGGGGCTAGCGCCTGCATGTCGGCCGCCGAATGGTAGCCGTAGGCAATGCCCCGCTTCGAGCTCTTGGTTTGGGCAGTGGCTTGGTGGGGCCAGCCACCTAACAAGGTTGCCGCGCCGAGCACACAGCCAATGGCTAATCGGCGGAATAGGGTAGGAAGTTTACGCATGAAAAGAGTAGGTAGAATGGATGGATTGGTTGGCGGTTGCGAATAGATTAGAGCTAGTAGTTTCTAAAGATAGTTGTAAAAAAGAAAGACCACCGCTTGAGGGTGGTCTTTTACTAAAAAGGTAATACGTTGAGGCTGAGCTTCTACTTTACTGCGCAGCGGCTTTGAAGCCTATGGGTTCTTGCGAATCGTTAGTGCGTTACCCACCGCTTTTCGCGCCACGCACGTTGCTGTTCCGCGTCCAAGTACGTCCAGGCTACAACGCGGCTAATCTTCTGGCCCTGCGTCATGTGGATGGTGCGCACGTCAGCGGCACCTAGCTTTTGCAATGACTTGTACAGGCCCGGCAGCGTTTCTTTTTTGGAGACCAGTGCCGTAAACCACAGGCACTCATCACGAAACAGAGCACTTTCCGTGGCCATGCGCCACAGAAAAGTAGCCTCGCCGCCGGGGTACCATAGCTCGCCGGGGCGGCCGCCAAAATTGGGGGTGGGCTCAGCGCCTTGGCTGGTACCTAGGTTCTGCTCTTTGCGCCGGGTGCTGGCTTCGGCCTCAGCCTGCGAAGCATGGAAAGGCGGATTGCACATCGTCAGGTCGAACACCTCTTTGGGCTTCGTAACGCCAACAAAGAAGTTGTCGGAAGCGGGTTGCAAGCGTAGGTCGATGGCGCCAGTGAGCGCGCTGTTGCTGGCAACTAATTGCTTGGCTACCCGAATAGCGACCGGGTCGACGTCGGTACCCACAAAGCGCCAGCCGTATTCGCGGTGTCCGATAATGGGATAAATGCAGTTGGCGCCCACGCCCACGTCGAGCACGCGCACGCGCTTGCCGGTGGGCACTACACCCTCGTTCACGGAGCCGAGCAAATCGGCTAGGTAGTGCACGTAGTCGGCGCGGCCAGGAATGGGCGGGGCTAGGTAGCCAGCCGGAATATCCCAGAGTTGGAGGCCGTAGAACTGCTTCAGCAACGCACGGTTGAGGGCTTTTACGGCACCAGGATTCGCAAAGTCGATGCTGGCTTCTCCGTGCGCGTTGGTGGCTACAAACGGACCTAGCTCCGGCGAGCTTTGCGTGAGCTGCGCAAAATCGTAGCGGCCCCGGTGGCGGTTACGCGGGTGCAAACCGTCTTTGTCGGGAAGAGAGTTTTTGGGCGGCTGAGGCATAGGCGGCAACAAATGAGGGAATGAGCGTCGGCAAAGCTAGCTTTTCTGCTGCGGTGCGCGAGGCGAGCCGGCGCTCTTGTGTTTTCTAACAGGACGTGGGTACTGCCGGAATTATGAGCAGGAGTACGCGCTTACTTTTTTAGAACGTCTTTTAGCTCCTTCAGCTTCAGGGTTTTGTCGACCTCAATAAACTCCTTGATAATGGCAGCGTGGCCACTACCCACCAAAACCATCGCCTTGGTATCGGTGGGCTCCAGGGCTTTCTGGACGATGGAGTGCATGTATAGATTGCGCCGGTACCACTCCGAAACGAGGAGCGGACCAGTGAAGTTGGAAGGGCTGCCGGCCCGATTGATTAGCTCCAGATAGAAGCCCTTGTTTTCATCCAAGTTGGCTTTGGTGTTGGTATCCAGCAAAAGCTGGGTTAGCGTGTACGTCTCGATCTTCTTGTTTTGGCTGGCTGCCATTCCGGCCACTCTGGCGTCTATTGCTTTCAGGAGCGGCTCTTGGTGAGCAGCTTTCATCGAATTCATCACGCTGTCGAAGGGCAAAGACACTTTATCATAGTCGAAGGCGTGAATCTTGGTGAGCTTGGCTTTCTTACCCGCCCGAAAAGCTAGCTGCACCATCTCGCCCTTGAGCAGTAGGCTCTGCGTCGAAGGCTTGGGGTATTTGGCTGTGATGTATTGCTCGTAGCCACCGGCTAAGTAGGCTTGGTACAGCTCATCTAGTTCTCCCTGCTTTTCGACCGACCACTCCACAAAAATCTTATTGGGGTGGTAGGCGCCAATACGGTCGGTCATAGTTTCTAGCTCGGCTTGCACCTTGGGCGCCATGATGTCGAAGGTCTTGGTCTTGACCACGTCGTGCCCGGGATTATTGAAGTGGAAAGTGCCGACCAGCAGAATCTCCGTTGGTTTTGTCTGCCCGAAGCTACGACCAAAGACAAGTGAGAGTAAGAGAAGCGAGAATAGGTGTTTCATGCAGATAGCAAAGTGAAGAAAGAGAGGAGCAATCTAGCACAAGTAACCGGCAAACGGTTCCCTGGGCCCCATACCTCCGTCTTCGCAAGCATCCTGCTGTTGCTTGCGAAAGAACGCCTATGCGCTGTTCCGATTCAAGCACCTACCTAGGTTGTAAAGCGAGCTATTTGTCTGATTTTTAATATTCTGCGCAGAAGCTCTGTAGGTCATTACAAACGCAACGGTACACTTCGCGTAGAGTAGGTTCGCAAACAAAAAGGTTTGTTATTGCCCTTATGTTGTCCGAACCCTCCTATTTGGCGGCGCGCATGGTCGCCCCTGTGATTGAAGCCCACTTTGCCCGTCACCGAGCTACTGCCACCGCGACCGAAACGCCGTTTTTGGCGCTAACTCCCGAGCCGTATTGGGTTGAAGCCGTAATTGATGCCGCCTTCTGGGCGAGCCTGCGGCGGGAAGAAGGACACCCACCCAAAATCTCGCTGGCCCTGTTGCCCCCCGACGCTGCCACCAATCCGCTGCTGTTTGGGCAGCCCCGCCGGCTCACGCCCTACAACTTACTCAAGCTGGCCCCGGCTGTCGAGCAGCCCGGCATTCACCTAGGTGTGTGGCACGACGACGAAGGCCTGTACGTGTGGGGCACTGCCACAATCATTCCGCCCTTGTGCTTTGTGCTGGAAGTGGTAGAACCCGGTTTGCTAGTGGTGAAGCACCGCCGCGTCGATGGCTTCGGGAAATTCGTCAACGTGGCTATTCTGCGCGGCGACCAACTGCAAATAGTAGACGCTGAAAATGCCGCTGTGCGCGACTGCCCCGCGTTGCAGGCCTTCCTTCCCGACCGAGGCTTGCTCACCACCACAGGCGAAACCAATACCGTGCTGGTGGAGCTAGCCGCCGCCATGCGTGCCCACGGCCGCGGCGGCATGGTGCTCGTAGTGCCCCCCAACTCTAGCCGCTGGAAGTCGTCCGTCGTTCACCCGATGCTGTATCCCGTGGTGCCGGCCTACACGGGCATCCCCGATGCCCAGCAGCAAGACCAGAACCGCCGTAAGTGGCAAGATTTACTGCTGCACACCATTGAGCTAGTAGGTGGTTTCACGGCCGTCGATGGGGCCACTGTCATCACCCAGAATTACGATCTGCTGGCGTTTGGCGCCAAAGTTACCCGCGCCCAAGACAGTACGCCCGTGGACAAAATGGTGCTAACGGAGCCCGTGGTGGGCAGCATCGTCACGCACTTGCACCCGGCCCAAAACGGCGGTACGCGCCACCTAGCTGCCGCGCAGTTTGTGCACGATCAGCGCGACTCCCTGGCCCTGGTGGCCTCGCAAGATGGCTACTTCACCGTGTTTGCCTGGTCCGTGAAGCTCGAAATGGTGCACGCCCACCGCATTGATGTGCTACTGCTTTGATCAGTTTACTTGGCCAGTGACTTCCGTGTGACGACCTCTACCCTAGGCATTGTCCCGCTGGCCAACGACGATCCACAATTTGGGTCAAGGGCCATTTTGGTAGACGCCAGAGAAAACCTACCAACTACTGCCCGCGCCGCCACCACCCGAGGAGCCGCCGCTGCTGGAGGAACTGCCGCCGGATGACCCCGAGGAGGAGCCCGACGACGAACTGCTGGACGAATCAGCAATGCGCGGAATGGTATAGCGCGTCTTTTCTTCGTGCATACAGTGGTGGCAGCGTGTCCGCTCCCAGCCCCAGCCCTCTGAGAGGCGCGTAGCGGCCTCAACCACCTGTTGGCCCCTATCCGTGAACGTATGGAACTGGCAGGCGGGGCACGGCTTGGCGTCGGTGTCGTGGTTGTAGTAGTCGAGCTTAAGGGTGTGTTGGCAGGTCTCGCAGCGCCACACATCGTATTCCACGCTCTTAATTCGCTCTTCTACCTGCTCGCCCTTTTTCAGAAACGGATCTTCCTGATTTTCGCCGAGGCGCTGCATAGCTAGGTTGCACTGCGGGCAAGTGTAGGGCGCCTCCCGAAGCTGCTGGAGCTGCTGCCGATGACCGCGCCAATACCGAGCAAATGGCAGCGGGAACAGGTAGCGGATGAAGTCGAGCCCGTGGTGCGCTTGCCGCAAGTAGCGGTACTGGGCGTGCCGGCTTTGGGTCGTATAGTCCCGTTGCCACGTGCGCACTACGCGACGAAAATATACCCCTAGGTACAGCCACGGTAGCCCGTACAGCACTGCCAGCAACAGCCACCCGTTCACGTTGCCCGCGTCGAAAAGTGCCAATCCCGTCAGGCCCACAGGCAGGAGCATAGCAAACGCCAGCAACGGGCGGTACGCATGGCCCTGGGTGGTGTAGTACCAAATCATGCCGTAGATGGTCAGGGCAGCTAGGCCGATGAGTAACGAGCCTACGATCCACGGAAGAGGATTAGCAGTAGGGGCCTCGGCGTATTCCTCCGTCGTAACGTCTGTAGCAGAACCAGCGGCACTGCCTAGCGCCAGGGCTGTGGTTGAGTCGGAGCTAGCTTCGGCGAAAGATCCTGTGCGCAATTGGCGAAGGAGGGCCGCCACGCCCTGGCGTATCGCTTCATCGGTATTCCCCGCGCGCAGCAATGGCACCATATAGCGCTGCTGAATGCGGTAGCATACTACATCGGGCACGTCGGCTTCCAGGCCGTAGCCAGTTTCAAACTCTACCCGGCGCTGATCCATGACCACCAGCATCAACAAGCCGTTGTCCTTGGTTTTGTCCCCTATTTTCCACCGGTTAAATAGCGCCGTGGCTGCCGTTTTAGGTTCTGCCTCGCCAATGCTGTTCACGGCTACTACGTCGAGGTGTGCCCGGCCGCTTTGATCGAGGGGGCGCAAGGTGGCATTGAGGTCAGCAACGGTACCAACACTCAGCACGCCATCGGGGTTGCTGACGTATGCTTCTCCTAGCCGCTTAGGGTCGGGAATGCGTGTGAGGTAGGCCTCGGCCGACTGCGCCACGAGCAGTACCGGAAAGGCCGTAAGCCAACCTAGCAGCAGGCCGACGAGCAGAAATAAGCGGGAAAGCACAAGCCTCATAGCGCCAAGATAAGAGCCCGTGCGCCAATGTTGTGCTGCAAGTGCCGGCCGCTATAGCGCTACTATAGAGCCCGAGACCAGTGCAAACGCAAAGAGGCGGCAATTCTGCAAATTGCTGCCTCTCCTGTAGTTTGTCATTCCTCGTTTCTGCTGAAGGCGCAGAATACTTGGAATGACAGCAAACAGATTGTTTAGTAGAAAATTACACCTCTAGCTTTACGTTGAAGGCGCTCGGACCTTTGGGGCCCATTTCAATCTCGAAGGTTACTTTGTTGTTCTCCTTGATGGGGTTCACCAACTTGTTGACGTGCACAAAAACGCTTTCCTGCGTCTGCGAGTCTTTGATGAAGCCATACCCTTTCGATTCGTTGAAGAACGTCACTGTGCCCTTATGGATCGGATCTTCTTGCTCCATATCTTCCTGCTTCAGGGTCACGATACGGATCGTCTCCGGGTCAATTTCTTTCTTCTTCGTGGGGTCAGGAGGCGTAGCGGAAATGTTGCCATTCTCGTCCACGTAGGCTAGCATATCATCTAGGCTTTGGCCTTTCTTGGCATTGGCTTGGCGCTCTTCTTTTTTCTCCGCTTTGCTGTTGCGCTTCTGTAACCGTTTCTTTTCATTTTCCTTCTTGCCGAAGGTGGCTTGTGATCTGCCCATGCGTATTGTTAGGGGGTATGCAGGCGCCCAAAAGCGCCTAGGTTGGAAACGGGGATGTAGATAAAAACAAGTGTCGCCAAACTATAGTTCAGCCGATACTAGCTGCGCGCAGGTGGCGGATTGGTGGCGATTTCGCGCCGGCGAAGAGCGGTTAGCACTTCTCAACTTCTGCTTGCTCAGAAAGTACAAAGTTAACAACTTCTTGCACGCCACCCGGTGGCAAATCGTGG
>Ga0325401_1000424_pt1 | contig 29963 bp, 14 predicted proteins | sample PopdelMetagenome_FD_205666 | JGI IMG/M metagenome (GOLD analysis project Ga0325401, IMG submission 205666) | Populus deltoides microbial communities from Bellville, Georgia, United States - Xylem-PdKOR-R2 | ecosystem: Host-associated > Plants > Phyllosphere > Stem > Wood/Secondary xylem | place...
AAGGGCATCATTCAGTTTGGAATGAAAGGAAAACTTGTCTCAAGATACATCGGCCCATTTGAGATTGTGGAAAGGATCGGGCCGGTGAATTGAACCTAAGGGTGTACTTCCATCTCTAAGGGTGTTACGTATAAATTAAATGTACCACCAACTCTAGGTACATGTAATTTTAATTGTCTTATTCAGTTCTGGAATTGAGAATGTTACAAACATAGTTTGTTTTTCAAATTACCTTCTTTTGTTTTAAGCTATGTTTCTTCTTGAATTTTTCTTCTACTCTAAGCTTAGGTTAATTATGTTATTGTAGAAAGACATTGAATTACATTTTTAAAGTTCTTGGACCTTATTTATAAGCGCAACTACTAGACAATATGGTATTGTTGGAATTCTAGGAGGTATATTGACATCATTTCATTTGCACCAAGAGAAGAGCAAGAGAGTCTAAAGAGTAAATAATTGATCTTTTATAGCAACAAATTTTCAGTTGAATCTGATTCTAAACATTTTAATAAGTGTCGTACATTGTTTTAGTTTAAGTATAATATTTAATTATATTCTTTGTATGAATGTTAGGATTTTATTTTGATCTCAATTGCAAGCTTGAAGTATATAATTAGTATGCATGATAGAATCTTGTTTTAATTTTTATACAAGTTTATTTAAATTTTTTTTTTAATCAAGTAATAAATTAAAACTTATATGTTTTAGGCATTATGCATTACAGTAATAAACTAAATATATTATCCATCCATCCTTACAAGAAGTTATTTTCTTGTGGCCTTCTTATAAGGATTGAAACAAGTATGAAAAAATAAATCTACTTCGTTACCAGTCACGATAAGGCTCCAAGAGTATTAGAGACATACTCATTACTATAGTAATTAATATATGACCATATGATTATTTTCTTATTTAAGATAATAATTTGAATTAATGGTGCACAATGTTTTTTTTTCGAATTTTCCTACTCCTAAACATATATATATCCTTGTATATTCAAATTTTTTTTCATGATGTCAAAAATTATTCAATGATGATATGTTGTCAACTAATCTTTTCCCTTCAATTATTATTTTAATTAACAAGATCTAATTCGGAATAGAAAAAACATTATTTACTTTGACAGAGATCATTGTTCACTAAAATAGTTTAATTGCAGTTTTGGCATTCCCATAAAAAATCATTAAATTGGCTATCAGGATTAGTGTATTCTTTTCATTAATTATTATTATATTGATTGAGCACAACTTGATCTTTTCACATTTCTTGAGCACGGTAAAATAACTAAAATATTCTTAAAAACTAGATTTTTAAAACTAATATCCAAGGGTTTTTTCATATTTTTCAACCTGGTTTTTTAGTTAGAATCAATTTGACTTGGGTGTAATTTGATATTTTAATAAATATAAAATATAATTAAAAAAACCAAAAGTAACTAGCACTCGCGGTCTTCTAGCAGCGTGTTCGGCGTTTCCTGAAACCAGAAATTCCCTACCACTGTGTTGATGGAATTGTCGTGGAGGTGGTAAGGCAGTTTATGCTTTCTTTTTTTACCTTTTCTATCCTTGATATTCGCGCTGGACATTTAATATTTTAGAATTGTTCTTTTATTTATTGAGATTTCAACTTCAATCCTTATTCTTTTGATTTTTAATTTTTGTTCTTGATCCTTTTGTAAAATTTTGATTTGTTTTCAATTTCATCATTTAATCTCATCAATTTTTTATATGTTTTTTTTTTCAATTTGGTTCTTATTCTTTTGATTTTTTTATCTTTTTGTTAGATTGATTTTCTTTTTAATTTCATCATTCAATCAAAAATTTGTAGTTGTCCTCTAATTTGTTGTTTATTTCAATTTTGATCCTCGTTCTTTTAATTGTTATTTTTGTTTTGAATCCTTTTATATAATTGAGTTTTTTTCTAATTCATCCTTCAACATTAAATTTGTTGAAAATTAGGTTTTGTGGTTTTTTAAATAGGATGCTTCCAGTAGGGGTGTTCATTGATATATTTGGGTCAAGTTTGACCATATAATTGTATCCAACCTAACTTCTAATATTTTACGAATTATAAACTCAACCCATTCAAAATTTTCTAGACCCGAGTGAGTTGGATATATTAAATTAGACCTTTTATGGAAATTATGGATATCCATGAATTGGGCTTGATTAGAACTAAGATTTAGGTTCAATAAATTAGCTCAAAACATGTAATAAGTTGTAACAAATAATTTTGGCTTAACAACAAATTAAGTTTGTTGTTATAAGGTATACGGGTTGGGTTGGGTTGGGTTGACTAGGTTTCAAAAATCTCAACCCGTCATCAAATCCGTGATAGTCGTTTCTTAAATTTTTTGACCTATTATCATCTATATTATCCACATTATCCGATGACAGATTGGGTCATGTCAGATAATGCAAACATTACAGATGGACCTATTTTTTTAACACTTCTAACTTTCGGTCTAATGACCCAAGTCACGAGTTTGAAAGGTTAACATGGGTTGACAATTTTATTTTATTTTGCTTTTTTTTATTTCATCATTTGAAATTGATTTTTAAAATAATGGGTTTTGTAATTTTCTTCGTTTTCTTTTCTATCAAGTTATCTTGATCTCATGACATGAATCATGGGTTAGGCAGGTTAACTCAGATTAGCTTGACCCTTATTACCCAGGTTACATGTTTGTCATACTAACTCGGGTTGACTCGAGTCCCTTTTTTATCCTTTGTTATCTAATTCTATCTATTCATATTTAATTGGCTAGGAATTAAGTTAGATTGTTTTTTTCTTTTGAAAAATGATTTTTTTAAGTTATATTTATTGATCTTTTTTTTTATTTGATCTATTTGTTATTGTTATTTTTTTATTTAATTAAGATAAAAATATCTTATTTAGTCTAGTTAAGTTTATGACTCGAGTAATAGATTTTATTAAAAAAAAAAAAGTGATTCCAACATCTAAATATATTTATTATATAAAAAGAAAAATATGACACCGCGGCGTGTACGCCACGGTTTGAAGTCAAGCACAAGCAAACATATGTGGCCGGAAAATATATTTCAAAATGTGGCAATCACCGCAATTAAAGAGCATGGGTTTTTGCATATCCTTCTAGACATAGAAAATTGCAGAAGTTATGTAACTCTCAACTTGGCAGCAAAGCCTCCTCCCCCACAAGAAGTCTCGTGTTAAGAAAAAATGTCATGATTTTTTACCAAGGATTTTAATTGATGAGATTAGTCAACATTCTACAACTATCCATTGTGATCGAGCTAAAGAAATCATGAAGCTCGTTTCCTTTACAATACCATCCATAAGCAACCCAATAACTACAGAATTATCCGAACATGTTGAAGCTCGGTGCTTCAGTCAACAAAGAACATGATCATCAGGGTTAGAGATGAGCTTCTAGAACAAACTAATGTCTCCCTTACCACCAAAGTTTGTTGACTTCTTAGATAGAATTTCAGAATTTTTCCAGCCCACAATTTGGTTTGCTGTGGGCTATGTCATGTTATCAAGAGATTCTCCATACCATTTGCTCATACCATGTGGACTCAAAACTACCCCAAAATCACTTCCCAAGCTAGGTTCTCCAGAACAAAATCATTTGGAAGATTGATCCACCAAAAACTTTACTCCTCGCAGCACTCTCAGCAATGGTGCTGTTGTAATTATTTATAGTCACTCTCAGTGTCAGTACGCCCACCACAACAGACCACGAGTATATATAGCCAACCTTTCTTCTCATCTTCCTTTGCCAAATGCCAACCAAATTTCAAACCCTGCCGTTAAGCCTCCCCCTTCCCTTCCCGGCAAAATAAACTCAGCCGGAAAAACCATCTGAAACCATTCCAGATGTCCGAACTACCCCTCCTACTCCTCTCCATTCTAGTCCTGGTTTCCCTGCCCTTCAAAGTAATTTCCCAGGATGTCAACGCAGAAAAAACTATCCTCCTAAACCTGAAACAACAACTTGGCAATCCATCGTCCATTCAGTCCTGGAACTCATCATCCTCACCGTGTGAGTGGCCAGACGTGTACTGTGTCGAAGGCACGGTGACTGGACTTGATCTTGGTAATAAAAACATTACACGGACAATCCCAGCATCAGTTTGTGACCTGAAAAACCTGACATATCTCAACCTGAATTGGAACTACATTCCAGGAGGATTTCCAAAACTTTTGTACAGCTGTACAAAGCTTGAGGAATTGGACCTGTCTCAGAATTATTTTGTTGGTCCGATACCTGATGATGTTGATAGATTATCAAGTCTCAGGTATCTATACCTTCAGGGTAACAACTTCACTGGCAATATTCCACCACAGATAGGCAACTTGACAGAGTTGCGAACGCTGTTTCTGCACCAGAATCAGTTCAACGGTACGTTTCCTAAGGAGATTGGTAAGTTGTCCAATCTTGAAGAAATGGCGTTGGCGTATATTGATTTTGTGCCCTCTTCAATTCCAGTGGAGTTTGGTCAGTTAAAGAAGTTGAGGTTCTTGTGGATGAAACTCGCTAATTTGATTGGTGAAATCCCTGAGAGTTTGAGCAATCTTACGAGTCTTGTGCACTTGGATTTAGCTGGAAACGATTTGGAAGGTAAAATTCCTAGTGGGTTGTTTTTGTTGAAGAATTTGACTAAGTTGTATCTCTTTAAAAATAAGTTGTCTGGTGAGATACCTCAGATAGTTGAAACGTTAAATTTGGTGGAGATTGATCTTGCAATGAACCATTTGAATGGTTCGATTACAGAAGATTTTGGCAAGTTGAAAAAATTGCAACTTCTGAGTCTCTTTGAAAATCACTTGTCTGGTGAGGTGCCAGCAAGTATAGGCCTTCTTCCTGAGTTGAGAGCATTTAAGGTTTTCACCAACAACTTGAGTGGAGTCTTGCCACCAAAAATGGGCCTTTATTCAGCACTTGAAGAATTTGATGTTTCAACCAATCAATTTAGTGGCCGACTGCCTGAAAATTTGTGTGCTGGAGGTGTCTTGCAGGGTGCAGTTGCCTCTGAAAACAATCTCTCTGGGCAGGTACCTCAATCTCTTGGAAATTGCAACAGTTTGCGCACGGTTCAACTTTACAGTAACAACTTTTCAGGCGAGATACCAGCAGGTATTTGGACAGCCTTCAATATGACTTACTTGATGTTAAGTGAGAATTCGTTTTCGGGGGGGCTTCCAAGCAAGCTGGCATGGAATCTATCAAGGTTGGAACTCAATAACAACAGATTTTCCGGTCCAATTCCTCCTGGAGTCTCTAGCTGGGTGAACTTGGTTGTTTTTGAGGCGAGCAACAATCTGTTTTCTGGTGAAATTCCAGTGGAAATAACGAGTCTGCCCCACCTTTCAAATCTTCTGCTTGACGGGAATCAATTTTCAGGTCAACTCCCTTCCACGATACCATCTTGGAAATCTTTGACTAGTTTGAATCTCTCAAGAAATGGACTTTCTGGCCAGATCCCAAGGGAGATTGGGTCTTTACCTGACCTGCGTTATTTAGATTTGTCTCAAAACCATTTCTCTGGTGAAATCCCTCCTGAATTCGGTCAGCTGAAACTTATTGTCCTCAATTTGTCCTCCAATAATCTATCTGGGAAAATCCCAGATCAGTTTGATAACCTTGCCTATGATAACAGCTTCCTGGAAAATTATAAACTCTGTGCTGTTAATCCAATTCTAAATCTTCCAGATTGCCATACCAAACTTCGTGACTCAGAAAAATTCTCCTCCAAAATTCTTTCCTTGATTCTGGTTCTTACTGTGATCATTTTCCTAGTCACTATTTTAGTCACCTTGTTCATGGTCAGGGACTGCCCAAGAGGAAAGCAAAAACGTGATCTGGCATCGTGGAAGCTGACATCATTCCAGAGATTGGACTTCACAGAAGCAAACATTTTGGCAAGTTTGACAGAAAATAATCTGATTGGAAGTGGAGGATCAGGGAACGTATACCGGATTGCCATAAACCGTGCAGGTGACTTTGTTGCTGTCAAGAGGATTTGGAGTAATGAAGAAATGGATCATAAGCTTGAAAAGGAATTTTTGGCAGAGGTTCAGATACTGGGAACAATTAGGCATGCAAACATAGTTAAATTAATGTGCTGTATTTCAAGTGAGAAATCAAAGCTTCTTGTTTATGAGTACATGGAGAACCATAGCCTTGATAGATGGCTTCATGGAAAGAAGAGAAGTTCATCAATGGGAGCAAGTTCAGTCCGTCATTCTGTCTTGGATTGGCCCACGAGGTTCCAGATTGCCATTGGAGCTGCACGAGGCCTATGCTACATGCACCATGACTGCTCCACTCCTATTGTTCATCGAGACGTGAAGTCCAGTAATATCTTGTTGGATTCTGAATTCGAGGCAAGAATAGCAGATTTTGGACTGGCCAAAATGTTGGCTAAGCAAGGAGAGGCTCATACCATGTCTGCTGTAGCAGGTTCCTTCGGTTATATTGCTCCTGGTAAGAGCATTCGACAACCTCATAGTGCGTTGTCAAGTATTGACTATTCATTTTATTCCAGAAGAATTTTGAGATCACACCATTTAAAGCTGTTTGTTTCTCATTTTTATTGCAGAGTATGCTTATACAACAAAAGTGAACGAAAAAATCGATGTGTATAGCTTTGGAGTTGTACTCCTGGAATTGGTGACCGGAAGAGAACCTAATGGTGGAGATGATGAGCATACAAGCCTTGCAGAATGGGCGTGGCGGCAGTTTGGACAGGGGAAGCCTGTTTTTAATTGCCTTGACCAGGAGATTAAGGAACCGTGTTTCTTGCAAGAGATGACCGCTGTATTCAACCTAGGACTCGTTTGCACTCACTCTTTACCATCCAACAGACCTTCTATGAAAGATGTTTTGGAGATCCTGCGCCGATGTTCTCCAGACAATAACGGTGAGAAAAAGACAGTTTCCGAGTTTGATATTGTTCCTCTTCTGGGAAATGTTACTTGTCTTTCAAGTAACAGACGCAGTAACAGACTGTCTGACGACGACGACAGCTTAGTTTACAGCGTATGATGTATCATGGCTCGGCCCCTTTTTTTTCTTTTTCTTTTTTGAAATACAATGTTCAAAGGAATAAAATGATTCCAGGCCTCTTCCCACAATCGAGAGCAGCCCCTTGTTTCTGAAGGCCGTGCCGAAACGGCAATTCAACACCTTTTAATTCAGACCCTTGGTTAATTCTAACGACTGCGGAACCAGATCTTAGATTGTTGCTTGGGCATGTGGATATTATATTGTTGAGTGCTAGTTGGTGAAGAGAAACCCTTCCACAACACTCCTGTCCTATTTCAGACAGCAAGCTCTGCCCATAATACTTTTAAAAGACAGTATTGTGGGGCCACACGTGGTGCATGTTACAGCAGGAAAATCTACCAAATTCGCAAGGAACACATGCCAAAATTTTGTCCACTTCCAAAGGTTGATGGAGAGAGAACTTGCATCTCAAGAATTCAAGTATACAGAGACAAAACCCTTTACAAATCACACAGAGTTGATCCTGTTTGCAGTATTAATTGATTCCAAATAAACATGAAAAACAAGAAACTGGTCTTCCCACGCCCACAAGGAAACAACAAATACAACTCTATAACAGCGCAAAAAGTCTTCAAAGCACCGGAATGCTCAACAGCTTCTTGCTCCAGCAAGTTCACTGCTTCTTCCAACCACAGCAATATAACACACCCAAGACTTGGTCAAACCACTGAGATATTCACAATTTAATTCATGGCTGACCTGTCCCAGTCCACATGATAGTGCCAAACACAAACCAAGAACCCGTGACGAATGGCAGCAATTAATGTTTCACTTACCAAATCGCTGGTCCTCTCCTTTCTGAACAGTAATCTCATTTAAGTGTTCCACCTTCCTAATTTTTATGCAGTTGACTTCAAACTCAACCTGCCAAAAAAGAGCCATGCAACAACCAAACAGGACAGCATAAAGATACCATGATTAACATAATGAAATTCAGGGTTTTAAACTGCATGCCTTATCATTGGCTTCTGCAAGGATTCTGACCTAGCACCGTCTTGAGAATTCACAACTTTCCCAATTGCAGTCTTCGGCTACATAATACAACATAAAGGCAAAAAGTTCAGTTAGCTTCCAGACAAAATATTGGAGGTACAAAATAAAGGAAGGGTTGGTGTATCTGAGCCTTGGACACAAAACATGGTCAAGGTTCTTAAGCACAGTTACTGGAAACATAGCACTTATAGTGGTGCAGGACCTGCCACCACATATGCACCAGTTAGGAGATATTCTGTGCAAAAAATTAGCATGATAAGACTATCGAACAAGTATTAATTGTAGAACCTTACAGTAGCTGCACAGAAAAAGAAACCTAGCATATACAATAACTCAGATGTTTCAAATTCATCTGCTAATTTAGATCTGCCCCAATAAAGATCTAGTTGCATGGAACCATTCATCATCAGGTCCTGATTTTCTACTTGCAAGAACTACAAGGCTGGAGGTCTCTAACAGATTTCTGGAGTTCAAAAGCAAGATTCTCCTCAAATGAAATTTCAGACAAGCAGTGTCATTGTCACAATGACCCATTTCCATGGGGAGAGAATGGGGAAAGAAAGAAAGAAAGAAATGAACAGGCTACGCAGTGAGTAAATGCAGAAAATTCTTCAACAAACAATAGTAAAGTAAAACAGCAATTTAGATTTTAAACCTCTAATTCCTCTGGCAAGCCTTTTGGCAACACTCGGCTCATGTTTAAACATCCACTTTCCAGAACCACATCCGCATCCACAGCACATACATTACCCTGCAAAGATCCCCAGTCTCACTATCTCCAGAACTTCCAGTATTGCCACAACCATCTGCTACAATCTTTAACCCAAAAACTTCAAACAGAATAACTCACCTCGCAGTTGAGGTTCTGAGTGCCAGAATGTGACCTTATAACGCTGTCAGCATATTCTACAACCGCTGTCTGACAACACGGTTTGACAAGCTCTTGGTCAACCTCCATGGCTTGACTAGTGCCCGCTACCCAATTTAACAGTTTTCTGGAAGATCCATTCTCCATTAAGTTTGACCCCAAACCTGCAATTTTGTCATTTACACCAGTCTCGTGTTTTTCCCCAGTTTCAAAATTTGGTATTTCCGGTGGACTGAGCATCTCCTGTTTTGTAATTGTATTAACCATCGATTCCATTGGCTCTATTCCATTCATATGATTAGCTGTTTCTATCTCATTCCTACCTATTGGTGAATCATGTATATCCATAGAGATCTGTCTATTTAATGGCGAATCCTGATAGACAGTTTCACCAAGCTGCATGGCATCACCCAAACCATCTTTTTCACTCTCCAACTGCCCACTAGATGACCTAACCTCAGAGTTGCTAGCAACATCCTTGCGGTTGCTACCAATGTCCCTAATTGTTGAACACCCTAATTTAACACCTTCACAGAAACTAGCCAGATATGTCACACCAGACCTACTAACACTACTGGAAGGAGAAACAGACTGAGGTCTTAGTGGGCTAGAACAAGCCTGTTTCTCTGGCTTCAAATCCTCCATTTCACAATCATTTTTCCGCTTAACAGGTGCCACACCAGACCTACTAACACTACTGGAAGGAGAAACAGACTGAGGTCTTACTGGGCTATAACAAGCCTGTTTCTCAGGCTTCAAATCCTCAATTTCACAATCATTTTTCCGCTTAACAGGTCTCTCAGCAGACCCAGACTGAGATCTTGCAACATCTTCACCAGTTTTGCTTGTGTGCTGGTTAATATGCCGTGATGATCGAGATCGCTTGTACCCATCAGGGAAAACAAAGCCTGGAAGCTGCCTTCTACGAACATGAGAGACATATATTTCCATCCCTGGTTTCCAAAAATTGTACATGTTTATCTCTTGCCTAAACTCATCAACAGTTCCCCGGATATCAAATTGCTGGCCCTCCTGACCAGTCACTCCCTCTTTCCTCTGCAAGCCCATGAAGAAAGCACAATGTGGGCATTGCTTGGATGCATCTATATACTCATTTGGATAAGGATGGCACTGCAGCATCCCATTGGTGTCCCGCTCTATCTGTGAATGAAACATGGAAAGGACAATTAGTCAAGTAAGCATAGCTGTCATACTTTGTTGGATCTTTTTGTCTTCAAATAAAAAAAAGCATTCGCCACTATGTTAGAAAACATGGCCAAAAACTGAGAGAAGTGAGTTTGCAACAAGAGTATAAAGGTAAGATGTGTACCTTCAAGGTAAGTTGTCTAAGCCGAGACTCTACCCAGCCTTTCCACGCTAGCAAATCAGCAGCAACAGCTGCAACTATGTCAACTTGTAGGTAATTTTTGTATGCCTCAAAGAAAAGATAAGGCTGAAAAAGAGCACTCCACTGTGCCTTGTTCAGTTCAATGTCCTGCAAAGAGAACAGAGTGACAAAGAAAAAGGCATCAGTAGCATGATGCAGGAAAGTAAAGGAGAAAAGGTTATTTCTTATGCTCTCACCCCGCATATCCTGTTACCACTTTGGAATTGCTCTGTCATAACACGAAGAGTACTTGTAGACACATTATAGCTAGAATTCATGCAAGGATATGCAGGAGTTATTATTGGCATAAGATGAAACCGGTCCCGAGGGTTTTTGCGAGGATCCCATACAGGAAACCCAAGATCATCTTCTTCTATTGAGCATAGCATCACAGGATTCGGCCAACGCCATTGTGTATAGACTCTGAAGAACCGAGAGACTAGCATACTAGGAATTGCATTAGGATAAAGCTGGCACACTCGAGCAACTAGAAGAGCCCAGTTTACTCCACCAAGGAAACCAGTGACCTACACATTTAAGGAGATGAAAACCATGATTTGGTGTGAAATGGCAATTACAGTGAAATAACTCATCAAGATGCCCAATCTTACATTTGAATAAACACCGCGCCTTTTAGCCCAGAACTTCAGACATCTGAGTGTTGTCCGAAAGTGCTACAATATTTTTAATGGTCAAATGACTGTCAAATCACTGAAGCACTTGAATAAAGTAAATTAAAAGAATATGATAAGTCACCTCAACATTTGGAACAAGTTTAAGAATTTGATCGGCAACCCTGCACCCATTTAGACTTCGAACAGTTTGCTCATCAACTTCATAGAGCACAGACCCATTGGAGATGTCCAGGTCCTGTTAATAAGTTAGTTCCAGATCAAATTGAACAAGCAACAAAATCAGTACTTGCAATTTTAAAATGCATCAAATCATAAAAAGGAGAAACTCCAGAGTCCAGACTTAGCTACCAAAGCTCATGACAGGAGAAAAACATAGTAGAACTTGAAACTGACAAGCCCAAGTCAGCTAAGAAGCATTAGATGAACAAACAATATGCCGCATAAGTTGTGCTACTGGCTGTTAAAAGGCAACCCCATCAACAAAATCCATGCAAAACAGGAGTAAAGTATATATATAATAATCCTCTTCAAAGATATTATACAAATACCTACAGGACTGTCATCCTCCATGCACTTAAAAGTATTTGCAATTGGTTATGGTTATAGAAGGAAGGGAAGGGAGAAGTGGGTCTCAACCTCAAAAGTTTAACAAAAAAACAAAAAAGGGTTCTCTCAATATTAAAGTGAATCTCAAATCATAAAAGAAGAAATGCTAGACTCCATGTATTGCCACTAAGGTTAATTTTCAATAATAAGAAAAAAAAAGGAGGGGGAGTGGGAGGAGGGACTAAACCATACCAGCATATAAATGTTAAAGTGAGCTTAAATAGTTTGAGGATCCCATACATTCATACCAATATGCATGACATGGATATTTCAAAGACTGGGGAGCTTACTTCTGGAACAACCAAAAGGGATATACTCGCATAAAGAAGATCAATTGATATTCCCTGGAATTTAAACTTCATAACTGGGACATGAGCATCTGGAACTGGCTGAAGTTCAGTAACTTCTTCCATTTCAGCCAGTTTATCATGCAAGGTAATAAAGAAATCTTCCTGAAAAACAACTTAGAGTGTCAGTCAAGATACCCTAGAACTAAAAGAAAATACACCACATTCACGCATCACCTCTCGATTCACGTAAGAAGGCCCAACGCACAGGGTGTCTATGTCAGCCCCGGGACCATGCACCTGTTAAAATAGTAATCATTGCCAAAGATGCAAACCAATAATGCGATTAGATCACTGAAGTAAAAAAAATATAGGATTGCAACATATTTAGAAAAAACAGCCTAAGTACTCTAGTGTCCTTTTGAATGCTTTCAAAAAAAACCAACTTGTTTCATCTGGTAGACAAGCCAGCATCCTTTAACCAAAGTATGGGCTAGGGATTGACCACCCCCACACAAAATGAGTGCTGATTGCAACTCAACCCCAGAGGATTTGAGTGAGACAGAACAAAGCAGTTCAGCAGAGAACCACCTGTCTAGGTATTTGCTAAGTACACACTTGCTGCTAGATGGTTTGAGCAAGACTATAAAAGATTCATGCTAAGGATACATTTGCAGCCAGGTGTCTCAAGCAAGACTATAAAAGGTTCGTGCTTGGGATAAGAGGTCATCCATAGTGACAATTTCCTAACTTTATCACGACTTCCATTCTCTGATTTGCTAATCTAATCGCAATTTCCTATTCAGCTAAAAACTACACATTAGCAACCCAAAAGCACATTCAACTACTCATATAACTCCGCATATATAACTACAGAAAACCATAAAGAAACAAAGAAATTGATGTCAAATGCACAAAAAATAATATAATAAAATCACAATAACTCACCCCAAGACGATAAGACCCAAAAGTAAAAATTACAGCATTGGCTTCCTCTACCATCTGATCAGTATATCCCCTTTGACGCGTCAATTGCTTAACCCAATCTTTCACAATCTATACAACAACAACAACAAATCATCTAACTAATTAAAAAAAAAAAACAAATCAATACCCATAATTTCTGTGATCATTACCTGATCGATACGGCCTAGAACCTCTTCTCTCTTAATAGTTTCATTTTTGCTCTCGTTTAAGCCCGAGTCAACCAAAAACTATCGATAAAATCATAGCAAATCAATAATAAGTAACCTTAATTGAAAAAAAAATTATAAGCAATTGCCAATTACCTTCTCTAATTCGGCATTTCGATGGAGATCAGGTTCAGTGGGACCCGCGATGGATATGGGTTTCGTGATTCCGTACCTCTTCGCCGCCGTACCGTTTGAACTCTGAGAACCCACCATTCCGATTTTCTCCAGAAAAAATAAAATAAAATAACAAGATTGAAATAAGGAGAGGATTAACAGGTCAATAAGATTTTTTTTATTTTTTATTAAAAAACCCTAATTTGAAGTTGATAAAAAAACTGAGGATTATTTAAGATGTGAAGAAAAGTCGGCTAAAAAAATTGAGAGAGAAAGGAAAGATCTGGAGAGAGGGGGGGGTGGGGGAGAAAGGGGAAGGGATCGGTGGGCTAGGGGGTGTTTGGGGGTAAGAATCTTACGATATTTGTTAGGGAATAGGGATGTTTACTTTAGATTTTTTTACATATATAATTATTTATTAGTAACAGACAAAAATACAGCGTAGCACGCGCTTTAATATTCGTCCTCTTTTATCTTTTTTTTTCTTTTTTCTTTTTTCTTCTTTTTTTTTTTTTGCATATCTACGAATTTGTTTGAATTTGAGTTTTTTAAATATTTGATTTTTTATTTAAAATTATTTTTTATATTTTTAAATTATTTTAATAATACTAACATCAAAAATAATTATAAAAAAATTAAAAATATATATTATTTTAATATATTTTCAAAAAAATACATTTTAAAAAAAACATTTATCATATTTTCAAATGAGCTCATAATTGAAAGGGTGGTACCAGTTACTTTTTAAAATATTTTTTATTCTAAAATGTATTAAAATAATTTTTTAAAAAATATTATTTTTAATATCATCACATCAAAATGATTCAAAAACATAAAATTAATTTAAAAAAATTAATTTTTTTTAATATTTTATTTGAAATACAATTCCAAAAATGACCTCTAGAATTAAATTAATTAATTCAAATTTGAAAATAAAAAAAGGATTTTTTTTTAAGTGAGAAATTATTTCATAGATTAGATATGATCTTGAATTTATTATAAGAAAGTAATTGAATTGGATTACTGTTTAACATTGTTGTTAGGTTGAGTAATTTTTTAAAATATTTTTAATGTAAAAAATAATTAAGGTAATATATTTTTATTTTTAAAAATAAATTTTTATATTAGAATACTAAAACAATAAATTAATATTAAAAAATTATATTTAAAAAAAAAACACCAGCCGATCAATGAATAATGAGTATTCAAGTATAGAAGGAGTTCCCACGTGTGGATTCATGATTCATCAAATTTTTAGAGGGCAAAATCTAGCATTGCAATTGTACTTGGTTGTAAATTTATAGTAAAAAACGCTAACAGAAACCGGTTTAACAAACAAGCGAGTCCCAAAAAGGGAAATTTCTCGCTTTAAAAATTAATAAATTAAAAAATATATATATTTGAAATTGTTTATCATATATCAATATATTTTCATGATACAGTCAAAAAAAAAACATTTCAGAAATCTTTTTATCAATTAAAAAATATTATCAATATTTTACATCAAATCATACATAAACTTTAAAAAATATATAACACAAACTTCAGATATATACTAGTTATTTAACCCGTGTTTTACTGCGAGTTAGATACTTTTTTAAAACAAAAAAATTGAATATATTGGCTTTTTCAACATATTTTTTAAATAAAAATATCAAGTATAAATTAAAAAATTTATGCACGCATCTAATTAAATAAATTGAGAACCGTCTGTAGATCAAAATATTTGATATTGCAACATAGTCCAATTATTCAATTGTATTTAATGATTTTGTTTATTAAAATTATTTTTTTATTTAATCAAATAATAGTAGAAACAGACACACATAAAAATTAATTACATAAATTCGAAGGGGAAAAAAATCTTGCAATGTTGCATTTATTAGAAATATTATCAAAAAATAATTTTTTTTATTCTTAAAAATAAATTTCAATTATATAAAACATAAAAAGTAGACAAATTAGAAAAATCTATTCAAAAACTAAATAGACACAAAATACTTAAAAAAACAACCACTATTTAAAAAAATACATATAAAAATAAAAAATTAGAGAGAATTGGTATAAATTAAAAAATTATATAAAAAACACTTATAATAAAGCATGATTTTTTTAAAACAAAAATGCAAAATTACCAAAACAAAAAGTCATCACCTAGCCCATTTAGGAGGGCCAACAATCAGAGCGTGGGTCCATTTTTTAAAATGTAATAGGGGTAGATAATAACACTTTAAAAAATCATCTTAAAACCTAAAAGCAACCCGAAATTCATAATTTTTCCGAGCTCAAATCTAATTTTTTAGTCACTCTCAAGGTAAAACCAAAAACATAAGTTGAACTTCTCTCATCAAATGAAATCATTTGACACAGATATCAACTATTTTGGTGACCTGAATCAATGTCAACAATATTTTTCTCTTTATCGTCAAAATCGGTCAATCTCTTTTTCTCTACTCTCACATCAAGGACTAAAAAATAACAAAAATAGATTTTTATACCAAAATTAAATTAAAAAATATTGAGGGATCGAATATGTATAATTTATAAAGTTTGAGGATTAAATTAATGTTTTTATTTGAACTGTGAAACCATCACTTATTTATTTCACCATTTCTACTTTGATCCCTTGTCTTTTAATTTTATCCTTGGTCAATAAGTTTGATTTAATTGTCCTTGAATTTGGCCCAAAAATGATGCAATCACGCAAAAAAAAAGAATAAGGACCAAATTAAAAAAAATAAAATTTTAAATAATGGATCCATAGTAAAATATGAAAGGGTGAACAATGTACATAATCTAATGACAATTAAGAAGGAAAATTATTATAGATGGGAATGATGACTTTTAGTAATTTAACTTATTTTAAATGAAATAAAGTAATAAATTAATGTGTGAAATGTCAACCTAATGATGAATCACAAAAATTTTCCAATCAGGTGAAATAATTATCTAAGGGGAAATTTTTATAAATTGGGGACAAAAACAGTGTTACAATAATAATAATAATATATTGGGATTCTAAGAAAAATAATATGTGATTTCATGCGCGAAAAATATTGATTGTCGATACAAGCCCTACGTAAAATCGTGTTATTTTGATCGGAAGTTGTGAAAACTCTAAACAAATTTTTACTATGGTTATAGATGAGAGTCATTAATGAATTAGTTTAAAAATCATGATGATATAAGTAAATGAAATAATACACAAAATTCGGATTTTTTGTGTAAAATTATCTATTATTCAGTTTTACGATATCAATCATATCTCTTAATCCAACCATTAAATGAGATTAAAAATTTATGAGTAGTCTCATGACATATTGTTTTACCTTGACTTTAAATTTCAAGACAATTGGATATCAAGAGGGTCTCATGAACACAATGTCAGTGACGCGTAAATTATAAGTAAGATATGAGGAAGATTTAATAGAAAACTCAGCAGGTAAAATTAAATTATAAGAAACTTTAAACAAAATACTAATGGGAATTGGGTTAAAAAAATTTTTTTTCCAAAAGTTAACGGTTTGACTATAAACACAACACAAAAACACTAAGGAATTAATCATGATGTGACCATATAAGGCCTTAGGCATTAAATAAGGGGTATAAATACATTGGGACAAAACACACATACTTCTTCTCTTAGCATGTTTCAGCCAAAATAACCCCCTAGACAAACCCTTTCTTTATTTTTTCTTCGTCAAACCCACTTGCATGTCTTTGTAATGAAGAGTTTTAAATGAGTTTTTGTGTGAGAGAGGAATAAAGCTACACCAAGAGATATTGAAAGGGAAAGGGATTGTTATGATTTAGGAAAGAAAAGAAAAAAAAAGAGACAATAACCCAAAGAAAGAAAAGAAAGAGGAGAATATATTGTCAAAGAAATTTGAATCCCATGCTTAAATTATCTTGGAGAGGTACCTGGAGCAAGATCATCTAATGTAGAAAAGGCTCAACTAGACAAAGATGCAAGTAGGTGCCATACACTTTGCTCCATCTATAGAGTTTTATTGAATCCCTTTTAAATTATATTTTCTTTAAATATATTTGCCTATAAAGATATGAATGTGAATAATAAGAACGATCACAATTGATTAGCTGCGTTAAAGGGAGCTAAAGGTGTCGAGGTAATTGATTGACAGGTTGATAATGATTCAATAAAAGTGAAACTAGGTAACCGGTGGAACTAGTTAAAAGGAGCTAAAGGTGTCGAGGTACTTAATTGACGGGTTGCTCACAATTGATTTGCATTTTCTTTTTAATGATTGTCATCTAAAAATGTGATTACGCCTTAGTAATCAAGTGTTGATTCTTCATTAATAAAATGAACGGTGAAACTAGTTACTCGGTAATGGAATTAGTGGCCGGTAATAAGTGATGAAACTAGTTACCTCGTTATGGGTCTAGTGCCTAGTGATAGACAAAGAAACTAGTTACTCGGTAATGGGGTTAGTGCCTAGTAATAGACGATAAAACTAGTTATTCAGTAATGAAACTAGTGCCCTGTAAAAGACTTGTGACATCAGTTTGGCTGATGATCAGAACATTTGACATGGTAAGATGGTTTAATAAGATCATGAAATTGATTTAAAAGATAAATCAATTGTTCGAAATGGAGCTAGTGGTGTTAGTTGCATTAATAACTAGGATATATATGATTTGACTAGTGGTCTTGAGGGGAACTTTTAACATGTGTTACCGACTCATTAAATTAGTAATGAAATGTTAGTAGAAGCCAAATTGTCAATATTAAAACAATAATATTTAAGGGATTTCAATGATCCATGTCCAGCGAGTTGTTTGAAACGTGTATTAAAGTTGAGGTTGTTACATGGAGTTGCTTGTGTGATGATGATATCAGGATTTGTGACAAGTTTTAAGCCAAAAATTACATGGCAAAATTTGGATATGGTTTGTATAGAAGAAGCTCAGTCGAAATTTCATTAATTGCAAACGTTTTCATTAGAAATCATAAGCTAGACTAAAAAGCCAACTTTGAATTTTTTGAAAAGGAGTTAAAATAGTATGAAGGATAATAGAAGCGTTATATAAAAAATGAAATGAGACATTGAAACATAATAATGATAAATACAAATTTTGAGAGATCAAGCTAAGTAAGTAATAGCGCAAGAAGTTGAAATGACAATTTACGTGTTAAGAGAACATGAGTATTCAATTAGAATAAATTTAATCAAAAAATTTGATATGGAATAAATATGTTGTGAAATTAAATGTGATACAAATTGGAACAATGGTACAAACCGCATATAGTTACGAGATATATGTTAAATTTAAATGTAATACGAATTGAAACAATGATGTGAACTAGAAATGGTCATGGAATATGAATATAAAATTAACGAGTTAAAGGGGTTTTGAAAAAACAATTCATAGTATGAATCAAGTGTAATATGAATAAGAATTTTTATGATATGACTGAGATAGTTAAATGAGTGCAATAATGAGATAAAAGTTCATCGAAAGAAGGTGGAAATGTATTAAATTGAAATCTAGCATAGATTGATGTTTATATAAAAAATTAGTGAAATTTGGGTTACCTGTGCTTTATGTATGTTTAATAAGTATTCGTTGCAATAATATTCCAATGTTATAAAAATAAATTGTTTTCAAGTTTATTGCAGACTCGAACAGAACGGTTCTTACATAGTATTTCTTTTGTTTAAGTGATGATGATGTAATTTAAATATGTTGGCTACTTTTTTGTAATGTAACTTACTAATAACTGAAACCCATACGAAGGATATTCATAACTTAATCATTAATATATGATTATAGATTGTAAAAAAATAGATTTACATATTGATGCTGGTGAACTAAGTAATGTTATTTGTAGTGCATATGTAATAGGTAGTTAAGGTTTATTTAGTAAGTAAAACATGATCTTTGAACTTTAATGTAAACTTTCCTTATTTTGTTATTTATCTATATAATGTTGATTTAAATATCTATGCTTATATGATATGTGCAAAGATCTTATTGAGATGATGTTCGGAAAATGAATTATGATTCTAGGACGGTTGGATAAGGGATTGTGAAATGGTTTTGGAAATGTACAAGTTTATATTAATAACTTGGTACCGTTCAAGTATATAAAAACTCTATCAAATTTTTCAGTTAAATATTTAATATTATAATGAAGATTGAAATATAGCATTGCAGCTAACCATGATCATGTGTATATATTTGAGCATAGTTTTTAAACTCGGCCCGGTCCAAGGCTCGGGTTCCAGATTTTGACCGGGTCACCGGGTCGTCTGGGTTAATTTAAAAAAAAAAGTAAAAAAGACATCGTTTTAGTAAAACAAAAAAAAAATCAACAGGTTGCAACCGAGTTTTTTGCCGGGTCTTGTCGGGTCAACCGGGTTGTCAGGTCAACCTGTCAAGTCAGCTGGGTCACCCCGGGTTTTGCCTTTCCCTATTTTTTTAAACCCGGCCCAATTCTAGCCCGGGTTGACCCGTCGGGTTGGGCCGGGTTTCAAAACTATACATTTGAGTGTGCATATATTTGTACATAAAAAAGAAAAATGAACTCGAAATTTCACATACAAGACAATTGGAAATATGAAAATTGTAAACAAAAAAGATCGAGGTGTTACAATATGTATATAGTGTTTTGGTCACACATTTTAGATTTTTAATATATCATTGGTCTACACTACGCTGCAGGTCAGATCAATTTCTTTAACATAAAAAAAACATCTGAGCATTATTGATGTTTTTTCTAGTAGAAAAAAAATTAAATTATATAGGAATTGATCTGATGTGACCCGGTCAGCTTGACAAGTCAAAAAGCAAACTGAATGACTAGTAAAAAATAGTCTAATTCAAAATAAATATTCAAGATAATTATATTTTTATAAATATTGAAACTAAAACATATTGGATCAATTCAAATTAACTTGTCAATCAAATTATAAAATGTAATGTCCAATAAACTCAATGTTGAATGATAAAATTAAAAAAATAATAATAACTCAAGTCAATCCGAGTTAACCTGCTAAACCTGACTTGGGTCATGAGATGGGGATAACCTAATAAAAAAAGTAAATTAAAATAAATTATGAATCTCAATCCCCAATAAACCTAATGTTGAAGGATGAAATTGAGATTGAAAAATCAATTGAAAAGAAGACATAAAAAATAACTCGAGTTAATTTGTCAAACTCGTAACTCAAATCATGAGATAAAAATAGCCTTATAGAAAGAAAACTGAAACAAATCATGAAGCATAATTCCCCATCAACACAATGTTCAAGGATGAAATTCTAAAAAAAAAGTCAATTAGAAAAAGAAAATAAAAACTTGATTCAATCAAGTTAACTGGTCAAATCCGCGGTCTAAGTTATGAGACTGAGATAAACTCATTAAAATTCTTGTGTGAACTTTAAGACCATCACCCTTTTATGGAACCTTTTCTACTCTGGTCCCCTATCTTTCAATTTTGTCCTTAATTAATAAGTTTGATTCAATTGTCCTTAATTTGGCCAAAAAAGATGCACCAACGCAAAAAAATAGATCGAGGACCAAATTAAAAAAAGCAAAATTTTGAATAGTAGATCCACAGTAAAATATGAGAGAGTGAACAATGCATACATGCACATTGTTTTGGCCACTCCTTTTAGTTTTTTACTATATTATTGGCCTACACTATGTTGTAGGTTAGATCATTTTTTTTTTTCAAATAAGAAAAATATCTTAGTATTGTTAATGTTTTTTCTAGTGAAAAAAATTTAAATCATAGGAGAATTGATCTGATGTGACTTGGTCAACTTGATAGGTCAAAATACAATCTGGATAACTAGTAAAAACATAGTTTGACTCAAAATAAATATTCAAGATGACTTTACTTTTATAAATATTGAGATGACAATATATTGGATCAATTTGAGTTAGCTTGTCAATCTGCATGCAGGGTCATGAGACCACGATAACCCCATATAAAACAAATCAAAATAAACTATGAAACTCAATTTTCAATAAACCCTACTTGGGTAATGAGACTAGAATAACCCAATAGAAATTAAATTAAAATAAATTATGAGTCTCAATCTCCAATAAACCTAATATTAAATGATGAAATTGAAAAATTGATTGAAAATAAGACACAAAAATAACTTAAAACAGTTCGGGTTAATTTGTCAAACCCGTGACTCGAGTCATGAGATGAATATATTCTCATAGAAAGCAAACTGTAACCTAATTCCCAATCAACTCTCAATATTGAAGGATGAAATTAAAAAAAGACAATTAGAAAACAAAAATAAAAAAACTCGAGTCAACTAAGTTAACCAGTCATATTTGTGGTCCCAATTATAAGATTAAAGATAACTTTATAAAAAGTAAATTGAAAAAAATTATGAAATTCAATCATCGATAAATCTAATATTGAAGGATGTAATTAAAATTAAAAAAAATATAAATTAAAAAAATTTAAATAAATAGTATTTTACCAGAGAATTACATTAAAACCCTCTATTTTTTAGATTTTTTTGGTTAATTAATATTTATATTCCAAAATAAACATTTAAAAATTAAAACTATTGAAAATGTGATAATAAAAGAGCAACTGACATGTCGTTCCAAGCGTGAACACCATGCAGAAAAAATCATCCCGAGTTCTGCATCCACCGTTCTCTGCAGACAGACACAAACTGTGGCCTTCACTTCGTTAATGTCACCGTCGTCCCAACCAGACACTCCCAAAAAAAAATCCGACACAACAAACAAATCTAGCCTCGCATTCACCAAATCAAATAAAAAAGATCCTACTATATGCTCCCTCGCCTCTCTCCTCTCCTCCGCAACTCTTCAATGGCACGTGCCGTTTCACGCGCCTCCACCCCTCTCCCACTCCCACTCCCACTCCCTACTCTCTTACCGGCCACAACTCTCTCTTCTCTCCACTCTCCTTCGAGTCTTTCATTCGCTCCAAAACCCAGCAATTTTAACTTCCTTTTGTTAACTAATACCGGACTCTTTAATAAAAAGTTCGAAACTTTTTCTCAAGAAAATTATAGGTGCACGGTTTGGGCCTCCCATAGAGGTTACCGGAAAGTCAGACGGCGGCCGGCGGCAGCGAGGAGTAAAGAGAAGGATTTGGAGCTCAGTGTTAGCATTTGCATTGAAGAAGGCCTCCCTAATGACCCTGAAATATTGGTAAAGGAAACATCTTTCTTGTCTGTAAAGATAAATTTATGTGTTTTGATACTTGATTGGTGATCTTGACAAATGGGTTTTGTGTTTGTTGTGAATGGTTGGTGTTACACAGAGTATAGCAGAATTGCTTAGACTAAATGTGCCAACGGCAATGAAGTTAGCATTAGATAGTTTAAAAAGTTCAACTTTTAAAACAAGGGATGAAACTATAACTGATGTTGGTGGGTTTGACAGCATTGAGTTGTCTGTGATGCTTTGCAATGATGAGTTTATTAGAAAACTTAATAAGGAATGGAGGGATGAGGATCATGCAACTGATGTTCTTTCAATGTCACAACACGTGCCTGGCCTTGACCTACCAATTGTAAGTGAGAAATGCATAGTTTTAGTTATTTACAGGATTCATTTAGAGTGTCAACATGGGTTGGTCACTCTTTGTTTTTTATTCTTTGCAGCTTATGTTGGGTGATATAGTGATTTCTGTTGAGACTGCTGCACGACAAGCCGAGGAAAGAGGACATACTCTTATTGATGAAACTCGTGTTCTCCTGGTTGGTGCAAATTTTACTTCAGTCTTCAATTACATGTTTTGACATCTCTTTTTGGCCGTTATGATTTTTATACATAATTTGGATGTCTGTGCTCACTGTATTAGGGTAGTTGGTTAACTTCATAATTTGTAGTTTGACTCCCTTGGTTACTTTACCAAACTTGCAGGTTCATGGGTTGTTGCATCTTTTAGGGTTTGATCATGAAATTAGTGAAGAGGCTGAAGCTGAAATGGATAAGGAGGAGGGAGTTCTTTTGGAGAGTCTTGGTTGGAAAGGGAAAGGATTAATTCAGAGTGCATACGATGCAGAAACTACTATGAATCATCATATGGAAAGTTCAGATGGTAATTTCACTGTATTAATTAGAAAAAAATTGCTTTCTGGTTTTGAGAGGATCCTACTTCTTGGATGCAAACTTACATTTTTATTTATTTTGGAGCTACAATGTGCTTTACCATGCAAAGATATGAATACATGATCACGCAATGACATCATCTTACACTACTTTGTTAAAAGACAGGAAGAAAGAAGGTGGTCTTAGATTCTATAAACCAAAATTCAGCTATATCTTCTGCGATATGGATGGTGAGGTGACCCATGCTTTTTGATGGGATATCCACATGTTTTGAACATTGGATTCTAATGTTTCCTTTGTCTCCCCACTTTCCTGAATGTTAGGAACGTTGCTGAACAGTAAAAGCCAAATCTCCTTGACCAATGCAAAGGCCTTGAAAGAGGCTTTGTCAAGGGGTGTGAAAGTGGTGATCGCGACTGGAAAAGTAAGAAACTGTGCAATTCTACCCTTTCATCTCTAGTTCATTAACTACCAGCCAGCACATTATTTATAGGCATATGCTTGACTTCAAGCTATGTTTTCCCATTCGTATTACCCTCGGATTTTAGTTTTCATTTTCTTTAACAGGTGCTGGATGTTACTGTTTGTTTTTAGTTTTTTATTTATCTATCCACTAGCTAGGCTCCTCTTTATTATTTATTGTTCTTTCTTTGTTCTATTTGTTTCTTATCAGTTACTTATCTTGCTGCTAGTTATTGATCTGAAATCTTGAATAGGCACGTCCTGCTGTGATAGATATTTTGAAGGCGGTAGATTTAGCTGGTAAAAATGGCGTTATCTCAGAGTTCTCTCCTGGTGTCTTCTTACAGGTTTTCCTTTATCTCTTCGTGGGTGTTTGGGTTTGTAGTGTATGATGCTTTTTAAAATTGTTTTTCGCTTGAAAAATGCATCAAAATGATTTTTTTTTCAGATTTTTTTTTCATTTTTGACATCAACTCATTAAAACCATCAGAAAACACTTAAAACATCATCAATTTGATGCTTTTTTCAAGCTAGAAGCACTTTTGAAAAGCACCTAAAAGCAGAAGCTATGCCAAACACCCCTAAATGTGGTCATGCATTTTCTACTATGGATGTCATCAATTTAACAATTTTCAAGCTGTACATCATGAACAGAAAATAGTGTTCTCTTCTCGAAGACATTCTCAAATTGCTGGTCATATGCATGTACGAATATTCATTTTGTGCTTACGCTTATACATGCAAGTTTTTCTTAAACTCAGCATGTTTGGAATGTCTTTATCTGTTATGCAAAATTGACCCAGGGGTCCTATCTAGCTTTATTAAGATAATAAGAATGATAAGATTTAGCAGGTTTTCTTTATTCTTCACTCCTTAAAGAAAAGAGCTTAGTTCTATCAGGCTTGAGGCTATTTCGCCTCTTTCTTCTTGAAACCAATCCTAAATTTGATCCAAGCCCAGGGGAGTTTAGGTATTCCCACTTGCAAGAGTTCAGGAGAGGCTTACAATAGATTTAATGAACATGGGATTTCTAATGAACAAACTGGATCGGTAACAGTTAGTTAGAAGGTTTTTTTTACCAACCTGTACTTCATACACAGGATTTGTGTGAATTTGAGGCCTCTTATACACAGGATTTCTTCTATACATTTACTTGGCTTAAGTTATTATCTTAGTATCATGAAATTGATGCGTTGCAAACCTATAGAACCTTAGTGAGAAAAAAGGATTTGTCTTCTTAGGTATTGTTATACATACTTTTCCCCCAATTATTTCTCTTTCCAGTTTTACATTTGCTTCTGCTTTGCTTTTAGTTTTCCTTGGATATGCTTTCATCTTCCCCTATGAATATTGTTTTTTAAATAAAAGTAAGTCAATTTTCCCACTTTCCTGAATGCTGCAAAGCTTAAAGGTTCGTGCTAACATTTGCTTCCATGGTATACTGTCATGTTCAACCCCTACATGTTGATTTTGACTCATTTGTTGTCGCTTATTGGTGGTCTCTTGTTATTTCAGGGGTTAATTGTTTATGGTAGACAGGGTCGGGAAATTTTTAGAAGCAATTTGGATCTGAGTGTCTGCAGAGAGGTATTTCATACAGAAATATCATATGGTAGCAATTGGATTTGAACTATGCATGAATTTTATCAGAATAGTGAAGAAGAAGAGAAGGGGCCTTACACACACACACAGACAGATATCTGCTGCGTGATTGGACTTTTTTGTCTCCTGGTCACCTGGATGTGATATATTTTGCTGTTTCATTGTAGCTAGCAGCTACCTGTCACTGCTAAGTTGTCTAGGGCAGTTATTTTCTCTGAGTTTTTCATAATGCCATCTGAGATTAGCTGCACACTGTTTATTTGTCCTAGTCTTGTACAGTTGAGTTTTGCCTGCCTGCTCTGTCCTGGATTGGATATTCCTGGCTCTCTGGTGGTTGGATGCTGTTGCAGCTGTAGAATTCCCTGAATTTTATTGGAGCTGCCCAACCTTTTCATCTAGGGAAGTTGTTAGTATCAAATTACATGTGTTTTCTATGCAACAGACTTTCCCTTCTACTCTAGTTTGATTGACCTTTTGTCAGACCATATTTCGATAATCTCACTCATCTTCATGTTTACAGCAGCACTAAATTTTCCTCCCCCCTTCTAAAAAGTCCATAGAGTTCATGTTCTTGATATAACTTGGTATAATGTTCATGGAGCTTCCACAATATGATTGGCTTGCATTTCATATTGTTAATAAAGCAATCCACTCTTTCTTTCTTTCTTTCTTTCTATAAAAAACATAGTAATCCACTCTTATTGGTGGCAGATTTTAACCAGTATGATATTCTTTTTTGTGTACTGAAAAGAAAGAACCGAAGCTAAATGGCTTTACAAGGCATGCGGATCTCTTGGTTGTATTTAAGGATCATTGTTGGTCACTAAGTACTTGTTCTTGGTTTTAAAATTGTAGGCATGTCTCTACTCTTGGGAGCACAAGGTTCCTCTTATTGCATTCAGCAACGATCGTTGCTTGACATTATTTGAGCACCCTCTAGTTGATTTACTGCATACTGTATATCATGAGCCAAAGGTGAATATTTTTCACTCTAGTAACAATTCTCTGGTACTGGCTGAGCAATTATTCCATATAGACACATGATTTATGAGAAAATGTTTACAGGCTGAGATCATGCCTTCAGTTGAGCATCTCTTGTCTGCTGCGGACATACAGGTATTTGCACAAATATGGTCTCATTTATCTTTTTGGAGTATCAAAAGAAAAGTGGTGTAGATGTTTTGAACCTAAAAGGTAGACATGTTTTTAAGGTGTGTGTTTAGCAGATGGTTTTAGCCATGATATCTTTTATTCAAATAAACTGAGTGGCTACTTTTCAGTTTTTTATAATGTCAATCTTTTATTTTCATTGTACCTCAGAAAATCATGGACATAGTTTTTCACTTATGATTGCATTCTTAAATAAATGGAAATTATTGATCCTGTCTTGTTTTCTTTCTGATTCATTTGTTAAATAACTGGGAGTAATGGATCCGACACTCTTGTTAAATGTATTTGTGTACCTTTATGCTTGCAGCTGTATATTTAAGCCCTAGGAAACTACATCCTCTCTACTTTTGGTTTTGTTTATTTTTATAATGGTTCACATCTTTTCAATTTGCAGAAGATGATCTTTTTAGACACTGCTGAGGGAGTGGCTATGAACCTGCGGCCATACTGGTCAGAAGCAACTGGAGGCCGTGCCAATGTTGTGCAAGCTGTTCCGGATATGCTTGAAATTGTCCCCCCTGGAACCTCAAAAGGGAGTGGTGTACAATTGCTGCTTGATCATTTGGGTGTCACTACAAAGGAGGTATGGGAAGATATAATATGTTCTGTATTCCTTTCGTTTTTCATCTTGCCATCTTTTCTCTTCAGAATAAAGAAAATCTCTATAAGACTTGCAGTAGTTGCTGTTGGAGTCTCTCTTTTATTTACTTACTGTCATAGTTTCATATTCTTTATTGGCCCTTTCTCTTTCATTAGGAGAAAATGATGAATGGCCAAACCTGTGACCACCTTATAGTTCTGAGTTTTGGTCTGACATGCCTGTTCTTCAGACCATATTCTGGATTGTTTCTAATTTGTAAATTTTTAGATAATGGCTATTGGTGATGGTGAAAATGACATCGAGATGCTTGAGTTGGCTTCTCTAGGCATTGCTCTTAGCAATGGATCAGAGAAGACAAAAGCTGTGGCTAATGTTATTGGTGCCAGCAATGATGAAGATGGTGTGGCCTCTGCTATTTACCAGTATGCATTCTGAGGCATAAGGTCTAGTTTGAAAAATTCGAACAAAGGTCATACGGCGAAAGATACATGGTGCTGGATGCAATCTGGCCATTTTGACAGTATTTATTTCTCGTTATAGATGAAAGATGGGCCTCATAAATGAAAATAGAAACTTGTCAACTTCTTTCCCTATTGAATGAGTTAACAGTAGGTTATCATTCAGTGCTGGCTCCTCTGAAGCAAGGTCTTCGAGACGGCGGTGCGAATAAAGCGACCGTTTTTTCTCATATTGATTGATCTCAATGATTTGAACTTCATGGATTTTTTTAGGTAGCTTTGTATCCAGAAATAGTTTCACTCTTTTTTGTTTTTCTTTTTTTGTTCTTTTTGATATTTTTTGGGGCGAGGAGTGTGACTTCAGGCATGCCCACACCCAGAGCCGCCCTCAATCTTTATGCGATAATATTCTTCTCCATATGAGATTTATGTAGCTACTACTTCATGTATCTGTTTGGATAATTCTGAAATGGACCAATGACACTAAGCTTTTTGCATTCTTTGGCCGTGAATTGATTGGATCCTTCATTTACATTATTTCATAGTAACAACTCAATCTTATTGGTGCTTTTAGAAATAGATACAAGTCAGAAGATCTCCAAACGTCGCTTCCATTGATGCAAGTCATTACTTTAAAATGAATGCTTGTTTCAACCCCAGGCACGTGTAGAGTAATTCTGCCATTCTAAGAAACCACATTACTATTGCATTTTAAATTAGTGTGAGAAGAAACCACATTACTATTGCATTTTAAATTAGTGTGAGAAAATCTTTTATTTTTCTTTTATGACTCGGATGTTTTGATCAAATGAAGTGGATAATACCCTGAAAGTTTGAAAATCAGGTTTGACAGAATCGTCATGGCTAAATTTGTATATAAAAACACAAGGTGTTATAAAAAGATGTGGACACAAGATAATTTTATATCTAAAAGATCTAAATATATGAATACCACTACTACGATAGACTGTATTTGGTATTCCTAAAAGGGTAATCTACGAGTTTCTGGTCTTGACCTCGACCCCAAGGTAAGAAGGAGAGACTTCCCGCGCCCTGAATTGAATAAGTAAATTAACTCACTATCATTCAACCACTGCAATTTATAAGGTATAAGATGTATGGTAGTGTGCAAGTTCAACTTTTACACCAATTTAGTACTTGCTGCATTAATGCAACTACCACAATCTTTTATTAAGTTACATTCCTTATTCTAAACATGATATCTCATGTGGAATATGTTCTCTATTTGACCTTCAGAAACATCCATATTGGTAGGCAGATTCGGTGCTCTCTTCACCATAAATGTCTTTTCATTAACCAGATACTCAATATAAATATCATTAACATCCTTCAATGGTGACATCTTCTCCTCTTTATCCTCCTTATCGATTTCAACCTCATCATTAGCTTTTACAACCATGATTTTTTTGTTTGGAAATTGTGAAACAACATGACCAAAACCCAAACAAGGAGAGCATTTAATGTTACGGTTATGAAAAGTAGGAGTAACATTATTACCTTAAAAAACAACCAAGGTGTCTTTCGTCTCTTTAGGGCATCTAGCCATATCCTCTTCATTTGGTTATAATGGATCACCCTCGGTGTTAGCCTTTCAATTGGGTTTCTAAAGTGTCAAAGGGCCTAATGGTTGGATTTGCTAAATGATAACCTTCCATTTATGATGTTTCTCCACCTTCACGACCATACGCTCTCCTCTAACTCCACATTATGGTCTCAGTACCTATAATTATCCCTATGACTAAAATTGTCACCATATCTTTCCCCTTCAAACTGAAGATTCTGCTACTGTCCGAAACATTTTCAAAATCAACACCATTCATGTTCGTATTATCACTCACAAACTTATCCATATCAGTGTTAAATCGCATAAAAACACTCCTAACATTAAATTCTCTTTGCTCAGGCCTATTTTGAACCCCCACCATGATTATTGTCATGTTGCCTCTCAACCTATTCAACTTATCTCCAAATGCATCACCCATCCAATCCATCTGCTGATTCATAATGCGTATCTGAGTTATAATTTTATTGTCTCCTCTCTATGGTGCCATATTATTGCTTCCCTCTGACATCTTTAAATCTATAAATTGGTTAGTTCACAAGAAATAAATATTCCTCACTCACTCCCTCACATGTATACTCTCCTCTCGTGTTTCACTCAAATATTAGCTTTTCACTTAAAAATGCTTGCTACGTCTTTCTCCTCTTATCTCATCTTTATTTGACTCTTGTGGAACTAATTTCAATACCAAATATAACAACCTTAGTGGCATAAACAAATATATGTATATGACTCAAGAAGCAAAAAAAAAAAAAAAAACAAGAAAACAAGTAAAGACAAAACAACGATTACAATTTCACGAGTAACAAATGAATTTGTATGAAAAATGAATGTTTTTGAAGACGTGAAAACAAAACATGAAAACATT